>Ga0209777_10000013_pt1 | contig 341519 bp, 337 predicted proteins | sample FrelakmetHBP12HB_FD_187147 | JGI IMG/M metagenome (GOLD analysis project Ga0209777, IMG submission 187147) | Freshwater lake sediment microbial communities from the University of Notre Dame, USA, for methane emissions studies -HBP12 HB (SPAdes)... | ecosystem: Environmental > Aquatic >...
AGCGTCGGGGAAACACCCGTTCCCATCCCGAACACGGAAGTTAAGCCCGACACGCCGATGGTACTCACGGGGAAGCCCGTTGGAAGAGTAGGTCGCTGCCAGGGTCATGTCTTTTTCCATATCCCCCTTCCAAGGGGGGTTTTCCATATCCGGGGGGTGCAGAGCAGAACAGTGCTTCTTCCAGCAGGTAAATTGCGAGCGACCTGGACTTCACTAGAGTCATGAGGCCGATGGGGCCAGTCGCCCTGGTGTTCCGACTGCACCATCCCTTCCAAGTATTTGCTCTTGACTTCTCTGTGACATTCATAACAATACTGGTATGTTCTTTGTTGATTGGCTGCTCGTGTGATTCTGAGCCGTCGATTAAGGACGATGTCTTGGGAGGCATGGTGGAAACTGGATGAAGAAGCAGTTCGTGTTGATTTCACCTGCAAGAGAAGAAATGGCGGAACTGCCACTGAAATTGCGAGGTGAACTGTGGGAACTTGTTGGGTTCCTGGAAGAGAAGGGGACTCTTGCGTTTCCCCAAGGGCGTATTGTTGATGAGGAGAAACGAATCATCGAGATTCGAGCACACGATGATGGCCAACAGGCGCGTATCTTGTACTATTACTGGAACGGGAGCAACTTGATTTATAGTTTTGTTGCCTTTGTCAAGAAGACGAAAGAGACGCCACTTAAGGAGATCAACCTGGCACGTAAGAGGTTGGTGCAGCTCAAGAAGGAGATGTGGAGGTAAGGAGAGATGAGTACTACGAGGAGGAAAGCAATAGAGGAACCTCTGGTTTCCAGAGAGGTCATCAAGGCTAGCGAGCGTCTACGCAGGGAGACGAAAGAGGCTATTGCCGCCGATCCGGTTCTCTCTGTCAAGATGCAGGCTGTAAGGGAAGAGGCAGAAATCGCGCTTCGTTTGGCGAAAGCAAGGAAGGATTGTGGCCTTACCCAGGCAGATCTTGCAGCTAGAATGGGGCGTACTCAACCACAGATTGCTCGCATGGAGCGGGAAGGATATCTGGGCAGCATTCGCTCACTCGCTCAATTCGCTGCGGCATGTGGGAAGAAGCTTACCATCAAGCTGGAGTAACACGCCCATTGACATCAGCAGCACGATTAGCTTCTCCCTGTGGCCACGAAGATAGACAACAACCAGCATGCGTGCGATATAAGTGCATGGCCGCTGTTGATATTGACTTGACGGCCGTGTCAACTCACGCAAAAGCACATGTGAACCATCAGGTCGTGAACTCACCAAGAGTGTACGCATAGCTGCCACACTTCTTACAGAATGGCGCCTGTTCCCTGTTCCACAGGTGTAACAATCTCAGCGGAAACGGAACCGTCCCGAAGTGTAACATTCTCCATCATCCCCCCTCAGAGGGTTTTTCCATATCCGAGAGGGCGCGGCTCGGGTTGTTGGTCTTGCATTTTGCATCTCGTCGTCCAAACTATGTACGACTACTAGCGGTGGAGTGTCTATATTGAGCGACCATTGGAAGGCACATGCAACGTTCAGAAACGGTAGGGTCTTGTTCTGAGCGAACAAAGGAGTGGTGAGAGGGTGGATTGCTTGTGACAGGCTCGTTCAGCATCGTTCCTGAGATGGTCTATCTTGCCATCTGCTTCATAGCGGGCACGTTCATGGGGAGTTTTGTCGGTGTCCTCACGTATCGCATACCTCGTGATGAACAGTGGGTCAAAGGGCGGTCTATCTGCTCGGCCTGTAGTCATCAGCTGGGTGTTCTCGACCTTGTTCCGGTCTGGAGCTACGTGTTTCTGCATGGTCGTTGCCGATACTGCCATGCGCGGATCGGTGTCCGGCACCTCTGGATCGAGGTGTGTACCGGCTTGTTGTTTGCCGGCCTGGGCTGGGGTCTGGGGTGGAGCGTCGATGCTCTCAAGTTCGCCGTCATGACGGTACTTGCGCTGGCGGTCGGGATCATCGACTTTGAGACAGGTCTCATTCCCGATGCGGTCGTGTTGCCGGGGGCTGCCATTGGCCTGGTCTTCGGGGCGCTCGCAGGATGGCATGGCTTGCTGGGAGCAGCAGGGGGAGCGGCAATCGGTGCAAGCCTGTTCGCGGTGATTATCCTGTTCTCGAGAGGCGGCATGGGTTGGGGCGATGCGACGCTGGGGCTCATGCTCGGTGCGTTCCTGGGATGGCGATTGTCTGTCGTCTTTCTGTTGCTGGCCTTCATCATTGGGGCGTCTGCAGGGATTGTCCTCATGGTGTTCTTCAAGAAGAAAGGAAAAGACTCGATGCCCTTCGGCCCTGCTATGGCCGTGGGCGCATATATCGCAGCTCTCGCGGGGAACGGACTGATTGCCTGGTACTTGGCAACTCTTTTCCACAAGTAGAAGTCTGGCGGTCGAGCGCAAAGGAGGCATCCTGTGTTTGGGCTTGGAAACAAGGTAACACCGATCATTGGAGTAGATATTGGGACGAGTACTATCAAGGTGGCTCAGTTCAAGCGGAACAAGAATGTTCTGAGCCTTGTCAACTTCGGCGTTGTTCCAGTCCCCGAGGGATCCATCGAAGAGGGGAAAATAGCCAGGGGCGATGTTATCAGCGAAGCACTCAGCTCTCTTCTTTCGCTACATTCCTTTGTGGGCAAGCGTGTGTCAGCGTCCGTCTCGGGCCAGCTGGTGACGGTTAAGCAGGTCACTGTGGATGAGATCCCCCGCCAGTCTCTGGGAGATATTGTGAAGTGGGAGATGGAGAAGCACATCTCCTATCCCATCGAGGAGGCAGTCTTCGACTACCAGGTGCTGTCGCGATCACAAACAGACGACGGTGGCGTCAAGGCAAACTGTCTGGTCGCTGCTGCCCCGCTCGACATCGTTAATACCCTTGTGGGTGTTATACGCAAGACGCAGCTGGAGCCGGTGTTCATCGAGGTCGAACCCTTTGCGGAGTTGCGCCTGGTGGATTACGTTTCCTACAAGCGACCCGATCTGGACGCAAAGACGATCGTCATGGTTAACATCGGTTCAACCATTACGTCCATTAATGTCGCGGATCAGTCCATGATCCGGCTCACGCGCATGATTCCATTCGGAGGGGCGCGGATTTCACAAGCAATTGCGTCAGCACTGGGCGTCAACATGGAGCGTGCAGAAGAGCTGAAGCAGGAGTCTGTCAATGTGGACCCGGATGCCAATCTCGAAGCCGGCACCGAGGAAGAACGCACCACATCCGCAGCTCTTCCTGTCATCGACGAGCTAGTTCTCGAGATCAGACGGTCTCTCAACTACTATACAACACGGTTCGAAAGCGACCGCCCACTGCACCTGATCCTGTCGGGCGGTACGGCCAATCTCAAGGGTGTCGCTGACTACATCGAGCTGTCAACTGGTTTCACGGTCGAGATGAACCGTCTGCTGCTCGATGTTGTCAAGTACGACCCGAGCATGTTTGCTGAATCCTATCTCAACGAAATGGCTCCCATGTTCAGCGTGGCTGCCGGCCTTTCGCTCCGCGAGTTTGAATCGGCTGCTGCCAGAAAGCGCTCTAGCCGGAAGCAGGTCAAGCCTGTCGAAGCCGGCGAAAGCCTCCTGACGTATCGCCCTGGGTCGGAGGGACTTTCATGATTACCATCAACCTTCTTCCGTACGCGCGGAAGCGGAGACAGACGCAACTTACTCACCAGGACAGGACGCTCATCTTTGTCGTGGTTGCGGTTATCGTGGTGCTCGCAGCTTCATATTACTATGCCAGGCTGCTCGTCACACGGACGACAGATCATTTGACAGATCTTAACGCACAGATTGCCGCCCTGGGTAGCGAGCAGAAACTGTTTGATCTTAACAGGTCACTCGCACAGCGCTCACTGGCGATTGAAACCAACCTCACGGCGGCCGTGCAACTGCAGGTCAATACGAACCAGATCCTGGATGACCTTGCAAAAGACCTTCCCAAGGCATGCGCACTGACCCAGGTGAACATCACGGTGCTACCGGGTGCGATAGACATTGCTGCTACCAGCAATCAGTTCGTCGACTTGGTGCGCTTGTTCAATGCGCTCAGCGCCGACCCGAAGTTCAAAGGCGTGCACATCAGCGGCTACCAGATTCCGTATGCCGCTGGCGCCGTGGCCCAGGGGTCGCAAACCAAGGCGACGATGAACCTCACGCTGACGTGGGTGGGAGGAGGCAAAAATGGGTAAGAACATCCCGGTCAAACTTATCGTCGTGATCCTCCTGCTCGGCATCATCTGCTTTCTCTCCTATCAGTACGCGCTCAGCCCTCAGCTCGTCCAGCTCCGGGACTTGCGCGATCAAGCCACACAGGCCGACACGAAGCTGGCCACGCTAAAGCAGGTCAAGCGGCTGCACGAAACATTCGTGAAGCAAGACGACTCCTATGCAGCCTGGATCGACCAGCTTACGCAGATCACACCAGCGGTGTTCGACCAACACGAACACACACGTTTCCTGCTCGACCTCCAGGCGGTCGGCAAGGCCAGCGGTATCACGTACACCAGCATTCAGATTTCGGACGCCTCCATGGGCCAAGGCAGCAGTGCTGCTCAGCCTGCGGAGGTGAAGCTTGCCAAAACAGTTGGCGTCACCATGAACTTCACCGCCAAGGATTACTCGACCATGCGAGGGTTCCAGGAAACGTTACGCACGACGTTCAAGTATGTCATGGTCTGCTCGAGCCTGACCATCTCGCATGGTGCCCTCGGACTGTCTGGTCAGGGCAATCCGTATACCTGCTCCATGACTGCGTGGATGGTCCTGAGTCCTAACGCGACGATCGTCGGCGCAGCGGCCGCTCCTTAGTCGTAAGGGCTGCAATAGGAGGCGTGTTATGGCACAGAAAGCAGTAGTGAAGACCAACGTTCAGACGGTTCCTACGACCAAGAAGGTTGCGTCGCGTCTACGGAAGCGGTCCGGAGTTAGAATTTCACCGGGCACATGGATCTTCATCGTAGTTCTCCTGACCACCTTCTCCATCTGGAATTTCTACTTCCTGCCTCGCATGGGGCAGACGAGCATTATTCCTCCCGTGCCTCAGGTGTTCCAAGTGACTCAGCACAAGAACCTGGACGTGGTCAACACCCAGCTCCAGACGAGGCACACGTTCCTGTCCGTGGCACCTCAACCGATCCCCGCGGAGACAGGCAAGACTAATCCATTCGAATAGCACCGACACCTGGAGATGAGCGATGGAAAATGAGTACTATGGCAACAGAATTCGACAGCTGCAAGAGCGCATGGCCGGTGCAAACGTGGATGCCTTCTTCACGCTTGCGGCGCCCAGCCTGCGTTATCTTACCGGGTTTACGGGCGAAGAGGGATATCTCCTCGCGCTCCATGACGGCATGCACCTTGTCGTTGACGGCCGGTTCACGACGCAGGCGCAGGAAGAGTGTCCCTGGATGGACGTCACCCTGTACACTGGACACTTCAGCGGGTCTATTGCGAACCTGCTTGTTGCAAGTCATGTTCATTGGCTCGGGTTCGAGAAGGAACGCGTTTCTTTCGTGCAGGTGGAGCAGATGCATGCTGCATTCCCGTCGGTGACCATGGTCCCGACCGAGAGTGTGGTCGAAGGAATGCGCATCGTCAAGGATGGCCGCGAGCTGGACATGATGCGTGCTGCGGGGCATGTCGCAGACAAGGCGTTTAACGCCATGATCGGTCAGTTGAAAGCCGGCATGACCGAGAATGAAGTGGCCGCTTTGCTGGAATACGAAATGCGCAAGGCGGGTGCTCAATGTACCAGTTTTCCGACCATCGTAGGGTCGGGCGCTCGAGGAGCACTGCCGCACGGGATTGCGTCCGGCAAGGTCATCCAGAGCGGTGAGGTCATCGTCATCGACTTCGGCGTCAACGTCGAGGGCTATATGAGTGATTGCACCAGGACCGTGGCACTTGGCGAACAGCCTGCCGATGTGCTGAACGTTTATGCAAAACTGCGGGAAGCACAGCAGCTGGGCCTTGACTGCATCAAGGCGGGTGTGAGCTCCCGTTCCGTCGACACCGTCGTGAGAGGCAAGCTTGGCGAGAGCGGGCTGGCGCAGTACTTCACACATGGACTGGGACATGGCGTGGGACTCGAGATTCATGAGGCGCCGCGCCTTTCCCAGGGGACCGACACGGTGCTCGAACCGGGACAGGTCGTCACCTGTGAACCGGGGGTTTACCTGCCTGGACGTTATGGCATGCGCATCGAGGATTCGGTCATTGTTACAGAGACTGGGTTCGAGTCGCTGACGGAACTGCCCAAGGAACTGGTTCTCACCTGAGTGTTTTCAGAGTGTGGCGGCGCTGCGTCCCCGAACGCTTGACGCAATGCTGGTTGACCTGTACAATACTATGATTGACAGCTCAGTCCCGGGAGGTTAGACGTTGATTTCCGCCAACGAATTGCGCACAGGTGTCACGTTCGAAATAGACGGTCAGGCTTTTGCCGTCATTCAGTTCACACACATCAAGCCTGGCAAGGGATCTCCATTTGTCCGCCTCAAGATGAAGAACCTCATGACCGGCAATGTCACCGAGCAGACCTTCCGTCCCGATGAGAAGGTCAAGAGTGCATATCTTGAACACAAAAAGATGCAGTACCTGTATGATGCTGATGGCATCTACACCTTCATGGACTCCGGCACATATGAGCAGATTGGCCTGACGAAGGATGACCTTGGCGACGTCGTCAACTACCTTATCGAGAACATTGTGGTTGACGTCGTCTACTTCCTGGAGAAGCCAGTCAGCGTCGAGCTGCCCACGTTCATCGAGGCGACTATCACGCACACTGAGCCGGGTATCAAGGGTGATACCGCTACGGGCGCCAACAAGATCGCGGAGATCGAGACGGGGTTCTCGCTTATGGTCCCGCTGTTCGTCAATGAAGGCGACAAAGTTCGCATCGACACGCGCAGCGGAGAGTATCTCGAGAGGGTCAAATAAATCCATGGACAAGTTTCTCATCACTGACGCTGCACTCGAGTCTCTCATCGTTCACGCGTGTCTGTCTGTTGAGGGCGTAGAGTCGATGTGGAAGGGTCTCAAGGAGCACTTTCCGTGCTGGGACCGCGAAGGTCGTGAACCTCACGGCGTGAGTATTACGCGAAGTGCTCTTGAGCTGAGGCTCGACGTGTTCATTGTCGGACGACTCGGGACCGACCTTCGCAAACTTGCTGGCAGTGTGCGGAGTGCTGTCGCCAAGGAAGTTGAAGCATCCACTCCGTATCACATCCAGGAGGTCAACGTCCATATCGCCGACGTGCGGGTTTGACGCATGGCGACGAGTCAGGGAGTACAGAACCGCCGGCGCTCGCGGGAGATAGCGCTGCAGGTCCTGTACAGTTTGGCGCAGGGCAACGTTTCGGTTGACCAGACGTTCGATATGTATGTTCATGAGGCCCCGCTTGTGCAGGCGTACGCGCTCAAGCTCATCCAGGGAGTCCAGGCCCATCAGGACGCCATTCTGGTTGAAGTGGGTACACACACGGAGCATTGGGGTATCGACAGGATCGCTGTCGTTGATCGCGTGATTCTTTCGATTGCCGTTTTCGAGATGAAATATGGCAAGCCCCCGATCAAGACAGCCATTGCAGCTAATGAGGCTGTTGAACTGGCCAAAGAGTTCGGCGGCGCCGAATCCGGGAGTTTCGTGAACGGCGTCCTGCGTGGTGTTGGAGGCATGGGGGACTGACCGAGCGGGTGCGGATGAAGAATCTGGTTGCAGATGTGTCTGGCATCGTGCAGGGAGTCGGGTTTCGATACTTCGTGGAGCAGGCGGCTGTCGGGCTCGGAATCGATGCCAAAGCCGACAACATGAACGACGGTACTGTGCGTGTTGTCGCATCGGGCGACGAACAGCGGCTCTTGCGCCTAGTGGAACTGCTCAGGCAAGGGAGCCGTTACTCATCTGTGGACCACGTCGACTACACGATCACAGATCGTTGCGGGTAGGTGGAAAGGGGCTGACATGAACATCCGGGACCATCTCAACGAGGAAGCGCACTACATCGACGGAGTGCTGGCTGACTGCCTTGCTCCGCTTCAGGGATCTGTCATGCACGCAGCAATGTCCTATGCGCTTCTTTCACCGGGCAAGCGTGTGCGACCTGCTCTGTGTCTTGCCGTCTATGAGGCATGCACCCGCGACAGGGAGCGCATCAAGCCGGTCCTCGCCGCCATCGAAATGGTGCATGCGTATTCCATTATTCAGGACGACCTACCCTCGATGGACAATAGTGACCTGCGGCGCGGGAAGCCGACAACACACAAGGTCCACGGCGACGACATGGCGCTTCTGGCTTCGGATGCACTGTTGACCATGGCATTTGAGGAGCTTTCGTCCGCGCAGATGGTCAGTGCTTTCGGCGCCGAGCGGTGCCTCGAGGCGGTACGGACGATGGCCGTTCTGGCAGGTGCAGAGGGTCTCGTCGGTGGACAGGCGATGGACATCATTACCTCCAGCGACGAACACGTCGAGATCGACGCGATTGAGTACATTCACAAGAACAAGACTGCAGCACTCATACAGGCGTCAGTGCTGCTTGGTGGGATATTCGGCTGTGCCAGCGAGGTCGACATGGGCAGGCTGCGCGAATTTGGTGAGACCTTTGGCATGGCATACCAGATCGTGGACGATATCGCCGACGCCAGTGCGACCGAAGCGCAGACCGGCAAGACAGCAGGTCAGGACGTCAAAAACCGTAAGGCGACCTACGTGACCGTGCTGGGGCTTGGTGACGCAAGGGAGAAAGCATTGCAGTACCTGGCGCGTGCCCGTGAGTCCGCACTTGCGCTGGACAGCGGGGGGGAGTTTCTGACGGGTCTCGTCGACCTTCTTGCGGAGAAGGCGCGGAGTTGATCCTCGAGCACGTCACCTCGCCGGCGGACATCCGCGGGCTGGACGTCCCACACCTGCGGACACTGGCGGCCGAATGCAGACAGGTTATTCTCGACACGTGTTCGGCCAATGGCGGGCACCTTGCGTCGAATCTGGGAGCCGTCGAGCTGACGATCGCGCTCCACATGACGCTGGACACGCCGACGGACCAGCTGGTTTGGGACGTCGGACACCAGTGCTACACGCACAAGCTTCTCACCGGGCGCTACAAGTTGTTCAGCACGCTCCGGCAATGCGGGGGGATCAGTGGGTTCGTGAATCCCAATGAATCCCCTTACGACACATGCTTGGCCGGCCACGCCTCGACATCGCTTTCCATAGCAGCAGGACTCGTTGCGGCGCGGCGCCTGGACGGCGGCAAACAACGCGTGGTTGCGGTCATCGGTGATGGCGCCTTGTCCGGCGGCATGGCCCTGGAAGCGCTCAACAACCTCGGACGGGCGCACGGCCAATGCCTTGTTATCCTCAACCACAACGACATGTCCATATCCCGCTCTGTAGGGGGCATGGCGCGGGCGCTCAATCGGCTGCGGACACGTGCATGGTACCTGCGCGCACGCGAGTCTCCTCTGGTGGGACGTGGGCTTCGTTGGCTGAGAACCCTGCTCAAACGGCTGTACCTCCCAACAATCTTCTTTGAGGAGCTGGGTTTCCGGTATTTCGGGGTGGTGGATGGGCATGACATCAGCAAACTCATCGAAGCGATCGACATGGTCAAGGACATCCAACAGCCTGTCGTTCTGCAGGTCGTGACCGTTAAGGGCAAGGGATATGAGCTGGCCGAACGACAGCCGTCTCAATTCCATGGCGTCGCGCCGTTTCTCATCGAGAATGGGGTGAGCAAGCAGGAAAAGTCTATGCCGACCTACTCCGACGTATTTGGTGAGACGCTGATACGGCTTGCGGAAACAGACCCCAGAATCGTTGCGATCACGGCTGCGATGATGGATGGCACCGGTCTTGCCGAGTTTGCCAAGCGCTTTCCCGATCGGTGCTATGATGTCGGCATTGCTGAGCAGCATGCTGTTGGTATGGCGGCGTCGCTGGCCAGGCAAGGGTACAAGCCGTATGTTGCAATCTACTCGACCTTTCTCCAGCGGGCGTACGATCAGATCGTGCACGATGTCGGCATCGGCAGTCTGCCCGTGCGGTTCGCGATCGACCGGGCCGGACTGGTCAGCGATGACGGGCCGACTCATCAGGGCATTTTCGACGTCGGCTTTCTGAAGAGCGTTCCTGGCATGACCGTGTGTTCCCCGGGAGACTGCAGAGACCTGGTGCGCATGCTGGAACTGTCAGTCGCGGCTAAAGGGCCGTTTGCTATCCGGTATCCCAAAGACGCCGCTTACGACCTCAGTGAGCAGCTTGGTGAGCGCTCCCCCATGACTCCAGGGAATGCTGTCGTCGTCGCCGACGGGAGTGATGTCGCCATTGTTTCGCTGGGACCGGTGCTTCGCTCGACCCTGGAAGCCCGGAGGATTCTTGCAGGCGATGGAGTCCATGCGTGTGTTGTGGACCTTCGTTTTGCCCAGCCGCTGGACATTGGTCTCCTTACACGACTGGCCGCCACCTGTCGGGCGGTGTTACTTGCTGAAGAAACAACGCGTTCCACGGGTGTTTATGATGCAGTCGCCGAAGCACTTGCACGTGCGGGCATGAACATCTCGCACATCGGGCGATGTGGTGTTCCTGACGCATTCCCTGTCCAAGACAAGCGGGCACATCTCCTGAGCACCTATCAACTCGACGCCCAAGGGCTGGCACGTGCAGCGCAGTGCCTGCTAGCCGAGGTGGATAGGCGGTAGCGGCTTGAAGCCCGGCACATCTGTTATACACTGTACAGCGTGATGAAAAGCATTATTTACTACCGAGGGGATTCGAAGGATGCGCGTGAACTCGAGCGCGAGATTCGACCGTACCTGACAAGCAAAGGGGTCGAGGTCGTCACCGTGACCTCCAGGGATGATCTGTCCACACTCCCGTCGGGAGCAGTGGACGGTTCCTTCATTTTGAGCCTGGGTGGCGATGGGACCTTTCTACGTGCCGCACGGCTCAGCACCGATCTGGGTTTGCCCGTCCTCGGCATCAACCTTGGCTCTCTCGGCTTTCTTACCGACGTCGAGGAAAATGAGGTCTATGCGTCGCTTGACGCTGTCCTTGGACATGCGTACACGGTTGAACACCGTCTTGTCCTTGAAGCGCGCGTTGTGCGTGAGGGCCAGGAAATCCTTGGTACGACAGCCATCAACGACATTCTGGTGGTCCGGGACCTTACAGGAAAGATCCTCACGTTCGAGGTATTCATCGGTGGTGTGCGCGCAGGGCAGATCACAGCAGACGGCATCATGGTGTGCACACCAACCGGTTCGACAGGGTACTCCCTGTCCGCCGGAGGACCTATTCTCGACCCTACCGTCGAAGCACTTGTGCTCACGGCTCTTGCGCCACACGACTTCACGTCGAGGCCCCTGGTGACATCAGCAGGTAGTGAGATCACCCTCAAGGTGAAGCCGTCGCGAGACAAAGCTGCCTTTGTGTGCGATGGAGAGCGTGTCGGCGACATCCACAGCTTTGACACGGTGTGCGTGAAGAGACACCCCCAGGATGTTGCCATCATTCGGTTGCGCGACAAAAACTTCTACAAGGTCCTCGGCGCCAAGTTCCACTGGGGCTACTGACGTTGCTGCTGCAACTGGACATCCACAATCTGGCCATCGCGCACGACGTTCACCTATCATTCGATGATGGGTTGAATGTCATCACCGGCGAGACGGGGGCAGGCAAGTCTATCCTTGTTCGAGCAATCAGCGCAGTGCTGGGAGGCAAGCTGACCAGTGACTTCATCAGCGTGGGAGCGGACAGCCTGCGACTCGATGCGGAGTTCGCGCTTCCGCGCACCTGTTCTCTGCGAGATATGTTGGGCGATCTCGTGACGGACGACGACGTGACCGTCGTGGCAACCCGCGAGGTGGACCGCACCGGACGGCACAAGTATCGCATCAACGGGCGGATCGTGCCCATCAGTACACTCAGACTGCTCGGGGAGAATCTCGTGGACGTGCATGGGCAGCACGAACCACAGTCGTTGCTGGTACGTGAGAATCACATTCGGCTTCTGGACTCTTTTCTGGGGCGTGACACCGAGTCTGCGCGGGACCTCTTTGGCACGAAACTCACGGAGCTACGCACCGCACGCCGTGAACTGGAGCAGATGGAAACGCGCCGGACAGAATGGGACAATGAGACCGTCTATCTGGAGTTTGCGTCGGAAGAGCTTGAGCGTGCGCAGCTGAGGGCCGGAGAGGACAGCCTGCTCATCGCAGAACAGCGGCTTCTGGAGAACGTCCGTGAACTGCAGGAGCAATTGGGCCAGGCATCGGGTGCCCTTGTCGGTGATGAATCGCGGGACAGTGAAGGGATCGTGCGGCAGGTCGGCAGATTGCACCATACCATTGAGACCCTTTGCCCGATCGACCCTCGACTGAACGAAATGGTATCCCTGCTGGACGGAGCGGAGGCGACTCTCAAGGAAGCAGGGTCGGCGCTGGACGACTATCTCAGCAGACTTGAGCTAGATGATGCGCGACTGGCGCAGGTGACTGAGCGGCTGGACACTATTGCGAGACTCGAGGAGAAATATCACAAGGACCTGGACGGTCTCCTTGCATTTCGGATAGAGATCGACCATAAGTTGCGTGAACGCCACGAGCGTGCGGGTGACGAAGCCGGCATGCGTGACCACATAACACAGCTGGAGATTGAACTCTCGACTATCGGAGCGTCACTGACGGCGAAACGCAAGCAGGGGGGACCCATCCTAGCGCGCAAGGTTGAGGAACAGCTTAGTGAGCTGGCCATGTCTAATGCCCGGTTCGTCTGTTCCATCGAGGAGAGCGTCGACGAGCAAGGGATCGCTGTTGGGGATGAGCGCTTCAAAGCATCTGAGACGGGTTTGGACGTGGTGGAGTTCCTTATTGCTCCCAACCCCGGCGAGGGGCTGCGTCCTCTCAGGGAGATCGCATCCGGTGGAGAGCTTTCGCGCGTCATGCTCGCGCTCAAGACGGTGTTCGCCGAGACCGACCAGATCCCTACCATGGTGTTCGACGAGGTCGATGCAGGCATTGGTGGCGAAACGGGGCTTGCAGTTGCCGGCAAGCTGGCCAGTCTTGGCATGCATCGCCAGGTCATCGTCATCACCCATCTGCCCACCATCGCGGCCAGGGCCGGAACGCACCTCGTCATCTCGAAGGAGCAGAGCGAGGATGCTACTACCGTCGCAGTGTACCGCGTCACGGGCGAGGAGCGTGTGCGTGAGCTGGCGCGGATGGTGTCGGGCGACCAGGTGTCTGAGGTCGCTCTGGCCCACGCTCGCGAGCTACTGGTTCGGTAGCTACCCATTCAGGAGGTACCTCGCATGATTCTTGCAATCAATCCTGGTTCTACGTCTACAAAAGTGGCGTTGTACGAAGGGGCGAAGGTGATCGCACAGGAGTCGCTGGACTATTCTGCAGCGGAACTGGCACCGTTTGCCCGGATTTCGGACCAGCTGGAGATGCGCGTGCAGACTGTGAAGGATTTTCTGACGCGTCACGGCGTACAGGCAGCACACCTCGAAGCCGTCATGGCACGTGGTGGTGTCTTGCATCCCGTATCCGCGGGTATTTATGCTGTCAATGACCGTATGCTGTGCGACTGTTTCGAGGCTCGTATTGCGCAGCATGCGTCCAATCTGGGAGCGTTGATCGCTCATCGTCTGCTGGAAGGTACAGATATCCCTTGCTACATTGCTGATCCCGTCTCGGTCGACGAGTTCGAGGATGTAGCGAGACTCTCGGGTCTCAAGGAACTGCCACGACGATCACTGGGGCATGCGCTGAATATCCGCAAGGTAGCATACAACGTTGCTCGGGACAAGGGAAAGCAGTTGCAGGAGATGAACATGATCGTAGCCCACCTCGGAGGAGGCATATCGATCGCCCCTCTGCGCCACGGGCGTATCGTGGATGTCAACAATGCCAACGAACAAGGCCCCTATTCCCCTGAACGTGCTGGACTGGTTCCCGCTTCGGCCCTCACGCGGCTGTGCTTCGAGGAAGGCGCTACCGAGGCAGCGATCGTGAAACGCTTGACTCGTATAGGTGGCCTTGTATCGTATCTCGGCACAAATGATGCGCGAGAGGTCGAAGCTCGGATCGCTGCAGGTGACCAGGAAGCAGCGATAGTTTACGAGGGGATGGCCTATCAGATAGCCAAGGAAATCGGAGCCATGGCCACCGTGCTGGAAGGTGACGTTGATGTCATCGTGCTGACCGGAGGGTTGGCCAAGAGCTCGATGCTAATGCAATGGATACGTGAGCGTGTCGGGTTCATTGCGCCGGTCGAGGTTATCCCCGGCGAGAACGAGCTGGAAGCGCTGAACGATGCGTACCTGCGCCTCAAACAAGGTATCGAGACCGAGAAGACATACGACTAGGGAGGACCGATGGAGATCAGGACATTCGATGTGCTGCTGGAAGAGGCGAAGAAGCGCGGTCGCAAGAGACTGGCAGTCGTGTTCCCCGAAGAGGTATCACTGCATGCTGCCATTCTGGCACAGCAAGCTGGCATAGCAGCACCGGTTCTTGTAGGTCCACCTGACCGTATAGCGGAGCTGCTGCAGCAAGCTGGGGTGTCCGCTGGCGACTATGAAGTCGTCCCTGCGGGCGACCCTGTGGAGGCGTGCAGGATCGCCGTACAACTGGCGCACGATGATCGGGTGGACGTTCTTCTGAAGGGCGGGGCGCAGACAGCGCAGCTGCTTCATGCCGTGCTAGACAAGGACACGGGTATCCGGGCCAGCAACGTGATGTCTGAGTGCACCATCTATGAGGACACCCGTGTGCGCCACTCGCTGCTGGCGGTCGTGGACGGCGGCATTCTTGTTGCCCCGACGCTGGATGAGAAGGTGGAGAGCATCAAGAATACTGTTGGCGTGTATCACCGTCTTGGCTACGAGAACCCGAAGGTAGCTGTGCTGGCGGCTGTGGAGACTATTACAGAGAAAATGCCGTGTACAGAGGACGCCGCCATCATTACACGCATGTGCGAACGCGGGCAGATCAAGGGTTGCGTTGTCGACGGGCCGTTGGCACTGGACAACGCCATTTCGCCACGGGCGGCAAGCATCAAGGGTATTGGCGGTGAGGTCGCCGGGGTAGCCGACATTCTCATTGTGCCGGATATCGAGGCAGGCAACCTGCTGGGCAAGTCCATGACCTACTTTGCTGGATTCACCTCGGCGCATGTGACCATTGGCGCGCGCAAACCGGTCCTGGTACCTTCGCGTGCCGACGATGGACAAACGAAGCTGATGTCCGTGGCACTGGGCATCGTAGCGTACTACTAGGGGGGACCATGACGCCCATGACACATTTGTGTGACATCCCAGCAGCCGTGAAAGGTCTGCCGCGCAAGCGGATGGCCGTTGCTTATGGGGAAGACGCTCACACGCTGCAGGCTGTGGAACGTGCCGTCAAGGAAGGCATCGTCGACGCTGTGGTCGTCGGGGGAAAGAAAGAGATTACAGTGACTGCGGCCGATTGCGGCGTTGATACGAAGCTCTTTGAGATCATAGATGTCGAGGGTGAGATGCCGTCAGTCAAAGCAGCCGTGAAGCTGGTCCGCGATGGAGACGCCCATATGTTGATGAAGGGTCTGGCTCATACGGACAACTACATGAGGGGGATTCTGAACAAGGAGACGGGGCTGGTGCCTGAGGGCGGTCTCCTGTCGCATGTTGCGGTATTTGAGATCCCCGCATACCCTCGACTGCTCGTCCTGTCGGATGCCGCTGTGGTACCACTGCCGACGCTCCAGCAGAAGGTCGCTATCACAAAATACGCCATACGTGTTGCAAACAGCCTGCGTGTCGAAATGCCCAAGATCGCCTTCCTGTCGGCCAGCGAGAGTGTACTGAAGTTCCCAAGCAGCCAGGAAGCAGCTATTCTGACTGGCATGGCGGTACGGAAGCAATTCGGTAACGTCCTGGCAGAGGGCCCCATTTCTGTAGACCTCGCGCTGTTCCCTGAGGTTAGCGACATCAAGGGTTTTAAGGGACGGGTCCGTGGTGATGCAGATATCCTCATTGTTCCCGATATCGACAGCGGCAATGTCCTCTACAAGGCGATTGTCTGGTTTGCGAAAGCCGAGACGGCAGCGATGGTCACGGGGACGATCGCACCGTGCATCCTCACCAGCAGAGGAGACTCTGAAGATTCCAAGTTCTACTCCATCGCACTCGGTGCATTGAATGCCTGAGAACAAGGATATAATAATAGTTTGAGGTCACTACCGACCTCCAACTGTACTTGTTTGAAGGGAGTGTTTGAGTGCACAGAAATGATCTCCGTAACATAGCCATTATAGCACACGTCGACCATGGGAAGACGACACTGGTCGATGCTATGATGCGACAGTGCAAACTGTTCCGCAATATCGACCAGATGGGCGAATGCATCCTCGACTCAGGAGACCTTGAGCGGGAGCGCGGTATCACCATTATCTCCAAGAACATGTCGCTGGTGTGGAAAGGTGTCAAGATCAACATCGTCGATACGCCTGGCCACTCTGACTTCGGCGGCGAGGTAGAGCGCGTCCTGAGGATGGTGGACGGAGTCCTTCTCCTGGTCGACGCCTCCGAGGGACCAATGCCTCAGACGCGGTTTGTGCTCAAGAAGGCTCTCGAGCTCAATCTCAGACCAATCGTCGTCATCAACAAGATCGATCGGCAGGATGCCCGCATTCAGGAAGTCATCAACGAGACCTTTGACTTGTTCGTCGAACTCGACGCGAGCGAAGAGCAGCTCGATTTCCCGGTCGTCTATGCTTCAGGCCGTGATGGCAAGGCGACCATGGACCTCAATGATCCACCACAAGATCTAACGCCGCTGTTCCAGCTGATGCTCAAGAAGGTCCCTGCTCCGGAGTATGACCCCGCGAGTCCTCTGTCGGTCCTGGTCACGAACATCACGCACGACGACTATATTGGGCGTATCGGCATCGGCCGCATGTTTGGGGGACAACTGAAGACCGGAGACAAGGTCAAGGTGTTTTCCGACGGCGACAATGAGTACTTGGGCCAGGCCCTCAAACTCTTCATCTTCGAGGGGTTGGAACGCAAGGAAACCTCTAGTGTAGAGGCGGGCGAGATCTTCGCGTTCGCAGGAATACCTGCTATCACGATCGGAGACTCCGTCACCGACCCGGAACGCCCGGTAAAGTTAAACATACTGAGGATTGAGCCACCGACCGTCTCGATGATGTTTATGGTCAACGATAGTCCATTTGGAGGTACAGAAGGCAAGTTCGTGACCTCCAACAAGCTGCGCGAGCGTATTGAGAAAGAGCTGCGCACCAATGTTTCCATCGCCGTCGACTGGGGCGATCTGCCCGACCGGTTCACCGTCGCGGGGCGAGGCGAACTCCAGCTGGCCATCCTCATTGAACAGATGCGCCGCGAAGGCTATGAGTTCCAAGTTTCGATGCCGCAGGTTATCACCGAGAAGAAGGGTGGCAAGGTTTTCGAGCCATACGAGACCCTCGTACTCGACGTTCCCAAGGAGTACCAGGGAACGGTCATCAACATGCTGGGTGAACGGCGCGGGACCATGGAGAAAATGCTCGACCTCAAGGGGGCGTATGTCCGTCTCAGCTATGTGATTCCTCTTCGTGGTCTGTTTGGTTTCCGGTCTGAGTTCCTGAGTTCGACCAAGGGCAACGGTGTCATGACCCATACGTACTTGGGATATCTGGAGTGGGCAGGCAAGATCGGTGGTCGCAGGAACGGCGTTCTGGTCTCAGATCATACTGGGTCTGTTTCAGCTTACGCTGTCGCTCATATCCAGGACCGTGGCAAGCTGTTTGTTGCGCCTGCGGAGAAGGTGTATGCCGGCCAGATCGTCGGCGAGACCATGCGCGATCACGATCTGAAGGTAAATCCGACGAAAGAGAAACACCTGAGCAACATGCGGTCCTCCACGTCAGAGATCTCCACAAAGATCGACCCGCCAGTCCAGTTTGCTCTCGACCAGTTTCTTGACTACATCAACGAGGACGAGTTGCTGGAAGTCACACCAAAGTCCCTGCGCGTTCGCAAGAGACTCCTTGATTTCAAGGAGCGGAAGCGCTCTGGGCGCGAGGAAGACGACTACGGCGACTAGCCGGGACTGCAGGTAAGAATCGAGAGGCTCCTCGGCCACCCGGGGAGCCTCTGTTGTTGCACATCAGTCATGATGCTTGCTCTTCGGTCGATGTGGTGGAATAGCCTGTGTCGCGACGTCCATGGGGTCGACGAAGACGCCGCTCATGTTGAGCAGTACGCTCTGGCGCGTGATGACTGGCATAGGCACGGCCTTCGCATCGAGGCCGAAGATATAGTTGATGACCTCGTCCATGCGGATTGTTCCTGACTGATCGAAGAAGACACCCACGTGGGCCCGCAACGGGGTTCGCGTCGAGATCTGTGCGGTCAGAACGTACTTGCGAATGTCCTTCGGCACATGGGATTTGCTATTCTCGCGCTCGACCATCAACGTTGGCAGGGTGAGGAACGATGCCATGTGAGCCTTTATCTGTTCGGCATCGATGTCTGCCCGGTGTGCCCACGTGTATTCGTAGCGGAGGATCATAGGCTGTCCCATGAGAGACGGTGCAGTGACGGGAATGTCGACCGCGGCCAGGAACCTGAGGCCGGGCGGCGCTGTACGCTCAAGTGCACTCGCACGGTCGGCGACGGGCGAATAGGCATCGAGGAGCACGTCTACATATTCCTGAAGGCTGACCATGCCGACACCCGTGGGGATACCAGTCTCGATCCGGACGCGCTGATTGAATCCTTCGCTGTAGACAAGAGGCAGGTTGCTGCGGCGCAACCACCGCACGAGGGCAGCTTGGACCTCGTGGTGTGAAAGCAAGCAGGCCTCTTCTTCCTTGCTGTACCTGACGCGCATCTTGATCATGTGTTGATTGTAGCAGGAAAGCGGGCATCCGCAATGAAGAATCGCTGGTTGCCAAGCGATTGCGTAAGGCAGAAACCCGACTACTATGACTCCATGACACCAGCCGGCAAAACCGGCGCATCGCCCAGAAAGGACAGAACATATGCAGGGACTCTTGAACTACATTCGGAACGAGATACCCACCTGGATTGTCCAGGTGCCGGTCATCTTGATCGTTATTACGATCCATGAGTATTTTCACGCGTGGACGGCATGGAAACTTGGAGATACGACCCCAGTCGAGACAGGGCGCCTCAGCTTGAATCCTCTGCGTCACCTGGACCCCATTGGGACTATCGCTCTCCTGCTGTTTGGTGTTGGATGGGCGCGCCCCGTGATGATTGACTTCGGGGCATTCAAACATCCTCGCCGCGATACCGTCCTTGTCTCCCTGGCTGGACCGGCCTCCAACTTCGCCACGGCCGTCATTGCCTACCTGCTGCTGCTGCTCGTGAGGAGCTCGGCAGGCACGGTCACGCAGTTCACCTACGTGTACATCGTCTTGAAGAGCCTTGTCGAGTTTTCGGTTGCTCTGGGCGTGTTCAATCTTCTTCCCATTCCTCCCCTCGATGGCTCCAAGGCCTTTTTCGCGCTCTTCTTCAAGAGACCGGAACGGTTCTTGTACGACCGCGCGGTGGACCTGTACGGAACGATCATCCTGCTTGCCCTCCTCTGGTTCAACGTCATCGGCGGCGTGATGTCGAAGGTGCTTGGCTTCATTTTCGACACTCTCCTGAAGCTGTGAGGTGTTTATGAAAAAGCGTATCCTGAGTGGCATGCGACCGACCGGCAAGCTGCATCTGGGTCACTATCTGGGCGTGTTGCGGAACTACGTGAAACTGCAGGACGAGTATGATTGTTACTTCATGGTTGCGGACATGCATGCGCTGACCACCAAGTGGAACGAAAGCGGCTCAATCCGTGAGTACCGGCGTGACATGGTCCTTGATTGGCTGGGAGCGGGCCTGGATCCACAAAGGTCGGCCATCTTCTGCCAGTCCGACGTGCCGGAACATGCATATCTGTTTACACTTCTTGCAATGATCACCCCCGTATCATGGGTCGAACGAAACCCGACCGTCAAGGAGATGATCCGGGACATGGGCCTCAAGGACAATGTGAACCTTGGACTACTGAGCTATCCCGTCCTGATGGCCTCCGATATTATGGTGTACCGTGCCGAGGCAGTGCCTGTCGGCAAGGACCAGGTTCCACACCTTGAGTTTACCCGCGAACTCGTACGCACCTTCAATCATACATATCACACAGATCTCTTCCCGGAGCCTCAGCCGATCCTCAATGAGTTTCAGATGCTGCCAGGCCTCGATGGGCGGAAGATGAGCAAGTCTCTCGACAACGACATCGTGGTATCCGATCCGCCGGAAGTGACGGCGAAGCGTATGATGACGGCCTACACGGACCCATTGAAGGTACACAAGGACGACCCCGGTCGCCCGGAAGCCGGCTGCGTTATCTATCAGTATCACAAGCTGCTTCAGCCGAACACCGCGCCAGAAGCAAAAAACCAGTGCGAACAGGGCTGTCTTGGCTGTGTTGCCCACAAGCGCTCCGTTGCAGCGATGGTTTCGGAACAGCTGACGGAATTCCAGAAGCGCCGGGGAATCTTCGCCGCAGATCCTCAGTCGGTCGACCGCATCCTTGCAGAAGGCCGTGAGAAGGCCTCTGTTGTTGCGGCTGAGACCGTACGGATGGTCAGGGAGGTCATAGGGATCTGAACGTGGCCGGTCTGACGGATTCCGTGAACAACCTGAGACTCCTTGGGAGGGCCGGGCATGCCGACGTTGCTGACGTTGTCGTAGAGCGCCTGGTGGACTTCTGCAGCGTGAACATCCAGCGTGACGCCGGTGTCGAGGAGCACGCCGAGCTCGTCTACATGCTGGCCGACCTTCTCAAGCTGAAGAGCGAGTTTGTCCTGTTCGGGCATGCTGCTGCGCAGGAGAGATCCTGGCAGGAAGGCATCAGAGCACTGGACGAGGCAGGGTTGTACGCCAGGCCCATCATCGAGGTCCTCCAGGAAGTCAATGCCGGCAGAGCCCTATACAAGAGACCCAATGTCCGTACGACGCTGGCTCCAGCGGAGGAGCAGACGAGTGACGAGGTGTCTGACGCTCTTCTTGAGGCACTTGCCCGAATCGTTGAACGCGTCGCGGCACGCAAGCCCGTGGGAGTTGCGAGCCAACGACCAGCTTACTTGAGCCTCCAGCAGGTCATGCGGGAGCTTCGCGTGTTGCTGCAAGTGAGGGGAACTATGCTGTTTGAGGACATCTTCGACTCGTCCGACTCGAGGGAGCGTGTAGTGTTGAGCTTTCTCGCGATTCTCATCTTGACGAAGATGGGAATTCTCCACATTGCTCAGCAGAGCCGGTTCGAGGGTATCGCCGTTGAATACGTAGGGAAATCGGATGACTGAACGCACAGAGAGTCAGGAATTCATTACAGGGCTGGAGCTTCAGGCCGCAAAGCAACGACTTGAAGCTATCCTGTTTGCGGCTGAGGGGCCTGTGGGCGTCCGCTATCTGGCGCGCCGGGCGGGACAGAGCCACCAGGCGACCCGGCGCCTTCTGGAAAGCCTCCAGGCTGACTACGCAAATCGTGGTGTCCATCTCGTCCAGGACGGCCAGAAGTATTGCTTCTCGGTTCTGGACAAGCTCACGCCTGAGCCACCTCAACCCAGACCCAAAGTCGGCCTTTCCAGACAAGCCATGGAGGTTCTAGCCCTTATCATCACCAAGGGGGCGCTGGCACGCAAGGAGATTCTGCAGCTTCGCGGAGTCACGAGCGACAAGGCCCTCGTGTCGCTTCTCCAACGCAAGCTCGTAACAACGAAACGAGATTACCTGAAGAAGAGTCTCGTGTATGACCTCTCGGAGAAACTGCTGGAGCGGTGGGGATTCACGTCCCGCGAGGAACTGCTCCAGGAAATCGAATCACGACGCCGAGGCCTGTAAGAACCGCTCTTCTGCTGTTGCCAACTCCTCAAACAACTCCTCTCGTCGTACCTGCAGCTCGTGGATATGTACCGACAGCGACGCAATATCGGTTCCCTGCATGGCAGGTCCTTCTTCCTGCAATCTCCGCGTAAGATCAGACTGTTCCTGTTCGATCTCGCCAATCTGGCGCTCGAGAAGCCGTACGCGGGTTTCAAGGGCCACGAGTTTGTTGTGTGACGTCCGTGTGGACCCGGTGTTATCCTGAACATTTGCACGACCAGACAGCGGGGTACGGCCGGTGCGGTCGTTGAAAAGTTTCTGCCGGTTTGCCGAGTAGTTTCCCTCCAGCACCGACACGTTGCCACGCTCGATAAGGACGACGCGGTCGGCGACGGCGTCTATGAATGTCCGGTCATGCGATACGAACACGACTGTTCCCTCAAACGCGCGCAGCGTTGAAGCAAGAGATTCTCGTGTCTGGATGTCCAGGTAGTTTGTTGGCTCGTCAAGGATGATCATGTTGGCCGTTTCAGTGGAAAGCAGTGCCAACAACAGACGCTGCTTCTCTCCACTGCTCATCGCCCCGGTCTGCTGGTCCATCTGGTCGGCGGAAAAGCCAAAACTACCCAGCAGACCCTTCACCTCCGAGATGATCATCTGCGGGCGGCGGGCCATGATCCACTCCATGGCCGTCTCTTTCTCGAAGAGCGTGTAGTTCTGAGGGAAAAAGGAGTATCGTACGCTTGGTCCCCAGTAGATGTCGCCGCCCTCCGGGACGATCTGCCCCATCGCTATGCCCAGCAGTGTCGACTTCCCGGCCCCGTTGCGGCCGAGAATGGCTACATGCTGGCGAGAGAGGATCGTCACGTTTGCTTTGCTGAGGATCGCACGATCACCGTACGACTTGCTGACGTGCTCGAGGCGGAGCGCGATCTCTCCACTCTCTCCCGTGTTGTGCAGCCGCACGTGGACGCGTTTGCGCGTGGAGGCGGGTTCAGTTTGAACTTTCGCCTTGAGCCGTTCCATTGCTTTCTCACGCGAGGCAGCCTGGCTTGCCCGTGTCCCATACCGGTACTTCTCGACGTACTGCCGCATTCGCTCGATCTCCTGCTTCAGCTCGACATCATGCTGGGCACGATCGGCTGCTTCGGCGTCCCTGACGTGGACGTAGTCAGTATATCCTCCACTGAACAGGCGCAGGCTCCCGTTTTCGATGACAAGCAGCTTGTTGCACACTTGGTCCAAAAACCAGGCGTCGTGCGATGCCACCAAGACCGTGGCCTGCAGCCCCTTGAGCTGGCGCTCGAGCCACTGGACACCGGGAATGTCCAGGTAGTTGGTGGGCTCATCCAGTAACCAGATGTTCTTGGTGTCACTCACCAACCGCGACAGGCGCAGTCGTGAGATTTCTCCGGCGCTCATCGTGCCTGCAAGGCGGTCAAGATCGTTTGAGGCAAACCCGAGGCTGGAGAGTGCCTTGTTCATGTTGACGATGTAGTCGTAGCCGCCCTGCGCCTCGAACTGCTCGGTTTGCCGGGCAAGCTCGGCAAGGTAGTCATCTGTCTCAGAAGCGGTGGAAAGAAGGTATTCTAGCTCACGGATACGCGCATCCTGGGCACGCAGGTGCTCGAAAGGCTCAGCGACAATCTGCCGGGCGGTACGCTGGGGGTCCACGGGAACGGCATCGATGAAACAGAAACTGTCCCCACCGATGATCTGGACCGATCCGCTATACTCATCGTCAGCTCCGCTAAGGATGCGGAGGAGCGTCGTCTTACCGCTTCCGTTGGGGCCAACGATACCAACCTTGTCTCCGGCGCCAATGGCACAGTGCTGAGACCGGAACAAGAGGCGATCGCCGTACATCTTTTCAAGGTTTTCAAGTATCAGCGGCATGTTGTCGGGGACATCCTATCAATTTACAAGTTGCTCGTTTCGCGTATCATGGTTTGCAGTACGGAACGAGGCTTGAAATGTATTATAGCAGCGAAATTGCAGCTACCTACAGAGGTAACAGTGTTTCGATCATGATCAGCAATCCGGAGGAGCCATGAAACCGACAGTGACAATCGACCGACTCATTTCTCGACCAGTCTCCGCGGACGGCAGTTTCCCGCTGCCAGTCGCCAAACTCAAAGAATTTGTGGGCGTTGCCTGGAGCATCCCCTTTTACAGTACTGCCGAGTCTCGGAAGGTCATGCCCCTCCTGGCTGTGGAGATGAATGACCTGAACCCCGACCGCAACTGGTGGAAGAAGAAGTTCCCTGGCGCAAACCCCTTCTTTCATCATTGTTCCTTCCTGCAGTACTACGTTGCTTTCAGGAACGGTCAGCCGGTCGGACGCATCGCAGCATTCATTGACCATTCGTACCATGAGCCTATGGTTCAGGGCGAGATTGGGTGGGTCGGACTGTTCGAGTCGTCCGACGACGACGACGTTGCGTCTGCATTGCTTGACGCGGCCACTGTGGATCTACAGCAAAGTGGCGCGGTGAAAATCATTGGCCCGGCACGGTTCAATGCCAACGGTGAGGACGGTCTTCTTGTCGACGGGTTCGACAAGCACCCCATGGTCATGGAACCCTATCAACCCCCATACTACAGGCGCTTTCTGGAGCAGTGGGGGGCCAAGGAAAACGACTGGTATGCTTTTCGCATGACGCACCAGAGTGCTTCGGCATACATGAAGCGCCTGGACAACATGCGAAAGCGCGGGCAGGACCTCGAACAGCGGCTGGCGCGCCAAGGCGTTGCTGTCAGATCCGTCAAGATCAGCGATTGGAAAAATGAGGTCGCCCGAGTGAAGACCATCTATAACGTGGCGTGGGACACCAGAGTGCACCCGCAGTTTGAACAGTTTTCCGAAGAGGAGTTTGACTATCTTGCAGCCGGATTAAAGATGATTGTCATCGAAGACCTGGTCTTCGTGGTCGAAGACATCACAAAACCGGATCATCCTGTCATCGGAATGTCCGTAACGCTGCCCGACCTCAACGAGGTCGTCGAAGAGTATGACCAGCTTCACGCTGGGTATGTCCCCAGTCATCACACCTATGGGTTGTCCGACCTACGGCGCGATCTGGGGATTTACAGGCTGCTCAGGAGTCGCGTCAAAAACCGCCAATTCAAGCAATGCCGGGTCTTTGTCCTTGGCACGACACGCAAGAAGAGTGGTATCGATGCCGTGCTGTATGAAAAGACCTACCTTGCGGGCCTCAACATGCGAGTTCAGCTTGGGTCAGGGTCTCAGGTTGCCGATACCAACCCCGAGATCTATACCCCTCTATCTCGTATGGGTACCGCCGACATCACCTGGAGAGTCTACCGCCACACATAGTTCGGCTGGCTTGGTATCAAATACCGAAGCATGACGTCAATATGGGGGCTACAGTGGTGCCGGGAGTGGGGATCGAACCCACACGATGTCACCATCACGGGATTTTAAGTCCCGTGCGTCTGCCAGTTCCGCCATCCCGGCAGGGATGTCTGGGTATAAAAATGGAGGCAGCACCCGGATTCGAACCGGGGTATGAGGGTTTTGCAGACCCTTGCCTTACCACTTGGCTATGCCGCCTCTGGAGCGGAAGACGGGATTTGAACCCGCGACACTCGGCTTGGGAAGCCGATGCTCTACCCCTGAGCTACTCCCGCATAATTGTATGCAGCTGTATTCTACACGGCGCGGAGGCTTCTGTCAAGCCTACTGAAGCTGCTGTGGGTCTTCTGCAGCCAGACGCGCGAATGCTGCCGCTGCGTCGACCGTGTGACTGTCCATCGGATAGGGATGGCCGCGCAAATATGTCAACGTCTGCGCAAGCGCGCATAGCATTGCGACTTCGAGACTGCTAAACAGCAGAGACCGGACTTCTTCGACGCCGGCAAACTGGCGTCCCGGCTCACAGTAATCGGCAAGGAAGACAATCATCGCCAGTCGGTCCATGTGAGGGGCACCGGTCGTGTGCTGAGCAATAGCCTGTAGAATCTCAGGGTCTTCGACGCCGAAGTCGCGTCGAGCGATCAGCGCCCCGACAGGTGCATGGAGGACTACTGTGGCAGACGTTTCAGCCATCTCATGAGCCAGAGGGTCATCAGTGTCCTCCACCAGCTCGAGCAGGGAAGACTCGGGCTCATCCCTGGCGATGTCATGCAGCAGAGAAGCGATGCTAACCTTTTCCTCAGATACTCCCCAGAAACGGGCGAGTCTCACTGCCAGCGTCTCAACGCGAAGTATGTGCCCCAGACGTTTTTTCGAAACACGCCTGGCGACGAGGTTAACGAGGTGGACTCTTTCCTGTAGTGTCACTGGTTTCTGTATAGTCTGTGCTTTGCAATATACGCAGCGACAGACGGGGGTACCAGGCCCTCGACAGAGAGACCTAGCCGCAACCTGTCTCGAATCAGGGTTGACGACAGACTGTCGAACGGGTTAATGTCGAACAGAGCCCTGGCAGAAACTTCTGTATCGCCTGAATGGTGCCAGCCGGCACGCGGGACGAACCACAATTCGACAGAATCCAGGATATCGCGATATCTGCGCCACTGCGAGAACGAACATAGCTGGTCCTCCCCGAGAAGCAGTGCCGGCTTGTCCGCACCTAGCGACGAACGGAGACCTTCGAGCGTGTCCACGAAGTACGATGGCTGTGGTTCGTGGCTCAACTCGATGTCAGAGATAATCACGTCGGGAACCCCGGCGAAGGCAAGCTGTAGCATTGCCTGACGATCGGCATCGGATGCGGAGAGGCATTTACCGAAGTCCGGGTTGGGCAAGCCAGTGGGGATGAGAATAAGCGTAGAAGGAGCCATGAGGCGAAGAGCCTCATGGCCGACAAAGACATGACCGACATGGACGGGGTCGAATGCCCCCCCATACAACACGGTCTTCATCGCCCGGTAGTTGTTTCTTCCCCCAGAGTGAATACGTGGCCGCCGATCATGACGTTCTGTCCGTCACGGGCTCCCTTCTTGCGGAGAGCCTTCTCGACGCCGATCTTGCGCATCCTCTGGTCGAGCAGTGTAACCTGGAAAGGCTTCTCGAAGTCGGTCGTATGGACGATCCGGTCGAGATAACGTCCTGACGCGCAAAGCATGCCGTCAGGAAGCCGGGAGATTTCGAATGTCTCATCGGATAGCTTCAGCCTGTAGACTCGCGTCACCTGTTCACGGGGAGGCATAGGTGTGGACTGCACGAGAGTTAGCCCACGTTCGATGACGGCGTCAATGCCTCGATTCTCCAGTGCTGAAATCATCAAAGGCTCGATACCTTGATGGACAAAGCGGGTACGAATCCCTGTCCGTTTTTGGGCAGAAATCACGTCGATCTTGTTGATGACGATGAATCGAGGTTTGCCCGCAAGCTGTTCACTGTATTGCTCCAATTCGCGGTAGAGCAAATGGTATGCCTGAACCGGGTCGGGGTCCGACGAATTGGCGTCAATCAGGAACAGCAGGACTCGGCTGCGTTCGATATGGGCCAGGAACTTGTTACCAAGTCCACGACCGTCGGCGGCTCCTTCCACAAGCCCGGGGATATCGGCAAATGTGACGCGATCACCGTTTGGCGAGAATGCTACGCCCAGGTTTGGCGACAGTGTCGTGAAGGGATAGTCGGCGATTTTCGGGTGTGCTGCAGAAAGCTTGCTCAGCAGAGTGCTCTTGCCCGCATTCGGAAAACCGACGATGCCGACGTCGGCAAGGATCTTCAGGCGCAGCCTGATCCGGCGTTCCTGCGCAGGGATGCCCTCTTCGGAATACCTCGGGGCGCGGTCGACGGACGTGGCAAAAGCTGCATTGCCTCGACCGCCGCTTCCGCCACGGGCTACGGTGACGGTTTCGCCCTCGTCAACCAGATCTGCCAGGACCTCCTCTGAGGCAATATCCGTCAGGACCGTGCCCAGCGGGACATAGATGGTGATGTCCTGTCCATTACTTCCATGCTTGTTGCGCCCAGCGCCCGGCTCTCCAGCCTGGGCCCTGAACGTCCGCTTCTTTGCAAAGAACTGAAGGCTTGAGTATCGGCTGGTAGCTATGAAGATGACGTCTCCGCCTCTGCCGCCGTCACCGCCGTCCGGCCCACCCTTCTCCACATACTTCTCACGGCGGAAACTCATTGCTCCGTTTCCGCCGTGTCCTGAGGTGACTCGGACTATGACCTCATCCAGAATCTGGTCAGCTGAGTCTCTAATGGAAGAACTCCGTATCTGTGTTAGTTCGCCTGCTCAGGGATAGGAAGCACGTGAACGCGCTTCACGGTCTTGAGCGACTCGAACTTCACTGTTCCGTCGACGACGGCGAACAGGGTATAGTCTCGACCCATCATGACGCCATTGCCGGCTTTGAAATGCTCGCCGCGCTGGCGCACGATGATGTTGCCTGACTGAACAACTTGACCATCATACAGCTTGACGCCGAGGTACTGCGGGTTGCTGTCCCGCCCGTTACGTGACTTACCGCCTGCTTTCTTGTGTGCCATTGTTCACCACCCCTCTTACCCGATCTCCGTGATCTTCACGTAGGTCGATGTCTGCCTGTGCCCTATGAGCTTCTTGTGCGTCGTCTTGTTCTTGTAGGTGAAGACACGGACCTTGCGATCACGCGTCGTACGCACAATGGTCCCACTCACCTTCGCGTCGAGAACGTAGGGCTTGCCGATTTGAGTACCGGCGTCAGTGGTGACGACGAGGACTTTGTCGAACACGATCGACATGCCGGGTTCGCTGGCGATTTTTTCCATCTTGATGGTCTCGCCGGGCTCAACCCGATACTGTCTTCCTGCTGCTTCAATGACAGCGTACATAGACTACCTCCATGAGGAATTGCTCGGTCGAGGTGGCCTCTCGGCGCTTAGCGAACCCGACCAATGCGAAGAAAGTATACGGCGTTCAAGGCTCCTGTCAACCGTTCAGAGCTTGAAATCGAGGCTCTCCCGAGTAGTATACCTTCTGTGAGAGTGATCATGATCGCAGGGCTGGGCAACCCGGGTCCCGAATATGATGAGACACGACACAACGTGGGTTTTATGGCCCTCGATGCTGTCGCACATTCGTTCAAGGTTCGCAGGTTCAATCACAATCGACTGGCGCACTGGGCTGTCGTCGATCTGACCCTTTGTGATGGGCCGGAACCCATCAGGGTAGTACTGGTGAAGCCTCAGACCTTCATGAACAACTCCGGTATCGCCATCGCTTCAATGATGAAGGAACGCAACATTCTTCTCAAGAACCTTATCGTGGTCCATGACGAGATGGACTTGCCGGTCGGAATGGTCAGAGTGAGTTTCGACGCCACAGCCGCAGGACACCATGGGGTCCAGTCGATTGTCGACAACTGTGGTGGAAAGAGATTTGTGCGGGTCCGCCTCGGCATCGAAAAGTCACGCAGCAAGGACGGTGTCATCGATTTCGTGTTGTCAAGATTCTCCAGGTCCGAGTGGCCAACCATCATCGATGTCATTGCGAAGTCGCCGACTATCGTCCGAACCATCGTCTGTGATGGCCTGATGGCCGCGCAGGAGATGTTCAACCGCAGGGCGGCCAGCAACTGATGCAGTCTGGTTCCTTCGACCTGCTGCTGCAGCAGGCACGAGCCAGCGCTCCGGAACTGTTCGCCGGACTTGCGCAATTGCTGGAACAACCAGGCTCCATTACGGTGTCCAGTCCATCAAGCGGCTATCGGCAGCTGCTGCTGGTGGCGTTGGTCACAGTCTGTCCTCGCCCCATCGTGGTCGTTTGTCCAAGTGTCGACCGTGCAGAGGAACTGTCTTCGATGGTCCGTGGCATGTCTGGGGCGACCTCTGGCGCGCGTTCCTTCGTGGTACTGCCCGAACTGGGTGTCGAGCTCATGGAGTACACGCAGTATTCACGTCCACTGTCGTTCGCCAGAGCTCGGGCGCTTGATCAAATCTACGCTCATGCAGAAACTGTCGTTTTCACGACCGTCCAAGGGCTCATCGATCCGTCCGTCCCAGCTTACAATTTCGCAGAGCTGGTTTCTACGCTGACTGTCGGAGACCACATCGCCCCACAATCGCTGGCGCGCCGACTCTTGCAGATGGGGTACGAAGGGGTCTCATCGGTTACCGAGATGGGCCAGTTCAGCATGCGCGGCAACGTGTTCGATCTGTACTCGCAGGTTGGAGAGTACCCGGCGCGCATCGTTCTCGAAGGCAATGTCATAAGCCGTATCAAGCTGTTCGACCCCGTGACACAGCAGTCAGTTGAGCCTGTGTCGTCCGTTGGAATCCTGCCACCATATCCCGTCCTCTTGGATCGGGAGGCCCGTCAGAGTTTCGCCACTGTGGCCGCGGAGCGTTGGAAAAAGGAGCGAGAGAGCAGTGAACGAAGCGAGGAACGGGATGCGACGTTTCTCGAGGACCTTGAATCCTTCGTTTCGACGACGAACAGCAAGGGGGTCAACTACTTCCTGTATCAGTATGTGGATCCGGAGCGCATGTGTGGAGGCCTTGCCAGGTTGCTTGGACCGCGTGCCATAGCACTGTTTGCCGACGTCAACCCCGAAACTGAACTGACGCAGATCTTCGATTCTGCGCGCGAACTTTACGAGCGGACTATTCAGACTGGCTTCGTACCATCATCCAGTGCGCTCGACCAGGTGGAACAAACTGCCCGACGAGGTCTGGACCGTTTTGTCCGGTCGATCTTCCTCACGGCTACCTCAGCGCGGGGCGCCCTGACGCCGGCCTCCCGCGAGTTGCCCCCTCTGACGCTGTCGGGTTCATTTGCCGAATACCTCGATGTTCACGCTGCCGGAGAGACAGCAATCGACATCGTGTCATGGAATCCTGACAAGGCTCAGCATCTGATCATGGATACGCTCGAGGATCCCGGTGTCATGGTGAGGCTTGCCGTGATCAAGGGTTCCCTGTCGGCAGGGTTTGCCGCAGAGGGATTCATAGCACTGACGGACAGAGAACTGTTCCCGAAGGCCACGATGAGTCCCAAGAAGACCGCTCGTTTTTCCCAAGCCATTTCGCGTCTCGAAGATCTGCACGAAGGCGACTATGTCGTCCACCGAGACTACGGGATCGGTGTGTTCAGAGGCATGACTGCCATGACGGTCGATGATGTCACCCGGGACTATATCTCACTGGAGTACAAGGATCACTCGCTGCTGCACGTGCCTGTAGAACGTCTGGGGTATCTCGAGAAGTACGTTGGTGACCGCACGGAGATTACCCTCGATGAACCAGGATCGAGAAAGTGGAAACGGGCGCACAAGGAGGCTGCAGAGGATGCTCGACGTATCGCCCACGAACTGCTCGAGACGGCGGCCAAACGCCATGCACGCGAAGGTTATATGTTCAAGCCGAATCCGGAGCTGGAGGTACCGGTCGTCGACGCCTTTGCCTACGAACTGACGCCGGATCAGTCTAAGGCTATCGCCGACGTCCTGAGCGACATGGGAGCGGGCAAGCCGATGGATCGCCTGGTGTGTGGGGATGTCGGCTTCGGGAAGACCGAGGTCGCCATACGGGCGGCGGCGCGTGCGGTCGCAAACGGCAAACAGGTCGCCGTCGTCGCCCCGACGACCATCCTGGCGATGCAGCACTTCCGCAACCTGGAGGAGCGCTTCGAACCGATCGGGTACAAGGTTGCGCTGTTCTCGAGGATGGTAGGTTCCAGGGAACTGACGGCCGACCGCAAGCTCCTGCACGAAGGCGGTGTCGATATCGCTGTCGGCACGCACAAGGTTCTCAATATGGCAAGGGATTTCAGGGACATTGGCCTGATGATTGTCGACGAGGAACAGCTCTTCGGTGTTTTGGACAAGGAGAAGATCAAGAAGATGAAAGCTGAGGTCGATGTGCTGACTCTGAGCGCTACACCCATCCCTCGCACATTGGAATCGTCCATCGTAGGGATTCGGGACATCTCCCTCATCAACACGCCGCCGGTGGGTCGGTACCCTATCAGGACATTCCTGATGCCATTCGACGAGGATCAGTTGACGCGAGCTGTTCGTGCTGAGCTTGATCGCCATGGGCAGGTATACTTCGTCCACAACCGCATCCTAGACATCGAGGCCCGGCTGGCGTTGCTTGCGCGGCTGTTCCCAGACGCCCGTATCGCCGTAGCACATGGGCAGTTGAGGAGTGAGGTTCTGGAGCAGACCATGCTGGACTTCTATGAAGGCAAGTATGACATTCTCTTGTCGACGACCATCATCGAAGCAGGACTCGATTTCCCCAACGTCAACACGATCATCGTCGACGAGGGAGAACGATTCGGACTTGCCCAGCTCTATCAGCTGCGAGGCAGGGTAGGTCGCGCTCAGCGGCATGCCTATGCCTACATCTTCCATTCCCGCAGCGTCATGCGTGAGTCGGTCGCTTTCAAGCGTCTCGAGGCCATTGCCTCAGCCGTGGACTTCGGGGCTGGTCTGCAGGTCGCTCTCAAGGACCTGGAGCTGCGCGGCGCCGGTGACGTCCTGGGCGTGAAACAGAGCGGCCGGTTCTCCGACGTCGGATACCACATGTTCCTCTCAATGGTCGAGGAGGAGATCATGAGGATCCGGGGTCAGTACTCAGAGCCTGTGGCGAAGCCTGTGATCATTCTTGGGATGTCCGCCTTTATCCCTGAACCCTATGTGGCTGACTCAGGAGAACGGCTGGCGCTCTACAACGCTGTCGAACGAGCTGCCGGGCAAGATCTGACAGTACTCGAAGAGCGGACCGTGGATCGCTATGGCGCTCTTCCTCCGGAGGTATCGGCGATCTTCGCGCTGAAGCACCTCGAACTGTTGCTGATCCCCCTCGGCGTGTTGTCCGTGAAACAGTCGGGCCGCGTGCTCGTTCTGGAATTCGCCGGTGAGGAAGCAGCCGCGCGATTCCTTCGCGCCCATGTGGACCAAGTTGCTCACGCCCGAACTGTGCGGGACTCGGTCATCTTTCCAATGAAGGCCGACCAGAAGCCGCTCTCCCTGCTTTCATCCTTGCTTTCGGGGTCGGAAACGATACACTAGGACCATGGAAGAATACGAGATACGCATTATTACCGGGCAGGACCTCATTCTCCAGTCGCTGACTGACGATGGACGTCACTATGCCTTGGCCGCTTCTGCTGGAGTGGATATTTCGATTTACCCGACGGCTTCCAGCATCCGGTCTCTGCCGACCTCGGCGCAGGGCCTTCTGGATCCTGTACAGGCTCTTGGTTTTTTGACGTGGATACGTTTTGCTGGCCGGCACTATGGCTTGATCGTGTGCCTGTGTTCCGCTGAAACGGCCTCCGTTGTTGCAGGACTCGTCGCCCGGTCGCCCGGGCTGTCTCATCCTCCAGCAATGGACGACAACGGGCTGACTCAGAAGGCGCTGCGGTTGGCTGACATTCTCCGGCCTCTTGTTGGAACCCAGTATACGGCTCTTGAGGAGTTCAGGTTACTCATTGCGGAATTGCGGCAGAAGTGCCCATGGGACCGCCAGCAGACGCATGTGTCGCTTCTGGATACGCTGCTCGAAGAGTCCTACGAGGTGGCTCTCGCCATAGAGAGAGGCGCTGCCGACAACCTCGAAGAGGAGCTGGGAGACCTGTTGCTACAGGTCTTCATCCAATCGGAAATCGCCCGCGAGGAAGATGGGTTCGACATCTGTGATGTGATCGGGACCGTTGACGACAAGCTGACGTTCAGGCATCCGCACGTTTTCGGCACCATCTCGGCGACATCGAGCGAGCAGGTTCTCCAGAACTGGCAGAAGCTCAAGACCTTGGAGGGTCGGAAGAGTCATTTTGTGGATAGCGCTAAGCTTCTTTCGTCTATTGAAAACGCTTTGCTGTCGCAGGAGACTGCACGTTCCGACGGGTTCGATTTCGAATCGGCGGAGCAGGCCTATGGCAAGCTGCTCGAAGAGTCTCGTGAGCTGGGAGAGGAACTGAACGCTTCGTCCAGGGACGAAGATAGGCTGGCCATGGAGCTGGGGGACGTCCTCTTTTCTGCACTCAACGTTGCGCGGCTTTCGGGTGTCAATCCTGTCAAGGCCCTGCGCCACTCATTCGACAAGTTTCGCGACCGATACGACCGAGTGCGTGCGTACGCCACACAGCAGCAGGTCGACATTGCGACAGCATCTCCTGAGGAACTGGACCGATTATGGCAACTGGCGAAGACCACATAGAGCACGTCCTCCTGACGACAGGGGCGTACGATATCCATGCCGAGCCTGCCACGCTTGACCCGAAGGATCATGCCGCCAGCCAACCCGACGTAAGCACTGAAGGGTCTCAACCTCTGCCGCCAGCCCCCGAACGTCCCAAGGTCACCAACGTCTGGAGTATTGTCTGGAAGCTTCTGGGAGCATTGGGATTCGGAGCACTTGGTTTCTTCGCTCTCTCACTCATTTCGCATCAGATGAACGTCGTGAAAGTCGTGAGGTCCCTCAATCCCGGCTACATCCTGGCTGCGATCGCTCTCATCTTTCTTGAAATCGTCTTCCAGGCAATGCGGCTGCAGGCAATCCTTCGCTCGATCGGCTTGCGGATCACGTTCCCCACCGCTATGCGCAACATCCTCGTAGGTGAGTTCTTTGCAAGGGTGACTCCGTTCGAGGCGGGCGGAGGTGAGCCAGCCCAGATATACATGCTGTTCAAGGACGACTCAATCAACGTGGCAGATTCGACCATGGTGTTTGCCATCAAGGCAATCCTCGGGGGTGCTTCGCAGTTGGTCGTTCTCGTTTTTGTGCCGGTCTGGCTGTTCTTCTCTGGCCGGAGCTTGGGGGTCGGCAACCGATTCCGTCTCATCCTCTACATCGGCATCGCAGCGTACGTGGCCAACTTCGGGGTCCTCGTATTCTGCCTGATCCGGCTGCAGTGGATCAATGACTATATCCAGAGGCTGGTTCAGCGCCCCACGCAGACCCTCAACAGGCGAGGAAGGTTGTGGCAGCGACTGGCGCGCCGTGTGGAGAAATTCGTAAAGGATGCGCTGCGCGCGCGAGAGACAGCCATCAAGGCGAATCGGCCATGGCTTGTTACAGGTCTGGCCTACAGTTTCGTCTCCTGGGGCCTTGTCGTGTTGACGCCCATCATCCTGCTCTACGGGCTTGGTGTTACGTCATCGGTCACCCAGATTATTGTGGCAACGCTCATCTACTATATCGCGGTCGCGTATTTCCCCACACCTGGCGCATCTGTCGGAGCCGAGCTCGGCGCTGTGGCCCTGTTTGCGGCGTTTGTTCCGAATGGCATCCTGGGAGCTTTCATCCTGATCTGGCGCTTCTTTGATCACTACGTGAAGATGGGCGCTGGCGGCATTACCACCATCGGCGAATTCGTGCTGGGACCGGCTCGCCGCCGCAGGCGGCATCGACAGACGGAGAAAGACACCAGTGCAAAGGAAGGAACACACAAGCCATGAAAAAGAGAGCCATCGTCATTGTTCTGGACAGTGTCGGTATCGGCGCAGCCAAGGATGCATTTATCTACGGGGATGGTGGTTCGGACACGCTTCGCCACATCTACAAGAGCGTACCGGGTTTTCACCTTCCTCATCTCGAGGAGCTTGGCCTGAAGTACCTGCTCGACCTTCGCTTCGACAGTCCTGTGGGTTCGTTTGGGATCATGGAGGAGAAAGCCAAAGGGAAGGATTCTGTGAGCGGTCACTGGGAGATGATGGGACTGACACTGACGAAGCCGTTTCCCACGTATCCCAACGGATTTCCGCCTGAGGTCATTGAAGCCTTCGAGAAACGCTTCAACACCAAAGTTCTGGGCAACCGACCCGAGTCGGGAACTACAATCATCGCGGAACTGGGCGAAGAGCATATGCGTACTGGTTATCCCATTGTCTACACGTCCGCCGACTCTGTGTTTCAGATTGCCGCCCACAATGATATCATCCCTCTGGCCAAGCTGTATGAGATGTGCGAGATCAGCCGGCACGAGATCTTGCAGGGTGAGCACCTGGTCGGTCGCGTCATTGCGCGTCCATTCATCGGAATGCCCGGAAATTTTGTGCGAACAGAAGACCGCCAGGACTATGCCGCTCAGCCGGTGGGCCCCACCACGCTCACTCAGGTACGCGAGGCCGGTATGGATGTCATCGGCGTTGGCAAGACATACGACCTGTTTGCCGGTGAGGGATTCACGCAGCATTTCCACACTCACAACAATGAGGAAGGTATCCAGAAAACGATCGAGCTGATCAAGGCCAACAACTGGGAAGGGTTGCTGTTTACCAACTTGGTCGACTTCGATATGCTCTTCGGCCACCGTCGCAATGTGACCGGTTATGCCGTTGCCCTGGAGCGCTTCGACGAGGCGGTTCCCGAGTTGCTGAGATCGATGAAGCATGACGATGTCCTGTTCCTCTCTGCCGACCATGGGTGCGATCCTACGTTCACTGCACATACGGACCATACTCGCGAGTACGTGCCCGTTCTTGTGTACTCGCCCTCGCGCCGTGGTGGAACATACCTGGGAGTCCGAGAGACGTTTGCGGACCTTGGGGCCACCGTGTCGGAGTACCTCGGAGTAGTGCCCGTTGCGGGCTCGAGCTTCCTTGCCGACACCCCCTAGGCCTTTGCAGGAATCTCAGGGGCCAGCGACGCAGTGAGCACCGGGGGCAGTCCAGTCGAATCAGATACGTGGAAAGAGCTCCTGCGGAGTCTGGTTCGCTTGGAACTCAAGCGCGGGTGCCAGGATGATGCAGCCGTAGGCGGGTTTGCGCGACTGGCCCTTGCGACAGTCGAAGGCTCATGCGCACGAACACAGCCTGCAGCGGAGCGTGGTGTGTCGAATGAACTGCGGTCGCTGCTGGTCGATTATCAGTTTCTGCCCGACCGTGTGCGGGCGGACAGATGTTCGGCGCTTCTTGCCCTTCTGGACGACTCGAAGTCTGCGACCCCTGGATCACCACTGCATACAAGCGCGCCTTCGGCGCGTGGAAGGCCGGTGCCGGAGCCTCCCGCCGACAGCATGAAAGGTTTGCTGAAGGTACTCGAAGCACCGGTGTCCACACTATGGGGAGTCGGACCCCGCATTCAGGAAACCATGGCGAAACTCGGTGTCGCCAATATTGCCGATCTTCTCCAGCACGCGCCCAAAGGCTATCTCGACCTGCGCCATTCCGCGGAGCTGTCACGCGAGTCGCTTGGGCAGATGGTCCTCATCAAGGCACGTCTGCTGACCGTTACCGAGATCCGACGAAAGGTTCTGTTGGTCAAGGCAACAGCCAGAGATCCCGGCGGGCGAGTGCTCCACCTTGTTTGGTTCAACAACCGGTTCGTAAGAAACAGGCTCCAGGCTGGACACGACTACGATTTTTATGGGAAACTGGAGAACTCGTTCGAAGGGGCTCAGCTGATGCAGCCTGCTTTCGAGGAGTCGGGAACGCCGGCTGCTCAACTGCATATGAACCGGATCGTACCACTCTATCACCTCACCTCGGGCATTACTCAGAAGGGACTGCGGGCTCATGTGTGGCGTGCAGTAGGCCGGCTTCCTACTGCGACCGCCGAGTATCTGCCACGGGATATGGCTTCACGTTTCCAGCTGCCCGACCTCGCATGGAGCTACCGATCCCTTCACTTTCCGACTGACGAATACGAAGCGGAAAAGGCACGGAGCCGGTTTGCGTTTGACAGCCTGTTCCTCTTTGAGCTGAGAGTCCTGATGCACAGGCATGCGGAGCAGGATGTCCCGGGAAGCCCGTTTAACCTGCCAACAGGAACGGTCGAACGCTATGTTGAGGTATTGCCGTTTGTTCCCACTGCATCTCAGTCTGGCGCCATGCGAGACATCGAGGCGGATGTACGCCGGCCGAGGCAGATGCATCGCCTGCTCCATGGAGACGTCGGTTCAGGAAAGACGGCGGTGGCCGGTTACGCAGCGTACGCCGCCAAGGTTGCCGGATACCAGAGCGCCGTCCTGAGCCCCACTGAGATTCTCGCGGAGCAAACGGGACGCGTCCTCCAGGAGCTGCTTGCTCCTCTCGGGGTGCGAGTCGCCACACTGACGGGAGGCATGACCAAGTCCCAGCGCAGGAGCATCCTGAGCGCTGTTGTAACTGGTGAAGTCGACTGTCTCGTTGGCACACACGCCATCCTCGAGGAGGGTGTGGCATTCGAGCGTCTCGGTCTGAGTGTGGTCGACGAGCAGCATCGTTTTGGAGTTGCTCAGCGCACAGCTCTTGGCACAAAGGGCATTATGCCACACTCGCTCGTCATGAGCGCGACCCCGATTCCAAGGACGCTGGCTCTGACCATATACGGTGATCTCGACATTTCCGAACTGTTCGAGAAACCTGTAGGGCGGTTCCCGATCCAGACGCATCTCCTGACAGGCGCCCAGCGTGACAGCGCCTATGCCATGGTGCGTGAAGAGGTAGCTCAAGGCAGGCAGGCGTTTATCGTGGTCCCTGCGATCGACCCGGCTTCGGACGAGGGTGACGGTACCACTTCAGTCGAGGAGACGATGCGAGAGCTGACCGAAGGCATCCTCAAGGGCCTGCGCATAGCATCGCTGCATGGACGTATGAAGAGTAGTGATAAGGAGTCGACCATGAATGCCTTCCGACTGGGGAATCTGGATGCCCTCGTCGCAACGACTGTCGTCGAGGTCGGGGTCGATGTGCCAAACGCAAGCGTCATGGTCATCGAGGATGCGGAGAGATTTGGGCTCGCTACGCTCCATCAGCTCCGTGGGAGAGTCGGCCGAGGGACCTCCATCTCCCATTGCATCCTTATCCAGGGTGACGCGACCGCCGACGGGACCCAACGCCTGCAGGTCCTGGTCGACTCCGACGATGGGTTCCAGATCGCAGAGGAAGACCTGAAACTGCGAGGGCCAGGTGACATCCTTGGAACGGTCCAGCATGGCTATGACGTTCCACTATTTGGGTCTACAGGTCTGCTGAGCTACCGTGACCTTTCCGCTCTCCCGGAGATCCGAAAGGCTGCCTCGGAGCTCCTGGAGAGTGATCCAGCTCTTGGCGCACCGGAACATGCTAATCTGGTCCACATGCTGTCTCTCCGATACCCACCTTCAAAGCCGGGCATGGAGGACAACTGAAGTGATCATCGGATCGGGCACACTGAAGGGTCGTTCGCTGAAGACGCTCGGGAAGGAACCATGGCTGCGCCCAACGTCTGACAAGGCGCGAGAGGCTGTCATGGACATGTTGCGACCGGTTCTTGCCGGTGCGCGGTTTGTCGATGTCTGCAGTGGCACTGGTGCTGTCGGCATAGAAGCGCTCAGCAACGGAGCGGCACATACAACCTTTGTCGACGTGGACAATCGTTCAGTGCGTCTTATCCTTGACAACTTGCGAATGCTCGCGCTTCAGCAACAGGCTTCTGTTGTCAAGTGTGATGCTGATGCATACGTGAGCGGACTCCGGGGGACGGAGTTTGACGTCCTCTTTGCAGACCCGCCCTTTGACTCCGGGTTGCAGGAGGGGCTGCTCGTTACCCTGTCTCAGCATTTGCACGACGCAGCCGACGGCTGTATCATCATCATGGAGCATACATCAAGGCTACCCGTGCATAAACGGTACGACGGCCCAGCGATAGACTTGGAGAGCTACAAGGAAAGGCGCTACGGAGATGTTAGCATGACATTCTTCCATGCAACAAAGCACGGAAACGGGGTGGACGGCAACGGCAATGACTAGAGAGAGCAGAATAGCTTACTTCCTCCGAAATGCTCGTCATAGCCTTACTCTCCGACTCACACGGGTTAGACGCACCGGTACGCTGGTGTTCGTCCTGGTGGCCATCCTCTCCGCGGTGTTGTGTGCTCTTCCGTTTGTACCCGTGCGGAGGAGTATGCCCGAAAGCACTGTCGTCAGCGCCGACATGGTTTCCAGGCGAGACATCGTCTATGTCGATGCTGCAAGAACTGCGGATCTTCGCAAGCGCGCCAGCGACGAAGTCGCTCCTATCTACGAATTCGACAGCTCGCGGCTGCCGGCGGCGATAAGCGCCTTTGAGGACATTATGACGAAGGTCATCAGCATACGCGCGCTGGATGTCACCGTGGACCAGCAGTCTCAGCGGATCGCGGCATTGCTCATGACCTCGGCAGGTGCGACGACGAAATACCTCGCGACGTGTTCAGAGTCGGAGGTCCAGTCGTCGAAGACGGCAGCGCGTCAGGCGCTGACGACAGTAATGGGTCGCGGCGTGATCGAGGGAAGCCTTGCTACTGCCCGCGAGAGTATCAACACGGAACTCAAGAGTTATGGTATCTCCGATAACCAAGTACGCTCGGCATACCTTCTGGCTGCCCGTTTCGTGTCTTCGAACCTGATCTACGACCAGCAGGCAACGTTGCTTGCCCGCGACAAGGCTGCGTCTTCCGTATCACCGGTCGTCTCAACCATCCTCGCTGGAACCCCCGTCATAAAGAAGGGAAGCGTCCTGGACCAAAGCACCGTCGACCTGCTCTTGAGTACGGGCCTGGTCTGGGGACCTCGCGCTCTTCGGAACATTGTGTCTCAGTTACTGATGGCGCTGCTGGCGTGGGGAGCGGTGGCGTTGGCAATCATGCTTCTGGGTTCAACGAAAGGCCGAACTGAACATTTGTTGATGGAGACAGCGGTCATCGGCGGCTCCTGCATCGTGATCGGCTGGCTCGCCGGTGGCGTGGCGACAACGATGACCCCGTTCTTCCTCTGTATGCTGCTTGGTTTTGTCTTCTTTGATTATGCACTTGCGGCGGTCTTCGGCCTTGCCCTGATGGTTGTGACGTGGATCATGGTGCCGATGCCTGCGGAAGTGCTCTCGGGGCTTGTCGTGGGAGCCATTACCATATTCATCGCCATGCGGAAAGTGAACAAGATGAGCGCCCTTCTCATTGCTGGGCCGGTAGCCGGCGCATCAGCGGCTCTTGTCTACAGTGCTCTTGCTGGGCTCAGCGAACAGCGGATATCTGTGATTGCTGCCAACGCTGGGTACCTGGTCGCAGGGGGCGTTATTGCGGCGGTGTTTGCACTGGGACTGACTCTGATTTTCGAGCGATTGTTCAATGTTGCCACGGTGATGAGACTGCGCGAGCTTCTGGATACAGGAAACAAGCTTCTCGCACAACTCTTCGAAAGCGCCCCAGGGACCTACCATCACAGCCTCAACGTGGCCAATCTTGCAGCAGGCGCCGCTCAGCGTATCGGTGCCAACTGGCTGATGGCTCGTGTGGGAGGCTACTACCACGACATCGGCAAACTACTGCATCCACAGTTTTTCGGCGAGAACCGGAGAGAACAGCCAAACATTCACGAGGACATCTCGCCGGAGTTGAGTACCAAGGTGATCCTGGAGCACGTCCAGGCAGGTGCCACGATTGCAAGGAGCAATCACCTGCCAGCCGAGGTGGTCGATATCATCGCCGAACATCATGGCACGACTGTCGTTCAGTTCTTCTACGACAAGGCATCCGCCGAACAGACGAATCTCTCACCTGACACATTCAGGTACCAGGGCCCCAAGCCACACACAAGGGAGTCCTCCCTTGTGTTTCTCGCCGATGGCGTTGAAGCCGCGGCGCGTTCGCTTGCCAGAGTGGACAAATCAGCTCTCGAAGGACTCATCGATGCGATTATCAACGCTCGCATCACCGACGGTCAACTTGCCGAATCACAGCTCACGCTGGGTGACATTGCCGCTGTCAAGGAGCACTTCCTCACATCCCTCATCTCGTTCTACCATGTTCGCGATGCCTATCTGACGCCTGAGGAGGCGAATGAAAGAATCTGACCTGTCCGTACACTGTCGCGTAGAGCTGTCGGATCCAGGTTGGCAGGTGGACAGCAAAGCTCTGATAGCACTTGTTGGCCGCATCATCCATTGTGTACAGCCGGAAATCATCTCGATCCCGGGCGTTCGGCACGCTGTGGCTGTCTCATGCTATTTCATTCCAGGATCTCAAATGCGTGAGTTGAACCGTGAGCACAGAGGCAGCGACTCAATCACCGATATGCTGTCGTTCCCACTGGGCTATGCCGCGCCCGGCACCGGCTGGGTGCTGGGAGACATTGTCATCTGTATGGACGCTGTGGAGGGTAAAGCCATTGCCAGTGGGAACGGGCTTGAAGACCAACTCGTGTTCTCTCTCGTTCACTCTGTGCTCCACCTGGTTGGCTTCAACCACGTTGAGGACCATGACTGCAGTCTGATGGAGCACCGCGAGGAAGAGGTTTTCGCAGCGATAGCGCAGGGGCACCGTCCTGGCGTGGTAAGAAGGTCTGTATGACTGGACAGATCGTCGGATTGCTGATCCTGCTGGCTCTCTCGTTTTTCTTTTCCATGGTGGAATATGGCTACGTGACCATCACCCCGATGGCTCTGGAAAAGACGGGAGGGTCTTCGGCTCTCGGCGATCGGCTGGTCGCCAGAATGGCGGCAAGCCGATCGATGCTCATCGCTGTGGTGGTCCTGGGCAACAACATGGCCAATCTTGGGGCGTCCTTTATCTTTGCGCGGGTTGTTCTCACTATGTTCACGCGTGTAAACGCGGACCTGCTTGCCGTGCTCTCTACACTCGCCCTGACAGTGGTTGTCGTCATCTTCGCCGAGACTATCCCAAAATCCATCGGCAAGGCGTTCCCTGAACAGGTCACTCGCGCCACGGCTATTCCGCTCTATCCACTTTACCTGCTGCTCTACCCGGCCGCACGTGTCTTTGCGGCAGTCTCCGGGTTCTTCACAGGGCCGCTGCTCCGACATGCCAAGCACACGGGTTACCTCAACGATTCCGATGACCTTCGTTATCTACTGAAGATGGGGCAGGAAGACGGCGTAATCGACAAAGAGGAGGAGCGACTCATCTACAACATCTTCGACTATACCAACACCCTGGCGTATGAGATCATGACACCGTTTGTGGACGTGACAACTGTTGAGAAGGACACACCGATCAGTGAAGTGATCAAGGCAATCAACGAAACCGGTCACTCGCGTCTGCCGGTCATGGATGACGACAACGTCGTGGGAGTCGTTTATGCTAAGGATGCGCTTAGAGCCATGGCGGGCGGGGCCGGGCCCAACGTCAAGTCAAGTGGCATCCTCCGGCAGCCGTTCTTTGCTCCCGACACCAAGAAGATCAGCAGCCTGCTCCAGGAGATGCAGCGGCAGCGCATCCAGACAGCTGTTCTCTTCGACGAGTATGGAGCTGTTTCAGGGCTCATTACCGTCGAGGACATCCTGGAGGAGGTTTTCGGCGAGATCCAGGATGAGTATGACAAAGAGGCCGCCGAAATCGAGAACGTAGGAGCCGATGCGTACCTCATCAAGGGTTCAGTGTCGACCGACAAGGTTTCGGAGCTCTTTCGGGCAGAGCTGTCGGGTGAGGACTATGATACCGTCGCTGGGCTTATGCTGTCTGAAATCGGACGCCTTCCTCGTGTTGGCGACAGGATCGAGCGCGCCGGCATTGGTTTCACGGTAGTGAACGTTGTTGGGAAGAGAATCTCGAGAGTGCGTGCAGAGAGACTGCCGCCGGCTCCACAACGATCGACGCAGGATGAAGAGTCATGATGGGCGCATTCCCGGCGTGACTGCTCAATAGGAGAACAACATGAAAATCGTCGCAGGAAACTGGAAGATGTTCAAGACCGTTGGGGAGGCCAACGCATACTTTGCCGAGCTGGCCACTGCCACGGCCCCACAGGGGGACAAGGTGCGGGTCGTCGTCTTCCCCAACTACATCGCATTAGGAGCCCTGGCAGAAACCTGTGTGGCCCCGGCCTGGGTGCTGCTCGGCGCTCAAGATGTCGCAGCCGAGGTCGAAGGCGCGTTCACCGGAGAAGTGTCGCCGGCCATGATCCGCTCGACAGGGGCGACCCACGTGCTCATAGGGCATTCGGAACGCAGACACATCATCGGTGAGTCAGCCGATCTGCTTCATCGCAAGCTGGTCAACTCCCTGGATGCGTCCCTGATTCCTGTATTGTGCATTGGAGAGACACTCGAGGAGCGCAATGCGGGCAAGACTCTGGAGGTCGTGTTTGAGCAGCTAGATACCGCCCTCAGTGACATCCGGCTCTCCAACGGCGCCCAGCTCATTGTCGCCTATGAACCGGTATGGGCTATTGGAACTGGGGTGAATGCCACGAATGAGCAAATAGAGCAAGCACATCATCTCATCCGTGAGCATCTCAAGCAGGCGCTCGGAACGGCAATCGGTGGTTCGGTCGCAATTTTGTATGGCGGCAGCATCAAGCCGGCCAACTTCGCATCCATCGCCGGCCTCCCTTCGGTAGATGGGGGATTGATCGGAGGAGCCAGTCTCAAGCCGTCCACCTTCGCCGAGCTGATCAAGATAGCGGAGCAGGTGTAACTCTCTCTACCCCATACCGACCGTGACGCAAATACTGAGATATCACTGACAAGACGTCCAGTAAATGATAGAACCCCTTTCATGAGGTAGGGGGTTCCATAGCATCCGGTAAGTAAAGAGACCCCTTCCGTAAGGTCGGGGCCTCTTCATGTTCCGTAAACGCAGAGACCCCTTCCGAAGTACGGTCGGGGTCTCTTCATGTTCCGTAAACGCAGAGACCCCTTCCGAAGTACGGTCGGGGTCTCTTCATGTTCCGCGAATGATAAGCCAGGTTCTGTCGTGGCCAGTCATTTATCTGAGCGACATACCCGAAGGCAGGGAGAAGCAGCCCTGTGTGCCTTCCTATTTTGTCTTGCTCCAGTTGGGGTTTGCAATGCGCAGCCCATCGCTGGTCTGCCGGTGGTCTCTTGCACCGCCATTTCACCCTTACCCCTTACGGGGCGGTATATTTTCTGTTGCGCTTTCCTTGGGGTTACCCCCACTCGGGTTTCCCGAGCAACTCGCTTCTTGGAGCCCGGACTTTCCTCAGGCAGGAGAATCTCCTGCCTGCGACTGACTCATTCGCGGTCCTTGGTGCCGGCGTACAGTATCTTGCCGCAGATCTCACAACGGATAAGCTCTTCAGCATCACCGCCGCTCCCCTCTGCATTGCGAAGACCAAACAGTGTCTTCTGCGAAAGCCTCACATGGCAGTAGTCACAGGTTGAGTTGACCGCTTTTGCAACAGGAGCCCCGCTGAATTTCTCCGACAGGCTCTCGAAAATGAGCTTGGCTTTGAGCGGCAGCTTCGACTTGCGATTCTCGATCTCCTTGTGCAAAGTCGGGAGAGACTTCTTCACGGTCGCTCTCGATGCTTCGTCCGATTGCGGAATGCTCTCAAGCTCCTTACGAAGCTTCTCCGCCAGCAACTCCGACGCTCTGATCTGGTCCTCGATATCTTGCCGGTCGTGGAAATTCTTCCCCTGCGCATCCTCGACCTTCTCTTTCTCGAGGGTCAGCTTCTTCATTTTCTCCTCGAGCTTCTGAACCTTGTCCTCGGACATCTCTTCCTTCCCGAGTTTGGCACCAGCTTCATGAACTTTCGCTGAGAGATCATCCAGTTTCTCGCTGATCCTGGCCTCGTCGGCCCTGAATGTCTCTAGCTGCTCGCGTAACGCTGCTAGTTGCTCCTGCGTCTCATCGATCTTGTGGCTCAGCGATGAAGAAATATCTAACTCCTGCAGAAGATGTTCCTTCCGCCGATAATCCAATTGGAGTTCCTGAAGCTCCCAAAGCTTGTCTATTAGCATCAATACACCTCATTGACGATTATTGATCATGGTGGGCCCACCTGGATTCGAACCAAGAACCAAGTGGTTATGAGCCACCTGCTCTACCGTTGAGCTATGGGCCCCTGCGTTGTGCGCACGTCAGCAAAAGGGCCTGCGCGGTTCTCATTATAGGAGTGAGCGGCTGTGCGTCAACCTTTCGACGAGCACAGATACGCCACAGCCTCTTCCCTGGAGCTGATCATACCGTCGAGCTGGAGGCGTCGTACCTGGTCGAGAAGCAGTCCGACCTGCGGTCCTTCTGGAATGCCGAGACTCACGACGTCCTCGCCTGAGACCAGCGGCAGCTCGTCCATGCGTGAAAGAACTGTCATGAGGAAGTCGCGTGGTCCAGTGGTCGCGAGCCCTGAACAATGAGCCTCCAAGATTGAGAGAATCGGCGGGGAAATGCGCTCGAGCTCGGCTGCTACCGCGCTTACCCTGGGTGACGTTTGTTCGAGAAGGTGGCGCAGTGCCCGTTCCTTTCGCTGCCATGACCGGCACGCCGATGCTGCCCTGTCGCTCAATCCGAAGTCCTTGAGGATTTCCTGCAATTCCCCAGGAGGAGTGTTGCCCAGCCACACGAGGAGCGGTGCAACCCAGGGAGGAGTGCCCAGACTGTTTACGGCCGTGCAGAGGCTCTCCTCGAGGGCCAACAGGAGTCGCAGTTTTGCGGCTCGCGGCGGAATCAGCGGAAGACCGATGAGCCCACATCCGAGTGAGCAAAGTGCTTTGATGCGTGCAACGCTGCTTTTTCCCGAGAGCAGCTCCTTGAACTCATCCTGTGCACGTCTGTTACGGCGGACGTTCAGGAGCCCGAGCTCAAGGGCCTCCCTCGCCTTCACATGCGTGCCGTCTTCAAGGCTGAAGTCCAGACGTGTCTGGGCTGTCACGGCACGCAGTATCCGCGCGGGGTCCTCGATGAAGCTGTCAGAATAGGTCATCCGGATGACCCGAGTTTTGAGGTCCTCTAATCCTCCGGTGGCGTCGACTATCATGCCGAAATCTCTTTCTGAGAGGGACATGGCGAGAGCATTCACGGTGAAGTCTCTTCTCAGGAGATCCTTCATCAATGATGCAGGGGCGACTGTGGGCAACGAGCCCGGAAAGTCATAGTACTCGAGGCGAGCACCTGCAAAATCGTACTCCCGCTCTCGGATACGGATCTTGTGCGTCATGAAGCGCCCATAGGAGATCACCTTCGTACCGAAGAACTTGGCGACTGCCGCGGCAACGCTCGAGACGTCTTTCTCCGTGACGATGTCGAAATCGTTAGGAGGTCTGTCGAGGAGGACGTCGTGCACCGAGCCGCCGACCAGGTAGGCACGGTTTTCCTCCGCATCCCCAATCTGGCCGATTTTGGCCAGTGTCGCTGCTGTGTCGCTGCCCCCCAGGCGATCGAGATCGGAACGCGCGATAACGCAAAGGCCTGGCGTACCAACGATATGCTGTGGATGTGCCGTGCTGTTGAGGTAGCGCAGGACGTCGGATCTCGACACCACACCCAGAAGACGACTCTGCTCCATGACCAGCAGCAGGCCTGTGTTGTACGTACCGAACGCCTGTATGAGTTCTTCGACGGTTGCAGTGACAGTGACAGCCGGAATGCGCGTATTCATGAAGTAATGTACAGGCTTCTGCTGGAGTCGCGCGAGCGAAGTCTTCTCGAGAGCTTTCTTGGCTACGACGCCGACAACTCGGCCGTCGTGACCGACCGGCAGGACAGAGAACCCAAGATTAACCATTGTCTGGAAGGCTTCTTCGGCACTCCGATCCTGCGAGACTGTCGCGGGATTGGGGGTCATGATGTCGCGTACGACTTGACGCCACTGAGTACGCCTCGCGGCTATCGCGGATACAATACGCTCCTGTGCAGCCTCAGCCGATGTGCCGTCCCGCAGAATGGATGCTGCCGCATGGATCCGACCTGCCCCTCCCAGAGGAGCGAGCAACTCTGCGACGTTGAGAAACCGGTCACTGCGCCCGAGAACGTAGAGTGCCTGGGGGGTCTGGTAGATGAGGAATAACGCTTCTGCCTTGATAATCTGAGCCAGCCGATGGACAATGACCGATAGGTTGCCGACGTTTCGCTCTGCGTGCACGATGGCAAATGCTATCTGCGCTCCAGCCACAATCCTGACCTGTGCATTGCTCAGCGCATTCTCGAGAGCCGTTTGCTGTTCTGGGGCCAGGTAGGTGGTGACATAGCGGGCGACCATGGAAAGGCTTGCCCCAGCTTTGAGCAGGTAGGCCGCTTGTTCGACATCGAACGCTGTTGTCTCGGGGAACAGCAGCGAGCCCGTATCCTCGTAGATGCCAAGTGCAAGAAGTGTAGCCTCGTCCGGATTCACGGGGACTAACTGCTCGCGGAGCGCGGCGGTCACAAGCGACGCGGTCGCCCCACACTTTCGGATGTGTCCCTCGTCGATATGTGCCAGGCTCGCGGAGTTTGGTTCATGATGGTCATAGGCAACCAGCCTTGCCCCGGGGAGCGAGAGAACCTTTTTGTACTCACCGAGACGAGATGCAACAATTGTGTCGGCAAGAATGACTGTCTCGATATCTTCTCTCAGCAAAGCGGGTGCAGGCATGCGCACAAAACGAAAATGTCCCTCGTAGAGCCGGAGGAACTCCTCCACATTCGGCTCGAGGGACCCAGGCAACACTGGAACTGCCCCCGCGTAGAGCCGAGACAGTCCGGCCATTGAGGCTACACAATCAAAGTCCGCACCTGCATGGCCAAGAATAACCGTTTTCACGAATGCTCGTACGTCACCACGCCGTCCGCACGGCTGATCTTTGCCACGATGGTCTGCCACCGAGGGACAGGTGCTTGCCCAATGACGATTGCCCTCAAGATCTCCTGCTCGCACGTGCGTGCGTCGCCCTCCGTGCGTGCGTAGACGGTCGCAATTTGGTGCCCGGCAATCATTGCATCGCCAGTCTTGACGTCCAGCACCAGCCCGACGGCCAGATCGATGACGTCCTCCTTTGTTTGGCGCCCTGCACCGAGGTGCATGGCGGCCAGTCCTATGCCTTTCGCATCGATGCTTGTGACGAATCCACTGCGTGGGGCACAGACCGGCAGCCTGACCGCGGCTTGCGGTAGAACCTCGGGCCGGTCGATGAATGCGGGATCGCCTCCCTGCGCCTTGACGATATCCGCGAAGCGTTGCAGCGCGTCTCCGCTGGCGATGGCGTTCATCGCCATTGTTCTGGCGTCTTCGCGCTTCTGAACAATTTTGCTTTGCATGAGGATCTCGTCGCAGAGCGTCAGAATGACATCAATGAGTTTGGCTGGACCGCGACCCTTGAGAACCTGCACAGCCTCGACGATTTCGAGAGCATTGCCTACCGCATTGCCCAGCGGCTCATTCATGTCCGTCACGTAGGCCACGGTCGTCTTGCCATTGTCCTCTCCTATGCCGACCATGGTCTTCGCTAATTCGACGGCCTCCGACTTTCCTGTCATGAAAGCTCCCGATCCCCACTTTACGTCGAGGATGATCACGTCGGCTCCGGACGCCAGCTTCTTGCCCATGATGCTGGATGCGATAAGGGGCATAGAGTCCACCGTTGCCGTCACATCGCGGAGGGCGTACAGCTTCTTGTCGGCGACAGCGACATCGCCGGTCTGAGCCATGATGGCTCCACCAAGACGATTGACGATCTCCGCGAACACCAGCGGCGTCAAGTTCACGTCGAAACCCGGGATCGACTCAAGCTTGTCGATTGTCCCACCGGAGTGACCGAGACCCCTTCCCGACATTTTGGGCATCACGGCACCACAGCTTGCAGCAATGGCGATGAGAGGGATGGACACTGTATCGGCAACACCTCCCGATGAGTGCTTGTCACATTTCACTCCGCTCAAGGAAGAGAAGTCGATGACATCTCCGCTTGTGCTGATGCAATGCGTGAGGCACGAGGTCTCGTGAGCGTTCATTCCCCTGAAGTAGATGGCCATGAGCATTGCCGATGTCTGGTAGTCGGGGATGGAGCCACTCACCAAGCCATCAATCCACCAGGAGATCTCTTCTTCCGAGAGCTCGCCGCCGGATTTCTTCTGCTCGATGAGCTCTACAAAGGTTCTGACCACTACTTAGCCTCCTCGATGACACCAGTCAGCAACTCTGCCAATTGTCCATCGGCACGTCTCGCCGTGGCGAGCACCTGGTCATGACTCAGTTCGGTGACTGTATCGGTCGCAAGGTCGGTAATGACCGAGACGCCACCAACACGCATGCCCGCCTGATTTGCTACAATTACCTCGGGAATCGTGGACATACCAACCGCATCGGCTCCCAGAAGCCGCAGCATTCGAATCTCTGCACGGGTCTCAAACTGGGGCCCGGCCAGCGCTGCATAGACACCGGAGGCAATTGGCAAGGAACGACGCTCGCCTACCGACTTGAGCGCTTGGGTGACTGCCGGGTCATACGCAGTGTACATATTCACGAATTTGGAGCCGAAGACCTCATCCGCGAGACCTCGAAGTGGGCTGTCTGCAGTAAGCAAATTAAGGTGGTCTTCGATGACCATGAGGTCCCCTAGTCGCAGACGATCCGCAATGCCGCCTGCCGCATTCGTAAAGAGAGCGGTATGGACGCCCAGAGCCTGGGCAACCCGGACAGGGATTGTTACCGTGGCAGCGTCGTAGCCCTCGTAGTAGTGAAAGCGACCCGCAAAGCACAATACTCTGTGCCCACAGATGCTCCCTGCGACAATCTTGCTAGCATGCCCCTTGACTGTCGATACAGGGAACCCTGGAATCTCAGCATAGGGAACGATCGTTTGCGCCTGCATCCGGTCCACGAAGCTCGACAGACCCGATCCGAGGACGACAGTAAATTCATACGGCTGCCCGATGCGCCGTTCCAAGCTTTCGACGGCGATGGTCACCTGCTGTCTCAGCTGAGCGCTGTCCATTACTCGACGGACCCCACGACGCCGTAGAAAGCCTGCCCTCCGTAGTAAGGCTGAATCTCAAGGTTGGGGAATTGTTTGGTCAACGTCGCAACGAGCGCGTCGAATGATGCCTCGGCCAGGTCGACGCCCCGGTAGACCGATACCAGAGACTTGTCATCCCAAGCAGCAGGAGCCTCGCTGAGGTGCGCCAGCACTTCCTCGATCGACTGTCCCAGTCCAACAAGCTTGTCGTCAACGAGCAACATGTAGTCGCCTTCGTGGACAAGCATTCCAGAGACCGTAGCATTCTTGGTTGCACGCGTGACTGCAAAGAAGTCTGTCGCATCTATAGCCTGGTTTGCAACTGCCATACAGTCGTCATCGGGACCACAGGAAGCCAGCTGGACCAGCGCAGCAATGGCTTGCACTGGGTGGCGAGTGCTCAGCACCTGCACGTTCTTGTCGATGAGGTCGGCGGCCTGTTGTGCGGCCATGATGATATTTTTATTGTTTGGAAAGACAATAAAGGACTTAGCCTTGCACGCGTTAATGGGACCCAGGAAAGCCTCGGTCGGCGGATTCATCGTGTCGCCGCCGCTCACAACGATCTGCGCTCCAAGTTTGCGGAAAATCTCGTCAAATCCGGGTCCCGGAGAGACTACGACGTACGCACGCTGCACATTCTCGTCAGTGCATCCCTCCGTCGAAGCAAGAGTCCTTGACGAAGAATCCGCCCCGGATGCTGGGCCACCGGCATACTCATCCGCCTGATACTGCATGTCCTCGATGCGCCCCTCCCGTATTGGGGCAAACTTCATGATGTACTCGATAGCATCGTATGGCTCGTTTGTGTGGACATGGATCTTGGTAAGGCCGCCCGCCGAGGCCATGACAAGGCTGTCGCCGTGTTCAGTCAGTTTCGCGCGGATCTCGGCTTCCGGCAGCGTATCGGAGGCTACCAGGAGCACTGTGTCATAGCGATACGTCAGGTCTTGTGGGCCTATATGCTCCTCGGGTTCATCCTCCAGCGTCAGTTTCTCGGAGGCGACCGACTCACCCCGGAGGTTCATCAACATACCTTCCAGGAGTATCACGAGGCCTTCGGCTCCGGCATCCACTACATGGGCTTCCGCCAGTGCAGGGAGCTGTCCGGTCGTCTCCTTGACCGCCCGTCTTCCCATCCTGATCACCTCCGTCAGGTATTCCACATAGTCTTCCTGGTGTAGAGCGGCCGCACGTTCGGACATACGTCTGACAACTGTCAGGATGGTCCCTTCTACAGGAGTGACTACCGCCTTGTATGCCACCTCGGTCGCCTTGGTCAGCATCTGTGTGAAATCTGTCGTCGTCAGCACCGACTTGTTGTCTGCTGCCGTTGCCATGCCGCGGATGATCTGAGACAGGATGACGCCTGAGTTCCCGCGCGCCCCGATCAGGGATCCGGCAGACAACGTGGAGATGAACTCTTTCATGGACTTGGGCTGGTTCTTCTGGACTTCCTCCAGAGCAGTTCGGAGGGTGAGGGACATATTCGTGCCAGTGTCTCCGTCGGGCACCGGAAAAACGTTCAGACCGTTGACAAAGGCTTTGCGGGATTCGAGGCTGGCGAGAGCAGCCGTGAACAGCGCCTTAAGCTCACTATAACCGATTTCTTTCAAGATATCCTCCGGGAGCGCTGCTATTCGTTTTCGCGTTCGACGCGAATAGACCAGACCACGACGTTCAGCTCTACTCTCTCCTGCGGAATGCCTGTCATGCTGCAGAAGACATAGCGAACCTGTGACGCAATGGTACGGGCGACTTCGGAAACGCGAAGGCCGTACTGGAGCCGAACATGAACGGTCGCCTCGATTGTGCCATCCTTTTTGATCTGGGCGTCGACCCCCTTCGGTGTGGACGGTAGCGCAAGAGCGCGGGTGAAACGCTCGGCGAATGTAACGGGAGCCAGTCCCGTTACTCCGTAGACATTCAATGTGGCCAGCCGGAGGATTTCCTCTATCGCGTTCCTGCTGAGAACGACCCTACCTTTTGTGTCTGTCATATCCACTCTCCAAGCAAAATGTGGTACCCGATTATACCACCAAACTTGAATTCGTTGGCCTTTGACGTAGAATTAACGTACTTCTTCATGGAGGTCCATCGAAATGAGCAGAGTATGTACTATTTGTGGCAAGGGTCCAATGGTAGGCAACACGGTCAGCCATTCTATTCAGCGCAGTTCTCGTCGTTTCCTACCTAATCTTCACTCAGTGCAGGTAGAGATGAACGGCAAGGTTCAGAAGATTCGTGTCTGCGGCAAGTGTCTCAAGAAGTTGAAGGCCACGGCCTGATTCAACAGTTTGACAAATGAGTGAGGAACTCCGGAGCCTGTTGTGGACAGGCTCTAATTTATGTGTACTCGACCAGCTCGGACTTCCCTTCAAACTTGAGTGGATCAAGTGTACGTCCTTCAGAGACGTCTATTCGGTCATCAAAAATATGAACATTCGCGGGGCTCCCGCAATCGGTGTCGCCGCCGCATATGGAATGGCTCTCGCTGCCCGGGAAGCACTGACAGCTCCGCAGCCAAAGCAGTTTGTGCTCGACGCTGCTGTCTACCTCAAGAGTGCACGACCCACTGCTGTGAACCTTGCTTGGGCTGTCGATTGGTCTCTCGTCGACGGAGCGCCAAGTCTCGGCAAGGACCCACGGGCAGCGGCTGATGAGCTTGCTGCGTTCGCCGGGAGGCTGGCTCAGGACGACGAAGACCACAATCTCGCTCTGTCCAAGTTTGGAGCCGAACTATTCGAAGATGGAGACACCATCCTGACCATCTGCAATACCGGCGCTCTTGCAACGTATCGATACGGCACAGCGCTTGGTTCCATAAACGAAGCGTTCAGGCAAGGTAAGAAGATCGAGGTCATTGCCCTCGAGACGCGACCGTATCTTCAGGGAGCACGACTCACGGCCCTGGAACTCGTGAGAGCAGGCATCCCGTTCCATCTTATTACCGACGGAATGGCTGGCTTCATGATGTCACATGGGATGGTCACCAAGGTCATCGTAGGCGCCGACCGCATCGCCTCGAACGGTGACTTCGCCAACAAGATTGGGACCTACCAACTGGCTGTCCTGGCCAAGTACCACGGGCTGCCGTTCTACGCGGCGGCACCGTTCAGCTCCTTCGATTTTTCAATTGTCTCAGGTGCCGAAATTCCCGTAGAACAGCGCGATGAGAACGAGGTCCTGTCATTCGCTGGTCAGCGAGTTGCTGCAGACGGCGCACATGCCTTCAACCCTTCCTTTGATGTGACACCAAACGAGTTGCTTTCGGGCATCGTCACTGAACGTGGCGTTTTCAGACACCCTTTCGGCAACTGGGAGCGACCCTGAGCAAGGGAAGCACTGGCGGATCCAGGCCACTCAACTAGGAATCGTTCCAGTCAGCGTGGTGACCTCGCATCCGGCACTCCGTTTTTCGGACAAAGGTCAGTAATGGCACAGGTGCTGCAATCCGGTCTGCGAGCGTTGCAGACGGATCGCCCGTGAGCAATGAGTGCGTCACAGAGTGAGTTCCAGTGGCTCTCGGCAACTATAGCCATGATGTCCTGTTCCACTTTCTCGGGAATGAGGCTTTCACTGAGGCCGATGCGATAGGTCAGACGCTTCACGTGCGTATCGACAACAGCAGCCTGCTTGCCGAACGCGTGCGCGAGGACAACGTTGGCGGTCTTGCGTCCGACGCCTGGGAGTCCAGTGAGGAAATCCATCTCGGGAGTCACTGTGCCTCCCCATTTCTCGCAGAGCTCGAGAGATTCGGCAATGATCGCCTTTGCCTTGTTGTGGAAGAAGCCAGTCGATTTGACGATCTCTTCAACAGCCTGAACTTCAGCGTGACCTAAGGCACATGGGCCGGGATAGGCGGCAAATAGACGTGGGGTGACTTTGTTGACCATGACATCTGTGCACTGTGCGCTGAGTATGGTGGCGGTAAGCAGCTGCCATGGGTCCTTGAACTCCAGCGCGGTGCCTCTGTCGGGATACGTTTTCTCGAGTGCGGCCACCACCTGTCGAACGTGTTTCTGCGCAGTGAATGCCATCTCCATGCCTCCTCACTTGACGTTTGCATGTAAACAACAGTATACTCATTTGTTACAACAGCAAGCTGGATGCTCTGACCCGCTCGAACAGAGAGGCAAGGGTTAAAGGCCGCTTGGGTTGTGGTATGTGGGCAAACCGAGGTCGGAGGGCTTGCAGCTGAGCGTGTTTTGTGTATACTGCAGCAAGTCCGGTTTTGTGGGCGGTTAGTTCAGAGGTAGAACGCCTCGTTGACACCGAGGAGGTCAGAGGTCCGATTCCTCTATCGCCCACCATTTGTGTTTCCAGGGAGCGGACATGGATATCAGAATTGTCTTCGATGACGCATCGTCTCAGTACTCCTTCAGTGATGGCGAATCCATCCTCACAGCTGTTCAGAAGCTCTTTCCTCAGCAGAAGAGATCTATTGTTGCCGCCAGGGTTGGCGGTTTGCTCGTGGACTTGACGACGATTCCATCCACGACCGATGATATCCAGCTGGTGAACACCGCGAGCAGCGAGGGGCTGGGAATCCTTCGCCACAGTGCGTCACATGTCATGGCTGAGGCGATCAAGGAGCTGTACCCGGACGCCAAGCTTGCCATCGGGCCATCTATCGACACTGGTTTCTACTACGACATTGACATGTCGAAGACGCTGTCCCCCGACGATCTTGCTGCAATCGAACAGAAGATGCACGAGATCACTGAGCGCAGCGAGCATTTCATGCGGCAAGACAAGCCGATAGCCGAAGTCATCGAGTTCTTCAAGGAACGCGGCGACCAGTATAAGGTCGAGATCCTTTCGGAGATACCTGCGACGACCGTATCGCTCTACACGCAGGGATCGTTCACAGACCTCTGCCGTGGGCCGCATATTCCTTCCACCAGCTACCTTAAGCACTTCAAGCTTCTGTCAATCGCAGGTGCATATTGGCGAGGGGACGAGAAGAATAAGATGCTTCAACGTATCTATGGCACGGCTTTCCCGTCGAAGGAAGAGCTGGCTGGTTTTGTCACAGCCCGGGAAGAAGCCGCCAAACGCGACCATCGCAAGTTGGGGCAGCAGCTGGACCTCTTCAGCATTCAGGAGCAGGCTGGCGCTGGGCTGGTTTTCTGGCATCCCAAGGGAGCCATTATTCGCAAGGAGATCGAGGATTTCTGGCGCGCTGAGCACATCAAGCGTGGGTACGAGTTCGTCTATTCACCCCACATAGCGAATCTCGAGCTCTGGAAAACCTCCGGCCATTGGGGTTTCTACCAGCAGAACATGTACTCGCCGCTCCAGATTGATGAGGATCAGTACATGCTCAAGCCGATGAACTGCCCCTTCCATATTCTCATCTATAAGTCGCAGGTTCGCAGCTATCGTGATCTTCCCCTTCGGTGGGCTGAACTGGGCACCGTGTATCGCTACGAGAAGTCGGGAGTCCTTCATGGTCTTCTGCGCGTGCGTGGCTTCACCCAGGACGACGCCCACCTCTTTGTCCGTCCAGATCAACTTGATGCTGAGGTCAAGGGAGTCCTCGACTTCACCCGCCACATGATCGAGACGTTTGGGTTCACGAAGTATAACATCTACCTCAGCACACGCCCGGAGCACTCTGTCGGAACGGACGAAGGCTGGCAGATGGCGACCGAGGCTCTGAGGGTGGCTCTTGAGGAAATGCATCTCGATTACAAGGTCGACCCAGGTGAAGGCGTCTTTTACGGGCCAAAGATCGACATAAAACTTGTGGACGCCATTGGTCGTGAGTGGCAGGGACCGACGGTCCAGGTCGACTTCAATCTTCCTGAGCGCTTCGACGTCACCTACATCGGCGAAGACGGCAAGGAACACCGCCCGATCATGTTGCATCGTGTCGTGCTGGGTTCCATGGAACGGTTCTTCGGGACCCTTATCGAGCAGTATGCTGGTGCATTCCCTCTCTGGCTTGCTCCCGTCCAGGTCGAGGTGGTCCCCATCACGGACGTGCAGGAAGAATATGCCAAGGCAATCACGGCCAGGCTCATCGAGCGGGGTATCCGTGCGAAGACAGATGTCCGCCGAGAAAAGATGCAGGCGAAAATCCGCGATGCTGAGATGCAAAAGGTCCCATACATTGCCGTCATAGGCGCCAAGGAAGCAGCAATGGACTCCGTTGCTGTGCGCATGCGCCACGAAGGTGACCTTGGTGTCGTAGCCGTTGACCAGTTTATTGAACGCCTCCTCGAGGAGGTCAAGAGCAAAGTCATCTTCCCCTAGTTGCTTTGCACGGGAACGTTGCTATACTTACAACGGCTCGAAAGAGTAGAGCCACTGTAAAACGAAGCCGGTGAGGCTTCTACCTCCAGCTTTAGGCAAAGAGGTTCTTGAGTTCGCCAGTGTGTTATTTCAACTATATGGCGGCCGTTTTACAGCGGCCGCCATTTTTCTTTTTGGAGGTGTGGAATCAATAAAGATTCAGATCTGATTTACAACGAGAGAGTGCGCTGGAAGGAAGTCCGTGTCATTGACGAGGACAATGGCCAGTTGGGTTTGTTGACGTCCGAGGCGGCTCTCGAACTTGCGTACTCGAAGGGGCTCGACCTGATCGTCGTGGCGCCGAACGCCACTCCACCCGTTTGCAAGATCATGGACTTGGGAAAGTACCAGTACGAGCAGATGAAGCGGCAGAAGGAAGCCAAGAAGAAACAGGTCACAGTCGAGATGAAAGAGATGAAATATCGACTGCGCATCGACGTTGGTGACCTGACCGTGAAGAATCAGCACCTCAAGGAGTTTTTGTCTGCCGGAAACCGTGTTCGCGTTACGATCATGTTCCGCGGCCGCGAGATGGCTTTCCCGGATCAGGGGCGTGCGCTGCTCAAGAGGGTTGCCACTGATCTTGCTGAGTACGGCACAGTCACTCAGGAAGCCAAAATGCAGGGCCGCAATATGTCAATGATGATGGAACCATCCAAAGAGGTCCTCGCCAAGATGAAAGGACCCGGAAAGGAGTAGAATATGGCTATCAAAAACAAAGTGACCAAGATCAGGACATGCAGGGGAGCCGCCAAGAGGTTCAAGATAACCGGTACCGGCAAGATACAGGCGTATGGCGCCAACCACGGCCACAAGCTTGGCAAAAGGTCCATGGCGAAGAAAAAACTGATGCTGAAGAAGCGTGTTCTTCATGGCGCAGATGCTCGCAACATGAAGAGACTTGTGCCGTATCTCAAGGGATAATGGAGGCTCACTATGTCGAGAGTTAAGGGTGGAAGCTCGATCCGCAGAAGGCACAAGAAGATACTGAAGCTCAGCAAGGGCTACGTCGGCGCACGCTCTATCCGGTATAGGGCTGCACGGGAAGCTGTTCAGCAGGCTGAGCGTCATGCATACTTCAACCGCAAGGAGAAGAAGCGCGAGTACAGAGCACTCTGGATTGTGCGTATCAATGCACTCTGCCGCTCCAATGGCATCACCTACTCCCAGTTCGTGGGAAGCCTGAAGAAGGCCGGGGTAAAGCTTGACCGCAAGGTCCTGGCTGACATGGCCGTTCACGACAAGGAAACGTTTGTCACCCTCGTCGCTGAGGCGAAGAAACAGCTGACCGCCTAGTGCTTTCATGATCTCGCCATTTGGTCGAGCAGCTCTTGCTCTCGATCTCCTGCCTCTTGGCGTCTGCAAGTGGGACTTTGCGGCCTTGCTTGAGACACCAGACGAATTGGAGACCGCGTCACAGGAGAGGCTCGACCAACTACTTTCTGCGTCGCCTTCGGCGCGCGGGAAGCGTCTGTCGCAGGCCGAACGGGACAGTGCTCTGGAGAAAGCCGACAGAGAAGTCTCCGAGCTGAGCAACCTCGGAGGCTCTCTTGTTACAATGTTCGACGGGCCGGAGACCTATCCAGGTCGCCTCCTGGAATGTTACCGCCCCCCGTTCTTCCTTCAGATCCTGGGAGACGCGTCAGTGCTCCTCAGAGACTGTATTGCCATCGTGGGAAGCCGCAAGCCGACGTCTGAAGGCATCAGAGCCGCCTCCGATCTTGCCGGCCAGTTGGCTGTGGCAGGTCTCGTAGTTGTCAGCGGCCTCGCATATGGTATTGACAAGGCAGCCCACGTCGGATGTCTTGACGTAGGAGGCAAGACAATTGCAGTCCTGGGTTCCAGCGTCGACGAGATCTACCCGACTATTCATGGCCCAATTGCGCGGACCATTGTAGAAAGCGGGGGAGCCGTCGTTTCTGAGTTCCATCTTCATACGCAGCCGACGGTCTACACATTTCCGCAGCGCAATCGCGTCATTTCCGGTCTTTCGCTGGGTGTCCTCGTGGTAGAAGCTGCAAAGGAGAGTGGATCTCTGCTTACAGCCAACTTTGCCCTGGAACAGAATCGTGAGGTCTTTGCTGTTCCGGGCTCCATCTACGCTCCTCAGCATGTCGGAACGAATGCGTTGATTAAATCCGGTGCCAAGCTAATACAGTCTGCAAACGACGTTCTCGATGAACTCCCGGGGTTCAAGGCCGCCCCCGCCCCCGAGAATCACCCGTCCCAGGCACTGTCGCAGCAGGAACAGACGATCATCGACTGCATTCAGGCGGGGCGCACTTCCGTTGATATGCTCTGCGAACACCTTGCCTGCACTGCACCCCAGGTCCTCAGCGTCCTGACCAGTCTTGAACTCCGGGGTCTCCTCGTGCGCCGAGGACCGGACAGCTTTGCTATCGTCCAGCCTCGGTAGCATGGGCATAGACATCCGCGTTATCGGGGGTGGTTTGGCGGGCAGTGAGGCCGCGCTGGCTCTGGCTCGCCTTGGGCTGTCGGTGGAGCTATGGGAAATGCGGCCTTTGCACCAGACCGACATCCATGAAACCGACCGATTCGGCGAGCTTGTCTGCAGCAATTCCCTTGGCTCCGACGCCTTGCGAGACGCGAGAGGCCTTCTCAAAGCCGAACTTCGACTTCTTGGTTCCGCCATCGTGCGGTGCGCTGATGTCTGCCGTCTTCCTGCAGGCAAGGCCTTCGCGGTTGACAAGGGCCAGTTCAGCGCCCTGGTGACTCAGAACATCCAGAGCAATCCACTCATTTCCATTCGCAGGGAGGAATACAGACGGCTCGACTCCTCGGTTCCAACCATCCTTGCTACGGGCCCTCTTACCAGTCCGGATTTTCTCCATGAGCTCGGGGAGCGCCTCGGATGCGAGAATCTGTTTTTCTACGATGCTGTCGCTCCGTCCATCTGGGCTCATTCCGTCGATTGCAACTGTTCGTTCCTGAGCTCACGTGGGGGAGATTCCGCCGACTATCTGAACTGTTCCCTCACGAGGGAGGAGTACTACGCATTTGTCCATGCGCTCCAGTCCGCCAGACAGCACCTCCCCGAGACTCCTGATGAACAAAAGTACTTTGAGGGGTGTCTCCCCGTCGAGGAAATTGCGCGGAGGGGCGATGACGCTCTCAGATTTGGTCCGATGCGCCCGGTCGGCCTCCGGGAGAGACCCGAAAACTGCTTCGCTGTCATTCAGCTTCGCAAGGAGAACCGCGAAGGAACGGTCCTCGGCCTGGTGGGATTTCAGACTTCTCTGGCCATCCTCGAGCAGCAGAGAGTGCTTGGTATGATACCAGCCCTTCGCAACGCCGAATACGTGCGGTACGGTCTCATTCATAGGAACGCGTTTCTGCGCGGCCCTTCGGTGTTGTCTCAAGACCTTGGACTGCAAGCATTCCCACGCGTATGGGCAGCGGGACAGTTGTGCGGTGTTGACGGATATATGGAGTCGACAGCAATGGGACTCGTTGCAGCACTAAACGCTGCTGCCTTACTTCGCGGTTTCCCGCGGCCAGTCTTCTCTGTCAAGACAATGACAGGCCTTCTGGTCGATTACGTCACGCGTGACAGAGAGGACTTCCAGCCCACAAACGCCAACTATGGGCTTCTTCCACTCGAGCCTGGCCCCAAACAGAAGGCCGTTGACCGTGAAGCATTCGCTGCCGTGGCTCTGCAACACATGCAGAAAGTCGCCGACGAGGTTGGAGTATGGACCACTCAGAAAACGAGCCCCTAGGCTCAGGCGCGGTCGCCGTGCCAGGGCAGCACATCACTACAAGTCCGGAAGTGGTGGCCGAGGTTGATGGGTCGTATCTCCGGTTGTCGGATGCGGAGTTTCGAGCTCGGATCCGGAAAGCGTATCGCCGCATGGTGGCCTGTGATCTGTGTCCGAGGCGGTGTAGAGCGCATCGACTTGCTGGACATGCCGGCTACTGCGGCGCCACTCTCAAGCCCAACGTCTTTGTCTGGAATCTGCATCACGGCGAAGAACCTCCTGTCAGCGGGACACGAGGATCAGGCACGGTGTTCCTCAGCGGCTGCAACCTGAATTGCTGCTACTGCCAGAACTATCCACTGAGTCAACTGCACCATGGAACACAGATGCCGGTTGGGCAGCTCGCGGCTGCGCTCCTCGAGCTCCAGGCAAAGGGAGCCCACAATATCAACTTTGTCACACCCTCCCACCAGGTACCGCAGCTGCTGGCAGCAGTATTTGCTGCGCGGCAACAGGGGCTGCATATTCCCATCGTGTACAACACGAGCAGCTACGACGAGCCGTCGACGCTGGCTCTTCTGGATGGAATCGTGGACATCTACCTGGGCGACCTTCGATACACGGACGAAGGAGTCGCCATGCAGCTTTCGGGAGTCCCCGATTACGTTCAGGTCGCTGAACGAGCGCTCATCGAGATGTATCGCCAGGTTGGAAACATCAGACTGGACAAGCAGGGCAGATATGTCCCACGAGGACTCATTGTGCGGTACCTCATTCTTCCACGCCATACCGACATGGCTGGAGAAGTCTTTGGCTTCGTCTCGCGCAGGCTCTCGCGTCAAACATACGTGAGCGTTATGACCCAGTACTTTCCGGCCTACAAGGCGCTCGACCGTGCACTGGGTATCTCACGGAAACTCACCGATACGGAGTGTGACCGGGTCATGAGAACGTGGTCCCAATCGGGGCTGGTGCATGGATGGGTGCAGGATATGGGTGGCGACGAGAAAGCCTGACTGAACACATCGCGGGGAGGGCAGAAGCCCCGGCACGCCGTTAACAATTGCCCATAAGCGACAGATCAGATCTTGCTGACAACTTCGTGAGTGATTCCCTTGAGGCACTCCATGACAGAGACTCCACTGCTGGCTATGCCAAGGTAGATGGCCTTCCCCTTGAGCTGCAGGTCACCGACAAGCTCCTCGACCGGTATGATGGCGGGCACATCCCGTTTATTCAGCTGGTAGATGATGGGTGTATCCGGCAACCCATACTCTTCGAGATTCTTGAACATGTCCACAAGATTATTGATGTTGTCCTCTCGCCGGTCGCGATTCGAGTCTGCGACGAAGACAATGCCGTCGACAGACTTGAGCACGGACTTGCGTGTCAGCTTGTATAGTTCCTGCCCCGGTACGGTATAAAGACTCAGGCGGATCTTGAAACCCTTGACAGTCCCAAGTTCTACTGGCAGGAAGTCGAAGAAGAGTGTCCTCTCTGTCTCGGTTGCGATAGAGGTGAACTGACCCTTCACCTTTTCCGGGATAGTCCGGAAAATCCAGCTGAGGTTGGTCGTCTTGCCACTCATTGCCGGGCCGTAGTAGACAATCTTGAACGTGATCTCAGACTTGGAGAAATCGATCAGAGACATATAGTGACTCGCGCGGATTCGCTAGAACAGATTGTCGATCTCATCCTGCAGTCCCTTCCTGAGATCCTGGGAAGGTTCCTGACGCGGCTCCGCGGCCATTTTTTCGAGGACCGGCTTGATCGAACCTGAGATCTTCTTGGCCCAGAACCTGATGGCACCGATGGGCGCCTTGTTGTCAAATATAACGGCAAGCAGAATCAATGGGTCTACGAGGGAAATATGGATGTTGGTCTCTTTGCCTTGGTGAAACGTCAGGGTAAACTCACGTTCTCCGAGGAGTTTCGCCAACTCATTCGTGGCCGAGAAGACCCCAGCTGCCAAGGCGGACACAGCAACTGCCGATTCGCGTGTCACAGCGCCGCTCTTTGCAAGAAGCTCCCCGCTCTTGTTGAGGAGGATAATATCCTTCGCCTGCGAGTCCACGAGGTACTGTGAGAACAGGTCGTCGATGGTTTCGATATCTTCCTTCGTGATCACCAGTGAAGACAGTTGACCTTCCATCTATGCCTCCGATTTCGACAACGTAATCATCTTCTTGTCCGCAAGACCGTTGAGAGCTGTCCATGCGCGGAAGAACCCAAACTCAGCTTCCTTCAGGATCCTATCGAACGTCTCAAGCTTGCCGGCCTTCTGCAAGAGCAGAAACTCATCGGCGGTCAGCGTAACTTTCGTATCGGAGTCATTCTCGGCCAGGCTTACCTGCAGGTCGGACGGTTCCGTCCGATTTTTTGACCGTGTGTATTCATCGGCAAGTCCCGTTGCTTCTATGAGGAGACTTGTGTTGCTCTGGGTAATCCTCCGAGGTGGCATGATGACATTAGATACGAAATTAAATGTACCGTCACATACGAGAAAGACATCAAAGAAAGCAGGGAGCCCGCTGCTGTAAGGTGACTGCGCATGGATGACCTTGCCATTCTGGAAAAAGATGGCGAAGCTTCCCAGGTGCCCTTCTATGTCCAACTTCCCAGTTCTTTGAGCGTTGTCCAGGGTCTGAATAAGCTGGGCAAGCGGAAAGCTCTGCAAGTCACCGTGCAACTCCATAAGATTCCTCCCTTCCTCTGACTTAGCATGGTATTTGATTTCGCTGCAATTTCAAGGTATCCTGAATTTCGCACACACTCGGAGGTGAACAGTGACAAAGTCCAAGGAAATCGGGTTGAACAAAACATCCGCCTGGAGCGGTATTGATCGCAAGGCCGCTGACAAGCTGGCCGCGGAGTATATGTCGCTTATGAAGGATGCCAAGACCGAACGCGAGTTCGTCGAGGCGACGGCGGTCATTGCCCAGGCCAGCGGCTACAGGACTGCCGACGCTCTTTCTACCAAAGCATTGCCCAAGGGTGGGAAACTGCTTTTCATCAACCGGGGCAAGAACACCGTGATCGTGAGGATGGGCAAGCGCCCTCTTGGCGAGGGGGTCAATATCGTAGCTGCACACGTCGACGCTCCGCGCATCGACGTGAAGCAGAACCCGCTTTTCGAGAGCACCGGGCTGGGTCTCTTTCAGACTCACTACTACGGTGGAATCAAGAAGTACCAGTGGGTGACGATCCCGCTTGCCCTGCACGGCGTGATTTATGACAAGGCAGGGAAGAAGCTTCAGTTGCATATCGGTGAGGAAGAGAGTGATCCTGTGTTCAATATCTCGGACATTCTTCCACATCTGGGGCAGGCTCAGGGAGAGAAAAAGTTGAGCGAAGGCGTTTCCGGCGAAGCGCTGGACGCGATCGTCGGCCACGTGCCCGCTGGTGACAAGGACGATAAGACGCCTGTTCGTACGAATGTCCTGAAGATGCTTGCCGAGCAGCTCAACGTCGACGAGCGAGCCTTCGCCGCGTCTGAACTGGAGCTCGTGCCTGCAATGAAGCCTCGGGAAGTCGGTTTTGACCGTGGGCTGATCCTTGCCTATGGACACGACGACAGGATCTGCGGGTACACGGCCCTGCGCGGCCTGATGGACCAGGAGAAGGAGCCTGAGCGTACGCAGGTGGTTTTCCTCGCTGACAAGGAAGAGATTGGCAGTGACGGCGATACCGGTATGCAGAGCGAGTTCCTTGAACTCGTCATTGAGCGACTTATCCTGGAGATTGGAGAGAAGACCACGGCCAGACAGGTTTTCTGGAGCTCCATGGCGCTCAGTGCCGACGTTGGTGCCGGCATGGATCCAAACTACCTGGATGTGTTCGAACCGACAAACGCTGCCACAGTCGGCAACGGCATTGTGATTACGAAGTTCACCGGCTCTCGAGGCAAGTCATCAGCCCATGACGCCTCCGCCGAGACTCTGCACAAAGTGCTCGGATTGCTGGATGAGGCCAAGGTCCCATGGCAGGTGGCTGAGATGGGCAAGGTAGATGTTGGCGGAGGTGGCACTGTGGCGAAGTTTCTGTCGAAGCGCGGCATCGAAACGCTCGACGCCGGCCCTGCGCTTCTGTCGATGCATGCTCCACAGGAACTGGCGAGCAAGGCGGACTTGTATGCCTGCTATCTGGCCTACAAGACGTTCCTGGATAAGGCCCGCTAGCCCACCTCATTTCCGTGCGGTGTAACTGAAGAATGCTCCCGTGAAGGGTCCCTCCGGTTGCATCGCTGCAGCTTCTGCATATACTATTCACGCTCTCTGCCGTTGCGAAGACGGCCGAAATCTAAGTCCAAAGGGAGGAACTGTTGAGAGAGTTTGAATTGATGTTCATTGTGGACGGGACAATGCCGGAGGAAGAAGCCATGGCTGTCGCTACGACCGTTCAGTCCTTCATCTCATCGAAGGGCACGATTCTGAAGGCAGACCCATGGGGTCGCCGTCGCATGGCCTATCCGATCAACAAGAAGCAGGATGGCTACTATTGGGTGATCGCATTTGAGTGCGAGCCTGGTGACGTTGACACTCTCAAGTACCAGCTGAGAGTGAACGAAAACGTTATACGGTGGATGGTTACGCGACCCGAGCACAAGAAAACTGTCGTTCCTGTCGACACAGTGGTTCCTCAGGAAACCGCCCCTGAACCTGCTCCGGTAGCTGCACCAGTATCTGAGCTTACCCCTGCACCTGAGGCATAAGGATGAACGACCTCAATCAGGTTGTCCTTACAGGCAGAATCACCAGGGATCCCGACATCCGGTACACACCGTCGGGCAAGAAGACGGCCCGTGTTTCAATTGCTGTGAACCGGAGCTGGAACGCGTCCAAGGACCCTTCTGTCCGTGACTGGAAGGAAGAGACCTTCTTCGTTGACATCAGTGCGTGGACCTTCGTCGCCGACAAGATCGAGAAGTCGGCTGAGAAGGGCCTGCGGGTTCTCGTGACGGGGCGTCTGTCCATTCGCGACTACACGGCTAACGACGGAACCAAGAAGCGCGCGACCGAGATCGTGGCTACGACATTCGAGGTCATTGGTACTCCCCAGAACCGTCAGGGCGCAAGTGAGCCCGGTGAAGCTCCCGGTGAAGATGACCTTCTCAAGGACTTTGAAGTCCCCGAGGGATCGTTGCAGCAGGGTTCCGGCTCTGAAGACCACGACGTGCCATTCAACTGAGATGAAGGAGTAAACTACTATGCCAAATGCACCATTCAAGAAACCAAGCAAGACCGGCAAGAAGAAGTCGTTCTATTTCCGCGCGCGTAAGAAGTTCTGTCCATTCTGCGCCGACAGGACTGATGATATCGACTACAAGGATGCCTCACGGCTGCGTCGTTTCGTAAGCGACAAGGGCAAGATCCTTCCTCGCAGGGCAACAGGCGTGTGCGCGAAGCACCAGCGCGCCCTTGCAGGTGCCGTCAAGAGAGCTCGCGTCATGGCTCTCCTGGCGTTTGTAAATCGGTAGTTCAACACCGACTATGGACAGGAAGGTAATCCTGCTCGCAGATGTCAAAGGCGTGGGCCACAAGAATGATGTGGTCAACGTTTCTGTGGGCTATGCCGCCAATTACCTCCTTCCCCAGCGTCTGGCCATCGATGCAACATCTGAGAGAGTCGCCTCCCTCAGCAAGCACAAGATGGCAGTGTCTCAGGAAAAGAATGTTGTGCTTGCGCGGGCCCAGGACTTAGCGGCAAAACTTACAGGTCAGTCGATTACCGTTCGCGCCAAAGCGACACCACAGGGGAGACTGTATGGCGCCATCACTCCGGACGAAATCGCTGCGGCCATTGGCAGTCAACTCAGTGTCGTGGTGGAGAAGAGAACGGTGAGTACCGATGAACCCATCAAGGCACTTGGTGTATATGCGATTGCTCTGAAGTTAAGTCCCCAGGTCACCGCCCTGGTCTCCGTTACTGTCGCGGAAGCTGTCTAAGGATGGCAGACCGAAGTGATGCCCAGATAAGCGAAGCCCGTCCACGAGCCGGGCACGATGAAGCCGGTTCCAATCCGGGAAACGTCGTTCCACCGTATGACATGGGAGCCGAGCAGTCGTTGCTCGGCTCCTTCATTGTGTCAAATGCCACTGCCGATGAGGTCATGGACTATCTCAAGCCTGACGACTTCTACTTCGATGAACATGTCACTATCTGTGACTCCATCTTTCACCTCCGAGCCTCCAACAAGCCTGTCGACGTCGTCGTCCTGAGCAACGACATCAAGAGTCATGGCAACCTCGATCGCATTGGCGGTGTGGCATACCTGGCCAAACTCACGGAGCTTGTTCCGACGACTCAGAACGTCAAGTATTACGCCGAGATCATCAAGGAATCGTCGGTCAAGCGCAGTATCATCCGCGCGGGCCGAGATATCTACGAGTTGGGGTTTTCTCCTACCGTCACGGCCATGGAGCTCATCGACCGGACCGAGAAGCTTATCTACGAGGCATCTCAGGGCATGGTACGCGGTGACTTTCAGCCGCTGGAACGCATCCTCCCAACGACGCTTCAGGTGTTGCAGGAGCGATATGACCATAGAGGTTCCACTCGCGGGGTTGCCACGGGTATCAAGAATCTGGACCTCCGGATCGGCGGGTTCCAGCCTCAGGAACTGGTCGTCCTGGCCGCGCGGCCAAGCGTCGGCAAGACGTCCCTTGCATTGAACATTGCTGCGTACAATGCGGTCCGACTGAAGAAACCCGTGGGCGTCTTCAGCCTGGAGATGTCCAGAGAGCAGTTGGCCGAACGGGTCATCTCGTCTGAGGCCTCGATCGAGGCGGACAAGCTTCGTTCGGGCTACCTATCCCTGGATGACTGGCAGGCGCTGGCACAGGTCACCAACAGGCTATCGGAAGCACCCCTGTACATCGACGACGCGGCAGGGCTGACAGCTCTTGAGATACGGGCGAAGGCAAAACGTCTTGCGGTCACAGCCAAGGTAGAACTCCTCATTGTCGACTACCTCCAGCTTGCTGCCTCTGGCGAGAAGGTTGAGAGCCGCGTCCTTGAAGTGGCGCAAATCACTCGCATGCTCAAGAACCTGGCCCGCGAACTCAACGTGCCAATCATTGTCGTTTCTCAGCTGTCACGGGACATCGAGAAGAGAGACCGCAAGAAGCCTCAGCTGTCTGACCTTCGCGAGAGTGGGGCAATCGAACAGGATGCCGACATTGTCATTTTTCTGTACACGGACGAAGCAATAGACACTTCCGAGGTCAACACCCGAACGCCCACCAACGCTCTGGTCGCCAAGCACCGCAATGGCAAACAGGGCAACGTGAAGCTGATGTTCGACAAAAGATACACACGATTTGAGTCTATCGATACGACCGCAGAGGACTGAGCGCGGTCACTCTACCGCTGTAACTCTTGACGAGGAGCCGGTTCTCAGTAGAATGAACTTGCGCGCGGGCCGTTAGCTCAGCTGGCAGAGCATCTGCCTTTTAAGCAGAGGGTCACAGGTCCGAGTCCTGTACGGCTCACCAAAGCCCTCGTAGTCTAATGGTCAGGACACGGCCCTTTCAAGGCTGCGATAGGAGTCCGATTCTCCTCGAGGGCACCAGGTATGGGCGGATGGCTCAGCGGTAGAGCACCTCCCTCACACGGAGGGGGTCGCAGGTTCGAACCCTGTTCCGCCCACCATGTTTCTTGTACCGCGTATGGAGACAGCTTCGTGCGCCCAGTGAGACTGAGACACCAGATGCTCACTTGACTTTTTGTAGAACAATCTATACTAAGTATGGTACGGGGTCGTGGTGTAGCTGGTCCAACACGCTGGCCTGTCACGCCGGAGACCACGGGTTCAAATCCCGTCGATCCCGCCAGAGCGGGAGTAGCTCAGGGGTAGAGCTCTGCCTTGCCAAGGCAGTTGTCGCGGGTCCGAATCCCGTCTTCCGCTCCATTTTTTGTTCTGGCCAGTTGGCTATTTGTGTGCCGGCGTAGCTCAGTTGGTAGAGCAGCTGATCCGTAATCAGCAGGTCGTCTGTTCAAATCAGATCGCCGGCTCCAGTGTTTTTTGCTCCTACTTCGCGATACCCAGTACAGGAGGACCCTTGTAGTGAGTATTCCATCGCAAGCAGCTTTTGCCTATCCTCTCATTCTCGTTCCTATCCTCTCGATCGTCGGCCTCCTGTTCGTAGCTGTTCTGGCGAGATCCATCGCCCGCCATCCACTCGACAACGAGGCAATCCTCCAGATCACTCTCACCATTCATCGTGGTGCCACCACATTTCTAGCGCGTGAGTATGTCGTGCTGTTCCCAATCCTGGCGATCGTGGGCCTTCTTCTCGCGCTTGGGGACGGGCTTGTGGCAGGACTTTCCTTCTTGGTTGGAGCGGGATTCTCGGTACTGGCCGGCTATGTGGGTATGCAGATTGCCACTATGGCCAATGGTCGTACGACTCTTGAGGCGCGACGTTCCCTGGGGGCGGCTCTCAACATGGCCTTCACTGGCGGGTCCGTCATGGGGATCGTCGTCAGCAGTCTTGGTGTTGCAGGGTCTTTCCTTTCGATGTTCGGCACACTATCTATCCTTCACAGTCCGGAAAAGGCTTTGGTCGCAGCAACCGGATACTCAATGGGAGCATCGCTTGTTGCACTGTTTGCCCGCGTCGGGGGAGGCATCTACACCAAGGCGGCGGACGTAGGGGCGGACCTCGTCGGCAAAGTTGAGGCCGGTATCCCGGAAGACGATCCTCGTAATCCTGCCTCCATAGCGGACAACGTTGGCGACAACGTCGGCGACGTTGCAGGCATGGGCGCCGATCTCTATGAGTCATACATAGGTGCCATCCTGGCCGCCGACATTCTGGGCTACTGGTTCGCCCGTCAGCATGGAATTGCTGATGTCCTCCTGCCGGTGCGCTATGTCTACTATGTCGTTGCGGCGGGTCTGATGTTCTCCCTGATAGCAGTGCTTCTGGTGAAGCTCCTGTCGAGAAATGACCGGTTCTCGCCCGAGTCCCTGCTGCGCTACGGGTCTATTGGAGCTTCTGTTGCACTCGTGAGTGCCTCGATTCCTCTTTCTCTCGGAGTATTTGGCGATATGAAGGCAGGGAGCGCTGTCACCGTGGGTGTCGTGTCTGGGGTCCTCATCGGCCTGGCTTCAGAATATTTTACCTCGTCACGACCTGTCACGCAAATTGCGCATGCATCCAAGAGCGGTGCAGCAACCAACATCCTCAGCGGCATGTCTGCGGGCATGCGAAGTGTCGTCATCCCAGTCGTCGTGATCGCGGCGGCCCTGCTGGCAGCCTATGCAGGTCTCGGGATGTATGGCATTGCGCTGGCAGGAGTCGGGATGTTGGGAACCCTTGGCATATCCCTGTCAGTCGATGCCTATGGTCCGATTGCCGACAATGCAGGTGGAATCGCTGAACTGACGGGACAGCTCCCTATTGTCCGAGAGCGCACGGATCAGCTCGATTCGCTCGGCAACACAACCGCGGCAATGGGGAAGGGCTTTGCGGTCGGCTCCGCCGCCCTCACGTCGCTGGCGCTGTTCAGTAGTTTCGCGCAAGCTGCCAACTTGCCGGTGCTCGACGTTCTTGATCCGCACGTGGTCGCAGGCATATTCCTGGGCTCAGTTCTGCCATTCTGGTTCTCCGCGCTTCTCATCGAGGCCGTTGGCTCTACCGCAATGCTCATGGTTGCCGAAGTGCGCCGGCAGTTCCGAGAGATCCCGGGTCTTCTGCAGGGTCTCGCTACGTCAGATCCAGATGCGTGCATAGCTATCAGCACGCGAGGCGCGCTTAAGTACATGGTGCCGCCAGCTTTCGTTGGTATCGCGGCGCCTTTTGCCACGTACTTCCTGCTGGGGAAGGAAGCCGTCGGTGGTCTTCTTCTCGGTGCCACAGTGACCGGCACTCTGCTCGGGCTGTATATGGCGAATGCCGGCGGAGCATGGGACAATGCGAAGAAGCTTATCGAGCGATCACTTGGTGGAAAGGGCAGCCTCGAGCACCAAGCAAGCGTTGTCGGGGATACCGTCGGCGACCCGCTGAAGGACACTGCGGGACCTTCACTGAACATCCTCATCAAACTCATATCGGTGATTTCGCTCAGCTTCCTTCCCCTGTTCATGAAATAGACAGGAGTGGTCCGCGCAATTGCCACATTTCTTCAGTGTTGGCGTCTTGTGTTGTCGCTCTCAATGCATAGTCTTTGAGTATGCAGATGAACGAATCTGAACTTTCATGTGAAGGAACGTGCCAATGAAAATTGAAACCAAAGGACTGGCGGGCTCTTCTCGCCCGACAAGGGTCCGCAAGACACTTCTGATAGCTGTTGTCTCCGTTTTGGTCGTTGTGGTATGTGTGGCCGGCTACAGCGTCATCTCTCTCTACAATTCTCTTCGCTCGATCAACCCCAATGCAAACACCACGAGGTCGGCTCTCAACCTGAGGGAACGGATTAATGTCCTGGTCATAGGCGTCGACTCACGGGCCACGAACGATCCAGGCCGCTCTGACAGCATCATGCTCATCGGCCTCGACCCAGTCTCCCACACCATGTCGGTCATGTCGATCCCCAGGGATTCTCGCGTCAACATTCCTGGACACGGCTATGACAAGATCAATGCCACGACAAACTCCGACTACTTCTCCGATGGTGGAATCGTTCTTCTCGAGAAGACGGTCGAAGCGATGATCCCCGGCATCAAGATCAACTACTATGTGAAGGCTAACTTCGCCGGGTTTGAGCAGGTTGTCGATGCTCTGGGAGGCGTGACCATCAATGTCGAGAAGGCGATGTACTACAAAGCAGAGGATACTCTTATCGACTTGAAACCGGGAATACAGCACATGGATGGCAAGACGGCTCTAGAGTACGCGCGGTTTAGGATGGATGCCATTGGCGACTTCGGCTCCTCGAATGGAGAGGAATTGGGACGTGTTGTTCGTCAGAAGACTCTTCTCAAGGCTATCGTAGCCCAGACAACCTCGCTTCGCAATGTCTGGAAACTGCCGCCCGTCATCCGTGCGGTCGAGAACGCTGTTGTGACCGACTTCCTCCCCAATGACATGCTTCGTATTGCTCTTGCTTTCAAGAACACGACCGACAAGGAAGTAACCACGATCTCGTTCCCTGGAGTGCCAGGGTATGTCGGGGCAACGTCGTACGTCATCCCGGACCTGGATGCCTTGCGATCGAAGATTGCTCCGCTGTTCAGTTCGCTCGCTCCATCCAATTAAGAGTCCAGACGAACGGAGTGTTTGCCTAGTGTTGGCAACGACCGTGCATATCCCTTTGTTCCGAAACACGCACCTTGCCGGAAACGCTCTCGTTGAGCTTTTCTTCGCCCCGGATACCGTCTGTAGTGAAGTAGTCTCCGTCAACATGGCCGCATTACCTGACCGTGCAGGTTCCCAGTTATCCTGCCAACCCGGACAAACTGGTGCTTCATGACCGTCATTGCCGTCGTCATCACCCTGAACCGCCCCGAAACGGCATCATGCTGTCTGTCGTCGATCCTGCACGGTTCCCAGCGACCCAACCGAGTCGTCGTCGTCGACAATGGTTCCGCCATCCCATACACGCCTCCGCAGGAATACCAGCAAGATGTCGATGTTGTTCGCTTGGAGCGCAACAGTGGGCCGGCAGGAGGTGCAGCCATTGGCCAGCAGAAGGCACTCAAGCTCAAAGCCGACTGGGTTTGGATGCTCGACGACGATGCCATCGCCGATCCAGACGCCCTGGCGGGCCTCATACGAAATGCCGAAACGCACGGCGTGTGGACATACTTCCGTTCCGTATGCTACAATATGTCACGGCCAGAACTTCCTTTCTTCAACTCGTTTACTTACAGTCGCCGGACTGGAATGCTCAAACCAGTTCCCCGGGAACGCTATCGGGATCTCGAGTTCTCCTTTGACACCTGTGCCATGGCAGGCCTGTTCGTCCCGGCTTCCCTGCTCCTCGAATCCGGTGTCTTCGATGCGTCGCTGTATGGATGGTACGACGACTCAGAATTCACTCTGAGAGCAACGCTCATGGGGTTCCATGGGTATGCGATCCCCGCGAGCCGGTTGCTGCATCCCTCGGCTAACCGGAGGCAGTTGCGGGTTCTCGGAAGGTCCCTTGCCGTCCTGGTCGACCAGCCGTGGCGTGTGTACTATGGAACCCGCAACTGTATTCTGACGCAGCGCCGGTTCCTCTCGAGGGTCCGTTTTCTGGTCCTGTTCCTCCCTCTCTTCACAGCTCGGCGTTTCATTTCGATTGTGCTACTCTACAATAATCGTCGTACCTTTCTGTATTGCTTCGCAAGGGGTGTCCTGGACGGCCTCCGTGGCCGAAAGGGCGAACTCACACAAGGGGGTCGAACCATATGAGAAACAAGTGGATTGTTGGAATCGTTCTTGCAATCGTCATCATCGCAGGTGTCGCCGCAGCCTACAAGCTAACGCGTCCCTCTACCGGGGCGAAGGGTCTCAGCGGCAAGCGTATCGAGGCCACGTTCCTCGCGTATGGAATCGAGCCGGAGACAGCCGCAGAGATCACGGTAGGCACTCCCATCTATAACGAGACGGGCAAGAAGTGTTTTGTGATTACGAAGATCACGACATCACCAGCCGCAGAGGACGCATATGACAGCAAGGGGGAACTTCACGTCGTCGGCCACCCGATCCTCAAGGACGTCGTTATCACGGCGCAGTCCGTCGATGCAAAGGTCGCGTGGGCCTACATGTTTGGCACTGACAAGATTCTCGCCGGGGCAAACGTCGCCATATATGGGGACACCTGGAAGGTCTGGACACGTATCTTGACGGTGCACGATCTCCCGTAGGGACGAAATGAACCTCGACTCCACGAGGAGGCGGTTAGCAGCAAGAGCTTTTCTCCTGCTGGTCGCCTATTATCCTCTTGTCAACTGGGCTATCCGGAAGGCCAATCTGCCTCTTGCTACCCTGTGGGACGACATCATGCTACTGGTCTTCCTTGTATTCGCCGTCGCCACGAGTTGGCGGAAGGTCGGGCGCCTCACGGCCTCACCCGTCGTTCTGACGGCGCTGCTATTTCTTTCTGCAACACTTCTGAGCTACGCAGCGAACACGTACTACATTGGCGCGTATATTCAAGAAGCCCGCCTGGCGTTTGAACCATTCATGACCTTTGTCATCCTCTGGCTCCTCATCGACGGGGATGCCGCCGGTCTTCTCCGCGAGACGGTTCCACACTTGGTGATGAGTGCCACTATCGTAGCCTTCATCGGTGTTTATCAATATATCCAGAAGGTCCCGATACCTGCTCAATGGCTTGACAAAGCCACCGAGAGAGGTGTTATCAGTACTCGGGCTTTCTCGCTCTTCGGCAGTCCCAACGTTCTCGCCGCCTACCTCGAAACCATCATTCCCTTGGGCATGTACATGGCCGTCGTACGGACGAAGTGGTACGAAAGGGCAATTGCAATCGGATGTGTCCTGGTCATGGGCAGCGGATTCCTTCTCACCTTGACGCGAGCCGCTTGGTTGTCGGCCGCGGGGTCTTTCTTCGTCGGGCTCCTCATCTTGAAGCCCATACTTGCAGCAGTGTTTGCCGCCGCCGGAGGAAGTATCCTCATCGCCGTTCCGACATTCCGACTCCGCATGGCCAACCTGCTCAGTTCGACATATGTTGACAAAAGCAATAACCTCGGTCGCCTGTTTCGCTGGAGGCAGGCCTTTGTGAATCTGACTGATCACCCTCTACTTGGTAGCGGTCTTGGCACGTTTGGAGGTTCCGCCGCTCAGAAGTACGGCTACTTCACGGGCATCTCCATGGATTCGGTGTGGATTCGCGTGCTTACTGAGACGGGCATGGTCGGCTTCGCTTTGTACGTCTCATGGTTGTCGAGTGCCTTCGCCTGCGTCGCCACACGCTTCTTCCGCTCGAAGGACAAGCTGTGGCTGTTCGCGTCGGTGGGCCTTCTTGCGCTGCTCGTCAACCTGTTTACCGACAACCTTCTCGACTCGTGGGCCATAGCGCTTCTTATGTGGAGCCTTTTCGCTCTCGGCGCCGTCCCCGAGGCCGGCGAATGAAGGCGCTTGTCCTCAGTACCAACAACTATCGCTCGTTCCCCAGCCGAAAACAGCGCTTTGCCCGCCGGCTGGTCGAACGAGGCTACGACGTTCTTTATGTCGAGGCCCCGGTAACCTGGCTGGCGGCGGCTCGCCGTGAGCAGTGGTGGAAGCTAAATGCCTGGCGGTCGGGCACACACGAGCAAGGAGACCACATGTGGACCGCGTCGCCGACGCCGTGGCTTCCGTACTTCAAGAAGTATGAGCGCGTGGCAGACCACGATTCGCTCACCTACTACCGCTATCTGCAAAGTCTCGCTGGAGGCTGGACGGCCGAAGCCGATATCATCCTGACGTATCTGCCGTTTGTCCCGAGAACTCTTCAGTTGCTTGGCGCTCCGGTCGTGTACGACTGTGTCGATGACCACAGCGCTTATCCTGGACTCCTCGACAAGACTACCGTCGACCGCCTCGAGGCTCGGACCGCCGACATTGCATCTGCTGTGATTGTCACCAACGAAACAATTGCGGCCAAGTTCTCGTCGCACGAGGATAAGCTCAGCCTGATCCAGAATGGTGTGGACCACGAGCTGTTCGCCGCACCTGCTGTGACGTGGCTCGACACATTGACCACACTGCCAAGGCAGCGCAGATTCCTGTACGTCGGGGCAATGCGCGAATGGTTCGACGTACAGGCGCTCAGCGCTGTTGCTGCCGCGTATTCAGACTGTGAGATTGACTGCTTCGGCGACGCTCTTCCAGCTGTCCGCAATGGACTGGTTGATCATGCCAATATCGTCTTCAAGGGAACGCTTTCCCAAGCTGCGATCGCACAGGAAGCCCCCCACTACGACGTCGCGTTGATCCCCTTCCGTGAATCGCCGCTGACCTTGAGTGTCGACCCATTGAAGTTCTATGAATATGTCTCGGCTGGACTACCCGTGGTCTCGTCGACAATCCACGCCCTTGGAGCATTCGGCGAAGACATGGTGCGACTTGCAGCTACTCCTCAAGAGTTTGTCTCAGCAGTGCAAGATACCATCGATACGGATTCACTGGACCTCCGTCGCTCCCGCGTGCAATCGTCCCGACGTTTTGACTGGTCGTTCCGCATCGCTGAATTCGACCGCGTGCTTGACGCTATAGCACACCACCAGTCCTGAATATGGAGGAAAAGATGGAAAGGAAGCTTGCGATTGTCGGTCTTGGGTATGTTGGCCTGCCTCTTGCACTTACCTATGCGCTGGACGGCTTTCAGGTCTCGGGAGTTGATATCGACCCACGTCGCATCGCGTCCATCAAGGCCTCTTCGCTCGGTATGCGCGAGGACTTCGACGGCATACCGGTCAATGATGTCCTCCGAACGTGTCTTGCAAATGGCAGTCTCAACGTTACCAGCAAGTTCGATGAACTCCCGAAGGACGTGGCAGCCTTCATTATTACAGTCGGCATCCCTATCGACAATTCATGGACTCTGGACATGAGCATGCTGGCGGGCGCCTGCGCCGAGGTTGGCAAGCTCCTCAAGAAGGAAGATCTTGTCATCTGCCGGTCTACCGTACCTGTCGGTACGACCCGCGGCCTCGTGCTCTCCACGTTGGAGCACACAAGCGGGCTGGCAGCAGGCATCGACTTCGACCTTGCGTATTCTTCGGAGCGAATAGCCGAGGGGCACGCCTATGATGAGTTTCGCAATATGCCGCTGGTCGTCGGGGGCATCAACGCCAGGAGCCTTGATCGCGCGACCCAGGTGCTTGGGGCCGTCAACCGTGAACCTGTCTTCAAAGCGTCCTCCATCGAACTTGTGGAAGCGGCGAAGATGTTTGAGAATGCTCAGCGAGACGTCAACATCGCAGTCGCCGACCAGCTGGCGCGCTTTGCGAATCGCTTCAACATTCCCACCTGGGAACTCGTTGAGGCTTGCAATACCCACTCGAGAGTCAAGATTCTCATGCCTGGCATCGGCGTTGGGGGGCACTGCATCCCCTATGCCTCGCCCTATCTGTTCGGATCGCTCTCAAGTCAGGACGAATGCAGCGACCTGCTGCCGACCTTCGTCTCCGCACGTCGGGCGAACGCCGCTCAGCCTGGTTACATCGCCGGGCGCATGTCCAGAAGGATGGGTGGACTTACGGGCAAGCATGTACTGTTCGTCGGCATCGCCATGAAGGACTACTCGGACGACGTTTCTGTGAGTCCAGCCGTTGACCTTGCCACGGCGCTTGCGAAGAAAGGAGCCGAAGTGCGTGTTTTCGACAGCATTGCTGAGGCGCCCAGAGAATTCGGACGCGAAACGGACATTGATGTGGGCTCGTTGTGGGCAGATGCACTTGTCCTGCCGATTCGACAGAGTAATGTGGACTATGAGCGCGTGAAGAAGGTTGTTATCGCAGCAGCTGGGCGCGTGATTCTGTGCGACTTTAGGGGGGTGTTCGAACATGACGCAGACGTTCTCCAGCAACCCTGGTACGTTCGTCTGTAAAGTGCAAACGCCTCGGGTGGACAATGGCTGAACGAGTCCACGTCGCCGGTATTCCGGTCGACAACCTGGACATCGACAAAGCTCTCACTGTTGTCGAGGGCTTCGTTGCGTCGCGCACTCCGCATATGGGTGTGGCCATCAATCCTGAGAAGGTTATTAAGGCCAAACAGGACAAAGCCCTTCAGAAGGTCCTGCGAAAAAGCGACCTGAATTTCTGCGACGGCATAGGAATCATCTGGGTTTCCCGTGTGTTCTACCACGAGCGTATCAAGTCCCGAGTCACCGGTGTCGACCTGTTCTTGCGGCTGCTCGAGCTGGCAGATGCACGTGGATGGCGCCTCTTTCTTCTTGGGTCACGCCCGGAAATCCTGTTCAGAGTGGTGACAATCGTGAAGGAGAGATACCCTGGTCTCGTTGTAGCCGGATCACGCGACGGATACTTCACTGCCGTCGATGAGCCTGCCCTGGTTGCAGAGATCGCAGCTGCCAGAGCGGACATCATGTTCGTCGGCATGGGCAGTCCGAAGCAGGAGAAGTTTCTTGCTGCCAACCTTGCTGTGATGGGTATTCCGTTTGCCATGGGCGTGGGAGGAAGCTACAACGTCTTGTCGGGCGAGTTCAAACGTGCACCTGCCCACATCCAGAGACTCGGTCTTGAGTGGCTCTACCGGTTTGTCCTCGATCCCAAGCGGTTGCCTCGGATCCTCTCGCTTCCGCGGTTCGTCGGTATTGTGCTCAGGTCACCGCGGGAACATGTCGACAGCATCGACTTCTTTGGCATTTCTATCAGCGACAGGGATATCGACGAGCTTCTCGAGGTCGCAGACGGTTTCGTGACAAGCGGAGCACCTCACCTCGTTGTGACGCTGAATGGCGAAATGGCAGCTCGTGCGTTCAGGGACACCGAGTTTCTGGAGATTGTCCGGCAGGCGGATCTGGTCGTTGCTGACGGCGTTGGCATCGTCTGGGGAGCACGCATGCTGGGTTCACGCATCGAGAACCGCATCCCTGGCATCGAGTTTTCGGGTTCTCTGCTGGCACTCGCCGAGCGCCAGGGCTACCGCGTGTACTTCCTCGGTGCAAAGCCAGATATCGTCAAACGGGCCGCCTCCAACGCCATGACACGTTACCCGAATCTTCATGTTGTCGGTTACCATTCCGGCTACTTCGATACAGCAGAGGAAGCGCACGTGATCCACGAAATCCAGGAAGCACACGTCGACATTCTCTTGGTCGGCATGGGCGGGGGAGCCCAGGAGAAGTGGATCTGGCACCATCGCGACATGGGTACCCCTATCGCAATTGGGGTAGGCGGCACATTCGATGTTTGGAGCGGACTCGTCCGCCGAGCCCCTCGATTCGTTCAGAAGACTGGCACGGAGTGGCTATACAGACTGGTCGTTCAGCCAAGCCGTATACGGCGCGTGGGGAGTATCTTCTATTTCATGTTCCGTGTGCTTGCGCATCGTCGGACGGCACCCCGGAGCTAGATGAGCCGAATTCTCGTCTTGGGCTACTATGGTTTTGGCAATTTCGGCGACGAGCTCATTCTCTCGGCTGTGCAGGATGAACTGACGAATATCAACTGTGAAGCGGTGTTTGCAGTCAATGAACCGGGCCAGTATGCCACCCTCGTCTGCCCGCGGTACACGCTCGTTGATCGACATGACCTGACAGCGATGAGAGCAGCTCTCAGAGCGTGTGACTATGTGATGTTGGGCGGGGGAGGTCTCATCCAGGACGTTACCAGCTGGCGAAGCAGCTTGTATTATCTGGGCATTCCTCTGGTGGCCGCGCTGCACAAGAAGGAAGTTATCTCCTACGCACAGGGTATCGGCCCCGTCAGGCGGTTATGGATCCGTCGTCTGGTGAGAAACGTTTTTGACCGCATGATCCTCGTTGATGTGCGCGACGACGCTTCGCGAGACCTCTTGCTCGATTGCGGGCTTCGAACAAAAGACATCTGCGTTTCGTCTGACGTTGGGCTTTCCTATCTCGTCGACCGACGCGGTAAACTTGTCACGGGCGCTCGCCGCAAGTCCCGGATCGTCGCCTGTGTCAACGAACGCTTCGGGTGGACGCCAGAAGAGACGGCCTCATTTCTCGACTGCCTCGGTTCCCAATCATCTGCCCGGCTTGATCTGGTCGTGCTCTTTCCGGCAGCAGACCTGGCATTCACACGGGCTGTTCGGGGCCGTCTGCTCACGCCATCAGAACTCATCAGCTCGCCTCAGCCACTGGAACTGCTGGACCTCTGCTGTTCTGCTACGTTGACTATTGCCGGACGATACCATATGGCTGCAGCGGCGGTCGCCGCGCGGTCGCCACTGGTAGCACTCGCCTACGATCCAAAGGTCTCCCAGTTGGCCGCTTACTGTGGCTTCGATGCCTTCCAACCAGGAGACTCACCACAACAGGCTGCTCGGCGTGTTCTCGACGGAAGTATCTCATGCGTGGCCGACGAGTCTATCGTGCGACTCGACCAGACCAGAGTAGACCGTGTCACCCGGCTGAAGGCCGTTCTGGAACGCCCCAACCCGTGAGCGTTCTCTCGATTTTTCGTCAAGTCCTCGCTGACAAGGCCTGTTTTCTCTGCGGTGAGGAGTCGGACCTTCCTATCTGCCCTGGCTGTGCTTCTCTATTTCGAATGTGCGACCCGGGATGGAGCGACGCCCATCTCGCTGCTGGTCGGGCGTCGGGCTTTTCTGCGTTTTGGTATGAAGGAACATTGCGACAGGCAATTCTGCAGATGAAGGTACAAGGTGAGTATCAGTTGGCTGGGCAGCTTTCCGGCATGCTGATGAGCCTCGTAAGAACTCTTCCACTGGGAAACTGTCCGGTTTTTGTCCCCATTCCGCGGTTCGGTACGCGGAATGAGAGAGATCCCCATCACTTCCCACACGTCGCATGCAGAATACTTTCCACGGGTGTAGGCGGTGACTATGGCAGTGGTTATTTGCTCAAGACCTGTCGCACGCCTCTTCAGACACAGTTGTCAGATATGGAACGCCTGAAAAATGTCGATGGTGTGTTCGAGCTTTCGCCTCAGGCGGTCGACCAGTTATACGCCAGGACAGTCATCATCGTGGACGATGTCCTGACAACAGGTGCTACGGTCTGTGCCGCCACGAAAATCATCCTGCAAGCACGTCCGCATCAATGTTTGTACTTGACCCTCGCTCGTAGTCGGGCTACAATACAGTCAGGCTAATGAAGGCAAGAGCCTAATCTGATGCAAAGGGAGGCACACATGAAGGTTGAACATAAGTCCAAGATGCTTGAGATCCCTCCGCGCATTCTTGCCTATCTGAACGAAAAGGTCAGTCGGTTTGACAAATTCTTTCGCAAGGAACCCACGCTCGGGGCCAATCTGAACCTCCTGCGAGGTAAATATACATGTGAACTCACGCTTGAGGTCTCTGGCCGCATCATCAAGGCTTCAGGACAGGGTCCAGACATGGAAGGTTCTATCGATACAGCATGCGACAAGCTCGACGTGCAGATCCGCAAGTTTCACACCCGGGTCTTCCGGAGGGATTTCAAAGCGGTTGCTGAGCTCAAGGGCTTGTTCCAATCCGAAGTGCCGGTAGAGGATGCCGAAGAATCTCCTGAAAGCATCGTGAAGCGCAAGGAATTTGAGGTGCTTCCGATGTTCGAAGAAGAGGCGATCCTTCAGATCGAGATGCTTGGGCACCAGTTCTTTGTCTACCGGAACGCTTTGTCCAACAAGGTTTGTGTTCTGTACAAACGTACCTATGGGGGCTACGGTCTTATTGAAATCGACTGACCACGCGAGGCTCTCTGTCGTCGCAGCGACATGGGCGACTGTTGGTTCAGCTTTGACGTCGTGGTCTCATGAGCGACGTCAAAGCTGTATTCTGCTACTGCACAAACTGAACGGCCAAACCCTGTGACAATTCAGTACGCCGGCGCGGTGTTTGGGTCGACAAGTCTAGCATCTTTTGTCGTGGAGGTACCTCTCTGATGGGACTGTTTAGCATGTTTTCCCCGGCTGCCCGCAAGCTCAAGACATACGACGCTATGCTCCCCCTGATCCTTCAACTCCAGCCGACGCTGGCCGAGCTGGACGATGAGGGTCTCAGGAGCTATGGAGCCGAGCTCAGAAGGCGGGCTGCAGCAGGCGACACCGAGGCTGCCCTGCTGCCTGAGGCTTTTGCACTGGTGAGAGAGACCTCCCGCCGTTTGATAGGGCTGGAGCACTTCCCTGAACAGCTCCTTGGAGGTATCGCGCTCTATTTTGGCAACATCGCCGAGATGAAGACGGGCGAAGGAAAGACACTTGTGGCTACCTGTCCCCTGTACCTCAACGCCGTCATGGGCCACCGAGGTCACCTTGTCACCGTGAACGACTACCTGGCCAAACGTGACCGGGCCTGGATGGGACCCATCTATGAGTTTCTTGGCATGTCGGTGGGCCTCCTTCAGAACGACAGTACGCCTGAGGGGCGCCACGCTGCATATACAGCCGACATCACCTATGGCACGAACAACGAGTTCGGGTTCGACTACCTGCGAGACCATATGGCCGGCTCGGAAGACGGCATGGTCCAGAAGGGGGCTCTCGATTTTGGCATCGTCGACGAGGTTGACAACATCTTCATTGATGAAGCTCGGACAGCTCTTATCATCGCGGGCCCCGGTGGCGACTCGGACATGCCGTACTACGAGGCCGCAGCGTTCGTGAAGCGGCTGAAGGGGACAGCTCGCTCGGAGGTGGCTGCTGGAGGCAACGAGACACCAGACGGCTCCGACTACATCTACGAAGAGAAACACAAGACAATCGAGCCTGCCGACGATCTGCTGGCTCGTTTTGCCCATGCTGCCAAGATTTCTCAGGAGAAGCTCTTGAAGGATCAATCCACCTACGACAAGATCCTTCGCAATGCCATCAGAGCACAGGTTTTCTTCAGAAAAGACAGCGAGTACATCATCAAAGACACAGAAGTCATTATCGTCGATGAATTCACGGGTCGACTTATGTATGGGCGTCGTTACTCCGAGGGGCTGCACCAGGCCATCGAGGCAAAGGAAGGGCTCAAGGTTCGCGAGGAGAGCCAGACACTAGCGACCATCACGATCCAGAACTTCTTCAAGATGTACCACAAGCTCGCTGGGATGACGGGGACGGCGCTCACGGAAGCAGATGAGTTCAAGGAAATCTATGGACTTGATGTTCTCGAGATTCCTACACATCGTCCAGTGGTACGTCACGATGCGGATGACGAGGTGTACCGATCTGAGCACGGCAAGCTGGGTGCGATTCTCCGCGAGATCCAGTCCTGCCATGAGAAAGGGCAACCCGTTCTTGTAGGGACGCGTTCCGTCGAGAAATCTGAAGGATTGAGCCACGAGCTGAAAAAGCTTGGCATCAAACATCAGGTACTCAATGCCAAGTATCACGAACGAGAAGCAGAGATCATCGCGCAAGCGGGGCGCAAAGGTTCGGTCACGATCGCCACCAACATGGCAGGCCGAGGCGTCGATATTCTGCTCGGCGGCAATCCTGTGGCTCTTGCTCATGCCAAAGCCGACCCGGCAAAACAGCCAGAACAGTATGCCAAGCTGCTCGCAGAGTACCGCGAGTCGTGTGCGAAGGAACATGACGATGTTGTCAGCCTGGGAGGCCTTTTCATCCTTGGGACTGAGCGCCACGAGTCGCGCCGCATCGACAACCAGCTCCGGGGACGGTCTGGCCGACAAGGGGATCCTGGTGAGTCGAAGTTTTTTCTCTCGGCAGAAGACGACATCCTCCGCATCTTCGGTGGCGACCATATTCAGCGCATCTTCGCAATGATGAAGGTCGAGGAGTCGATGCCTGTGAATCATCCGCTTCTCTCTAAGACAATCGAGATGTCCCAGAAGAAGGTCGAGTCCTACAATTTCGATGCGCGCAAGAACCTCCTCGACTACGACAACGTGCTGAACAAGCAGCGTGAGGTCATCTACGCGGAACGCGACAAAGTCCTTGCGGGAGTCGATCTTGCGGACGAGGTGCACGAGTTCATCAACGAACAGGCCGAAACGACTGCACAGCAGATCGTTCAGGCACAGCGCGCCGATGAGGCCGATATTGGGAAAATCTACAATGACCTGGTCCTGGATGCCTTTGGCAGACCCGTGGCAATGACACTTGAAGAGTTGATGGACCTCATTGAACGCCGTGACCCAGAACAGCAGCTTTCCAGCGCGATTCGGGACCACGCCGAGGCCATCTACCGCGAGAAGTACACTCGCTACGGAGAGAGCATCATGCACCAGATTGAGCATTACATCTTCTTGCGCACAATCGATAGTGCATGGAAAGACCACCTTCTTCAGATGGACGATCTCAAGGATGGCATCGGCCTGCGCGCTTATGGCCAGCAGGACCCGGTCATTGCCTATCAGAAGGAAGGGTACGAACTCTTCAATGAACTGATGGACCAGATAAAGCATGATGTGACACGGGCATTGTTTACCTTCGAGCTACAGCCCGCCCAACCGGAGAAGAAGCATGATCGATCTTGAACCACTGCGCAGGCGAGTTTCAGAGTGCAAGGCACGCATATCCGGACTCTATCAGCCTGGCTGACTGGCGAGCCGGCAGGCGCAGCTGGAAGAGCTGCGGAGCAAGACCACGGCTGTCGGCTTCTGGAATGACCAAACAAGTGCAGCTGAGATCATGGGCAGCATTGCGCGCATCGAAGCAGATATTGCTTCCCACCACAAAGCACTGACCGAGCTGGACAACGCTCGGACTGCGCTCGACCTCCTTAGCGGGATGCCGGATCCCGAGCTCGAACGCGAAGCTGTCGACGGCATCGAACGTCTCGAACATGACTTGCAGATTCTTGAGACGACAGCTTATTTCAGCGGTCCTTATGATGCGTCCAATGCTATCTTGTCACTCTCGAGCGGAGCGGGCGGAACAGATGCACAGGATTGGACCGAAATGCTCATGCGTATGTATATCCGTTATGCTGAACGGCAGGGTTTCGAAGTACTCGTCACCGATTACATGCAGGGTGAAGAGGCGGGCATCAAGGGTTGCACCCTAGTCATCAAGGGACAATACGCCTATGGTCTTCTGAAGCACGAGAAGGGCGTACATCGCCTGGTCCGAATTAGTCCCTTCGATGCAAACAGGCGTCGCCATACGTCGTTTGCGGCGACAGATGTCATCCCCGAGATTCCAGAGACCAGCACGAATGTTGAAATCCCTGAGAGTGATCTTCGCATAGACGTCTACCACGCGTCAGGTCATGGAGGTCAGAACGTGCAGAAGGTCGCTACCGCTGTGCGCATCACGCACATTCCCACGGGGATTTCGGCCAGCTGCCAGAACGAACGCTCGCAATTGCAGAACAAGCGAATGGCGATGGCTGTTCTCAAGTCCAGACTGTTTGTGCAGCAGGAGCTGCAGCGCGATGCACAGATTTCAGAAGTGCGCGGGGTATTCAAGTCGGCTGAATGGGGCAACGAGATTCGCTCCTACGTCCTCCAACCCTACAAGTTGGCGAAAGACCATCGTACGGGTGTTGAGAAGGGGAATGTTGACGCGGTTCTCGACGGCGACTTGCAGGACTTCATCCTCGCGAGTGTGCGACATGACACGGAAAACCGTCGTTCGAGCGATTCGTGACGTTGTCGGCATAACGATCGGGTGTTTCATCTACGCCCTTTCGTTTGCCCTCTTCGTCATCCCTGTCAATCTTGCTCCCGGAGGCATCTCGGGACTAGCGATCATACTGAATCACTTCTTCAACATCGTTCCCATCGGCGGAACGATCATCATCCTCAATGCTCCGCTCTTCCTACTGAGCCTCAAGAGGCTGGGAAAGGCATTTCTGTGGCGTTCGGTGTATGCAACCATCGTCTCGTCACTCCTTATTGATGCGATCGTGCCTTATACGAGTGGCTTCCATGTGGACATGCTTCTCTCAGCGGTCTACGCTGGAGTCGTCATGGGCATCGGGATTGGGATCATCTTTCGTTTCTTCGGTTCAACCGGGGGTACCGATCTCCTTGCTCAGCTGCTTTCTGAACGCATAGGCCTGAGTTTCGGAACGACCCTGCTGATCATTGACGCGATGATTATCGCCTTTTCAGGCATCGCGTTCCAGAGTATTACGATCCCGCTTTACTCAATCGTGTCGCTTTATATCTGTGCAAAAGCCATCGATCTCGTACAGGAAGGAATCTCTTTCTCGAAGGCTGCCTGGGTCGTGAGTAGCCAACCAGCAACCATCGCCGACAAGGTCATGGTCGAACTGGATCGTGGAGTGACGAAATTCACTGCAACTGGCGGTTTCACCGGCGAACACAAAGAAGTCGTGTTCTGCGTCGTGCCCCAGAGCCAGATATCGCATCTCAAACAAATCGTTCATGAGATCGACCCCGACGCCTTCGTCGCCATCATGGACGTTACCGAGACGCTGGGCCTCGGCTTCAAGGAGCTGGGTACACGCTGATGATACAAATGTTGAGCGTCTCAAAGAAATATGATGATGGATACTATGGCCTCAGGGATATTACGTTCAAGATAGACCCTGGCAAGTTCGTTTTTCTGACAGGCGAGTCCGGCGCGGGCAAGAGCACGGTTCTGCGGCTCATCTACCGTGCCGAACGGCCAACGAACGGCACCATCCTGGTAAACGGAGTGGACACTGCGGCGGCTCACGGCGGCTCGCTCACGTCTCTGCGGCGGAGAATCGGCATGGTGTTCCAGGACTACATGCTGCTATTCGACCACACTGTATACGAAAACGTAGCGCTGCCACTGGCTGTCAGAGGCGTGGGCGAACGGATCATCAGCCAAGAGGTAGACAAGCACCTGGACAAGGTTGGCCTCGCAGGATACCAGCGTCGCATGTGCTGCTCGCTGTCGGGGGGAGAGAAGCAGCGTGTTGCCCTCGCTCGCGCGCTCATCGCAAAACCTGACATCATCCTTGCGGACGAGCCAACTGGGAACCTCGACCTGAGCAACGGAGAGAAGATCGTCGAGGTCCTCCACGACGCCAACCGTCAGGGCACCACCGTCCTTATGGCTACCCATGATCTGTACCTCGTCCAGTCAACGCGGCTGCCGTTCGTGCGGCTCCGCGGTGGACGAAAGGTCGAGGAGGGCAACTTCTAACATGTTTACCTTCAAGCAGACACTTCGAGACCTTGCACGACATCCTGTCCGCACTCTTCTCGTTTCAATGCTGATAGCCGTGCTGATGATCGCAAGCGCCGGCATCTATGCAATGTCCATCGACGTGCGCCACACCGTCTTGGAGATCGAGATGACACACTCCATCAATGTATACCTCTTGCCCGGTCTGGACCAGACTTCTATCCAGACTCTTCTTGACCAAATGCAGAAAGACGAAGCTGTTTCCCGTGCGGAATATGTGAGTCCCGCAGACGGTCTCAAGAAGCTTGAGGCTCAATATCCCCAGTTCGCGAGCGTTTTTCGCGACCTGACGCGCAATCCGATTCCACCTCTGATCCGGGTCTACTCGGTTTCCGTGCAGGGCATCGCCAGCCTAGCTGCAGAGCTTCGTTCTCTTGCCGGTGTTCAAACCGTGGAGTATGACGAAGGCTCGGTGCAGGGGATGGCCAACGCAAACATGTTTGTCCACAGCCTCCTGCTCTACGTGTTAGTTCTCGCCGGCTTTCTCTTTATTACGGGTTTCTGCCTCATGGCATTCAGCATCATCAATGGAAAGCGAAAAGAGACTGAAGTGCTGAGTATCGTTGGTGCCAGCAATCTCCAGATCCTTCTCTCAACACCTGCCCACTTGGTCGCCGTGTGGGCGCTTGCATCAGTCCTCTTCGCTGTTGTTCTCCCCAACGTCATCAGGTACTCCACGACACGCCTCGAGGCATCCTTCTCATGGGTGACGCCCGAGCCGGTGGGAGTAGTGTACGCTGGAGCTACCTCCGTTGTTCTGCTGGCCTCCCTGGCTTGCCTCCTTTTGGCCTGTGTCATTGCAACCGTCCTGGCGTATCGCATTGACGAGGAACAGCGCCGAGAGGAATCACTTCTTGAATGAGAACCCTGAGGTTTCTTTCTGTCATTGTCCTGATTCTCTCCCTGTTTGTGGGCTCCTCCGTCCTCGCTCCTCGCGTCGAGGGAGACCTCACGAGCGATCTCAAGGCCGCCCAGCAGAAGATGAACCAGCTGAAAACACAGCTTCAGGAGATTCAAAAACTCATCAAAGAGAATAAGTCCGCCAAGTACAAGCTCCTGAGTCAACTGACTTCCCTCAATGACCAGGTGGATCAGCTGGAAGGCGACATGGGAGAACTCGACACTAGTATCGCTGAGCTCGAGTCTCTCCTCAAGAAGACGGCAGCTCAGATCGCCGTCAGGGAGAAACAATACAACGAGTTTTCAGCAGGTATCGAGTCGTCGATCGATCTCCTCTACCACGTGTCCAACCTCGATGTCGCAGGTCTTCCTTTCACGGGTGGAGATCTTAATGCCACTGTCGAAGCTCAACAAGGGGTATCGGCCGTCCTTCAACAGATCACGACGTCTCTGTCTGCGGTGAGCACACAGAAGCTCGCTCTGCAATCGGACCGCGCCGCCTATGCCCAAGCGAAGAGCCAGTTGGAGCAGGTATATACGCTCAAAAAACAACAGGCAAGCCTTCTGGCAGAGCAGAAAGCAGCCACGCAGCAGACCCTGAACTATCTAGCAGCCACGGGTAGTCAATACTCTGCCGACGACAAGCGCATTCAAGACGAAATCAGCCGGGAAAACAAGCTCATCGACCAGATTGTCGCTGAGATTGATCGGCAGCAGCATCCTGGCAATGAGCCGACAGGCAAGCTTTCGTGGCCAATTCCAGGCACCATTCACATCACCGAGGTCTTTGGAATGCGCCACGACCCGATCAACGGTGTCTGGGAGATGCACAACGGCATCGACATGGGCTGCCCGATGTCGACGACGCTGTTGGCTCCCGCTGACGGCGTCGTTGAGTACGAAGGGGTCTTCTCAGGGTATGGCAACATGCTGATGCTTCAGTGTGGCCAGCACATGACCCTGGTTTTTGGACATCTCAAGTCGTTCATTGCCAAGAAGGGGCAGTCAGTGAAACGTGATCAGGTGATAGCGCTTACAGACAACACTGGCTGGAGTACTGGCCCTCATCTTCACTTCGAGGTGCGGATCGATGGCACTCCGAAGAACCCGATGCTCTATCTTGGGCCAAAACCATAGAGCTGACAGTCAAAGGAGAATCCCATGTCATCCAGAAAATCCTCGCTTGTCATAGCAGTAGCGGCACTGCTCGTTGTTGTGATCGCATTCTGGGCAGGATTCGTTGCATATCCGGTCCTTGCCCCATATCTCACAGCTTCACCGCGACCGGCATCGGTCCAGACCACGCTAAGCCGTGACGAGTACGTCAAGCTATCAGGAGACATCTACGACACCCTCAGCCTGCAGTACTACCAGAAGGTCGATGCGGGTATGCTTCTCAAGGGACAGGTTGCCGGGCTCGGCGACCCGTACACGGAACTGTTTACGCCTGCGGAGGCGGCGGACTTCCGCGAGCAGCTGTCCGGTGAATACGTAGGCATCGGCGTTGTCATTACGCCCAGCAAGAAAGCCGATGCTATCGAGATTGTCAGAGTGTTTGCGGGTACTCCTGCAGAAGAAGCGGGGCTAAAGCCTGGAGACCTTATTGATAGCATAGATGGCACGACAGCGCGAAAACTGGACCTCGATACGGTCTCCGCACGCGTGAAGGGTAAGGCTGGGACCTCCGTCCGGTTGAAGATCGACCGAGCAGGAACGCTTCTGGACTTCACCGTCGTTCGACGAAATGTCGAACTCCCCGTTGTGGAGAGTCGTGTAGTCGGCAACAAGGTGGGCTATATCTCCGTCTCGTCGTTCAGCTCTGGCGTGGCGGTGAAGTTCGCCCGGGCGCTTCACGCACTCGAGAACCAGAAGATCATGGGGCTCGTCATCGACATACGAGACAACGGCGGTGGATATCTGAATGAGTGCCTCGACATGCTGTCGAACTTCATTCCTCAGGGGACAGCCCTCTGGACAAAGGAGGCTGGAGGCGAGTTGAATGCCGTGACCGTCAGTGGCGGAAGCGTCTCATTTCCGATCGCCATACTGGTCAACGAGAACTCCGCCAGTGCCTCTGAGATCTTCTCAGCCGCGATGCAGGAGAACAAGGTGGCCCTTATCGTGGGAACCAAGACGTTTGGCAAGGGGCTCATCCAGCGAAGTTGGGACCTATCAGAGGGATACGAGCTCAAAGTGACGGTCGAGGAGTACTACACGCCAAACAAGAACACGATCCAGAAGAAAGGACTGACTCCCAACATCGTGGTCGCAGACCCGGTCCCAACGGCATTTGGAACACTTCCCGATGATGGTCAGCTTGCGCGTGCAGTCCAGATAGTGCAGGAAGGAAAGCGGCCATGATTGTCGTTGTGTCTGGTCCTGGAGGCGTGGGCAAGAGCACTGTCGTGGCAGAGCTGCTGCGACGTCACCCAGATATGCACCGCTCGATTTCCGTAACGACAAGAGCGCCTCGACATGGCGAGGTAGACGGAGTCGACTACGTCTTTGTGACCGAGGAACGGTTCACAGATTGGATTGACAAAGGGCTGTTCGCCGAGTATGCTGATGTGGGTGGCCATCACTATGGGACCCTGATGTCCTCGTTGGAGGCCGTCAGGCCAGAGGAGATTCTCGTCCTGACCATTGATATTCATGGTGGTCCCAGCATAAAGCGCCTGTTCCCGGGAGCACTTATGATCTTCCTCAAGCCCCCGGACATGATGGAGCTCGAACGTCGTCTGGAGTTCAGAGGCTCGGAAACACGCGAAGAGATCGCTGGACGTATTGAACTTGGTCACCATGAGATGATGTTTGCCAAAGACTACGACTACATGGTTACCAACCGTGACCTTGAGACCACAGTCGACATTGTCGACACCATAATCCGCAGCGTACTGCGGAGATAGGAGTTGCACATGGACGAGCACAAAGAACAGCCTACCCAACAGCCAGAGATGGCGAATCTCTATCTGGAGACGTTGATTGCGAAAGTCGACACAAACAAGTATCGGCTCATTCGTCAGCTTCTCGATACTTCGCATGAGCTGCTCGAAGAGAAGACCGACCCACTCCGCGAGCCCGTTGATGACATTCTTCGGAAGGCCGCCGGTCGCATGGTGGCTGCTGCGACACGCGATGCTGTGAACCCCGTCATCAAGGATGCCGAGACGAAGCGCTAGCTAGCGTACCCTGAAGTCCGATCACCTGGTAAGAAGTGTCAACCCACCCCGTACGGTCCGTGCGGGGTGTTGGTGACTTGCGAAGGGAGAGACCTATGAACAAGAATATGCGCACCAGCCAAACCGTAGAGTTTGTAACGATCGGGCATCCCGATAAGGTGGCAGACCAGATATCGGACGCCATTCTAGACGACCTGCTTGTGCAGGATCGATACAGCCGCGTTGCCTGTGAAACATTTGTGACACATGGTCTGGTTATCGTCGGTGGAGAGATAACCACAACCGCATTCGTCGACGTTGACGCTGTTGTCCGTTCGACTATCGAAAGCATCGGCTACAATGACCCAAAATACGGCTTTGACGCCAAGACCTGTGCAGTTGTCAGCGCAATTGGCCGTCAGTCTCCGGACATCGCCCAAGGGGTCGACATAGGCGGTGCTGGGGACCAGGGTATCATGTATGGCTATGCCACGGACGAGACGCCGGAGTACATGCCGCTGCCGTACGAACTGGCGCGCAGGCTCACCATGCGGCAGGAGGAGGTTCGGCAGCAGAATGTCCTTGACTATCTGGGCCCGGATGGCAAGAGCCAAGTCACACTGGAGTACGATGGCGACAATCCCGTGTACCTGCGCTCTGTCGTTCTTTCGTCCCAGCATCTCGCTACTGTTCTTGACCCCGACAATCCCTCACAAATGTCGAATAATGCGCGTGAGGAGATCATTGAGAAAATTGTACGGCCATCATTGCCGTCCGACCTTCTCGACAGCAAGACCACGATCTTCGTGAATCCAACCGGCAAGTTCGTCGTGGGTGGCCCGCAGTCAGACACGGGCATGACGGGCCGCAAACTGGGCATCGACACGTACGGGGGACGCATTCCTCATGGAGGAGGAGCCTTCTCCGGTAAGGATCCCACTAAGGTGGACCGATCGGCTACCTATCTCATGCGCTATCTCGCGAAGAACGTCGTGGCAGCTGGTATCGCTCACCAATGTCTCACGCAGGTGGCGTATGTCATCGGTCAGAAGGACCCCGCTTCATTCGAGCTCTTTTTCGAGGGTACCGGCACACTTCCCGAATCGGTCGTGCGAGACGTCATAGCAAAGAATGTCGACATGACCCCCACAGCCATCATCGACTTTCTCGACCTTCGAAAGCCCATGTACCGCCAAACATCCATGCACGGTCACTTCGGATGTCCAGGGTTCAGTTGGGAAGGACTTGACCTGGTTCGAGAACTCAAGAGCTGGCTCAAGATCTAGCCTGTGTTTGGCAGTTTTGCTGTTTTGACACAAAGAGGTCCGTTTTCACGGAGCCTCCTCTCGTACGATCTCGGTTCGGTTGGGGATAATTTGTATCCGGGAACGTGGTTCTTGGTTCCTTTCCTGCACAATGTCGCGCCTGCCCTGCTCGTATCAACCTCTGGTCCCGATAGTTCCTGGTCCGAGGCAGGGGCGTTTCCTCTCCCCGTGCTTAGCGTGTGTTCAGCCCCTGGCGTCTATCCGGAGCTGGGTACTGATGTGACAGCGCTTCAGCGCTCTCTTGAGAGACAGGTCCTTGGTTGGGAAGATGCCCTCGCGATCGTCCGTTTCCTGCAGGCATCTCAACCGCACGACCGCAGCAAGGCTCGCCTCACCGTAAGCGAACCGGCACTGCTTCTGCACAATCTGCAGGTGATGGCCGCACGAGACCCCGCCTTTTCTGCAAAAACTGCCGCGGCGCGTCAACTGCTTTCAGATGGTGATGCTACCGCTCACCTGCAGAGCGCGCTCTGGAGACTCTCCACCCCTGCGAGACGGAAGCTGTATGAGCAGGGATTCATTGTTGACCGTGGACTAGCCGACATCGAGCCGCGAGTATCCACTACACCGCACGACTGTACTGAACCACAACTCCTAATCGGATCGTTTGCGGACAGAGCAGCTCGCTTTCGCCCGGCAATAGAAGCGGCGATCGCAGGCGGTGGCAGCATTGCCTTCATCGTCAGTTCAGACGTACTCGCGAGTCTTTACGAAGGACTCCTGTCCCACGACTGGCACATTCCGGTCGTTCGTTGGCCTTCAACCAGCGCCAGACGCTTTCATGATGACCGCCGCTCAACCGTCTGGCTGAGCACGCGTCAGTTCTCGTCGTTGATTCTCCCTGAAATCGCACTTGTTGTCGTGGACCTGGGAATTCCTGGGGAATGGCCATTCTTCTGGCAACGCTTCTCGCTCAGAAGTCTACTCAGTGTTGCAGTCGACATGAGCAAGGCGCGCGGCATCCCCTGTCTGGCTGGCGTCAGTGCGCCGACTCTCTCGGTGCTGGATGCATGTAGCATCCCAACAGACTCCACGCTGAACTCAGTAGTTAAGAATCCAGCTTACAAGCCTACTACCTTCGTTCTTCGAAGCCAGAACGCTTCCCTGGACAAACAGCCTGAACACTCGGGAATCCTCCTTGCACCCACGATGCGACTCCTGCGGCAAAGCTACGACCAACGCAAGAACTCTATGCTCCTCCTCAACATCCGCGGTCTCGCGACGCTGATCGAGTGCGCGGAATGTGGGTATACGGCAACATGCCCTGACTGTGGTGCGACGCTGACTCTGGAAGGCGACAGGAAGAGGCTCTTCTGCAAACAGTGTGGTCATTTGGAAGCTCCACCGGATCTCTGTCCCAACTGCCATGGGATACAACTTCGGTCACGCGGGTATGGCCTGGACCGCCTTGCTCATGAGCTCCAGCGTACGTTTCCGGTTTCAGCCGTGCAACTGATGACATCCACTGACGAGGCTGTGACTGCGCAGAACACCGGTCCATCGCTGTTTCTCGGTACGTATGCCGACGCCCAGGACATCGCCATCCTGAAGCCCGAGCTCGTTGTCTTTCCCGACGTGAGCGTCGGGCTCCGACACCCCGTGTTCGACAACATCGAGCAACTGGTCGTCGTTGTCCGTGGCGCGGTTGCAGAAACCGCGCCAGGTACCGTTCTCATCCAGCTGGACCGCCGCTCCACAGGACTCCGAGGCGTTCTGGACGGTAGTGCAACCATGGCAGCCTTCCTTGAAAACGAGAGGGAACAGCGCCGTGAGCTGTTGATGCCGCCTTTTGCACGCCAGTTCGTCATACGTGTCTCATCTCGCGGCGAGAGCCCTAACGTAGACGCAATGACCAAGGCTCTGGGGGACGCCCTTACTGCGGAAGGAGTGGATTTCCGTGGACTGCACGCGGACCTTCTAACAGTCTCAGCTCAGGCAAGAGTCCTTTCTCTCGAGTTCCGTGCTGACTCCCTGCAGGCGGCCCTTGGACTGCGTGTTGGCACCGCACTCGCTCACAATAAGCACTTCCAGAATGCCGCCATCCGGGTATACTAATTATATGAAGATCGTGCTGATTGGCAGTCCCATCCTTCGCAAGAAGGCAAAACCCATACGGAAGGTCACGAGAGAGCTTGTTCAACTGGCCAAATCGATGAAAGATCTCATGAAGCCGACGGGGGTCGGTTTGGCTGCTCCTCAGATCGGCCTCAGCCAGGCGTTCTTTATCTACGATGTCGGCGACGGACTCCATCTCGTGGTGAACCCTCAGATCCTGGAGCGAAAGGGACTAGCAACCGATGAGGAGGGCTGTCTCAGTATTCCAGGCGTTTATGCTCCGGTCAATCGTGCCACAGAAGTCACCCTTTCGTTTCTGGATCACACGGGCAAGAGACGTACTCACAAGTACGTCGATTTTGAGGCTCGCGTCATCCAACATGAGTTCGATCACCTTCAGGGTGTGCTGTTCGTCGATCGGATCACGGACTCGTCCGCCATTTCCATGCAGGAAGGAAGCCCTATCGCCGCCGTCCTAACTCAAACAATCGAGGAAAAGGGACACCAGCTCTGACAATGACCTTAGACGCACCCCGCATTGCTGTCTTTGGTTCGTCATCAATTTCGGTCCCGGTCTTTGACGCTGTAAGGCGCCGGTTTCACGTTGTCCTTGCTGTGGTGTCAGAAGAATCTCGCATTCGCCGAGGCAAACTCCTGGTCAACCCCGTGGAAGAGTGGGCGCAGTCGTATTCGATCCCCGTGCTCAATGGCGCGCAGATACCTGGAGAAGTATTAACAAAACGACTGGTCGACGATGCCGTCGACATCCTGTTCCTGCTTTCGTACGGAAGACTCCTTCCACAAGCTCTCCTGGATGCACCACGTATCGCTTCCATCAACCTGCACCCGTCCCTGTTGCCTTGGTACCGGGGTGCGGCTCCTATTGAACGCCAGATCATGGACGGTTGCACCCAGTCTGCAGTGAGTATCATTCGAATGAACGGCCTGTTGGACCGAGGCGAGATCCTGGCTCAGGAACCGTTCCCAATTGTTGACTCAGATTACCACACCGATGTCGAGGCGTCTATTATCCGGGTAGGCGCACCACTTGTTCTACGCGTCCTTGAGCAGTTGTCACACGGGTCAGCCACGACGCTGTCACAAATCGGTGAGGGCTCCTACGCACGCAAACTCAAGCCCGACGATGAGCTCATTGACTGGTCACACTCTGTGACACAAGCATATAATCTTGTGCGGGCTCTTGCTCCGGAACCATGCGCGTGTACCTACCAGTATGCGGACCGACTGAAGATTTTCAGAGCTCGCCCTCTGTCCGCAGATATCGGCCTCCCTGCAGACGCCCCTTGTGGTTTTGTTGCGTCGTTTTTGCACAAGCAAGCTGCTGTTCGCTGCTGCGATGGGTGGCTGGAACTTCTGGAGGTCCAATTTCCCGGCAAGACCCCCATGTCGACTGTCGACCTTCTCAACGGGCGCCGTTTGATGCCCGGAACGATCCTCCGCCGAAACCCATCTACCTAGACTTCAAAGTTATCCACAGTTTGATCCCATGTTCACAAAGATTGATTTGTGAACCACCAATAGTGACAACCCTGAGAGATACAAAGTGCTATCTTAGCCAGCATGGAAAACTCCTCGTGGGAGTCTGTCAGGTTTGTGTGGATGAATCAAGATACAAGTCGTTGTCTAGTCATGAGCTTCCTCTTGATAGGGATCGGATATTGTTAAGAATGCAACTCGGTGTTTCGCTTCTTGAGCAATTCTCACTATAGTATTCATCAGTGACAGGGGGTGCCATATGCCAAGAGTTATTCATTTCGAAATCTATGCTGATGAACCGGAGCGCGCAATCAAGTTCTATGAGACTGTTTTCGGTTGGCAAGCTCAGAAGTTCCCAGGACCAATGGACTATTGGATGTTGGACACAGGCAAAGAAGAATCTGGCATCAACGGTGCAATCATGAAAAGAGAAAAACCACTCACCGGCAGTGGCGATATCGTGGCATATGTCTGCACCATAGGTGTCGACTCTGTAGACGCGTACCTCACGAAGGCCCAGGCAGCTGGTGGAAAAGTCATCGTCCCTAAGAGCCCAATCCCTGGGATGGGTTGGTTTGCGCAGTTCCTTGATACTGAAGGGAACATCGTCGGTATCATGCAGGGCGACCCCACTGCAAAGTAAGGTTAGAAACTGTGAGGCAGGAGAAATCCTGCCCCACCTTGCATGTCAACCCAAAACTTGACCCTCACCTGTTTGGATGCGTTATTGAGGAAGAATTTAGCCTAGCACCTCCAAGTCCCTCAGGATTGTGGGTTTTCCAGCGATTTGGCTCACACTTGTGCATCTCATGAGTCGAAATCTCTTCCTAGGGCCACTTTTTCGTACAGGTAGACTACCAAGAGGCGGTCAGATCTTGATGCTCTTTTCGGCTGCGTGTTCCAGTCGGTTCGTTGTGTGGACGTAGATCTGGGTCGTCGTGATATTTTGATGTCGAAGTGTGTCGCGCACCTGTTCTATCGTGGCACCGTTCTGAAGAGCCATTGTTGCAAAAGTATGCCGTAACGAGTGTGCAGAGACGCGTGAGGAGTACACGCCGATTCCCATCAGCTTTTGCTTCACCTCGAACCGCAGGGTCTTCGTCGTGATCCGCCTGTCCTTGTTGTTGTTGCTGTGCGACACAAACAGCGCTGCCCGTGGGTCGGTGCAGCGACGTGCTGCCAAGTAGCGGGCAATCGGCTCGTATGCCTCCCGCGTCAGGACGACGAACTCGTCTTTCGCGTCCTTGCCTTTGCTGCGCACGTACAGAAGTGTGGCGTTGGATATCTGGCGAATGTCTCCAACGTCGGAGCCGACGACTTCCATCGTGCGCAGACCTGTCCGTAGCATCAGATTAATCATTGCGAAGTCACGGAGGCCGATGATGTCGCTCGTATCGATAGAGCTCAACAGATCGCGTGCTTGCTGCAGGGTAAGCGGATCGCGGTTGAACCCGTACGAACGCTTGAATCCCTTGAGGCCTGCGGACACATCGGGATAGATGCGATTCGACTCGAGGTATTTGAAGAACTGGCGGACCGCGGTAAGGTACAAATTTCCTGTCCGGGGCGACAGTCCCTCCGCCAGCAGATGGCTCTTGTATTGGACAATATCCGTCTTCGTCAGGTAGCCGACCCCGCCAGCGGCCTCTCGAAGCGACAGGAACTCCTTGAACCGCTTGAGTGCACGCCGATACACCAGCTTGCTCATGATACCAACATCCTGCGCCAGCAGGAAGCTCTCGATCAACTGGTCGAGATTCGCTGCTAACGTTCCTGCAGGTTGTCGCGGCGTGATCTCCTTCATTTTTCTGTGGAGCAATCACCTCCGACCGGGTTGGCCGAAGTGTCTGTAACAATGCCGGCACTCTTCAGGGCATCTTCCTTGATCATGGAGGGCTCCCACGGAGGATCGAACACAAGATCCACCTTGACGTTTCGCACTCCTGCCACAGCCCGGACTGCCTGCTCAGCCTGCTGGAGCAAGTAGCCGCTCATTGGGCACTGTGGAGCAGTCATGGTCATACGGACCGTGACGTCTCCCTCGAGTGCGATCTCTACTCCGTAAATCAGCCCGAGGTCGACGATGTTGATCGGAATCTCTGGGTCGTAGACAGCTCGCAGGGCGTCAAAAACCTGCTCTTGTTCTATCATTGTCTATGCCTCCGGTTGAGTGACACGAGTCATGTGTGCCCCCAATTGGGACAGCTTGCCCTCGAGCGCTTCGTATCCCCGATCGATGTGTTGGATGGATCTTACAGTCGTTGTGCCATGTGCTGCAAGACCTGCGAGTACCAAAGCGGCACCACCGCGTAGATCCTTTGCCTGGACTGTCGCCGAGTTCAGTGACTCCACACCCTCGATGATGGCTGTCTCCTCCGTTACCTTGATGCGGGCGCCCATGCGCTCCAGCTCGAGGATGGCACCGAACCGGTTCTCAAAGATACTCTCTACCACCACCGAATTGCCATGCGCCAGCGTCAGATACGCAGTCATCTGAGGCTGTGCATCCGTCGGGTACCCCGGGAATGTCAGGGTACGAATATCCGTCGATCGATAGTCTGGAACACCCTTGACGACAACGGCGTCATCCCCCTCGACTTCGACCACAGCCCCCGTCTCCCGCAACTTGGCGATAACCGACCAGATATGGCGGGCGTCGATGCCCGTGATCGTGCCCTCGCCCTGCGTAATGGCTGTCGCTACCATCAGCGTCGAAGCCTCGATACGGTCGCCAATGATACGGTGTGACGCGCCGTGCAGCTGAGCAACGCCCTCGATACGAAATCCGAACGGGAAAACAGGCACGATGCGGGCGCCTGCCTTGTTGAGGAAAGAGATGAGATCATACACCTCCGGCTCCTGAGCTGCGTTGAAGACGCGTGTCGTGCCTTCGGCAAGGGCAGCAGCCAACAGGAGATTTTCTGTCGCGCCCACGCTGGGAAAGTCGAGATAGACATCGCAGGCCTTGAGAGCTGTAGCTTGACCGATAAGGTAGCCGTCTTTCCACTCAAACTGTGTGCCCATGGCTCGCAGCCCCTTGACGTGAAGGTCGATGGGTCGAGCACCGATACTGCAGCCACCCAGTGATGGAAGCATTGCCCTGTGCTCACGCCCAAGAAGTGCTCCCACCAGCGTTTGCGTTCCACGCAAGCTGTAGCCATTGGTGTTTTCGACGTGCGTCTCAATGGGGCCTCGGGTATCGAGCACCAGTTCTCCAGCGCCGAAGGAAACCAGTTTGACGCCCATCGCCTGGATAAGAGTAAGAAGAGACTGGAGGTCGCTGATATCTGGAACATTCTGGAAGCTGACAACGTCGCGGACAGCGATCGCAGCCGCCACCAGCGGCAGGATTGAGTTCTTGGCGCCACTGCAGCGGACCGAACCGTGCAGCGAGTTTCCTCCCTCGATGAGAAAGCTCTGTTCCGTGGTCATACGCTACCCTCCTCAGTGAATCGCATTGAGATAGTCGTCAATATGAGCGAGTATCTGTGCTGCAGTTGTCCCATCGCCATATGGGTTGACCCCATCTGCACCCGAAACTATAAAACCACTTGCCACGAGCTGCTCGAACGATGAGACGATAAGGTCCTCATCCTGGCCGACCAGTTTGATCCAGCCACTTGTCACCGCCTCGGGACGCTCAGTGACTTCACGAAGCAGGAGCATTGGCTTGTGAAGTGTTACGGACTCTTCCTGGATCCCACCCGAATCGCTGAGAACGGCGGCACAGTGGTTGAGCATATATAGGAAATCGAAGTAGGGAAGAGGGTCAGTAAGCACGACGTTCGGCAGGTCCGACGCGATCCCGAAAACCGTTTCCCGAACAACCGGGTTGAGATGTACCGGAAAGATAAACGTCAGTTCCGGATGTGAACAGGAGAGCTTTACGAGCGCGCTCGAGAAGATCGCAATGCCCGTATCCCAGTTTTCGCGGCGGTGCGCCGTCATGACAACTATGGGACTACCAGGTCGAACCTTCGATATGATATCCGGAGCACGAAGATGAGGCAGAGCCATACGCACGGCGTCCACGATTGAGTTTCCCACGACATCGATCCTGCCGGTATCGATACCTGCATGCAGGAGATTCTGTCTGGCCTCCTCGGTCGGTGCGAAGCAGAGGTCGGAAACCTGGTCGGTGAGCATGCGGTTGATTTCTTCGGGGAAAGGACTGAATTTCTGATGGGACCTGAGCCCTGCCTCGACATGGCCCACCGGGATCTTTGCATAAGTCGCCGCGAGAGCCCCCATGAAGGTGGTCGTCGTATCTCCGTGGACCAGCACCATGTCCGGTTGCAGCTCTGCCAACGCATCGGAAATCTGCGCTGCAAGCGCCGCTGTCAAGTACGGAAGCGTCTGGCGCTCCTTCATCACATTGAGATCTCGCCATACCTGTATGTCGAACATCTCCACGACATCGTCCAGCATCTGCATGTGCTGGCCAGTCAGGAGCACATAACTGTCGAATCTTGGGTCAGCCTCCAGTGCCTTGACAATGGGCGCCATCTTGATCGCCTCAGGACGCGTGCCAAAGATGGACAGAATATTGCGATGCATGTCAGTGAATTCCCAGAAGGGCGATGGCCAACCCAATCGAACATAACACGAACGTCACCAGGTAGTACAACGTCGTGATGCGCCGCTGGCTCCACCCCCGGAACAGCAGCAGATAGTGGAAATGCCCATTGTCTCCCTTCATGGGAGATTTGTGTCTGGCCGCCCGGCGGAAAATACTCGAGACTGTTTCCGCGATGGGAATACCAAGCGCGAAAACCGACACGATGAGCATGACAGTTGTTGGGAGTTTAAGGGCGCCATAGACGGAAAGGCTTGCGATCATGAACCCAAGAAACTCGGACCCGGCGTCTCCAAGAAACACCTTTGCCGGATTATAGTTGAAGACAAGGAATCCCAGGACAGCACCAAGCAGCGCCACAAGGATGGCCCCCATGGTTGCCATGCCCTTGAGCGCGGCGAAGAAGAACATAGCAAGGAGAATCAGCGCAGAGACGCCACCTGCAAGACCGTCCAGCCCATCGATGAGGTTCAGCGCATTGGTGATTCCCACGATCCAGAAGTAGGTGAGGATGATGCCGCCGATGCCAAGCTGGAAGAAACCTCCATGCAGGAAGTTGGTGAACGCTGTCACACGGACCCCAAAGACAATGACGACAACCGCTGCCACCGATTGTATCAGCAGCTTCAGCAACGCGGGGATGTCGAACATGTCGTCCAGGAGCATGCCGATAAACACGATGCCTCCACCGACAAGGATACCCTTCAACTGCATGGTGAGTGAATCGAAGAAGAACACAGACACGATGAACGCGATCACGATGGCGACGCCACCAGTGCGGGGAGTCACGTTCCGATTCACTCTGCGCCGCCCCCTGTCGATGGTCGCGTCAGCAGTTGCAGTTGGTTTGTCGGTGATGCCAAGACGCAGCCCAAGTTTCATGGCGACCGGTGTCAGCACAAGACTCAACGCCAGAGCCACGAGGAATGACCAGAACTGTGCCTGCGTAATTACGAGATGCATCGGCTACTTCGTCCCGTATATCCTGTCCCCAGCATCACCAAGGCCTGGAAGAATATACCCATTCTCGTTCAGACGACGGTCAATTTCCAGAGTGACGATTTTTACATCAGGATGTTCGCGCTGTAGCACCTTGATGCCCTCCGGTGCCGCAATGATACAACAAAAGGAGATGCTGCGAGGGTGGCGCTCCTTAACAAGCGAAATAGCCTTGGAGGCACTGCCTCCAGTTGCAAGCATTGGGTCCACAATAAGCACATCTGACTCAGCAGTGCTCTCGGGAAGCTTGCAATAGTACTGGACCGGTTCCAGAGTGTTCTCGTCTCTGAACAGACCAATGTGCCCCACCTTGGCGTGAGGGATCATGTCGAGCATTCCCTGAGCCATGACGAGCCCGGCTCGAAGTACGGGCACTATGGTGACTTCGTTCTCCAGTTCCTGCCCTTCGTAGGGCTCCAGGGGTGTCTCTATGGGGCATGCCTTGGTTTGCATGCTCCTGCATACCTCGTACGTCATGAGCCCGGCAAGTTCCTCCGCCAGCTCGCGGAAGTCCTTGTGCGTCGTGTTCTTGTTCCGAAGAAGGGTCAGTTTGTGTCGTATCAGCGGATGATCCAGCACCTGAAGGTTATGATAATCCATCAGTCCTCCTAGTACATCATGCCTGCATATAATGGAAAACGGTTCGTCAGTGCCGTCACGCGAGCTCGAATCTGACCAAGTCTCTCCTCGTCGTCCCGAGCAGTGATCGTCTCGTCGATCAGGGCAGCGACCTCGACCATCTCCGACTCACGCATGCCGCGACTGGTCGTAGCGGGAGTTCCAAGCCGTATGCCACTCGCTTTGGTTGGTGGCAACGGATCAAAGGGGATAGCGTTCTTGTTGACCGTAATGCCTACGGTCTCGACAAGCGCTTGAACTTCTTTGCCTGTAACTCCCTTAGATGATAGGTCCACAAGCATGAGGTGGGTATCGGTGCCACCGGACACGATACGAAAACCGCGTCCCGTCAGAGCCTGCGCCAAGGTTCTTGCATTGGCGAGGATCTGTCTCTGATAAATTGCAAACTCAGGAGACGCAGCCTCTCTCAAAGCGACCGCCTTCGCGGCGATGACATGCTCGAGAGGACCGCCTTGACTGCCAGGGAACACAGCGCTGTTGAGCTGCTTGGCGTACTTGTCCCTGTAGAGGATGATGCCCCCTCGGGGGCCACGGAGTGTCTTGTGCGTGGTTGTCGTGACAAAGTCGGCGTACGGCACCGGTGAAGGATGGACTCCTGCGGCAACAAGACCGGCAATGTGTGCCATGTCTACCATAAGCAACGCGCCGACTGAATCAGCGATCTCACGGAAGCGGGGGAAGTCGATAATGCGCGGGTACGCACTGGCACCTGCGACGATCAGCTTGGGACGTTCTGCTCGAGCCAGCTCGGCTACCTGGTCATAGTCGATCGTCTCGGTGTCTCTCCGAACGCCGTAGGACACGATGTGAAACAGTTTGCCCACAAGTGACACGGGGCTTCCGTGGCTCAGATGGCCACCATCGGCGAGAGACATGCTCAGGATCGTGTCTCCTGGCTGGAGAACGGAGAAGTAGACCTCAAGGTTGGCCTGCGTTCCCGAGTGGGGCTGAACGTTTGCCCCCTCCGCACCAAAGAGCGCCTTGGCACGCTCGATAGCCAGCGTCTCGACGACATCGACATACTCACAACCACCATAATAGCGTCTGCCAGGGTATCCCTCAGCATACTTGTTTGTCAGAACTGAGCCCTGTGCTGCCAGGACTTCTTCGGACACGAAGTTCTCAGAGGCGATAAGCTCAATGTTGTTCTGCTGGCGGTGCAACTCCTTGTTCAGTGCGTCAGCTATCTCTGGATCAACCCTCGTCAAGCCTGTCATAACGACCTCCTTTCGTTTCTTCCAGCATTTCGTTGTTCGAATATTGTATCACGAATGACCGGCGGCGACACTACTTGCGCGCATTCATACTGTTTACGATGCCCCGCGCGGTCGCCTGCACTACTTGCCATGCATTCATACCTCCCTGCAGATACCCGACGTACGGCTCGCAAAAGGGTCCGTCGAAACTCAGTTCAATCGTCGATCCCTGAACAAGGGTTCCGCCTGCCATCAGGACCTCCGTCTCGTATCCGCACATGGGGCTCGGCTCAGGCATGGCATCGGCGTCCAGTGCAGAGCACTCCTGCACGGCCTGTGCGAACGCCATGAACGACTCCCTTGACCCGCACTCAATGCGCAGAACAACGTCCCCGCGAAGCTCGTGAGGGCCCGGATCTACCACGAAGCCGTTTTCCTGCAGAAGCGCACTCGCAAGGAGATTCCCTATCAGCACTTGCTCCAGTACTGTCGGGGCGAAGAGCAGACCCCGCAGGAACGTTTCGGCAAACCCAAGATTCGGCCCAATCTCGGCACCTACTCCTGGGCTCGAGTACCGCGTCGCGGTCAGAGCGATGGCCCGGGAAGTTCCCACCAGGTAGCCGCCCGTCGGGGCAATTCCCGCTCCGATGTTCTTCATGAACGATGAAGCCAGCAGATCCGCCCCATCCATTGTAGGCTCACGGTCCTCGAGAAGGTCGCCATAGCAGTTGTCGACAAGAACGAGGCTCTCAGGCGAGACACGTTTCACGGAGGAAATCATCCGTGCGATCTCATCTTCCCGAAGCGCCCGGAGGCGCTTGTATCCCCGACTTCGCTGAATCAGGACAAGTCTCGGCAACTGGGTCGCGAAGCATTGTTCGAGCTGATCCTCCCAGAAATCTGCGGGTGACGCCGTGATGTCGCACTGGGCATAGCCGACACCGAACTCTGCCAACGAACCGTCAGATGGGCGGATTCCAATAACCTCCTCCATCGTATCGTAGGGAGCCCCCGTTACGCAGCACAGCAGATCCTTTGGACGAAGCACGCCGAACAGCGCGATAGCCAGAGCATGGGTTCCAGAAATGATCTGCGGGCGCACGAGCGCGGCTTGTGCGCCGTAGAGGAGAGCAAACACGCGTTCGGTTTTGTCCCGCAGGTTGTCCCCAATGCCATAGCCCGACATGGGACGAAGGTCCGATGTCGACAATCGGGCGGTGTGGAATGCGTCGAGGATACGCATGAAGTTGCGGCGTTCAACTACACGAATATCCGCGATCTCGGTCATATACTCCTGCTCGAGCTGGAGTGCTCGCTCCATCAGTTGGCGTTCCGTGATCATCTGCTCGGTTCTCCTACAGCAGATTCGACGAGCGCTGACGCTTGTTCCAGGACCGAATCAGGTGTCTGACTGTCAACGTCAATCCAGTGAACGCCCTTCTCTCTTCTGAACCACGTTTCCTGCCGCTTGGCGTAGTTGCGTGTACGCTTCTTCCAGAGCTCGATCGCTTCGTCGCGCCCTGTCTCTCCACATATCCAGGCACTCAGCTCCTTGTAGCCTATACCCTGCATCGCGGTGTCGTCAGAGTTCAGGCCGTCGGCAAGCAAACGCCGCACTTCCTCTTCCATTCCTGCGGAGATCATGGCGTCAACTCGCTGGTCAAGCCGTCTGTAGAGTTCAGCCCGCTCTGTACGCAGGCCAATACGGAGGATTCGCCATGAGACCGGGTGTTGTCTCCGCTTCAGGGCGCTCGGCAGGTCTCCTGACTGAGCGCTCATCTCCAGAGCTCGCCCCAGCCGCCTGGAATCGTTGGGTGCAATCTCGTGTTCCGCCAGAGGATCGATTGCTCTCAGGCGCTCGCGAAGCTCGTCCTCGGACAGTGCTCGAAGCTGGCCGCGCAGACTCGCATCCGGTTTCTCCGGCAAAAACTCGTATCCATCCAGGACAGCCTTCACGTACAGACCGGTTCCCCCCACCAGGATCGGCAGACGCTGCGAGCGAATCGCCGCATGCACTGCTTCGAGCGCCAGTATCTGGTATTCCGCGACAGAGAAGTGATGGTTGGGAGGAACAACATCGATAAGAGCATGGGGTACGCCTAGACGTTCCGAAGGGCTTGGTTTCGCTGTCCCGACGTCCATCCCCTGGTAAACCTGCATCGAGTCGGCAGAGATGATCGATCCTCCAAAACGACGGGCGAGCCCCAGCGAAAGCACTGTTTTGCCCGTACCCGTGGCGCCAATGATTGCTACGATCAATGGAGGGCTAGCAAGCTCGAGCGCCATACAGCCCTTCTCTCGATCCATGGTCGACAGCCACCTTGACGAATGAGCCAATCCCTGGGGCTGGTTCGGAACACGAAAACCAGACATTCCTCCCATCGATCGATCTTCCAAAGGCGTTGCTACCCGGATGTGCTGCCAAGACAAGCACGTCGACGCATCTGCCCGCCACCGCCTGGTTGCTCTGCTCACTCAGACTCTGGATGATGCTGAGCAAGGCGGAGTGCCTCTCATCGATGAGCGCGGACGGGACCTTATCCTGCATGCTCGACGATGGCGTGCCCGGCCTATCAGAGTACTTGGCAAGAAAGACCCCATCAAAGTGGAACCCACGGACCGCGTCGACCGTATGGGCAAAGTCATCATCTGTTTCCCCAGGAAAACCCACAATGATATCTGTCGTCAGCGTCCAACCGGCATTCTCGCGGACTGGCTCGGCGAGCCTGGCATAGTCTGCAATCGTGTACCTCCGGTTCATTCGCCCGAGGATGCGGTCGCTTCCCGACTGCAGCGGAAGGTGCATGCGATGCTCAATGTGCCGCAGCTCCATGAGTCGTCTCACTTCCTCCGGCGTGAAGTTTGCCGGGTGAGGGCTCAGGAACCAGAACCAGAAGTTGCTGTCCAGTTGGTCGACCGAGGACATGATCTCGACGAATCCTCCGAAGTTCGACCGATACCTGTTGATGTTCTGTCCAAGAAAAAGCAACTCAGAGAAGCCACTCCCGACAGCCCGCTCGGCTCGGCGCAGGACTTCGCCCCCATCGACAACGACCTCGGGGCCTCGCGACCTGGGAACGATGCAGTATGTACAGTAGCTCTCGCAGCCACGCATGAGCTCGATGTTGGCCGTGGGGAACAGCGAGCGAGGAGCCACGCAATCCGGTTCGCCGAGAGGCACCATGGCCCCTATTAGGGCAAGAACTTGTTCTACGCCCGCGGTGCCATCAACGACATTCAGACCGCGGCCCGCAATGCGTACCGCACGTTCCTTGTCGAGCGTAGCCGTGCAACCCATGAACACGATATGGCCAGCCCCGATCACCTTCGCGGCTTTGCCGAGGAAGCTGAAAGCCTTTTCCTCGGCCTTTTCGCGGACTGCACACGTATTAATGATGATAAGAGACGCTTCACCAAGACTCTCGGAAGACCGAAGCCCTCCCCGTGTCAGCGCATCAGCAATCGTAGCGCTGTACAGCTGGTTAAACTGGCACCCGAAAGTCCTGATGAGAAACCCGGCCACGTCAGCTCTCCCTTTGCAAAAGCGTTATTGCCATACTGTTTCCAGTGGATGCGTCGATGTCGACCACGACCGCCATCAACGTTGCGTCACCCTCTGCCACGCGCGGTGCGTACATGATGCCCGTCTCGAATCGACGCATCATGACTTCTGGGTCCAGCCCGATGATTGAAGATCGTACGCCCGTCATGCCGACATCGGTGATGAATGCGGTGCCTGCGGCCGTGACGCGCGCATCGGCCGTAGGAACATGCGTGTGTGTTCCAAGAACCGCCGACACGCGGCCATCCAGCAGGTGCAACATCGCCGCTTTCTCCGCCGTGGCCTCTGCATGAACATCGACGACTTTCATACGCACAGCAGCAATCTCCGGATCGCGCAGGACTTCTTCCATGTAGCGGAAGGGGTTGTCAGTACCATTCATGCAATACTGACCCATCACGTTGATAACGGCTATGGGGCCCTCTGGCGTCTGCCAGATGACGGATCCATGACGCCTGACAGCGGGACTGATATTGCCCGGGCACAACACGCTCGGGTATTCTTGCATCAGCTCAAGAATCTCCGGCTTGCCGAGCGTGTGATTGCCCCCCGTGAATATATCGACACCGGCAGCACTGAGTTCTTCAAACGCAGACCGGGTCATGCCGGTCCCGTGCGTTGCATTCTCCGTGTTGGCCACGATGACAGTGGGCTGCAACTCTGTCTTAAGCTGCGGGAGCAGTCGCCGTACAATCGTGCGTCCAGGGCGGCCGAAGATATCACCGATGAAGAGCAATCTCACGAGAGGTCCTTACCCGAGGTGCGGACAGCAAAAGCGCTGGCCCCCAAGGGCCAACGCATGTAGAGCGATTGATGCAGAGCAGACAACGGTCGTGTCGTGCTACTTCTTCGATGCTGTCTTCGCAGCGCCCTCGACAGGAGCAGGGGCAGGAGCAGCACCTGCCACAGGAACAGTCCCTGCTACAGGAGCGGCGCCTTCGACCGCAACACCCTCCTCAGGAGCAGGCGGGGCTTCTTCGATGACTGGCGCAACGACCGAGAAGACCGTCGCTGCTTCGCTTGTAAGCACTTTTACCTTATCGCCAAGCTTCAGATCAGCGACATGGATGGAATGCTTCAATCCGAGGTCGGAAACGTCAACCTCCAAATAGTCTGGAATGTCGAGCGGAAGGGCCTCGACTTCAAGCTCATACAGTGAGTGCTCGAGCACTCCACCTTCCTTGAGGCCGATAGCTGTTCCGATCGGGCGAATCGGGATCCTGCTTGTCAGTGGTTCGTCAAGCGAAATAGAAAGAAAGTCGACGTGTGTATAGGTGTCCCGAATCGGGTTCACCTGGTACTCCTGCACAACTGTGGTCATGGTCTTGTCACCCTCAAACTGAAGGTCGACGATGGCTGACTCCCCTGTCGTGCGACGGATACGCTCAAATGCACGTACAGGAACAGCGACAGGCTGGGGGATCATCCCCCGCCCGTAGACAACCGCGGGGATGAAGCCCTGCCTGCGCAGAGCGCTTAGCTTGCCATGGTTGCCGCTTTCACGGGCAACGGCCTCTATCGTTACTCTTTGCATACCAACTCCTTACTCATAAGATACCGGCATATCTTTGATATTGTATGCCAAATCAGCTCTGAATCAAGTAGACAGCCTTCAGACTGTCACAGCTGGAACAGAGCAGAGACTGACGAGTGGTTGTGGATGCTGTAGACAGCCTTGGCAATAAGCTCCGACACCGACAACACCGTAAACATCGAGGGATATTCGCGTCCAGGGACATACATCGTATCTGTCACAATCACTTCGCTGAAGTTGGACCGGGCAAACAATGCAAGGGAGTCCCCCGCAAAGACGGCATGCGTCGCGCAGGCAATGACACTCTTGGCGCCCTCGGTCAGGGCGCGGTTGCAGGCGTTCAGCATCGTATTGCCCGTGTGAATAGCATCGTCGGCAATAATGACGTTCTTGCCTCGTACGTCGCCGATGAATGATTGAATCTCAACGGCGTCCGGCGAAAGACGCTTCTTCACAAACAGGGCCTGTGAAGCACGAATGGTCTGAGCAAACGTACTGGCCCGTGCCACGCCCCCTACATCGGGGGACAGGACAACAAGGTCTTCCAGCTCCTTACGCTTGATATACTGCGCAAACTGGACCATGGCCGTCAGGTTATCAGCAGGGATGTCGAAGAAACCCTGAATCTGGGAAGCGTGGAGATCGATTGCAACTACGCGATCTGCTCCCGCCACGGTTACGAGATTCGCAACGAGTTTGGCGCTGATGGGTTCTCGCGAGCGAACTTTTCGATCCTGACGCGCGTAGCCGAAAAATGGGATGACCGCAGTGATGCTCGCGGCTGAAGCCCGTTTCAGAGCGTCAAGCAGGATCAGCAGTTCCAACAGATTTTCCGCAGGAGCGTTGGTGGGTTGGATGACGTAGACGTTCAGCCCCCGCACGTTCTCGCTGATACGGAGCTTGATCTCTCCATCAGGGAAGCGGCCAATCTCAGCCTGACCGAGAGGAATACCAAGGTAGGACGCGACCTTCTCAGCCAGCGGCTTATTCGCATTACCAGAGAAGATCTTGATCGGGTTGTACTCACTGTCCATGTTTTTTCCTCCTGACCCATCCCTCTTTGTCGACTTGAACCGCTCGTGCGATGCCAAGAGCTTCCGGGGGCACATCATGGGTGATCGTCGACCCGGTCGCAGTGTACGCTCCCTCATGAATCGTCACTGGAGCAACCAGATTGTTGTTGGCGCCAATGAAGACGTCTTTCTCGATGACCGTTCGGTGCTTGGCATGCGTGAATCCGTCGTAGTTGCACGTGATCGTACCAGCTCCGACGTTGACGTTCTCGGCAATAGTAGCGTCGCCGATGTACGAAAGATGTGGAACCTTGCTCCCTGCTCCCAGAGAAGAGGCTTTGAGTTCGCAGAAGGCGCCGACCTTGGATCGTTCGGCTGTCAGGGTCCCCGGCCGAATGTAAGAGAAGGGACCGACGACGCAGTTGCTGCCTATCGTGGAGCCCTCCACAAACGATGCCAGAACGGTTGTCTCATCACCCACCTGTGCGTCGATGAGAATTGTGTTGGGCCCAATGATGCTGGAGTTGCCTACCTTGGTGTTTCCTTTCAGACAGGAACCTTGCCGGATCTCCGAATCGCGTCCGATGGCGACGTCCCAATCGACACGGACTGTCTCCGGCATGTCGATGGTAACGCCCTCCCGGTACAGATGGTCCAGCTTCCGGCGCTGAAGCACGCCGGCCGCCAGCGCGAGTTCCGCCCGATTGTTCACACCGGACAGTTCCCACTTATCACGAGCCACATGGCAATACACACGACTGCCATTCTGCACAGCCATTGCGAGACAATCCGTGATGTAGTACTCACCCTGAACATTGTTCGGCTTCATCTGTACCAGCCAGCTGCGAAGGTCCGCCGAACGAAACAGGTAAATACCCGTGTTGATCTCGTGAATGCCAAGTTGTTCCGGCCTCGCGTCTCGTGCCTCGACAATGCCAGCAAACGCACTGTCCGCAGTTCGTATGATGCGTCCAAGTTTGTCTGGGTTCTCAAGATACGCCGCAAGGACTGCCGCATCTGCATGTTCAACAAGGCTCTCATCAAGAAATTCGCGGTAGTCCTCTGCCGATGGAAAGGGATCATCTCCGTTGCAGACGAGGACGTACTCCGCAGAAACGTGGTCCATGCCACACTGGACAGCATGACCGCTGCCATGCTGTTCAGGCTGAACCACATAGGTCAGACGGTCGCCGAACGCCGCGCGAAACGCCTCATTGGCCGCCGGTGTAACGATAATCGGCTGCGGATCGATGTCTCCCAGCGCATCAACAACGTACCACAACATCGGATGGCCAAGGACATCATGGAGAACCTTGGGCACCGCACTCTTCATGCGGGTGCCGAGCCCTCCAGCTAGGATCAGGGTCTGAACAGAGGGAGTAGACATCACACGCCTAGCTCTTCAGAATACCCAGCTCGAGAGCCGACTCATGGAACATATCGGCTGCAAAATCGAGCTGTTCCTTCGTGTGTGTCGAACACAGCATGCAGCGGATGCGCGCCAGGCCCTTCGGAACTGTCGGGAAGCCGAGTGACTGCGCAAAGACTCCCCTCTCAAATAGCTTGGCTGAAAGGCTCTTGGCAAGCCGGCCATCGCCCACGATGATGGGGGTGATTGGGGTCTCGCTTCGCCAAGTGTCAAACCCATAGGCCTTCATTTTGGTCTTGAAGTACGCTGCGTTCTCCCACAGCTTGTGCACCAGGTCATCGCTTTCTGTCAGGATGTCGATCACCTTGAGGATTGCACCTGCATCGGCCGGCGTAATGGTTGAGCTGAACAAGATTGTGCGAGACTTGTTCTTGAGATACTCGACGAGCGTGTGTGTACCCGCCGCATATCCACCCACGACACCGAAAGCCTTCGACATGGTTCCGACCTCGACATCAACTTCTCCCTCGAGATGAAAATGATTCACGATACCGCGCCCGTGATCCCCCAGAACTCCCTCACCGTGCGCATCATCGACCATAGTGACTGCGCCATGTCTCTTGGCTACTTCAACGATATCGGGTAGTGGAGCGATGTCCCCGTCCATGCTGAAGACGCCGTCGGTGATGACCATCTTCGTGCCCGGCTCGCTCTCATACTCCTTGATCTTCTCTTCGAGACTGGCAACATCACAGTGCTTGAAGGGCACGATCTTCGCCTTGCTGAGACGGCAACCGTCGATGATGCTCGCGTGATTCAGCTCGTCGCTGAAGATGAGGTCCCCGTCGTGAACGAGTGCGGGAATCGTGCCAGAATTGGCTGTCAAACCACCTTGGTACATCAGAACGTCCTCGACCTCTTTGAACTTCGCCAGCTTCTTTTCGCCGTCGACGATCAGGCGCGTATTACCGATGATCGTCTTGACGGCGCCGGACCCAACACCGAACTCGTCGATGGCTCTCTTGGCGGCTTCCTTGACATCCTTGCGAGCAATGATGCCCAGGTAGTTGTTGGCCGCAAGGTTCACGACATACTTGCCATCGATGGTGCATGCTGGACCCTGTTCGGAGTCGAGCGTCCGTATCCGGAGGCTGAGGCCTTCCTTCTCAAGCCGGTCAAGCTCAGTCTGCATCATCGTCTGGAACTGTTCATTCATGCAACTACCTCCCCGCAATCTGGAGAACGACTTTGCCACACGTCCCGGCAACCATGGCGTCCATGCCTGTCTGCCAGTCCTCGAACTTCAGCTGATGAGTGATAGCGGGACTCGGGTCCACAACGCGCGAAGCAAGCAGCCGGGAGACCGTCTGCCACGTCGAGAAGATCTTGCGCCCCGTGATGCCGTAGATGCGGATTTCCTTGAAGATGACTTCATTAGTCAGATCAATGGTCACCGGGCGCTCAGGAAGGCCGAGCATCGACATACGCCCGCCTGGCGTCAGCGCCTTCAGGCCCTGGTGCATGGCTTTCTCGCTGCCGGACATCTCCAGTACGACGTCGACACCAACGCCCTGCGTCTGCTCCCTGATCACGGCCTCGATATCGTCACGCACGGGATTGAGAACGAAATCCGCACCCATCCTCTTGGCGAGATCCAGCCGATAATCCGAAAGATCGCTCACGAAAAGCTGCGTGGCGCCGAAAGCCTTGGCAATCCCAACGGCGAGCACCCCGATCGGACCTGCTCCCGTGATGAGAACGGTCTTCCCGGCTACCGACTCGGAATTGACGGTATCTAAGGCGTTGCCCATCGGCTCCTGAATAGAAGCCCACGCGGCCGGAATGGATTCGTCGTTCTTCCACAGCACGCGCTCTGGAACGGCGATGTACTCGGCAAATGCGCCGGCGCGGTCCACTCCCAGGATCTGGAGGTTCTGACAGACCTCACTGTGACCTGTATGGCACTGATAGCAGTGCCCGCAGTAAATATGTGTTTCGGAACTGACGAAATCGCCTTCCTTGAATCCCCGCACGGACCTTCCTGTCTCTACGACGTGCCCGGCGAATTCGTGGCCCATGATATGCGGCGTCTTAATCCGGTTCTGAGCCCACTCGTTCCAGACATAGATATGGACATCTGTGCCACAGATAGAGGCATAGTCGATCTTCACCAGCACCTCGTCCTCTGCGGCCCCGGGGATGTTCACCTTCATCAGTGTTGCCCCGTATTCTGGACGTTCCTTCACAAGCGCTAGCATTGTTCCTGTCATGCCGACTCTCCTTTCTGCCTCTTCATTTTCAGGTGACATGCAAATGAGCGCTCCGGGCACTCCATTCCCTGCAGACATACCGGACCGGCATTCTCGAACAGGAGGGGCGCCACGGCTTTGGCCTTCGCCAGCATAAGCCACGCCAGGGCCCGAATCTCGAACTGTGCTCTCAGACAGCAACGCAGCTCGAAGAAATGCCTCAGCTCCCTGGCATTCATCGTAACCACCAGGCGCGACGCAACACCCTGTGGAAGGACATAGCGGGCGTCTTCCTCGTGAACACCCTCTGCAAGCAGGCGCTCGTATTCCGCATAGGCCTGCCCATAGAAGCGTCTGAAATCATGGCCGGCGGGAGAGACGAAGACCGGCTGAGCCTTGGTGAACCGCAGACTCTGCTGCGAGTACGAAGCAAGCCGGTGCCGGACTAGCTGATGAGAAGCTGCACGTGACAGTCCCTCCACAAGAAACGTGAAACTGGCATGCTCGAGCACGGACAGGTGCCCGTTGTCACAGACCTTGTGCAGAATACCTGCGCTTCGATCGGCGTTGAATGGTTCGGTGCTGTAGCAGATGTGAGCTGCGTAAGCACACAGCACATCTGCATCCGGAGTATGAGCCAGCAGCTCTACCCTCATGAATTCAACAGGAAGTCGAGCGGACGTTTATCATCACCCCGATTGGCTGGGAGTTTTGCGATGCGGGGAAGAGACCGGCGCAGGACCTCAATCAACGATGCCGAAGCTGCAGCCATGGCGTCAAGAACCTCCTTGTGCGTAAGGAGTGAGGCACTTATGCCGGCCGCGTAGTTCGTGATGATGGCGATAGTCTGATATTCGAGACCCGCCTCCCGGGCAAGCGTCACCTCGGGCAAGCCCGTCATCCCGACCACCGATCCACCCATGGTCGCATACATACGGACTTCCTGCGGTGATTCGAAGCGTGGACCTTCTGCCGCCACGTACACTTCCCCCGTGTGGAGCGACAGTCCGAGAGCGAACATCTCCGTCGCAAGTACGTCTGTGACGGCTACACTGTAGGGATGGGTCATGTCTGTGTGAACGACCTTGCCAACCTCGAAAAACGTCTGCGCACGCATCTTGGTGAAATCCAAGAAGCCGTCCATCAGTGCGTACGATCCTGGTGCAAGTGACTGTTTGAGCGACCCTACAGCACTCGTCGTGACGACCCTCTCGACGCCGAGCATGTACAGTGCCATGATGTTGGCACGATAGTTGATGAGGTGGGGTGGAACGACGTGGCCTTCCCCATGACGCTTGAGGAGACAGACGTCTACAGCGCCCATTGAGCCCCGCACATAGCCTACGTCGCCAAACGGGGTTTTGATGCTGGAGAGGCTCGCATCGGAAAGAAGCTGAACACTGTCGACGCCCGTGCCAACGATAAGACCAACAGGTCTGGACATGGCTGCTCCTCACGAACAAGTTGTCTGATACCTAACAGATTGTAGTTCCAAGGCTGCCGATGTCAACCCAAAACCAGCTCCCAGGGCTACATCCTCAGATGGACGCTTTGACTATCCCGCGAATTTCATATAATTAGTGTCGATGGGGCCGTAGCTCAACTGGGAGAGCGCATCCCTCGCACGGATGAGGTCAGGGGTTCGAACCCCCTCGGCTCCACCACCGCATCAATACTGCGTCTTCATTATCACCCTCGATTCATCCGGCATCCCTCACTCATTCGAGATCCCTTCAATGACGTTGACGCTGTATCCTCCGCGTACACTAGCCGCAGATCACAGTAATAGGATTCTTGACGCTTGGAAGTGTCTCACTGCACATGAAATGCAGGAGGGCCAATCTGTGTGTCAAAGAAGGGCAAGGGGTATCAGTCCTTCACTTGATCAACAGATACACCCCCGCTCCCGTCGAAACCGCCAGCAGTACCGGCGCAACCCGATGAATTGTCAATAACAGATCGTTCACCGGCTTCCCAGTGCTGAGCATCGCCCCCGTAACGAACAGTGCGATTACAAGCACTGCCGAGGCGATCATTAACCCCAACGGCAGGGCACCCGTCTGAACATTCTTGAGCAAACCCAAAAACAGCATGATTGTGAGAACGACCGTCGCAAGAGCGATCAGCTTATGAATCGTAAATATCAGGATGTTGAGCGGCTGGCCGGAATTACTGACCCAAATGCCTGTGCCGATTGTCAGGAGATACAGCAACCCGATGCCGAAGGTTTTTTGTAGCGCGCCCATGGGACCACCTCTCCATCTCATGCGGGGTCAGAGCCCCGCGTTTCTATGGCCTCGCGACGACGATGAGCTTCATCGATGTGCCTCTATCGTAGGCTTGACGGTCATAGCTTCCGTAGATGTGTGCGTCCGAGAAGCCTGCTTCTTTCAGAAGTGCGAGATACTCCTCATCCAGGATTATCCTGATACGAATGTCGTGTCGTTCAAGGCCGCGTCTTTCTTCGCTGTGAAAGACGTCCAATATGTGAATGGTTTGGAAGTGCTCCTCAATGTCTCTGGCGAAGACTCGAGAGAAGTCATGGGTATTCACGATCAGATCGAAGCGGAACTGACTCTGCAGCGTCCTGTGCGTCGTACTCTGGGTGATAAGCAGTACGCCCTTTGGTTCCAGTCTTCTGCGCATGGAACGAAGGGCCTCAACGAGATCCTCATGTGTGAGCATGTGATTCAAGGACTGAGTCAGACAGAGTATCGCGTCAAACGTCCGTGGCCAGGCGCTTTCCAGTGTCCGGTAGTCGCAGGCCTTGGTTTCGACATCGACGTTGAACAGGCTTAGGTTCTTGCGGCAAACTTCCAGCATGGGTTCAGAGTAGTCGCTGCCAAAGAGCTTGAGTCCAACGCTCGAGAGCATGATGAGGTGCTGACCTGTTCCACATGCGCAGTCAAGCACCGTTCTGGCCCCGCACTCGGCTAGTACGGTGCGCAGGAATTCCCGTTCCGCCTCGTTGACCGCTCTGATTTCACCAAACAAATCATAGTCCCTTGCCCAGCTTGCATAACTGTCTTCATATGTAGTAGTCATAAAGGACCCCCTATCGACAGTGCGAGTTGGACAAGCACGATCCTGCCCAGCCGGCCTTCCTGGGACCTAGTATGGCAGGAAAAACGTGACGATAGTCCAGACACGATCACGAGTACAGGGGTAAGCCATACAAACAACGAGCGCTCGTGTCGACGCAACAGCGCTGTCAGACTCACGACCACGATGGCAAGTCCAGATGACATCATGGCGACACCAAGAGAGGGCAGGATAGCATCTATCCATGACAGTTCGTCGGCCAACCGCATCACCAATGCCGAGTTGAAGACGTTGAGAACCACGAATGTGACTCCCAGCGCGATTGCCCACCACCCAAGCCGTGTGCTGGGCCGCCCGAGAACTATGTGCCGACCGATTGGTGACTTATCCGATGGAATCCTGAAATCGGTATTCGTACTGCCACCTCCTCTTTCTGCTATTCTACCGCAATCTGCAGATACATCCGAAAGGCTCAATCCGCACTAGCGCTCACGCATGAGTGGCATCTCCGATAAGCGAGCCTGGAGAATAGTAATGAGAGCAACCACGAAGTGGTCGTCAGGCGCGCCAATCCCCCTCGGTCCATTACCGTATCAATACTACGCTCACGACATCTCTGTCGGAGCGTCAAGCCGGTGTGGCATTTCGAGTGCGATCCCTGCGATTGACACGCATTATGTCCCTTGGCATCACGGACCCGCGAGGTTTTGTTTGTGCATGGAGGCGAGCAAGCCTATCCGTACAGCCTTCTGAATATGCGGCAGATCGCCAGGGTGACCCATAGCCTGATCTCCTGCTCTCTGGAGATCTTCTGCTCTTGTTCCTTGGCATATGATACCCTCCACAGCCCGTTGTCTTGTTGATGCTGTGCCAGCCATGCCAGTGCCTGCTGGATCTGCAAGTCCTCCTTGGGCAGGCCCATCAGGGAGAGCGAATCCAGCGCGGAGATCAAGCTGTTCCACCAGAATGGATACTCGAATCGCACCCAGTAGGTAGCGGCCTGATATGAGGTGTAGCAATCCCGCTGGAAGAATCGAGACTTCAGCAACGACGCAGCGACCATCGCTGCCTCAGAGTAGCGCTGCTGTGGATGGACGGCAAAGGCTCGCAAGACCATGCCTGTCCAATTGTGTGAGAAGGGTTTGGAGCGATCGGACTCGACGGGATCGGCGTACTCCGTAGTCAAACGGTACTGCGTGGCCCGGTTGAACTTGCGGGTGATGAGGGGGATCGTCCAGCCACCATCATCCTGGCGCATGGTCAGCAGCCACCGGAAGCCTCTATCGATACGGGGGTCGTCGGCGTAACCGGCTTCAACGAGGAGAGCCATGATCGCACCCGTGTAGTAGGTCGCATATTGATTGGCCAACATGCCCCGGATGTCCCCCTGTGGGGTCTGGCAGGAAAACAGATACTCGGCAGCCTTCCGAACCTGAGGATGCTCCCAGGTCATACCATACTGCTCCACCAGGAATCTGAATTGCCGCCAGGTTTCGATGAGAGGATAGTTGATGGCCGGGTATTTTTGCTTGCCAAGCCGGGGCCAAGATCCATCGGCGAGTTGCCGTCTGAGGATTCGCTGCACTGCCGGCAACTCCCAGAGGCAACTGACTGGACCCACACGCTCTCGCAAGAGATCGCGGCGGACCAGGTATTGAAGCGCTACACTGCCAGAGGTCAGGAGCGGCGGGATCGGATCGAACCTCAATTCCATTCGCCAGTTATCCATGCTTCTCTCTCTCGTTGGTCGTCTTCTGGCACGCCTTCTTTCAGCAATCTAACCATCCCATCCGATATGCAATCATTGTCTTCTCAAACCGTTGAACAAGCCTGTCTGTCAGACGCTCCCATTGGGAAAGCATAACCCCGGTCACTGGCCGCCCACTGTTGTACCAGGTCGAGAAGGACGCCCAGTCCCTACTGATGCTTGACAGAGAATACAGACGTAAGTCCCCTGAGCGCGTCCATCGTCTGTCGATAGGTGGCATCGTCAGGGAATTCCGCGACGATCTTAATCTCCGTGCGCGGCGCTCCGCCCTTCTTTCTGAACATGGAGAGGTGCTCGGCGTTTTTCATGTATGTGATGTTAATGTTTCTCTTGGCAAATTCCTCAGACACCTGGTAGAGCACGCCGGGGACATTGAGGGTCTCGATGACAATAGTCCGTTCACGCGCCTTCCGAGGGATCATCTCCCAGTGAGCGTCGAGAAGACGCTCCGGTTCAGTGGCGAGTGATGGAACATTGGCACAGCCCACCTTGTGAACCGTGACGCCTCTGCCACGCGTCACGTAGCCGAAAATCTCATCAGGATATGAAGGTTTGCAACACGTAGCCATGACAATCGGGAGTGTCGCATCACCACGAACGACGACGCGGAATCCACTGTCTGCAGCAGCCCGTTTGTCCGACGACGATGGACGCACCGCGGCGGTACGCGGACGCTCCTCCACAGCGGGCCTCTCAGGGGCTGCATGCTGCTCCAACTCCTTCTTCCGAAGATATGCGCGGATATGCCCCTTCGTCGAGGCCGCCTTGACAAACTTCAGCCAGTCTGACTTTGGCCCTCCGGAGTTCCGCGATGTGATGATCTGCACGCGGTCCCCAGTCGCCAGTTCGGTATCGATAGGTACGATGCGATCGTTGACTTTGGCTCCGACTAGGTTGTTCCCTATGTCCGTATGAATGTGATAGGCAAAGTCGACGGGGGTGGAGCCAACCGGCAGGTTGATGACGTCTCCCTTCGGCGTGAAGACGAGAACTTCGTCGGAGAACACGTCTACCTTGACTCGTTCCACGAACTCTCCACTGCTGCGGACATCTCTTTGCCAGTCCACCATCTGGCGCAGCCACGCGAACCGCTCGGAATCGACCAGATCAGCTGCTTTGCCTTCCTTGTATTTCCAGTGGGCCGCCACGCCCATCTCGTCGACTTCGTGCATCCGCTTGGTCCGAATCTGGATCTCCAGCGGTTCTCCGTTGGAGCCCATCACGGTCGTGTGTAGCGATTGGTAGCCATTGGGTTTGGGAAGAGCGATGTAGTCCTTAACCCGCCCAGGGACGACGGTGAACGCTTCGTGCACGTATCCCAGAACGAGATAGCACTCAGGGATGGTATTGACAAGAATCCGTACTGCAACGAGATCGTAGATCTCGTCGAATGTCTTGCCCTGCTGGACCATCTTGCGGTAGATGCTGTACAGATTCTTTGGCCGACCTGAGACCTGGGCGTGGATACCCTTTTCTCTCAGGGAGTGGTCGATCTGCGCGATCGTTTCCTTCACAAACGCTTCCCGTTCAGCCCGCTTGGCAGCAACAAGCCCAGCCAATCTCCGATACTCATCGGCGTTCAGATAGCGGAATGCGAGGTCCTCCATTTCCCACTTGAGCTCGTAGATCCCAAGCCGGTGAGCGAGGGGAACGTATATCTCCATCGTTTCCTGGGCGATGCGCTGTTGTTTGTCCTCACTCAGGTACTGCAGCGTCCGCATGTTGTGCAGCCGGTCTGCAAGCTTGATCAGGACCACCCGCAAGTCCGCGGCCATAGCAAGGAGGATCTTGCGGACGTTCTCGAGGTTGTTCTCCTCGCGCGACAAGTAGTTCAGCCCATGCAGCTTGGTGACCCCTTCCACCAACGATGCAACCTTAGGGCCAAACTCATCTTCCAGCTCCTTGGCCGTCGTCTTGGTGTCTTCCAGGACGTCGTGAAGCAGGCAGGCCGCGTAGGTCTCAGCATCCAGACGGTAGCCAGCCAGCACCTCGGCGGCCTTGACCGGGTGGAGCATATACGGAGCGCCAGAAGCACGTTTCTGATCCCCATGCCTCTGGCGCGCAAACACAAATGCTCGCTCGACAAGGCCGATCTCCTCAGGGGAGAGCCAGCCTCGAAGCGTCGTTATGAGAGTCTCAAACTCCTTGTCAACGTCAAACTCAGTGTCAAGCTTCAAAGGTCAAGCAACGAGACAACCCTTCCACCACTCAGCTTGCTGGCTCCACCGAGGTCTTTCAGGGTCACCAGAAACGCGTATGCCACAATGTCGCCGCCCAATGACTGGACGAGGTCGGCAGTAGCGCTGACAGTGCCGCCCGTCGCCAGCAGGTCATCAACGATGAGCACGCGTTCGCCGGGCTTGATGGCGTCCTCATGCATCTCAAGGATCGACACCCCGTACTCCAGCTCATATTCTTTCCGAACCGACTTGTAGGGAAGCTTCCCCGGCTTGCGAGCCGGAACAAAGCCCACATGCAGGGCATAGGCCAGTGCAGCACCGATGATGAAACCTCTTGCTTCCACCGCGACGATCTTGTCGATGCGGTCCGCTCTGAACTGCTTCGCCAGCTCGTTCACCGCGAACTCGAACGCATCGGCATCACCCATGAGGGGTGTCAGGTCCCTGAACATGATCCCCTTTTGAGGAAAATCAGGAATGTCGCGTATAAAATCTCTCAGGTTCATTGTGCCTCCCTGCGTTGCCCTTTGTCAACCGTCAGCCCCGGAACATTAGGCCTTCTGCAGAGCAGCAGCCTTCTCTCTGCCCTGTACCCACAATACAAGCAGAGGCGTAGAAATGTAGATGGAGGAGTAGGTTCCAGAGATGATGCCTACCAATAGTGTTGTCGAGAAGTCGCGAATTGGAGATCCGCCCATGATGAACAGAACCAGCACGGCGAGAAACGTCGTAAAGGACGTGTTGAACGACCGGACCCACGTTTCAGTGACTGCAGCGTTTGCAAGCTTGTCGAACGGTTCCTTCGCCCGATAGCGCAGCTTCTCGCGGATACGGTCCATGACGACGACACCATCCTGCACCGAGTAGGTAATGATCGCGAGAAACGCGCCAACAAAGGGCGCGTTGAGAGGAACCCGGAATAGGGCCAAGATGCCGAGGGCAACGAAGATGTCGTGCACCATGCCCAGGATCGTTGCAAGACCAAATGAGAATTTGAAACGAATCGTGATATAGAGCAAGGTAAACAGCAGCGAAAGGCCCAATGCCAAGCTGGATCGACGCAGGAGGTCGCGCCCAATGACGGGTGCGATCGAGGTGATTTCCTTGGTGCCCACGTCAACGGCGCCGTATTTCGCCACAATGTCGTTGATGATTTTGCCGCTGACAGCCGGGTTGATCTCATTTGTCTCCACCTTCATCGTAATGCCCTTTTCTCCGGCCCGTTGCACCGTAACGTTACTGTAGCCGTTGGCAGAAAGTATGCCGCGGACAACTGTCTCATCGGGAGCTTTCTCAAAGGAGGCGTTGATGACTGTTCCGCCTATGAAGTCGATACCAAACTTGAGCGGTGATCCGAAGCTGACCGTATTGACAACCATGGCCACAAGGCCGATCGCAATGATGATGGATGACGCCGTGAACCACGTCCGTGTCTTGCCAATGATGTCCCACTTCAGGATTCTTTCTCTGAATGTCATAGCTGCACCGCCTAACCGAGGAATTTCCTGCTGTTCTTGGCAATGCCAGGAGTAAGCAGGAGATCGACCAGCGTATGGCTGGCAAACACAGCCGTGAACATGCTGGCGAGAACGCCGAGAGCAAGTGTCACGGAAAATCCGCGTACGGTACCAGTGCCGAAGTAGAACAGGAACGCGGTACCTACGAGCACGGTCAGGTTGGAGTCAAACACGGCGCGGAATGCGCGAGAGAAACCCGCTCCAATTGCGCTCTTGACGGTCTTCTTCATCCCAAGTTCTTCACGGATGCGCTCGAAGATGATGCAATTGGCATCTACTGCCATACCAATAGAAAGAATGGCACCGCCGATGGCGGGCAGCGAGAGTGTTGCATGCAGCACGAGATATGCAGCCATGAGAATATCGGCGTAGACGATAAGAGCAATGCCGGAGACGAGACCCAGATACCGGTACATGATGAACATCCAGATAGCGACGAGGAGAAAGGCGATCAATGCCGCCCACGCACTGCGGTGGACAAAAACGCTACCGAGCGAAGGCCCGACGACCTCTTCGGAGATCGCAACCAGTTTGACGGGAAGCGATCCACTCTTGAGCAGGAGCGCATAATTGCTGGCCTCCGTTGCTGTGAAGCCACCCGAGATGACACCCTTGCCGTCCGTGATCGCGACTTCGACCGTCGGGCTCATCAGGAGTTGACTGTCGAGGTAGATGCTGATCTTCTTCCCGATATTCGCCTGCGTTGCGGCAGCGAACGCTGTAGTGCCCGCCGCATCCAGCTCAAATGAGATCTGGGGTTCTCCCAGACTGTCCTGCGCCTGGCTAAAGACAAGCTGGGCATTCTTGAGGTTCGAACCGTTCACGACGACCTTCCCATCCTCGGTCTTGAACTCGAGCAATGCGGTTTTGCCAATAATCGCTTTGGCACGCTCGGGGTCTTCCCAGCCGGGAAGTTCCACGGTGATGCGCTTTGAGTTGACGCCCTGACGGACGGCGACCGCCTCGCTGACCCCGAGAGCATTGACACGCTTGTCAATGACTCCGACAGCCGCATCGATAGCCTCGCTCGTAGCTTTGGCGCTCTCCGTGTCCTGCGCTTCGAGAACAATACGCACACCGCCTCTGAGGTCAAGCCCAAGCTTCGGGACCAGCTTTGTGTTTTTGGCAATCAGTCCCTCGTAGTTGATCACACCAGCGACGATAGCCACGACAATCACAAGAATAAGGCTTGCTGTTACTTTCGACCGCATTATGGTTCCTCCTGGTTTCTACAACATATTAAATTTACATCAAATGAGACTCAGTGTCAATGCGGCAATGGGCACTGCGAGATACTCACCATACTCTGTCGGACGATGCAGTGTACCGCTCGATGAACGCACGTTTGTACTTGGCAAACGCGCCAGCCGCAATCGCATTTCGAATTTCGCCAATCATTGCCTGAAGGAACTGGAGGTTGTGAATGGTCGCAAGCGTTCCCGCGAGCATCTCGTTCGCCTTGAACAGGTGCCGTAGATATGCCCGGGTGTAGTTGCGACACATATAGCACGAACAGTCTTCGTCAATGGGGTGAAAGTCACGCTCGTAAAGCTTCTTGGAGATCTTGACTACGCCATCGCGGGTAAAGACCATCTGATTCCGAGCTACCCGCGTGGGCAGAACGCAGTCGAACATGTCGACACCTCGACCGATGATCTCCAGAATCCCGATCGGATCACCCAGTCCCATGAAATACCTTGGACGATCGTCGGGAACATGAAGCAAGCTGTGTTCCAGCATGTCCATGGTCAATTGCCGCTCTTCGCCTACGCTCAGACCTCCTATGGCAAACCCCTGCGGCTCCAGCTCCATGATGCGCTCAGTCGACTCCTCTCTCAGGTCGCCGTAGAAGCCACCCTGTGTGATCCCGAACAACAGTTGATGCGACTCGCCCATCGCCTTCTGCGCTCGATCGAACCAGGAGACAGTCCGGTCAAGATCTTTCTCCGCTGTCACGCGCTCTGAGGGGTACCGTGTGCAGATATCCAGAGGCATGACGACGTCAGCGTCGAGGTTCTTCTGGATTGCGATGACACGTTCAGGAGTGAACATGTGTTTCGAGCCGTCGATGAAGGATTGAAACTCGATGCCGTCATCGCTCTTCTTGTTGATTCGAGACAGACTCATTGCCTGAAAACCGCCGCTGTCCGTCAGGATGCTGCGGTCCCAGTGCATGAACCTGTGGAGCCCACCAGCCTCTCTAATGACGTCGTCGCCAGGCTGGAGATAGAGGTGATACGTGTTCGACAGGATGATCTCGAACCCAATCTCCGCCACTTGTTCTGGGGTAAGTCCCTTGATGGTAGCCTGTGTGCCGACAGGCATGAAAACGGGCGTTCTCACGGTGCCATGTGCAGTCGTCAAGACCCCCGTGCGTTCACGTCCCGTGGAACTCTGACAGGTCGTTTCGAAAATGGCCATGTCGGTCGCCTAGAGGATCAGCATGGCATCGCCAAAGCTGAAGAAACGGTACCGCTGACCAATCGCCTCACGGTATGCTTTCCACATGAGCTCCATGCTCATAAACGCCCCGACAAGCATCAACAGGGTCGATTTCGGGAGATGGAAGTTTGTGACCAGGTGGTCGAATCCGTGGAACGTATAGGGAGGATAGATGAAGATACTGGTCTCTCCACTACCTGCTCTGACGGTCCCGTCCGGGTTGATACACGACTCGAGCGTCCTGGCGACTGTTGTGCCGATGGCAGTCACGGCCGCGTGGTTTGCACGAGCCGCGTTAACGGCTTTCGCCGTTTCCTCAGGCAATGTGAACCGCTCGGCGTGCATGTGGTGATCTTCGACAGTATCGACGCGCACCGGCTGAAACGTTCCCAGCCCAACATCGAGCGTGACGTGCTGGATGTCAATGCCGAGGTCCCGTATCCTTGCCAGCAACTCAAGCGTGAAATGCAGGCCGGCCGTCGGGGCAGCGACGGAGCCTGGCTCGCGCGCATAGACTGTCTGATAGGCTCCAGGATCATCGGGGAACTGCTTGATATAGGGGGGGATCTGAATACGTGCTAAGGCCCGGAATTTCTCGCTGGCATATGGATCACGAGAGAACTCGAGTATCGCATCACCGTCGTCGTTGCGCTCCAGAAGCCGCAGGCTCACGTCAGATGTAACAGTGCATGTCTCCCCTTTGTGAAGGCGTTTCAATGGCTTGACCAGAGCCTGGAATCTCGTCGGCGAACACCGTTTGGTCAACAGGACGTCAATTGAGGCGCCCGTGCTGTCCTTGCGGCAGCTGAAACTGGCCTCATTGACACGCGTATCGTTGACAACCATGACGTCGTGAGGACGAAGGTATGAACAAAGATCACGAAACAGTGCGTGCTCAATCGCCCCCGTCGCCCGGTCCACGACCATGAGACGCGCAAGGTCGCGCTGTCCAAGAGGTGTCTGGGCGATCAGTCCTTGCGGCAGCTCGTAGTCGAAGTCCTGTATGTTCACGCTTTGTACAGCTCCTTATCTCCACGCCGTTTTGCGCCGACGTCGATGTGTCGGTTTTCAGTTCGGCAGAGTGTAGTATATGGATGCAGCTCCCGTTGCCAAGAGAGTCGGGGCTTGCGGGCGTTCACATGCCCGTTGCCAGGACACCGGCTGCTTGCTGTTAGTTTTTTCGCAAGAAACGCTGAGGGAGGGAAGCACCAGGGGCTGCACCGGCTGCTTCGATGATCCAGCTATGCGCAGTGAGTCTCTCATGCAGGACGACTGCGCCGGCATAGAGCTGGGCCCGAGCCTCCGCCTCCGTAAACGGGATGACGTAACGCCCATGCACGACACGGCTGACCAGGGCTTCGGCGATGTGGTCCTTGAGTCGATCAACACCCTCATGAGTTGCAGCGGAGATCATGAATCCTGTTCCGGTAAGAAGAACCTCTTCTCGCCTGGCCTGACTAATGGTATCGATCTTGTTGAAGATGAGCACGCGGGGAATGTTGGCACAGCCAATGCGCGCCAACACAGTGTCGACAACGTGAATACGCTCGTGCAGGTCCCGCACACCGGCGTCGACGATGTGCAGGAGGAGGTCTGCATCACGGGCTTCCTCCAGAGTCGAATGAAACGAGTCCATCAGCGATTCCGGCAAGTCCCGGATGAAGCCGACAGTATCGATGAGGACGGCGGACTGGCGTCCAAAGTGAGCCGGTCTTGCCGCCGTGTCCAGTGTGGCAAAGAGCCTGTCCTCAGCCAGCAGCTCAGATCCCGCCAGTAGATTGATCAGTGTGCTCTTGCCGGCATTCGTGTACCCTACGACAGCGATCTTCGCAATTGCCGATTCCTGCCGAGTATGCGTCTTGATGGCGTACCGCGTATCGACTTCTTTCACCTGTTCACGGAGATCGTGGATCTCCGATCTCTTTGCCCTACGGCGCTTCTGAAACAGGGTCTCGCCTGGCCCACGCATTCCGATATAGCCTGCCTGCTGGTCATACCCTGCGTTCATTGCCCGCAGTTGCGTGAGCTCGAAGAGACGCTCGGCAATCCGGACACGCTTCTTTGCTTCGCCCGTGTGAGCGTGAGAGGCAAATGTCTCCAGGATGAGTCTGGCCCGGTCCATCACGGAGCTCTCGAGATGGTCGATCATATGGCGATACTGCGGCGGCGTAAGCTCGGAGTCGAAAATGACGAGATCAGCCCGCAGAGCTTGCAGCAGCTCGTGCAGCTCTTCGACCTGCCCCTTGCCAAGCAGGAAACGCTGAGGGATCCGCTGCACGAAGGTCTTAGAGTCGAGTACTTCCACTCCGAGGCCTTCGGCCAGCTGTCGCGTTTCTTCCGGGCGGTCAGGGTCGACGATCTCGCCAATCCTGCGGACACTCACAATAACAGCTGTTCGCGCGATGCCTTCGCCGCTCATGAGCGCAGGACCAGGTACTGATGGATCAGTTCTTCCGAGTAGTTCACCGTAGAAGCTGGATCGATCCCGCGTGCAGTCAGTAGTCTCTCGCACCCTGACACAATGCCTACGCTGTAGGAGATGTGCGAATCCGAGCTCATCAGAATCGGGGCATGGTACTTGCCGAGGAGCTCCAGGACGCGCTCGTAGTGAGCAACGTTGACGTCCTTCCAGGTATGAAGAGCCGACTCGTTCAGCTCGACAAGCACTCCCTTTGCTGCTGCAGCTGCAATCGACTCTTCCAGATCTACTGGATATGGAAAACGAGGGTCACCGATATGAGCCACGACCGTTACCCGGTTTCTCTCGATAGCCTTGATGAGGGCTCCCGTGTTCTCGGAAACCGACGAGCCACCGTACCCCGTAGCGTTGTGAAACCCGGCAATCACAATGTCGAGCTCATGCAACAACTTCTCGGGCATATCCAGATCACCCCAGGGATTGATGATGTTTGCCTCAACTCCTATGAGCACCCGAATCCCGGGCAAGTTACGCAAGGTGTCCTGTCTGTTGAGATTCTTGAAGTAGTCCAACTTGGGTCCGTCCGGGCGTGCGGGTCCATGGTCCGTAATGGCAAGATAGTGCAGGCCACGCTCTCGTGCTGCGGCAACTACTTCCTGAAGCGTAGAGAACGCATGTCCAGAGAAGACGGTATGGACATGGAAGTCCCCAAGCATGTGCGGACTCATGCCCGCCTGCCTCCGTTGTCTCTGAGCAAGGATGAGACAACCATACTTCCGAGGGAGACGAGCACCCACCCGAGCAGCGCCGCCAGGAAACCGTGGACGTCGAAGCCCGGGACCAGCCATGCTGTCAGAGCCATGACTGCCGCGTCGATGACGAGTGTAAACAGTCCAAGGCTCAGAATGCTCAGTGGAAGGCTTATGGCGAGCAGGATCGGCCGAATGAGAGCGTTCACGAACCCGAAGATGAGTGCCGCCCATAACGCCGCCCATAACGAGGCAACGTCGAAGCCCGGGACCACCCTGCTGACGAGCAGAAAAACTGAAGCGTTGAGCAACAGACGAATGATCAGGTCCATAAGGTCTCCTTTGTTATCAACGGTGCTTCAGAGGGCCTTCGTGGCGTTTGTGAAACTCCCGCTTGCCAAAACGGTGAGCTTCGTCCCGAATGGCCATGAGCAACAGCAAAGCACCGGAATCGTGTGAGAGCCGTACCGGTTCCGGTGTTCCTTCGCGGTACAGCAGTTCTTCCTTCTTGGCGATGCCCACAACGGGAACATCCACACCGGCCTCGTCGCGTACCGCACATATAGCTCCCAACTGCGACAGCCCACCATCGATCAGCAGGAGATTCGCAGGGTCACCGAAAGCAATGTCACTCCACTTTGCGAAGCGCCGCGCAAGAGCCTCCGCCAGCATTGCTGGATCGTTTGGTGTATCCAGAGAATGCATGTTGAACAGTCTGTACTGATCCTTGGCGGGTTTTCCGGCCACAAAAACGACCATGGAAACCGTGGCGTCTTTTCCCGAGATGTTCGATACGTCGTATCCTTCGATACGCACCGGCAAGCGTTCAAGGTCCAATATCGCTTTCAGAACTGACAACTGCGCGGGGATGTCACTCGCCCGTGTCGAGGCAATAAGTTTCTGTTCTGCATTCTCGGCTGCAAAGCGCAGGAGGCGCGAGGTCTCTGTCGAGCGTGGTGACGCCAGGGAAATGGCCGATCCAAGGGCCTCCCGCAGCCGCTCGCGCACAATCGTCGCTTCAGCACCCACAGCGTCGGTGGCTATCCGAACCGGAGCTGCTACACGAAACCGGTGATAGAAATCAATGATGAGATCCGCTCGCATGACTGCGTCGAGAGCATCCTTGCCCTTCAGATCATAGATGAACTCTGTGGAAGCGATTAGTCTTCCCTCACGAAGTGCTTGCCGGACAACAGCCACAAGATTCCCCTGCCTATGAAATGCGAAGACGTCCATGTCTCGTGATCGGGGTGCAAACACGGCGTATCGCTCGAACAGTCCCTTCAGTGCAAGGTAGGAATCGCGGTACCGCACCGCCCGCTCGTATTGCTGTGACCGAGACGCCTGGTCCATGCTGTTCTCGAGCTGCCTCAGCAATGCGCGCATCTTGCCGTTCAGGAACTCCGACAGGTTTTGGACCACCTCGGCATACTCATCGTACGAACACCGGTTTCCGCACGGTGCCAGGCAGAGACCCAGATCAAAGTCAAGACAAGGTTTAGTAGGTTTCGCCGGATTAATTTTTCGACGACACGTTCGGACTGGGAACGCATGTCTCAGGCTGTCAAGACCGAGGTTCAGCAGTCCAGATTTCGGATATGGACCAAAGTAGCGACTTCTGGCCGTCGTAACACGACGGGTCTTCCTGAGGATCGGAAAAACCTCTCCCGTCAACTCGATCAAGGGATACGATTTGCCGTCGACAAGCTGGATGTTGTAGTGGGGCTTGTAGCACTTGATGAAGTTTGACTCGAGGATCAGAGCCTGATCCTCGTGTCCCGCTGTGATGAAACTGAAGAAGCGGGCATTACCCACCATCGATCTCGTTTTCGGGTTCAGGTCATTTCTGAAATACGACTCGACTCTCTTGCGGAGATTCTTGGCCTTGCCAACATAAATAATACGGTCAGAAGAATCCCGTATGACGTAAACCCCCGGCGTAGCCGGGAGTTTACCGAGAGAACCCTTCTCGAAGGGCAGCTTGTATGCAGTATCCAGGCCGCTAAGCGTGCTATTTGGCGTAGTCGGAATATCTGGTCTCACGAACGACGGTTACTTTGATCTGTCCCGGGTACGAGACTTCCAGCTCCACCTTGCGGGCAACATCCATGGCGATCTTTGCTGCCAGGGACTCGTCAACTTCATCGGGTTCCACAAGAATTCGCAGCTCGCGTCCCGCTTGTATGGCATACGACTTCTTGATTCCAGGTATCGAGTTTGCAATTGACTCCAGTTTCTCCAGGCGCTTGATATAGCTTTCAACGCTTTCACGGCGAGCGCCTGGTCTTGATGCGGAGAGAGCGTCGGCGACGTGCACGATGACGTCGAGAACAGTCTCCATAGGAACGTCGGAATGATGTGCGGCGACGGCATGAACAATGCTCTCGGGTTCGCCGGACTTGTTCAGGATGTCCGACCCGATGAGCGCGTGTGGTCCTTCGATTTCGTAGTCGACAGCTTTGCCGATGTCGTGAAGGAACCCGGCCCGTTTTGCCGGTCCAGCAGGAAGCTTCAGCTCGGACGCAATGTTGGCTGCTATGAAAGCCGCCTCCACTGAATGCGCGAGGACGTTCTGGCCATAACTCGTGCGGTACTTCAGCCGACCAATCAGGCGAGTGATTTCGTCGGAGAGGCCGGCAATGCCGACATGGTTCGCTGCCTGCTGCCCTTCGCTGAAAACGCGTTCGTCCATCTGGCGTTCTGCTTCCTCGACGAATTGTTCGATGTGCGCCGGGTGAATGCGCCCGTCAGCAACCAGCCGTTCGAGGGCAATCCGCGCCACTTCCCGTCGAATCGGGTTGAACGCGGACAAGGTGACCGCTTCCGGGGTATCATCGATCAGGAGGTCCACACCCGTCAGAGTCTCGAAGGCCCTGATATTCCGGCCTTCGCGGCCAATGATGCGTCCCTTCCAGTCTTCAGAGGGGAGAGGAACGACGCTGATTGTAGACTCACCCACGTAGTCAGTGGCAATCTTCTGGATAGACGAAGCGATGACCTCAGCTGCCTTGGCATCAGCCTGAAGCTGAGCATCGTGCACCACCTCGCCTATCATCTTGGCAACGCGGGACTTCGTGTCCTTTTCCGCTCGGTCCAGAACGATTGCCCGGGCCTCGTCGGGATTCAGTTGCGCGATGCGTTGCAGTTCAGCTTCCGCGGCAACTCGCTGACCCTCGAGGACCTCCGTCTTGCTGCGAAGCTTCTCTTGTGCTGCGTCAAGATCTCTGTTCTTCTGCTCCACCTGCTCAACGCGATGGTCAAGAAAGTCCTCTTTCTGGATCAGACGATGCTCCGTCTTCTGCAGCTCTGTCTGGCGGGCAACGAACCTGTTCTCCAGACTGTTCTTCTTCTCTTCAAGTTCTTCTTGGAGCTTGAGCCTGTTCTTGGCATTCTCCGCCTCGATGCTCGAACGCGCTTCCTGTTCCATCCTGCGCACGAGCTCACGCGCCGACTCGACACGGTTCCTGGCGATATATCCTTCAATGAGGAGACCTATAACAATGCCAAGAATCAGCATCCCCGCGTATATCGCGGAGGAGATGATCCCGTTTGTTCCAGGCATGTATCTACCATCCTTAGTGTGTAAAACTCCGGTCCAACCGACGCCGACCGAAGCGCCTTCAAGGAACCCTGCCGAACTAGTCTGTGGGGGCGGGATCCGCTTGAGGTGAAAGCTTGTCGCGGACCTTGTCCTTTATCTCGGCCATGATGTCTGGGTGCTCCTTGAGGTAGGCCGCAGCGTTGTCACGTCCCTGTGCAAGCCGTGTGCCGCCGTAGGCATACCACGACCCGCTCTTCTCAATGATGTCGAATTGCACGGCCAAGTCTACGACCTCGCCGAACGTTTGGATACCTTTACCGAAAATGACGTCAAACTGCGCCACACGATAGGGCGGCGCCATTTTGTTCTTGACAACCTTGACCTTCACCTTGTTTCCAATGACCGCGTCACCCTCGGTGATACTCTCGACGCGACGCACTTCCAGCCTCACGGATGAGTAGAACTTCAGCGCACGCCCACCCGGTGTGACCTCTGGATTTCCGTACGTGACGCCAATCTTCTCGCGCAACTGGTTGATGAAGATAGCACACGTCTGTGACTTACTCAGGACACCCGTAAGCTTGCGCAGAGCCTGCGACATGAGACGCGCCTGAAGCCCCACGAACTGATCCCCCATCATGCCTTCGAGCTCAGCTCTCGGTACAAGCGCAGCCACAGAATCAAGGGCAAACACATCCAAACCACCTGACTGGACAAGCATGTCAGCTATCTCCAAAGCTTGCTCGGCATAGTCAGGCTGTGAGATGATGAGCTCGTCTACGTCGACTCCGATGTTCCGGGCGTATACGGGGTCAAGAGCATGCTCAGCATCGATGAATGCCGCCCTGCCCCCCGCCTTCTGTGCCTCGGCAATTGCCTGGAGAGCAAGAGTGGTCTTGCCTCCCCCCTCTGGACCGTAGATCTCAACGATCCTGCCGCGTGGAAGCCCGCCAATGCCGAGCGCGGCATCAAGCGAAAGGCTGCCGGTCGAAATGGCAGGAACCAACGCCCTTTCTGATCGATCGCCAAGCTTCATGACTGAACCCTTGCCAAACTGCTTCTCTATCTGAGACATGGCAGCTGCCAGAGCTTTGTCACGATCGGTCACTCTGTCGACTGCCTCGTTCTTCTGTGCCTTGTCAGTCATCTTCCCATTTTCCATACAGCCTCCACGTTTGGTGTAAGCCTACCAGTTCAGTATAGTTCGGTCTCCCTATTCGGCAAATGGCGCAAGCCGCACCGACGCGCGGGCAATGTACACCGGGCGACCCTGTCCCATGACGCTCTCGTAGAGAACAATGTCCGTAACGGGAACGACAAATGGTTCTGCAGGCCCTGCCTGGATGGCTGCAACGTCGTCATCACGCGTACCGGGTGCGAAGCGGCCCAGCGTGACATGCGGCGCGAAACGCTCCACCCGATCGTTAGAACCCATCCCAGACAAGGAACGATCGATCGTTGCCGCTAGATTCGTGAGAGCCTGGGAGACGATGCTTGGCCCAATCCACAGAACAGCGGGATGCCCATCCCGGCGAAATATCCCAAACCTGTCCAACACGATACTGGTCCCTGGTATTGCCACAAGCGACCGCGACAGGCGCGTCACGGCGTTACCCACTTGTTTATCGGGGAGCTCTCCAAGAAACCGCAGTGTGATGTGGCAGGAGGCGACGGGGACTAGTCTGAGCCTCGGAACCGTTGAAGCAAAGGTTGTCCTATAAGTCTCTAGCCAGTCAGCGAAGCTTCTGGGCAAAGGGATAGCGACAAACGCTCTCACAGGAGGGTACCGTCCAAGTCGTAGGGACCCACCGTGGTGATCATTGCCCTGCAAATATCGCCCAGTACAGGTTTCGCCTTGTGACCAGTTTGTACCACGACGGTGTTGTCCACGTCGGGAGCGTCGAGCAGCGTCCTGCCGTAGACACCTGACTTAGTGACTCCGTCGACGATGACTGCGATGTCCTTGCCCAGATATCGTGCCTTATTGATGGAACAGGAAATCTCCTGTTGGACTTCCATGAACTCACGCAATCGGCGGGCCTTCGTCGATCCATGCACCTGATGCGAGAACCGCGACGACACAGCCAGGGGTTCCCTGGAGTACGCAAAGGCTGAGGCATGATCCAGTCGAAGCGTACGAAGATCTGTGAGCAGGTGTTTGAACTGCTCCTCGGTCTCCCCGGGGAACCCGACGATGAATGTGCTCCGAATCCCGGCATCCGGCATGATCCGCCGAACGCGACCCACAATGTGAGCTGCCGACCCGGTCGCCCAGGGGCGTCCCATGGCCTTCAGAACAGCTGGATCCGTATGCTGCAGGGGAATGTCGACGTAGTGAACAATGTGACGTGAACCGCCGATCACCTCAAGGAGTTCCTGGGTCACCAGTGTGGGGTAGAGATACAACACCCGCACAATTCTGACGCCCCGCAGTTGATCGAGCTCCCGAAGGAGAGTTACAAGCTGCGGATGATGTTTGGGCGTCAGATCCATGCCATAGGCACTCGTGTTCTGCGAAACAAGAATGAGTTCGGTCGCGCCAGCCCGCACGAGCTGTTCTGCCTCATGGAGAATCGTGTCGACGGAGCGACTGATGAGAGGTCCCTTGATCCGCGGTATGGTGCAGTACGTACACCGCTGCGAACACCCGTCTGCTATCCTCAGGTAGGCATAGGAGCCACTCCCGCTCAGAAGGCGCGGTGCCTCGAAACCCCGCATAGTTTCCAGATCGACAGGTTGCTCGACCATCGGAGGTGAAACCTGTTGCAGAAGGCCCTCCCAGAACGCTCTCTGGTACATCGCGTCCACTCCCATGACCGCGCACAACCCTGGATGTCGCTTCAGGACTTGCTCCCTCCACAGCTGCGGATAACAGCCCACCGCTACAATTCGTACAACGTGCCCTTCGGCCTGAAGAAGCTCGACAGCGTCAAGTGTCTCGTCGGCCTCATCACGAGCCGCTTCCAGGAAGCCACACGTGTTGATGACAACAACATCGGCGTCCTGGGGTTCGACACACACCAGAGCGGTTGGTGCTGCTGCAACAATCTGCCCAAGTATTGTCTCGCTGTCAGCCAGGTTCTTTGCGCACCCGAGGCTGACCATGCAAACTCGTGGCCTACGGTGTATGCGCTGGAGAACCATACTCGAGGGTCATCACCGTCTTGTCGTGGGAAGCGACCCCTTGGTCAACACCATTTGCCGTCACCCGCGTATACATGGCGTTGCCGAAATCGACGACAACATGGTTCCCCGTAGCCTGTGTACTGTCTCCTGGAAGCAAGGTTCCGGAAAAGACGACGCTCCCGTCCACTGTGATCTCCAGCCATGCGCGTTGAGTAGTAGAGGTAAATCTGAGCGTTATCGTCCCCTGGGTCGGCAAGACCGGCGTGGTATCTGGTATGGAAGGCGTTGCAGGCGCAGAGGGACTGACCGTGTCTGAAGGCACGGACGGCGTACTTGACGGCCCGGTCTGACCTCCGGGGACAACGGGCGCCGGCCACTGCCTCGAAAGCAGCACGACGGCAACCACTAAGGCCACTACAGCGATCAGAGCAGTGGAGACAAGGCTCCGCTTCTTCTTGTAAATCGGAACGGTTGTCGCTGACCTACCAAGCTTCGAGGGCTGTACAGCTGCTATGTCAGAGTTTACGGTCGTGGAAGTAGATGAACCCACAAACGCGGCAACAACTTCGTCGCTATTCAGCCCAAGATACTTGGCGTAGCGACGAGCGTATGATTTGAAAAACCCATCCGGCTCCGGCGGACCGCCCGCTTCCAGCGATTCAAGTATGGACTTGCGCAGCAGCGTTGCGCGAGCAACATCCTCAAGCGACAACTCGAGCGACGTTCGCTTGTTCCGAAGAGCTGCCCCAGCTTCTTGGCGATCCATCCTGCCTCCTCCTAGTGCCGACGCTTGGAACCGCTTGCTGTGCCAACCGGCAGAAGTACCTTCTCAAACACCTGTGCAATATCGCTCACAAAGGTAAACTCGAGCTTCTTGCTGATATCCGGCGATATCTTGCTCGTGTCGCGACGGTTCTCCTCAGGAAGGATCAGTTTCCTGATCCCCGCACGGTATGCGCCGAGCACCTTTGCCTTGATGCCGCCAACAGGCAGGACCTGCCCACGAAGAGTAATCTCACCAGTCATCGCCATGTCTGAACGCACTTTCCGACCCGTGAGAGCTGAAACCATGGCTGTTGCCATGGTGACACCGGCAGATGGCCCTTCCTTCGGGACTGCGCCTTCGGGAACATGTACGTGCATATCTGTCTTCTCGATGAAATGCGGGTCCAACCCAATGTCAACAGCGTGTGTGCGGATATAGCTGAGCGCGGCTTGGGCTGATTCCTTCATCACATCGCCAAGCTGGCCTGTGAGTTGAAGATTGCCTTTGCCGTCCATTCGCGTGGATTCGACATAGATCGTGTCACCGCCATACGGGGTGACAACAAGACCGCACGCGACTCCGACACGCGCTTCCTTGATAAGATTCGTGTAGGAATACGGAGCCAGGTCCAGGTAGGTCACAAGATTATCCGCGTGAACAGTGACGCCTGCAAACGCTTTTTTCTCCTCGACCTGCGCCCTGGCTACTTTGCGACATATCCTGACAAGCGATCGTTCGAGGCTTCGTACCCCGGCTTCCCGCGTGTACCGCTGGATAATCGCCAGCACTGCGCCGTCATCGATCATAAGGTCTTCCTGCTTGAGTCCATGCTGCAGCATTGCCTTGGGGAGGAGGAAATGCCGGGCTATCTGCTGTTTCTCCTCGTCCGTGTATCCAGGCAGGGGAATGACCTCCATGCGGTCGAGGAGGGCAGATGGAATTGTCTCTGACACATTCGCTGTCGTCAGGAAAAGGACTTCAGAAAGGTCAAACGGGATCTCGACATAGTGGTCGCTAAACTGTGTATTTTGTTCTGGGTCGAGCGCTTCGAGCAGGGCAGCTGTCGGGTCGCCTCGGAAGTCCGCCCCAACTTTGTCGATCTCGTCCAAGAGAAACACGGGATTCTTGGTACCCGCCTGTTTGATCCCCTGGATGATACGCCCCGGCATGGCTCCAACATAGGTCCTGCGGTGTCCACGCACCTCCGCCTCGTCCCGAATACCACCGAGGGAGACATGGACGAACTTCCTGTCGAGCGTCTCCGCAATGGACTTGCCCAGCGATGTCTTGCCAACACCAGGTGGGCCGACAAAACAGAGAATTGGACCCTTGGCCTTGTCCGAAAGCTTGCGCACTGCAAGATACTCGAGTATCCGGTCCTTGATCTCTTCAAGCCCATAGTGGTCCTTGTCCAGGACCTTGCGCGCACGCTTCAGATCAATTTTGTCGGCGGTCCTGATGTCCCACGGAAGGCCAATCAGCCAGTCCAGATATGTTCTGATGACCGAGCTTTCTGGACTCATGGCAGGCGTCTTCGCAAGTCTGGCCAGTTCTTCTTCGATTTTGTCGCGAACGTAGACAGGCATATGGATCTTCTCGATCTTCTGTCGATACTCACCGACCTCGCCAGCCTCTTCACCCTCTTCGCCAAGCTCCTTCTCGATTGCTCTGACCTGCTCGCGGAGGTAGTACTCACGCTGGGACTGGTCGATCTTGGCCTTCACATCACTCTCGATCTTCCTCGCGAGCTCCAGCACGTAGATCTCCTTGGCAAGAAGCTCAGCGGTACGGTGAAGTCGTTCCTCTGCATCCAGAGTAGCAAGCAGTGCCTGCCGATCTTCGGTCCCGAGTAAAAGGCTGCTTGCAATAAGGTCTGCGAACCTGTCCGGCTCCGTGACGCCTGAGACGTTGTTCACCGACTCCGACGGCAGTTTCTTAGACAACTCGACATACTGGGAGAACTGGTCGAGGACAACGCGCATGAGGGCCTGACGCTCCGTCGACGTTTTCTCATCTATGGGTAGTGGTTCGATGCTGGCCACAAGCATTTCGCTGTCTGTGCGCACGTTTGTAAGGCGAACTCTGCGAACACCCTCGACGAGAACACGATCGCTTCCGTCGGGCAACTTGAGGAGTTGTAGTATCTCGGCACCGACGCCGATGTCATAGAGATCGGCAAGTCCAGGCTCCTCGTTCGACTCGTCCTTCTGGCATACAAGCACAATCTTGCGATTGGCAGCCAGCGCAGTTTCGATGCTCTTCAACGATTTCGGTCTGCCCACAAAGAGGGGGAGGACATGGTATGGAAAAACCACGACATTCTTCAGGGGAATCAGCGGCGCTTCAGACAGTTCCCAATCACGTTCACTCATGAGTAGTGTTTTCTCCTATCAGGCGGATTCCGGCAAGGGAATACGCTCGGTTGTCCCGTCGGTCCTCGTCGCAACGACCTCATGGCTATCAGAGAAAAACTCGTCTCCTACAGCTACCTCCGTGACTCCCTTGAAGGAAGGCAGTTCAAACATCAGGTCCACCATGGGCTGGTCGACTATGGACTTCAAACCACGGGCTCCCATGCCCATGTCTTTCGCTTTTTCGGCTATGCGTTCCAATGCGGACTCCGTGAATGCCAGGTCGACCCCATCCATGGCAAAAAGCTCCTGATACTGCTGGACTATCGAGTTCTTCGGCTCAACAAGAATCCGCCTCAGGTCACCCACCGAGAGCTCTTCCAGCTCAAGTTTCAAGGGAAACCTGCCAACAAGCTCAGGCAACATGCCAAACTTGACGAAGTCGGTGCTGAACAGCTTCTTGCCTTCGTGGTCGGCGGGCTCGTGAACGAATCCAACCTCTCTCGGGGTTGACCGGAGCCTCCTGATTCTGTCGAGTCCATCAAATGTCCCACCAGCAATGAAGAGGACGTCCCGAGTGTTGAATTTGATGTACTCCTGAAGAGGATGCTTGCGCCCACCTTGGGGAGGAACGTTAGCGATCGTCCCTTCCACGATCTTGAGCAGTGCTTGCTGAACTCCTTCACCACTAACGTCACGTGTGATCGAGGGGTTCTCGGACTTCCGCCCGATCTTATCGATCTCGTCGATATAAACGATCCCGCACTCGGCTCGGGCAATATCAAAATTCGTAGCCTGCAAAAGCCCAAGGAGGATGTTCTCCACATCCTCACCAACATAGCCCGCCTCAGTAAGTGTCGTCGCATCAGCAATGGTGAACGGAACATCAAGGATGCGGGCGAGAGTCCTGGCCAGGTAGGTCTTACCGACCCCTGTGGGTCCTGCAAGCAGGATATTGGACTTCTCAATCTCCACCTTGGAGTCCTTCTTGGCTCTCAGGCGCTTATAGTGATTGTACGCACCAACAGCAAGTGCCTTCTTGACCTCATTCTGTCCAATGACATACTCGTTCAGGCGCGCGTAGATCTCCTTGGGACGCAGTGACTTGAAATCGATGGCATGACTCTCGTGCCTGGACTGCTGCATGAGCTGGTTACCCCGCTCGATGCAATCATCACAGATGTATGATCCGTCGAGTCCCTTGATGAGCAGTCCGACCTCACTCGACTTCTTGCCGCAGAACGAGCAGGACGGTTCTTCACTATTGTGACTGGGCATTCTTCCCCGAAAGACCGACTTCCTCTGCAACACTGATCTTGGAGATGACCTGATCTACGATGCCATACTCCACTGCCTCTTCGGCAGACATGAAGAAATCTCGCTCGGTATCCCTTCGCACGATGTCGAGAGGTTTTCCTGTATGTGAAGCAAGGATATTGCTTACAGACTCCTTGATCCGGAGAATCTCCTTGGCTTGAATCTCAATGTCCGTCGCCTGCCCCTGTGCTCCGCCCCAGGGTTGATGGATCATGATACGCGAGTTTGGTAGCGCGAATCTCTTTCCCTTGCGTCCGGCAGCCAGAAGAACGGCGGCGAGGCTCGCTGCCTGTCCCAGGCAGATCGTGGAAACAGGAGCATTGATGTACTGCATGGTATCATAGATCGCCATGCCGGGAGTAACTTCGCCCCCAACACTGTTGATATAGAGGTAAATGTCTTTGGTGGCGTTTTCGGCAGTCAGATAGAGCATTTCGGCAACAACCAGGTTTGAGACCTGGGTATCGATCTCTCCGCCAAGGAACACAATGCGATCCTTCAGCAGCCGGGAGTAGATATCGTAGCCACGCTCACCATGAACCGTCTGTTCGACAACATATGGAATAACGCTCATTGTGCCTCCTGCTTAGCTTCCGAGAGCTCCTTCAACTTGACGGCGTCGACAACAAGATTGCGCGTATTCTCCCACACGATGATGTTTCGGATCGTCTTGCGCCCATTCTCCGTCGTCGCGTCGATACTCGCCTTAACAAGTTCTTCCTTATGCAACTCCGCATAGGTCTCGATATCCACGTCCCCGGCCATGATACCACACGCTCTTTCGGTCGCCTCCATCAGGAGGTCGCGCTGAAGCAGCTTCACGGCATCCGCTTCAACATCCTTGGTCAACTGTTCTGCGCTGATATTATTGTACTTCAGGTACTCGCTCAGTGAAAGCCCATTGCGGGCAAGGTTCTCCTTAATTTCGCTAAGCCGTTCCTGAGTCGCGTCACGCCGAACGTACCCGGGGAACTCGAGGCCCAGTCTCTCGGCAGCGGCCTGAATAGCACGGCTGAAAATCATGTCCTTCCTGGCCTCGTCTGCCTTGCGCTGTTCGTCTTCTTCAAGGGTCTTCCGAAGTTCTGCGAGAGAGTCAAACGCGCCGACAGTCCGGGCAAACTCGTCGTTGACTTCGGGAATATGTTTCTCAGCAACGCCGTCGAGTATGACGTCTCCCTCAAGAGCGCTCTCCTGCAGTTGCACGCTGAAATGTTTCGATTCCCCGACATTCATGCCAGTAAGGAATGGCTCGTAGGCTTTGCCCACTTCGCCCTCACCCACCGTAAACTCCGTATGGTATGGATTTTGGGATTTCTCGGTCGCAACAGTCACTGTAACAGAATCGCCGTGAGCAGCTGGACCATTTTTCGGAGATGTCTCGGTCACAGCGTCGACAAGGGCCCTGATACGGCTTTCAACGGCTTTGGTCGTGTCAGTCCGGACATCTTCGACCTCCACACCACTCCACAAGTCATGGTCCGCCTTGGGCATCTCGAAGACACGTACGTCGACCTTGAGTCCCTTGGCTGCGTCGTCTTCGAGTACTGAACCAACGATTTCGGGCTCGAAAATGAGGGCATCGGTCTCTTTGTGCTCCTTGAGAAACCCGACATACGTTTGAGAGGCTGCCTTCTGAAGAACGTCGTCCTTCAACTCCTCATCACTGATGTACTTGGCGACGATGGAAAGGGGAGCCTTGCCTGGACGGAACCCAGGTATACGGAGCTTGCCGGCCATTGCCAGCATCGCCTCGCGGCGCATTGCTGAGACTTCGTCGGCACTAAATGTTGCAGAGAGAATGGTCGAATTGCCGGTCTTGCTGGTAGCGGTGTATTCCATGTCTCCTCCAAATTGGTGCGAAGGGCGGGAGTTGAACCCGCATGGAATTACCCACTGGATCCTAAGTCCAGCGCGTCTGCCAGTTCCGCCACCCTCGCTGAATATCCACTGACATCGCAGGGAACTGAATCTTTGGGCAAGTGGTGGTGGGTCGTACAGGACTTGAACCTGTAACCGCCTGATTAAGAGTCAGATGCTCTACCAATTGAGCTAACGACCCACAACTTGAACGTGACGATTATAGGACTTTCCATGAGGGTGTCAAGCGAACCCATCGCCACATCCGCATCACGCGCCACGTCGTCGGTCCTTGTGACTTACAACACAGTTGGCGCGCCCAGCAGGAGTCGAACCCGCAACCTGCGGATCCGAAGTCCGCAGCTCTATCCAGTTGAGCTATGGGCGCTAGCCTCACGATCCTGGTGCGCTTAGCAGGACTCGAACCTGCGGCCTACGGATTAGGAATCCATCGCTCTATCCGCCTGAGCTATAAGCGCAGTACTACAAAGCGCATGACATCAAGGGCCGTGCTCACGAAAAATGGGGTGGGTAAGGAGACTCGAACTCCCAACATCTGGATCCACAGTCCAGTACTCTAACCAATTGAGCTATACCCACCATTCACGCTGGCGAGCCCAGCAGGATTTGAACCTGCGACCGACGGATTAGAAATCCGTTGCTCTATCCAGCTGAGCTATGGGCCCATGGTCGGGGCGAGTGGATTTGAACCACCGATCTCATGGTCCCAAACCATGCGCGTTACCAAACTACGCCACACCCCGAGTAAGAAGAGAATACACGCAATCAGCCAGAAATCAAGGTCTCCGCGGTAGGACCCCTTGAAGAGAACACCACAGAGCCTGAACGGCCAGTGCGCGGTGACTGATGCGGTCTTTGAGACTGGTATCCATCTCTGCGAAGGTGAGAGAGTAGCCGTCCGGGGTAAACAGCGGATCATATCCAAAACCCTGAGACCCACGTGATTCCGGGGTCACGGTTCCGGTCACAACCCCTGAGCTCGCGAGGCACTCGCGTGACCAGGGAACAAACGCAACGATCCAACATACGAACCGTGCAGGCGTTGACGATACACGGCGTTCTGAGAGAAACGCTGCAAGCGCAGCCCTTTCGGAGAGACGTGCATACCGAAAGCGCGCAGAATGGACTCCTGGCATACCGTCAAAAAGGGGTAATTCAAGACCGGAGTCATCCGCAAGAACAATACTGTCATTGAGCCCCGTGGCCAGAACACCCAGAAGGCCCGCTCGGGCTTTCCTGTATGCATTCTGATAACAGGTGGCGCCACACTCGACCATGCCCTCTACTTCCAACTTTTCCAAGGGGAGCCTGCAACCCAGATCTCTGAGAATACTATCAAATTCCTGTAGTTTATGAGCGTTACCGGTGACAAGTCGCAGCCTCAAACGTCTGCAACCTCAACTGCGCTGACATAGTCACCAAGAAAGAGGCGAGCCTTGTCGAGAAAGTCGCCGGGGTCGCCTGTCGTGAAGAACCTGTCCTGGTGTCCAGTCCCGGTGGTCAACCGGCACTTCTCGAGCACCAACCCTGCCTCGTATGCCAGTTCCTTGCTTGGGTCGACAATCTTGACTGCCGGTCCAAGGATGCCTTCCATAAGGCTATTAAGGAAGGGGAAGTGGGTGCAACCCAGAACAAGCGTGTCTGCTCCGAACTCCTGCACCGGCTTCAAAACGTCTGCGGCATAATCAGCCACATCCTGACCCTCGATGCTCCCGGCTTCCACAAGATTTACGAGTTCCTGTGACTGGAGTTCTATCATTTCTACCGTCGGATCCAGCAGGCCCATGGCCCTGAGATAACCGTGGCTTCGTGCTGTCCCCGGGGTCGACAGCACTGCGACTCTATGGTTGCGGGTTGCCAGCTGTGCGCTCTTAACACCAGCAGAAATCATCCCCAGAACAGGGACATCCACACGATGCTGAATATCTGGGAAAATGGCACTGGACGCCGTATTACAAGCCACAACAACCATCTGGGCTCCGTGATCCTCGAGGAATTCAATGAGGGCCGTGGCCCGGCTGATCACCTGCTCCCTTGGCTTCGTTCCATACGGAAAAAAGCGAGAGTCAGCGATGTACATGATAGCCTCTCGTGGCAATCGATTCTTCAGCTCCCGGACGACCGCCAGTCCTCCGACTCCTGAGTCGAACACCCCTACATAGGATTTCACTGGGCCTCTCTACTTGCCAAAGTACTCGACAATGGCGTCTGCGATCGCGCCAGCTATTTTCTGCTGGAACGAGTCCTCGCGCAGAAGATGCTCCTCTTCACTGTTGCTGATAAACGCACACTCCACAAGGGCGGCCGGCATGGTATCGATGTGGGACACGAGATACAGTGAAGTCTTCTGCGTCCCTCGATCTGTTATTCCCAGCGCCGAAACGAGATGCTTCTGGACAAGCGAGGCAAAGGTCTTCGATCGATCAAACCAGTAGTGAACTTCGGTACCTCCAATTGATGGTCCCGCATCCGTGGCGTTCTGGTGAATCGAGAGGAAGAGATCCGCCCCGGAGCTGTTGGCTATCTGTGCCCGCTTGGTGAGGTCAGGATTGTCTTTTGACGTATCATCCGACCGCGTCATGACGACACGGGCGCCATCGGCCTCGAGTAGTGCCTTTACCTTAAGCGCGATCGACAGGTTGACTGACGATTCCTTCGTCCCGGAAGGGCCTATGGCCCCGACGTCCAAATAGCCTGTCGATGACATGTAGCCGTGGCCAGGATCAAGGACGACTTTCTTCCCTTCGATCTTCCCCTTGATGGCTTTGGAAAGCACAATGACATAGATACCCGTTCCGGGGCTCTGCATGTCGGCCGTGGAAGCCGGGGCATGCAGGCGCAACTCCACGATGGGAGGAATATCGTTCAGACGCTGCTTCGTCGACACGGTAGCCCATACCGACAGCGCCTGTGTGCCAGCAATGGCGGTCGCTGAAACCCCTTCCATCTGGAAGACACAGTAGTCACCATCTGCAGTCTTGGTCACCTTCAGATCACAGGCAGACGTGATTGTGATGCTCCCTGTCGTGTTCTCAGAAGTGCCTGTAATGGCAATAGACGAGATGATCGGGTCAAGATACACCCTTAGAGCATCTCCCGTTGCTTCAAGCCCAAACACGTGTGCCACAGTCGCCACAGGAACATAGAGCAAACCGCTCAGGATCCTTGGCGCGACGACCATCTCTTCACTCCAGTGATTGCTACCTTGAGCAATCTTGAGAGTGCGCAGCCCGTCCTTCAGTACGTACTGCCGATCTCCAAGTGTCAAGCTCGTCTGCTGGTTGGCTGCGTCCCAGGACAGCAATATCCCATAGACATTGGCCACGTCGACGAGCGGCACGAATGTGGACCCCTCCGCGAAAAACGTCTCTTCGCTACCGGACAGAAGTTCGCCACGAAGAAACACGGCCTTCGACGGCACGGCCGATCCGGGCGCACTCACTACTAGCTGCACCGTCGACGTGTCGGTCGATTGTTTCAAGCCAACGTCGGACTCGACAAGGTAGACGACAATACTGGAAACGAAACCGGCCGAGCTCGCCTGTACCTTCACCGCTGACACCTGCTTTGTCGGCACACCCGCAATGCCGGCCTGAGCAGACTGTACCAGCCTTGGCAATGAGACCTCGACACGTTCAGGATTGTGTCCCCGGACAACCGACAGCCCACTTTTGTCTCCGTCGATGTGCATCGTAACACCAGTCCAGCCGTTTGAGGATACCAGCTCGATGCCGGTCAGACTGCAGACGGCACCTCCAGGGCCGGTTCCACCAACTACCGTACCGTCAGACATCGCTAGCCAATCTTCAGATGAAGCATCAGAGGACAATTCAAGAAACATCTGCTTGCCGTCTGTAGCAACACCGACAATGGCCATACCCTTGGCAGCAGGCGACCCTTCAGTCCCTGCAACGAACGGTGATGTTACCAGTCGTGCTAATGAATCCACAGAAGCAAGGCTCTTCCCTACTGTTGCAGTAACGAGACTGCTTGGCATTTTCTCCCAGGAGCCGAGCAGGGGGGCGTAGATCCATCCCGTTTTCTCCGCAGCAGTCACACGGCACCAAGTCTCCTTCTGTTCGTTCATGGAGTAGCCGGTGATCAGAACGCCCGTCCCGGACGGCAGGACGCCAAGGCGGTCGTACGCAACTGAAGGTCCACTGCGAAGGTTCGATGCGTCTACCGTCTTCGTCGGGAGCGGAAGCTTCGGTTTCCAGAGACCTAGAAGGGACGACGCCGTGAACGTCGCTGGAGTAGATGAAGGGGCCGGAATTGTCTCCACTTTCACGACCCACGACGCGACGTAGCCGCTAGTCTGTTTGATCTTGAGGGACGAACAGTCCACCTTGTACCAGATCTTTCCACCCGCGTCTTTGGACTCTGACAGGATGCGCAACGATGTACGTGACTTCATTGTCGTCAGGCGCACGAAGGCTGTCCCCGCACCACTTCGCAGTGAAGTGTCATCTTCCACGACGATAGCGTACCGAGTGGAAGAAGACTGCACAGATGCGGTCGGTTCCGCTGTTGCAGGCACCGATTTCGAGGCCGCTGGGCTGGCCAGCGACGTGGTGGCCGGAACGTAGGTCACGAGCCAGCTTGCCACGAATCCGAACGAGGCGCCCACCTGTATCTTGTACCATGTCCGCCCCGAAGTATCTTTAGAAGAGCCGGAAGCCTCAAATCTTTCTCCCTTGTGTCCGACGCGAATCACGCTGAACGTTGTACCGGCTCCAGACCGGATGTTCACCTCGTCCAGGATCGTCACGGCTGCTGCCGTGTCACCCCGCACCGTTCCGGCAATGGTGCCGAGGAGAAGAGCGAGAACGATGAACACAACAATCATCTTCTTGCTCAACGCACGTACCCCCTTATCTCGCGCTCCACTCGTCGCCTCTCAGAAGTCTCACGAGACCCCTTCGTTGCCAGAAATTTGCCGACAGCCAAGTCGACCTTAATGAACCCGCCCTCCGAAAAAGAGAGCGACGCTGGTACAACCGTGAGGCCCTGCTGACTGATCAGAGATGCAATCCTGATAAGCTCACGCCGGTGGAGAAGGAGCCTTCTGCGCCGTTTGAGCTCCTCGTCAGTTGTGTGCGCAAAAGCGTAGGGGCCTACGGACATCTGTACGAGGTAAAGCTCACGACCGTAGAACCGGCAGTACGAGTCTCCAAAAGCGAATGTCCGCGAACGCACGGCCTTTACTTCCCAACCACACAGCTCTATGCCGGCCTCCAAGCGCTCGAACGTCTTGAAGTTGTGCTGGATCCGTTTGTTGGCGACGATTACTCCGGGTTTGTTGCCCATGTTTACCGCGCAAGCACTCCAAGTACAGAGATGAAGTCCTGAGGAAGTGGCGCGATGACCCGCACCTGGACTCCCGAACTCGGCGCAACAAACGAGAGTGCAAATGCATGAAGCATCTGCCGCTCAATAACGACGTTGCGCTGTGTCCTGTATCCATAAGTATAGTCTCCGAGTATCGGATGTCCAATATAGGAGCAGTGAACGCGGATTTGATGCGTCCTCCCTGTCTCGATTCGTATCCGAAGGAGAGATGCCTGACTGCCAAAATGCTGGATGACCTCGAAGTCAGTCATGGAAGGTCGACCTGAGCTATCGGCCTGCCGAAGAAGAAGCCCTCTGGAATGAGTTGCTCCAATAGGCACGTCGATTCGGCCACTCCTCTCCGCGAATGTCCCCCAAACCAGAGCAAGATACTGCTTCTGTGCGTCGTGGTTGCTCAACTGTCGCTTGAAGCAGCTCCACCCGGCCTGAGAACGGGCCAGGATCATCACACCGCTCGTGTCCTTGTCAAGCCGATGAACGACTCCCGGCAATTCGACACCCTCTCCGTCATACAGCGTAACTCCACTTGCCAAGGCCACTTCGGTCAGCGTCCCGGCCACCCGCCCCGGTGCAGTAAAAACAGGCAGTCCAGCCGGCTTGTTCACCGCAATGATATCGTCATCGATATACAGAACCGGCACGACGACCGGTCCCAGCCTCAGCTCATGCATGAAAGCCCCAGCGGTTGGGAAAGAGAAGTGCAAGGCCACACAGTATTGCACCAGTAGTCACGAGACAGTCGGCCACGTTGAATACGGCCCAGCCACGCACCCACAAGAAATCGGTTACTTGCCCGGCGGCCACGACACGGTCGATGAAATTGCCTGCAAACCCGGCAAAAACCAGAAAGAAACCATGAGCCAGCCCTCGATCTCCACGATACAATGCTGCGACAGCTGCGACGCAGACGCCGATGCCCAGCACTGCATTCACCGGTACAACCCACTGCCACCCTCCAAAGAGCCCGAATGCGACTCCCTTGTTCATCGTCAGGACAAGCCCCGCTGGGCCTGCCATGACGGCACGTTGAACAAGGAACCGCCTTGCCATCCATTTCGTGCCCTGATCTACAAGGATCATCACCGTAACAAGGATCCCCCAGCGGACAAGATCACTCGGCTTGTTCATCGTGTTCCTTTAACCATCGCAGCGCCTTCCGTATCGACTTCCACGGTCTTGCTCCTCGAAGCATGTCCACTTAGGATGCGAACCGCAGAGCGAGCTACGCCAAAGTGACGACTGAGAATCTGCAGGAGCTCCTCATTTGCCTTGCCTTCTGCAGGTCTGGCATGTACGTGGACACGCCAGGGATCTCCTGTTTCCACGTCTGATCTGCTGCTGCCCGGGATTACGCGTACGTTGATCCGCATAACGTCTCCTATTCAACGCAACTGGGCCGTCTATCCCAACAATCAGGGACAGGCGGCCCAGCACGTCTGTGCGTCTGTCGCCCTTACTTCTTCGTCAGCAGGTGACAAGCCACTGTGTGCCCTGGAGCAACCTCAATGGCAAGAGGCTCCTGCTCTTTGCAGACAGGCATCGCGTAGGGACAGCGCGTGCGGAAGTGACACCCGGACGGAGGGTTCACCGGTGAAGGGATATCTCCCTGAAGGATAATCCGCTCCCGCTTGACCTCGGGATCTGGCACCGGCACTGCCGACAGAAGAGCCTGCGTGTACGGATGAAGCGGATGGTCGAACAGTTCATCATTCTCTGCAGTCTCGACGATCTTGCCAAGGTACATGACCGCAACGCGGTCAGACATGTGACGCACGACGGCAAGGTCGTGAGCAATGAAGAGATAGGTCAGGTTCAGCCTTTGTTGCAGCTCCTGCAACAAGTTGATGATCTGCGACTGAATCGACACATCCAGGGCCGAGATGGGTTCATCGAGGACAAGCAGTTCTGGATTGATAATAAGCGCACGGGCAACCCCGATACGCTGACGCTGACCACCGGAGAACTCATGAGGATAGCGCTTTTCGTATTCAGAACGCAGGCCCACAGTCTCCATCATGGTGGCCACGGCCTGTTTGCGCTCCTTGCGGGTACCAATGCCGTGCACATCCAGAGGTTCCTGAATGATATCGCCCACCGGCATCCGTGGGTTGAGTGAACCATACGGGTCCTGGAACATGATCTGCATGTTCCGACGGAGAGGCCGCATCTGGTTTGGAGTAAGTTTGGTGATGTCTTTCCCTTTGTAGATGATCTTCCCGCTGGTAGGCTGCAACAGCTTCAGTAAGGTGCGCCCGGCGGTCGTCTTGCCCGATCCGGATTCTCCCACCAAGCTCAGAGTCTCGCCCTGATTGATGAAGAAACTCACCTCGTCCACAGCCTTGACTGAAGCCACGGTCGTAGAGAAGACTCCTCCCTTGATAGGGAACCACTTCTTGAGTTTCTGGACTTCTACGAGTCTGGTTGCCATAGTCATTTCTCCTCTCTGCCTATGACTCGATGGGATGGAAGCAGCGTACCAGGTGACCGGGGGTAAGCTCAAGAATCTCCGGCTCTTCCTCTCTGCACTTCTCCGTAGCGAATGGGCAGCGCGGGTTGAAACGGCAGCCCTTGGGCATATGGTACGGGGAGGGGACCATGCCCTCGATAGCGGGCAACGGTTCGTTGGTCTTCTTCTCCGTGAATTTCGGGATGGACTGCAGCAGACCGTACGTGTACGGATGACGCGGAGACTTGAAGATCTCCTTGGCAGAGGCGTTCTCAACAATCTTGCCGGCATAGGCGATGGCGATGGTCTCTGCCATTTCGGCAACGACGGCAAGGTTATGCGTAATAATGAGGATGGCCATACCCAGTTTCTTCTGGAGTCCGCGCATCAGGTCAAGGATCTGTGCCTGGATCGTGACATCGAGTGCCGTCGTAGCTTCATCAGAGATCAGGAGATCGGGGTTCGAGGACAGTGCCATAGCTATCATGACCCTCTGGCGCATGCCGCCGCTCATCTCATGAGGGTACTGGCTGAAGCGCCGCTCGGGCTCGGGGATTCCCACGAGGCGAATCATCTCGATGGTACGCTTCTTCGCCTCAGCAGCATCGATCTTCTGATGCAGGGTAATAGCTTCACTGATCTGATCCCCAATCGTGTAGACAGGATTGAGAGATGTCATGGGTTCCTGGAAGATCATGGAGATTTTGTCCCCACGTATCACGCGCATGTCTTCTTCATTCTTTTTGAGAAGGTCTTCCCCATGAAAGAAAATCTCACCTCCGATGATCTTGCCAGGAGGATTGGGAATGAGACGAATGATCGAGAGGGCAGTAACGGATTTTCCGCAACCAGACTCACCCACCAGGCCCACAACTTCTCCCCGGTGAATAGTCAGATCAATACCATCCACAGCCGGAACAACACCATCCTCCGTGTAGAAGAACGTGCGTAGATTCTTGATATCAACAAGTACTTCTCGGTTGTCCACGAAGCCCCCCTTACAGTTTCAGTTTCGGGTCGATGGCATCGCGAAGTCCATCGCCGAAGAAGTTGAATCCAAGAACAGTCATGAAGATAGCCAAGCCGGGGTAGATAATCAGTCGGGGCGAATTCCAAATAAACTGCTGGGCGTTCTGCAGCATGTTTCCCCAACTGGCGAAGGGAGCCTGAACCCCGAATCCCAGGAAACTGATGGATGCCTCGTAGATGATGTTTCCACCGATACCGATGGTCGTCGAAACAATAAGGACTGCCAGCGTGTTGGGGAACAGATGTCTCCACATGATACGGTTGGCACTGGCACCGATTGCACGAGCCGCCTCCACATATTCCTGCTCCTTGAGGGAAAGCACCAGACCTCGGACAAGGCGAGCGTCGACCATCCAGCCGAACACGACAATGACCAGGATGATCTGCCACACGCCCTTTCCAAAGACGCTCGCCAGAGCTATCAGCAGTGGAAACGTTGGGATAGAGAGCATGGCATCCGTAAACCGCATAAGGATGTTGTCTGCCCAGCCACCGTAGTAGCCTGCGACGAGGCCGACTATTGCGCCCAGAAGTGTGGAGCTGATGGCCGAGGCGAATCCGATGAACAGAGAGATGCGCCCTCCAAAAAACATACGGGCAAGCACGTCACGACCATAGTCGTCGGTACCCATGGGGTGTGCACGAGAAGCAGGATTGAAGAGTCCCTCCAGACCCTCGATCTGAGCATTTGGATCGAGGCGCCAGATGAGGGGACCAACGAACACGAACAACACGATGAAGATCAGCATGAACACACCGGCCATAGCCAGCTTGTGACGAGTCAGGCGGTGAAACACCATGCCGATGTAGGTGTAATCCTCGGAAGACTTCTTCTGGCCTTTCTTCTTGGCTTCGATAGCTTTTTCCGTCATGATGTCCCCCTAGCTGTACTTGATACGTGGGTCAACCCACGCGTACACGATATCTGCCACCAGGTTAAACACAATGACCAACACACTGGAAAGCATAAGACCAATCATGGCCGTAGGGTAGTCGGCTTTGATTTCAGCCTGGATGATCAGGCTTCCCATCCCTGGAATGTTGAAAATCGTCTCTGTGATGGCTGCGCCGCCGACAATACCGGGCACCGACAATGCTATCAACGTCACGATCGGGATCATCGCATTGCGCAAAGCATGCTTGTTGATGACGGAACGCTCGGGCACGCCCTTGGCACGAGCCGTTCGGATGTAGTCCTGGCGAACGACCTCAAGCATGGAGGACCGCATGTAACGAGCATAGTACCCTATCGACAGGAAAGACAGAACGAAGACGGGCATCACGAGATATTGCGCCCGGTCCCCAAGCTTCACCCAGAACGGAGCCTGCTCCAGCCCCGGCGTGATGATCCCACCTGCAGGCAGCAGGGGCACCCCGCTTGGTCGTTTCAGGACGACGCTGAAAAGCATCATCATCATCAGTCCTAACCAGAACGAGGGCATGGACATGCCCAGAAAGCTGAAGACCGTGACGACGTAGTCCGTCATAGAGTACTGCTTGACAGCAGAGATGATGCCGATTGGAAGAGCAATGACAAGAGACACCAGAAGTTCGAGCCCCATAACTCGCATGGTCACAGGCAACCTTCTGGCGATCACGTCGCGAGCTGTTGAGCCAGGGTACAGGAGAGAGGGGCCCCAGTCCCCACGAATGACGCCGCTGAACCACTTGAAGAACCTCAGGTACCATGGAAGATCGAACCCCCAAGCCTTGATGAGGCGCTGAATGTCGGCCTTCTTGATTCGCGGGTTTTCGATCAGAGCCGCGAATGGGTTTGGCACGAGGGAAAAGATACCAAAGGACACGATCATCACGATGAGGATGAGTGGGATCATGCCCAGAACACGCCGGATTATGTAATCTCTCATGTTGGCGAAGACTCCTTTCGGCAGTCTCCCACACCCTTCTGTGGAGGCGTGGGAGCGAATAAATCGAATCTACGGGTTCTCAAACCCCGCAGTTGCGGGGTCGACAGACCTGGACACCGTATCAAGTTGCACCAATACCAGGACTCAAAGTTCCAGTTGTTGTACACAGTGAAGGAAAAAAAGGCGCGGCCCTTGAGATCCTTGTGGACTTCGTCGGGATAGACGCATTGCTCAAGGTAGAAGCACAGAAAATCTTTGCCTTATCCAGGTTATATGTATGCTTTGATGTATGCTTTGCCGCTAATGCATTGATCTCGTCTGAAGCCCAGAGGAAGGAGGGAGCATCCTTGAGACCAGCAGCACTCGCAATAGCAGCGGGGGCGAGCACCGCAGCCCTGAGGCTAGCTGCCAAGACCAGACATAAGACTCTCTTCACGCATACTCCTTCTTAGAATGAATGCAGAACATGCAAAATTCCTTTCGCGTGCTTCCTGGTAAGACACACCTCCCTCCGACATGACGACCTACCTGCAGACTGCACCTCTGTATCCAGAGCCAACATCAAAGAGATCAAAGCAGGAGGGTCGCCCAACGTCGCTGTCCGCCGAGCCCACTAGGTACTTACCCATCGTAATGTTATACCACGGTCGGCTGAGAGTGTCAATTGAACGACCCTCGCGACCCGCGGGTATGGGCTCCAGGAACAACGCGACACAGAATGCCGCCACGGCCAATCCAACTCCAAGAATCGGGTTCATGAACCGCGACCAAACCCTTGTGGCTTTTCTGAGACCAGGACTACAGCCAGGCCTCAAACACTGGACTTCCCGAGCAGCCAAAAGGCACATACGTTGCTCGAATTCCTTCCCTTCGGCGACCTCCAAAGGCATGACAAATGTGGCTAGATCGACAACCGCCATTGTGTCATGCGAAAGTCGTCTGGCCTGCACACCCTTGAACAGGTCGCAGTCACCCTGAATGATGTTCTCGATGACCCTGTCCAGCTGATCAGCTTGTTTCAGTTCTGTCTCTTCATACGCCATCTGGCTCACCCATCTTTCCCGCAATCATTGTCTTGACCTCGGTCAACGCCCGGAACAGCAGCACCTTCACATTACTTTCGCTGAGACTAAGTAGGAACGAGACTTCTCTCACAGACCTGCGTTCAAGGAGTCTCATCCGAACAACCGACCTCTTGGGCTCCTCGAGGTGGTCGATTGCCTCGTGCACCACAGCCTTCGTGTCAGCCGCCTCCGCCAGCTCATATGGGTCCTTGAGCAGGCCCGTGGAATGAACATCCATGAACTCCTGAAAGGGAAGCATGGGGTAGCCGGTCTGTTGTCTGTAATAGTCCGAGAGAGCATTTCGTTCAATCTTGTACACCCAGACGTCAAGCGGAATGCCCTGGTACGTGAAACCTTTGATGGACGAGATCACTCTGCTTATCGTGTCTTCAGCAATGTCCTCGGCGGTAGCCCTGCTCTTGACATGTCTCAGAGCATAGGCCAGCATGCGAGGGACAAAGCGCTCGACAAACCGGCGCCATGCCTCCTCATCGGCCTGCTGCAGCTTGAGTATGAATTCCTCGTCATCCACGTTGATTATCGCGCTTCCTCACTCGTATAATCGTGATTGTAAGCAATTGGTTACATCTGAGAAGGTGAACGGAGACCAAAAATGCCCGTACCGACACGTATCATGTTCGAACCACGCTCGATCGCTAATTCAAAATCGTCGGACGTTCCCATGGACAACAACGTGACATGTGACGAACCCAAGTCCTTGGCGAGTTCGTGGAACAGCACACTGACAGACTCATACATGTTCGCGCGCATTTGCGTTGTTGCTTGAAGAGGGACTACCACCATCAGTCCGGAGATCTCATGCAGCCAAGGGGTATCGGCTGCAGCAAGCTCACGAATCTTGGGCATGGTCAATCCGCCCTTCTGTGATTCTTCACCGGCATTCACCTCCAGCAGGAACGTACATGCCCTCTGCGTAGCGCGATCCTGCATATCATGCAGATGCTCGAGGAGTTCCGGATCTGCCGAATCGACCGCGTCAAACATGCGGAGGATGGCATTGTACTTATTCGACTGGAGTCGACCGATGTACCGGATAGTCGCCCCGTAGTTCTCTCGCAGGGTAAAAACGTTCTTGCGAATGGCTTCCTGGAGGTAGTTCTCACCAATTTCGGTTACCCCTGCATCAATGGCTTCCAAAATCCGGGGAAGGGGCTGTGTCTTTGTCACGCAGACAATATGCGGTTCACCGGGCTGGCCGGCCGCCCGGTGATATGACAAACAGGCTCGCTCGCGGACTTCCGCGAGACGATCAGCTATCGAGCCCACAGCCGGGGCTAGAAGCCGCGAGGCGGCCCCTTGCGCAATATGGCAGGGAGCTCGACTTCCTCGACCTTGAATTCCTTGAGAATCTTCTTCTCCTGTTCTGTCTCGGCTTTCTGAGGCTGCATCCCAGACGCTACCACCGTGATACGAATCTCATCGTTGGCCTCGCCAGACTCACCCAGAACTTCGTCAAAAGGATCGGCCAGACCGAAAATGATCTTGGCATCCTTCGACTTTGATGCACTCGACTGAATCGCCGTCGAGATGACATCCATCTCTTCCATAGAGATCTCATGGCCAATGACGTTGTAGATAAGCCCGGTGGCGCCCTGCATTGAATACTCGAGCAGCTCGTAGTTAGTGGCGGCCCTGATGGCTTTGGCCGCACGTTCGTCACCCTTGCCCGTTCCCATGCCTATCCAGATGCTGCCATCTGTTCCATCGGGAAGCTCTCCAGAAGAAGTCGATGTTAGAACGTTTTTGAGATCGGCAAAATCGAGGTTGATGATGCCAGGTGTCCGGATGAGCTCAGTGATGCCCTGAACCGCCTTCTTCAGGACCTCGTCGGCCTTGCGAAATGCATTGCTGATGGTAATCTTCCCTTCCTCCAGTTTGAATAGCCGCTGGTTTGGGATAACGATCAATCCATCGACGCTGTCACGAAGCTCCTTGATGCCATCCGCTGCGACCTTGGATCGCTGGGGGCCCTCAAAGTTGAACGGCTTGGTGACAATTGCAATGGTGAGGATGCCTAGCTCGCGAGCCACTTTCGCTAGGACAGGAGAACCTCCTGTGCCTGTGCCTCCGCCCATGCCGGCAGTTATGAACAGGAGAGAGGAGCCGGTAATTGCTTCTTTGAGTATCTCTCTACTCTCTTCTGCTGCTTTTCTCCCCACCTCAGGATCTGCGCCCGCGCCCATCCCACGAGCGACCTTTGCCCCAATCTGAATCTTGCTTTCTGCCCGACTGTACCTAAGAACCTGCGTGTCGGTGTTGACGGTCACAAAATCGACACCGGAAGGAAAATCCCCTACCATCCGATTGACGGCATTGCCACCCCCACCGCCCACGCCGATGACCCTAATGCTTACATTCGAGCTTCCCCAGGGATCCAGTCGATCATCCATAGCGGATTTCCCTCCCCGTCAGTACGTCTTAGTCAAACAGGTCAAGGCCCTTGAACAAACCGCTCAGGCCTTTGAATGCGTGCTTCTTCTGGACTCCGGCACCGTCGCCGTGGATGCCGAGTTCGAGCAACCCGACTGATGTCGAGAAGCTGGGATTCTTGAACGAGCTGAAAACAACGTCATCGACTGTCGGCTGTCCCATTCGAGCTCGCAGTCCGCTGATCTCAGAGAACTTGTCCGCGATGTGAGGCACCATGGCCGTCCCTCCGGTCAGGACAAGGCCGGCCGGTAGCATATTGTTGTAACCAGAGTGTACTAGTTCCAGTTTCACGGCCTCGGCTATTTCTTCAATGCGAGATGTCACGACATCACTGATATATGACTTCGTTGTTGCAAGAACCCCATCACCCGATGCTGTCGAATAACTCACCTGGCTATCCTGAAAATCCTTTCCCCTGCTCGCATCCACCGAACCATAGGCCACCTTGAGCTCTTCAGCAACATTCAGGCTTGTCTTCAGCATCATGGCAAGATCCATCGTCACATGACGGCCACCTATGGGCAGGACGGCAATATAGCTGAGACTGCCTCCTGTAAAAACGGCCAGATCTGTCGTGTCTCCCCCAATGTCGACACAGGCGACTCCGATTTCCTTCTCTTCTAATGAGAGGACAGCATCAGCTGACGCCAAGCCTTCGACCACGAGCCTGTCCACCTTGAGACCAGACTCTGTCACACAACGACGAAGGTTGTCCAGGATCGTCGATTGTCCAGTGACTATGAACGCTTCAAACTCAAGACGGATGCCCGACATCCTCAACGGGTCCTTGATGCCTTCCTGTCCGTCCACGAGGTACTGGCGCGGGATCACATGGATGATTTCCTGGTTTGGCCCCAGCAAGATGGCTCTGGCAGACTCCCACACGCGATTCACATCGTCCTTCTGTATCTCCCGCCCCGGTCGGGATATTGCAACAAGGCCGCGGTTCACCAATCCAGTGATATGACTACCGCCAACGTTCACGATTACCGACGAGATGGAGTAGCTGCTCATCCGTTCTGCCTCGTCGCGTGCCGCCTGGATAGCCTGTGTCACACCTTCCATATCTACAACGACGCCACGCTTCAGACTGCTGCACGGCGCTGTGCCGACCCCGAGAATGGAGTCGAGGCTGCCTCCTGTCGCCGAAGCTATGAGCATCTTGACACGGGTACTCCCAATATCGAGTACACTGACAATTCTTTCCTGGCCAGCCATCATGCCTCCTTCTTCAAGAGAACGCGTCGGATGATTGCAATGTTCTGGTACATCCTGCTTCCGAACACGACGACTGCCGCAAGGTAAAGGTCGATGCCCAGCTGATCACCCAAATACCCAAGCAGCGCTGCAACAAGACTGTTGATCAGGAAACCTGACAAGAATACTGTTGCATCGAAGCTGTCCTTCAGGTAACCCTTGATACCGCCGAGGATTGAATCCATGCCAGCTAGAAGGGCCAACCCCACATACTTGGAATAGACGGCGGGAATATGCACGGGGCGAAGAATCCCGATGATGATACCAAGTACGAGTCCGCATACTGTTACGAAGCCAACCATAGATATCTGTTTTCCTCCCCTAGTTGCTGATCCTAAGCAGGTTGACTTTTTGAACTATAGCACCAATGCGCCTCAGGTTCAACAAATCGAGCACACCTCCGGGAATCTGCAGCCCCTTGGACATGTTTTCCGTGTCGCCAATCGCGTCTATGACCAGTGGCATGCTCGTCACCTTGTCACCAACGCGAACGTTGAGGCCCGCTCTGTATACGGAACTCGAGTCGGTCAGGCGTATGCCATTCAACGATATGACTTCGGCTCCCGATGCCCAGAGATCATTTAGAAGAAGGAGCAGGTCCTCATCGGCCAGTATTGATGGTGAGGACCCTGATGATTGCTCTCGGATCGTGATCCGGATGCCAGGACCGGCAAGCGGGACAGCCCCAGTTCTCTGTTCCAACGCAGTAGCTTCGTGCTGCAACTGATTCACTTGCGCGGCAGTGTCATCAGAAGAACGAAGGTATTGCATGACTTTCTGTGACATGTCTGTCTCCTCGACGAGGAGGTCCTGTTTGTGTTGCTGGAGGTCCTTGATGACACGGATGAGGTCCTGCGGGTCCTGGTTCTGATAGGTCTGCTTCATCTCGCGGACGACGTGCGCCTGTCCGGGGAGGAGGAACCCGACGAAGAAACTGATGACAAAGAAAATCAGAATTGTCGACTGCCAGCGCGACTGCCTGGTCCGCTTCATTTGGCACCTGCTGCGTACTTGAACACAGCGTTGTTCAGCGACGCTGGGACAGTCACAGACGTCTTCGTCTCAAGTGAACACGTGATCTCAAACCGATCACGGTACACCTCCAGCACCCGGAAGAAAACGTCCTGAGAAATGCTGTCGGCGAGCATCTCAGGGTTCCCCAGCGCAGTGATAACGTAGGGTGGCGACATCCTGCTCGAATTCACAAGGATGATGGGGCCAGCACAAACGATAGGGGTATTCCCGAGAACGCGCTGGTCGTTGATGGCAATCGCCGTGGCGCCATATCTCCGCATGAGATTCACGACGCTGCGGAGGTAACCATCGTGGATGATAAAGTAGTTTGGATCATCGGAGAGTGTCGGAGTACGGGAACTGTCGCTCAGCGTTACGATGACACCAGGACCCGTCGCCTCGGCAAGCCCCGCTTTTGCTCTCAGCTCTCCCAGCTGCTGCGTTAGAACTCGCACTTCGTCGCTCGTGGCAGCGCCCTTGCTCTCAAGCTCTCCTAACTGTCCCCGAAGATCGACAATCCGCTGGGCGGCACTATCATTCTCCTTTTCCAGTCCCTTCATGATTTCGACCAACTCGACATTCTGGGCTGAAACAACGTACGCTTTGTTCACTGTGGGCTCGAACTGGACAGCCAGAAGGTATCCGAATCCAGCGGCTATGATGAACAGCGCAGCGAGGAAAAGACTTCCGTTTCTTCCACGCGTGATCATGGGGTTCCCGGGATGACGGCCTGGCCGTCGAACCGCAGATCGATGGTTACTTTCTTCGCTTTGAATGCAGGCATGCCGAGGACCGCGATCCCTCGTTCGATCTTGGAAGCCCCATTCGCGCTATCACCGAGGATAAGCGTCTTGCCGTCTTTCAACCGTACGACAAATCCTATCGATGAGGACAGTGACATGTCCATGATGGCCAACTGGTCCCGATACTGTATTAACTGGCAGCACAGCGGCGCATACTTGAGCGAAGTGGCCAGAAAGGCCGGGGGTGCAGACGGGAACCCACTTACGTCAACCACGTTCCAAGACGCCGATGCCCTTGTCACGGTGTAGGCTGTTCCCGTCTGCAGGAACACGGCAACCAGCTTGTCCCCTTGCCTGATCACCACATCGGGGTCAGCTATGTCTACGCCGACAGTGGCGTTCCAGGGTCGTTCGCGCTTGATAGTCACATCAGAAACGGGGAGTCCCTCCAGCCTGTCAACGACCGAAACCCTGTTGAGGAACATGAGAAAACCCTGAGGTCTACTACACCAGACCTGATCCACAACAGGAGCCTCCCAGGAGTCTGCATGTATGGCTACACGGGCGGCCGGGACAGTAAACCAGTAGACCGCCACTACCACCAAAGCAATCAAACCCATGCGCCACAGTAGCTTCATAAACGGAGATACTCATAACTGATACCCATGCACCACCTCTTAGGAGAAGTCGCCCAGCAGCCTGATCTCGGGCGAAAGGCGCACGTTGAACCGTGCATAGACTCTCTGTACGACAATGTCCATAAGGCGTATGACATCAAGTGCCGTCGCTCCTCCCAGATTGACGATGAAGTTCGCATGCTTGGCCGACACTTGCGCCTGCCCCACCTGGAGTCCCTTGCACTCAGCTTCCTCTATCAGCTTGCCAGCATAGGTCGTTGGAGGATTCGTGAAGATACTTCCTGCGTTCGGATACTCCCAAGACTGTTTCATATGCTTCTCCGATCGAATACGTGCAGCTGTCGACCGGATTGTTGCTCCGTCACCGGGTTCAAGATCAAATGCAGCGCCCAGAATGATGGCCCCGCTCTCCTGAAACTCGCTATAGCGGTAGTCAAAATCGACATCTTCATGCTTCTTTACGGCATACTCGAGGTTGCGATCAAGGACTTCTACATACGCCAGGTGGTTGCTTATGGCCTGAGAGAACGAACCTGCGTTCATGTAGATGGCTCCCCCAACAGTACCGGGTATGCTGATGAGATATTCCAGTCCAGACAGATCCTGCTGGATGGCGAAGTCAAGCAGGGAGGACAGTGGCATCGGGGCACGAGCAAGCACCAGTCCTTTCTCCATCAATGGCCGAAGCGAGGTCTCCATGAGTCTTACGACCAAGCCTTCGACACCATGATCGGAGACAAGAACATTTGTTCCGTTGCCGAGAACAGTCGTCGGTATCTTGAGAGCTCTGGCAGCACGCAGTGCGCAAACCAGATCCTCCTCACCGCATGGCGTGTAGAGGTACTCGGCCGGGCCGCCGATACGAAACGACGTGTAGGACGAGAGGGGCTCCTTCATCAGGACCCGTTGCTCGACGCGACGTCTGAACTTGTTTATGACCGAATCCACCATCAATCGTTCTCCTGCTTCGTGCATCCCTCAAGGGGTGTAGTGGTTTGATATTGTACCGTATTGCCGCTCGTCAGCAAACCACAAAACCTCAGGCCAAGCTTGTTCACATCACCGGGACCCATAAACAGTACTACATCGCCCCAAGTGGCTGACACCCGCAAGACGTCGAGCATCTGGTCCACAGGCATATGGGGTACCAATGAGTCGCCAACCGCTGTCTTCACGCTCTCTCGCAGACTCTCGTTCAGCTCTTCTGGACACTCCGTTGTCTCCCCTGCTGGGAAGATGTCGAGCAGCACGACCCGCGAGACTCCAGCTAGTGCCGGTCCATAATCTTCAAGACACCTGCTTACTCGAGAGAAACGGTGCGGCTGGAGCACGACGGTGAGCGATCTTCCGGGAAACCGTACCGAGACGGCCTGCAGGGTCGCCCTGATCTCCGTAGGGTGATCGGCATGGTCTGTGAGGACAACCATTCCATCATGGTCTGTCAGCAGCTGCATCCGCCGCTCCATCCCGGGGAAACCTTCCAGAACATGGAGCGTGTCTGCGAGGGGCACCCCGACTGCCTCGCACACCAGGCACGCAGCGACGGCGTTGAGATAGCTCTTCTCGTCCCCTTGCTCCATGGCAAATGGTTGCTCTGTACCTTCTCTGGCAACCGTTGCCGTGTTGCTGCTGGCATCGTACCTCATCTGCACCTGGCTTGAGGCTTCCTGACCGTACAAGGCGTGTCGCGGCAGAGCCCGCACGATCCTGGTTACTTCTCTATCGTCGCCACAGCCAACAACCAGGCCGCCCCGCTCAGCACACTGCTGCACAAATTGGGCGAATGCACTGACAAGAATGGAGAAATCGTCCCTATAAGCTCCCAGGTGGTCGCGGTCAATATTCGTGACGACGGCTACATCTGGATGGAACTTCAGGAACGAGCCGTCTGATTCATCAGTCTCCAAAACCATGATTGCGCGTCCCTGAATCTGCTTCTGCTGCGTCCCTTCGGGGGGGAAGGCTTGGTCGAATCCTCTGATATGCCCCCCAACGCAGATGGTCGGAAGGAAGCCCTGTTTTGCCAGCGCGTATCCAATCATTCCCGACGTCGTGGTCTTGCCATGCGTGCCAGCAACAGCTATCAGGAAGTACTGTGATGCGACGGCAGACAAGACGTCTGTTCGGTGAAAAACGCTAGATCCAATACCTCTTGCGGCCACGAGTACGACGTTATCCGGGCGAATCGCGGACGACCGCACAAGAATCTCGTCATTGCGAAGTGCTCCAGCTGCTTCAGCTTCGGACATCACCAGTATGCCCAACGAGGCCAATCGTTTAGCCTCGAAACCGCAGTTTTCAATGTCTGAACCCCGCACATTCATACCGATGCTGCGCAGCAACATGGCCAGTGAACTCATCCCTGTGCCGCAGATGCCGACAAGAAAAAACGGTGTTCCAAGTTGCAAGGGCTCAATCACGTGAGCACTCCTCCTCGATGGTGCGTGCTATGGCATTCGCGGCATCACTCCTGAAAATGCTGGAAGCAGGAAGAGACAAGCCTGCTTTATCATCGAGCGCCTTCTCCACGATGGACAGGTACCCGTCGAACTGCAGTGATTGCTGCTCGATGCGTACGCCGAGACCGAGGCTCTCGAGATATATCGCATTTTTCGACTGGTGCCGGCCAACGGCGAATGGATAGGGGATGACGACAGCATAGATGCTTCCAACGGCAAGTTCCGTAAGCGCAAGTGCACCGCCTCTCGTCACCGCCACACGAGTCTGCTCATAGAGTCGCTCCATATGCTCCTCATAGGAGATGACGGCAGGACTAACGTGGTGCAGAGATAGTCCGTCCACCGCATTACAAATCCTCGCATACTCGTCGGTTCCAGTTACCACGGTGACTGGAAGTTCGCGCCCCCTGCTTTCCAGCTCCTGGATCGTCCGCAGAAACAGTTCGTTGACAAAACTTGCTCCGCCGCTACCCCCGATGAACAGTAGTCCCCGTCGAAGGGGTTTGTTGAACCGACATTCCGCCAGTGCCGCGTAGACCTTGCGTCGCAGAGGGTTTCCAGTGACGGTGAACCGTGGACCCGAGACCCCTTCGACGGGAAACCCCAGGAACATGTGCCGCGCACAGCCGGAGAACAGTCGATTCGCCCTCCCCATGACGGCATTTTGTTCCAGAAGGTACACGGGGACCCCACTCATCTGCGCAGCAACTATTCCTGGCACCGATACGTATCCACCGGTACCAACAAAAGCATCCGCATGAACATCCGCCATGACACGGCGAGCCGCCCTCACTCCGCTCCGAGTTGCACATGCAAGGCGCCACATCGATCTGGGGGTATACAGAAGCGGGGCTGAACAGACAGTTTTGACATCAAGCCCATGAGAGAGGAAAACACGTTCTTCCATGCTGTCGGACCGTGCCAGCATGGTGACAATTCCACTGTCCGACAAACGCTCAGCAATTGCGACTGCTGGGTAGATATGCCCCCCTGTTCCTCCTCCAGCGATAAGGTAGTGCATCAGACAGCCTCCGGGCTCCGGGAAATAGCTCCCGCGATGCCAAGTGCGGCCATCTCGAAGACGATGTGATTGCCTCCCTGACTGAAGAAAGGCAGTGGTACTCCTGTCGTAGGAAGCAGTCCGACAACGACACCAATGTTGACAAACACCTGCACGGCGAGGAATACACCCAGCGCCATGGTATAGACTCGGGCAAATGGCTCCGAGGACCTCGAGGCAAGCTTGAACAGGTCAAAGACGAGCCATAGAAAAATGCCGAGTACAATGGTCACGCCGATAAACCCAAATTCCTCCGAGAATATGGCAAAAACGAAGTCATTTTCCTGGGCCGGGAAGTGGACAAATTTCTGGACACTCCGCATGAAACCCCGCCCTAGCATACCGCCTCTCGCGACGGCAAACATGGAGTTCACCAGCTGATAGGCCACGCCTTTGGCCTTATCGACAGCCAGTGGGTTGATAAACGAGGTCATCCTGACTTTCCAGGAAGCTTTCACGTTCACCGCCACCAGTGCCAGGGCACTCAAGGCAGCCGTTCGGCTGATCCAGTAGCTGAACGGAGCACCGACGCCGAGCAGGATGACGATTGAGGACCCGGCAATGACGAAGGCCGTCCCGAAGTCGGGTTCCAGTGCGACCAGACCCGTAAACATCAGCACGAATAGCAGAAACGTGCGGTAGTATCGATGGTCATACTGGTTCAGGTACTTGCCGCTGAAGAGCTTGGCGGCGAGAAGAGGCACCACCAGGACAACTGCCTGAGATGGCTGCAAGCCAATCGAACTCGTCCCGATCCACCGACTGGAGCCATTGACGCTCCTACCGATACCGGGAACGAGAACAGCAACCAGCAACGCCCCCAAGGCATACGTCAGGAATTCGGACATGTCTGCCCAACGCATGTACTTAAACCGCGAGCTGAACCAGTAGGCGAAAACTCCCACACCTACGATAATCGCCTGCTTGACGACACTCGGGGTGACCGCTACCAATTGACCTCGCGCAGCACTGAGACTGACGGCGATACTGTAGTTCTGCAGTACCCCCAGGCAGAGCAGTATGGCGACGAGAACCAGAATACGTTTCACGGCGCGATAGAACCCAGGCGACCCTGCACGATTTCCCTGAACCGGTCGCCACGCTGCTCAAAATCCCTGAACATGTCGAAACTGGCACAAGCAGGAGACAGAAGCAGCGTACCGCCTGCAGAAAGAAGTCGCACTCCATTACTAACAGCGTCCTCAAGCGATTCGACGTGTACAATCGTCTTCATGCCAACCGTGCGCAGCGCATCTTCGATAGCCGGGCCGGTCGCGCCCATTACGATTGCCGATACCAGATTTCTGTCTTGAACCAGACGCTGCGCCATCTCGTCGAATGAGACCTCCTTCGAACTGCCTCCCAGAATGACTGCATATGGTCCAGTCATAGCATTAGCTGCTGTCATGACCGATTCTGGCGTCGTTGCCTTGGAGTCGTTGACGAACGTCACGCCACCTGCTGTTCCAACGTACTCCAGTCGGTGAGGCAGCCCGTTGAAGTCCCTCACGGCCCTGCGGATGGCATCTGGCGAGATACCGTACAGAAAAGCCGCCAGAGCTGCACTCATAGCATTCGCCACATTGTGCCGCCCCGGGATGCGCAGATCTGTCTCCCTGAACAACTCCACCGTTCGTGTCGCATCTTTGAAAATGATAATGCCATCGACAACATGCACGCCGGAGAATACATCGTTGCCCAGTCCGAAGTAGAACACGGAAGGACTCAGCGTTGGCCCAAGCGCTCTCAGCGCGGAATCGTCCCAGTTAAGCACAACGGTGTCTTCTGCGGTCATGTTCTCAAATATGCGCCTTTTCGTGGCAAAATAGCGTTCCATGGTACCATAACGGTCAAGATGGTTCGGAACCAGGTTTGAGAAGATAACCACTCTGGGGTGGAACATATGAATTGTCTCGAGCTGGAAGCAGCTGACCTCCAGAACCGCAGGTCCTGCCAATGGATGTTCCACCAGAAGCTGCGACACTGGAGGACCCAGGTTGCCCCCCGTCACTGTGCCGGGATACTCCTCGGCAACGATTTTCCCAAGAAGAGCTGTGGTCGTGCTCTTGCCATTGCTGCCAGTAACGGCAAGCACTAACAGATCGGCATACGCAGCAATCTCCATCTCACCAACGACGAGTTTGCCCATCTGCACGGCGGCCAAGACAATCGGAGCTTTGGGCGGAACGCCAGGCGACACGATGACGACGTCGAAGGCGGCCATGAGATTCGCACTGTTTTGTCCAAATTCAAAGGGAATTCGCGCCTGCTGAAGAAGCCGTACGGCATGCTCAAACTTCTCGTCGGCAGCCTGCTGCTTGAACTCCGACACGAAGACGTTGATTCCGTGATCATGCAAGTAGAGGGCTGCGTACAATCCACTTGGCAATGCTCCAACGATGAACGCAGAATTGAAAGGGATCACTGGTTACCTCCACGTCATCGTCAGCGCTCCCGCAATGACAAACAGGGTACTCACGACAAAGAACCGGTCGACGATCTTCGGTTCCGTCCACCCCAGCTTCTCAAAATGGTGATGTATCGGAGCCATAAGAAACACTCTCTTCCTGCGCCCAGAGGCTTTGAAAACAAACACCTGGATCATCACGCTTATCGCCTCTCCCAGGAACAGTCCTCCCAACAGGATCGACGACACCTGGTTCCCGGAGGCAAATGCCCACGCGACGAAAATGGAACCAAGCGCAAGTGACCCCGTATCTCCCATGAACACTGATGCTTTTGAGCCATTGAACCACAGAAACGAGATGACAAACGCAACAGCTGCCAAAGGAAGTATTCCGGCCAGCCCTGATGGATGCAACAGCGAGGCCACTCCAGCCACAGCAAATGCCGGAAGACTCGTCTTGGCGAGCAGACCATCAAGGCCATCCGTCAGGTTGAACGCATTCACCATGCCGACTGCGTACAGCATAGCAACAACGTAGAAAGCCCAGCCTGCGAGAAGGACTCCACCGCTGGCCAAACGAAGGGCCGGAACGATCGATGGATACGCTAGAGTGAAGAAGAGTCCAGCCGCTACTGTCTGGATCAGAAGTTTCTGGTAGCCAGGCAGTCCATCATTTCTGTGCTTGAGCTCTTTGGTCCAGTCGTCCAAAAAACCGGAAAGGAGATTGATGGTCACGAAGACAATTGTGGCGACATCGAGCTTTGTCAAGCCTCTTCGCCCCATCACGAAGAGATAGGCAACCACGGTCCCGGTGATGTTGAGAACCAGCATCAGGCCGCCCCCAGTGGGCGTGCCCTCTTTGGACCTGTGAGAAGCAGGTCCCTCTTCCCGTATCAACTGCGTAAACCGTGTCCTGCGAAGCCACACAATGAGGAGTGGCAAAAGAGCCAGATCCACAAGGGAAAGAACGAGGACCAGCGACATGCCAAACGTCGTCGTCATCGCTGTTCCTCCTGCGACCGTAGATCACTGGCACTACAGACATAGCCGTGATCGCGCAACGCGAGGCGCACCTCTTCCCGATCATCGAAGACAACGTCCTCGTGCTCGTAGTACATGACCGTCTCATGTCCACGACCGAGAATCAGGACCATGTCACCGGGTCTGGCTGCAGCAACGGCAGTTCGAATTGCCTGTCTTCTGTCTTCGATGACCGTGAAATGCTCGGTGGTGAACCCGTGTTCGATGTCATGAACAGCAATCGACGCATCTTCATGACGAGGATCCTCGACAGTCACGTAAGACCAGCGGCAGGCCTTCTCTGCGAGACGGGCCATAATCGGGCGTTTCTCGCGGTCGTCGGCACCGACAGAGCCGAACACGGCTAGCAAGTCCCCCTGAACGGTGTGCCGCACAGCGTTGAACAGTGCCGAAAACTCCTCTGGTGTATGGGCGTAATCCACGACAACATCGAAGGGCTGTCCACAGTCAATGCGCTCGTAGCGTCCGGGGATGTATAGTGGAGCAGCAAGAGATTGCACAGCCGTGCCCAGATCGCAGGTGGGTTCAAGAGCACAGACCGAACTGATGGCCGCCAGACAGTTGGATGCCTGGAATGCCGGGCCGATCGAAAGCTCCACGTTAAACGTTGCTCCACCTCGGGTACGGACCTGAAACGTGGTTCTTCCCTTTGTGGACACGACGTGTTCACCGCGCAGGTCAGCCTCTTGCTCCAGGGAAAACGTTCTAACCTGCGAGTGTCCCGCTGCGTTCCTGAATGCAGCGAACGAAGAATCGTCGGCGTTGAGAACGGCCACAGAGCTTTCATCGAGTGACGTGAACAGATGCAGCTTGGCCGCCAGATACGCACCCATCGTGCCATGATAACCCATATGATCCTGCGAGAAATTGGTGAAGACTCCGCAATCAAAGCGCATGCCATGGACTCTGCCAAAAGCGAGTGCAAACGAGGAAACCTCCAGCACCGCAACCTCTGCCCCCTGGTGGATCGCATGGTCAAGGTACCAGTTGAGCGCGAAGGCTTCCGGCGTCGTGGCGGGAAGCGAGTCGGGAGGAAAGAACTCGCCGTCGGGCATGAAATAGCCCGTGGTCCCAATCATGACACACGCAATGTCCAATCCCTGCAGAAGACGACGGATCATGTATGCTGTGCTTGTCTTGCCGCTCGTTCCAGTGATGCCAATCATCTTCATGCGACGAGCAGGGAAGCTGAAAAAAGCCTGCGAGACCAGGCTCAGGAACTCACGGCAGCTCGAGACGACGACAACCGGAACATCCTGAACCTCAGGATGCTCAGTCTCGGCAACGACGCAGGACGCCCCAGCGCAAAGAGCGCTTGCGATGTAGGACGCCCCGTCCAGCCTGGTTCCGGAGATGGCGACGAACATGGCTCCCGGCCCGCATTCACGGGAATCGGGCGTGACCAAGCTGATCATGGTCCTCTGGCCCAGCGAAGAACGCTTGGGATCCCAGGACGATGGAGGCAGCATATGAAGGAGCTCAGCAAGCTCTCGTTCTTGGGCGGCGTATTTCATGGTTTCAACCTCAGATACTGTATCAGCTGGAGCGCAATCTTCTTGAAGGTTGGCCCCGCTACACGAAATGACGTGCGTTCTCCTTTTTGGGTCTCATGGATGCTAAGGAACACGACGACCCTGGGGTCGTTCGCGGTCAGAATTCCTGCGAAGCTGAATACGTACGATCCGTCATTCAGATAGCCCCCACCGGGAGCGGCGATCTGAGCAGTACCTGTCTTCCCGGCAACTTCATAGCCAGGGATGTACGCACTGAAAACGCCGACATCTTTCTGCACGACTCCATGAAGGCCCTCGAGAACAGCCTTGGCCGTCTCCGGCTTGAACAACTGGCCGACGACTCCAGGGACGTCCGTGCGCTGACTCGCCCCAGAAGCGTCGACGATATGGTCGACCACATAGGGTCGCTGCATGAGGCCTCCGTTGGCTATCGCGGCGTAGAAGTTTGCCATTTGAATCGCCGTCACTGCTATGCCCTGGCCAAATCCCATGGTGGGAAGCGTCGTCTTTGACCAGAGAGACGTCGGAAGCAGAATGCCGGACTCCTCTCCAGGCAGATCGATACCCGTCGGTTTGCCAAAACCGTACCGGCTCAGGCAGTCATAGAAGCGCGTAGCTCCTATCTTCATGCTCAATTGGCAAAACGCCACATTCGAGGAGTGCTGCAGCATTGCGTAGAGGTTCATGGTCCCATATGGATAGAGATCGTGAACGACCGTGTCGAAGACTTTGAGACTACCACCGCTGTAGAACGTACTCTGCAGCGTGATCGTACCCGTCTCGAGACCAGCGACCGATGTTGCCGCCTTGAATACAGAACCAGGCTCATAGTTGGCACTGATTACCTTTTCTGACAGAGAACTCATCGGAGCATCCTGCCAGTGTTCAGGATCCACGCCGGGGACATCGACCATCGCAAGGACCGCATCGGTCTTTGGGTCCAGGATCGTGCATGTAGCCCGCTTTCCATCGTACGTCTTGAGAGTGTCCATGAGAGCCTGCTGCGCGAAATACTGGATGTTCGAGTCGATTGTCAGCACGATGTTCTTCCCTGCTATGGGTTCGAGGACATCTTCTGTGACGGCGGGCTCACCAGGGTTCGACCCGGAGACTCTGTAAGTATGCCGCCCGTCTGTACCTCCAAGTTCCTTATCGTATTGAAACTCGATTCCCGAGAGGCCCTGGTTGTCCGAGCCCGTGACGCCGACAACGGAAGACATGAGAGCTCCCAGTGGATAGACCCGGCGATAGCCCTTGTCCAGCACGATTCCTGGTATATTGAGTCGGCTCAGTGCGTCGTATTCCACAACGCCTACCTGCTTCTTCAGATAAATGAAGCTTGATGACGCGCTGCGTATCTGTTGCTCCAGCTGCGTCACAGATGTCTTGAGGATGGGGGCAATGCTGGCGGCAGTCAAGTGAGGATCCCCCACTTCCTTCATGTACAGGCCCAGGGACCACGTCGCTACATCCTGCGCTAGTACACGTCCTGTCGAATCCAAAATCATTCCTCGCTTTGCTTTGATAGGGATGGAGTCGGTTTCAAGCTGCTGGTTGGCCATGTTCACAAGAGCAGTTCGGGCCACTACTTGCAGATAGACGAACCGTGACTCAATTCCTAGCACTGCAACCAGGAATACAATAAAAACGACGACAAGACGTCGTCTGAACATATCATTGAAAGACGCGACGCCTCTCTTCATCAATTCCGTATGGTCTTGACGCAGGGATTCCTACTAGTGAAGACTGTCCAGTGTGCCAATCACCACCGTGTTATTGGCTGCCATTCCTATGGCGCCTGCGGCAGCTCGCACCCGATCGGGTGACATGAGCTTTGTATCGCGCTCGAGCAGTGATTCTTGCAGCTGAAGCTGTACCTGAATGGCTGTCCTGTTCAACTCCACCTGATGTTCCAGGAAGAGAGTTGTGCTGTACACATAACCATAGGCACACAACAAACCAACGATTGTCACGCTCAGAACAACATACCGACGTGTTGCGCTCCTTGCCCTGGCCGAGACACGGACTGCCGCGGCAGGATGGCGGACTGTTGTGTAGTTGCCTCTGACTGCAATACTCATGGCTGTACCCTTTCCAACACGCGCAACTTGGCGCTGCGAGAGCGTCTGTTCGTCACGACTTCTGAGTCCGTAGGCCGAATGACCTTTTTGTTGACCAGATGAAATCCTGGCTCCCCCGAGACCGGATTCCCGCAGAGAGCCAGGTAGCTTCTCTTCACAATTCTATCTTCGAGCGAATGGTAACTAATGACCAGGAGTCTTCCATTTAGATTCAGGAGCGATGCTGCGGACTTGAGACCATTCTCGAGAGCATTGAGCTCATCGTTGACATATATGCGCAGAGCTTGAAAGGATTTGGTGGCAGGATGCAAGCGGGCGTGCCTGGTAGGGAAGACAGCGGCTACTGTCTCCGCCAATTCGCTCGTCGTCTCGATCGGCGCTCGTTGCCGACGACGTACGATCGCGCGAGCGACCCGGCGCGACCTCCCCTCCTCGCCGTACTTCCACAAGATGTCGGCGATGTCTTCCTCTGGAAACGAGTTCACGATATCCCTGGCAGAGACCTTGAGATTGTCGTCCAGTCGCATGTCCAGTGGTTGGTCATGGCTAAACGAAAAACCCCTGCCTGTGCCCGTGAGTTGCTCTGAAGAAAAACCCAGATCCATCAGGATTCCGTCGAATCGTGTGTCTGGATAATCCTTCAACAACCGCGTCATGTCCCGAAAGTTTCCGCGGATGATAACCTTGCGGGCGGCAGTATCATTCAGCCGCTCGCGGGCAATGGCGAGAACCGCTGCATCAACGTCCAACATGAAAAGCGTCCCTTCGCTAGAAAGTTGACGCCCAACCTCATATGCGTGTCCGCCTTCCCCTGTCGTGCAATCCAGATAAGTTCCGTCTGGTCGAATCTGCAGGTATGTTATGACCTCGTCCAAGAGGACTGGGGTATGAACAAACTCGCTCATCTGGCCTGCAAAGCTCCAATATTCTGTTCGAAAACCTTCTCAGCTTTAGACCGGTAGACATCCCAGATGTGAATGTCCCAGATCTCCAGGTGCGTCAAGGCACCGGCGAATACGATCTCTTTGTCGATCGAAGCATACTCACGTAGGTGTTGGGGTATCGAAATACGACCAATTTTGTCGAGTTCAACCGTTGCCGCTCCGCTGAAGAGAATGCGGACGAAAGCCCGATTGTCGGATGAGACAGGGATGAGGTCACCATAGAACCGGTTGATGATGGAGGTCCACACTCTGTCATCAAACAGGTAAAGGCATCGATCCATGCCCTTGGTGAGAACGTAGGAAGAGCCGGTGTCACATCGGTAGTGGGCGGGGAACACTGTTCGTCCTTTGTCGTCCACGGAGTAACGGTATTCACCGATGAAGCAGTTCTCCTTGTTCATGGCGTAAGTATACCACAATTTCCCACTTTTTACCACAATTCATGGAAAACCGCCAAGAACAAGTGTTAAACTATCGTTCCGCCTCCAAGTATATATCGGTCGTCGTAGAAGACCACCGCTTGTCCCGGGGTAACAGCAAACAATGAATCAGCCAGATGGACGGAGACTCTATCCTCAGAGACTCGGTCAATGCTTCCTTTGACCGGCTTTGATCTGTATCGTGTCACGACGTCTGCGCTGAAGTGCAACGATTTTCCGGTGGGAAGATGCTGCCATTTCAGGTCAATAGCTTCAAACGCATCTCTCATACACGCACTTCGCTGCCCGACGACCAGCTGATTCGTTGTGTATCGCTTCTCCACGACATAGAGCCGTGATGCAGCACTGATGCCAAGGCCTGATCGCTGGCCGATCGTGTATGACACTAGCCCCTGGTGCTTCCCGATAACGGTTCCATCTATCAGGATCACATCTCCAGGCACACATGGCAGGCGACGACGGATCTCTTCGCCGACCGAACCTTCCACGAAACACAGATCCTGGCTTTCGCGACTTGCCAGAAGACCGGGGCTGAACCATCGTGAAGCCAGTCCCTCCACCTCGCTCTTGATGTGGCCCGCGAGAGGGAACAGGGCTCTGCGACGCTGCTCTGCCGAAAGCCGGTACAGGAAGTATGACTGATCCTTCGCCTGGTCTGTGCCGCGGCAGATTTGATCCCCATCACCACCGTGGACGATTCCTGCGTAGTGGCCGCTCGCGATAAGGTCTGCATGCAGCTCGTCGGCCACGTTAAGCAGCTCCTGCCACTTGACGTACTCGTTGCAGAATACGCAAGGATTTGGCGTGGCCCCTTTGGCCATCGCTTGCCAGAACGGCTGGACGACCCGGCAGTCAAAGGCATCTTTCACGTTCACATTGTGCCAAACGATTCCAAGCTGCTCGCACTGGGCCTTTGCCCGTTGTGTAGAACTGATGTCACAGCACGCACTGTGCTGAGAGAAGTGAAGAGTGACCCCGATGACGTGTTCGCCAAGCTCCTTCAGGAGCAGTGCAGAGACAGCAGAGTCTACCCCTCCACTCATTCCGACTACGATGCTCATGAACAGCATCCAGCCACTAGGCTGGTTCCGGGAGCAGCAACAACGGCCATCCTGGTCGCCTTGTGGAATCCTCCGATATCCGAGCTACATCCACTATTGGACGGCTCCTTGCTTGGGCTTCTTCTTGACGTCAAGTCCTGACTCATCGGCGTACTCATAGGTCTCGTATCTGAGGCAACACATCAGCTTGCCACAGACGCCCGTTATCTTGTTGGGGTTCAAACTCAGGTTCTGTACCCGGGCGCACTTGAGACTGACCGGTTTGATCTCCTTGAGGAAGCAGTTACAGCATAGCTCGCGCCCACACATGCCCACCGTGGCAAAGAAACGGGTTTCATCGCGTGAGCCGATCTGCCACATTTGCACCTTGGCTCTCAGCGACCGTGACAGAGTGGACACGAGTGCCCGGAAGTCGACGCGGGTCTCGGCGGTGAAATAGAACACGTACTGCTTGCCTGAAAAAGAAAGCTCACAGTTCACGAGGTGGATCGGAAGTCTGGTCGCCCGTACCTGCTCCTTGCACAGAAGTACCGCTGCGTCTTGTTTTCGCTGGTTCTCCTCAAGACGCTCAACATCAGTCGGAGCAAGCTTGCGGACATACTTGAGGCTGCCTCCAGCCCGCTTCTTTCCTAATGCATCGTGCCTTGGATAACCAATGATGACGTGCATCAGCTCCTTATCACTGCCAATTGCCAGGACTCCGTCGCCAGGGAGCAACACGGCGCCATCGCTGACTTCGATAATGTACGACTGGTATGACTTGGCTGAGCGAGCGCTCAGATAACGTACCGAGGAGCAGCTCGCCGGCAACATATAGGTGTGATCATTCATGAGTGGTCATTCTCCTCAGCTCCAGTAAAGCGTTTGTCAGGACAAGTTCGGGGTTCACGTTCTGTTCTATATGCTTCAAACGTTCCCCCAGATGGTCCAGAAAGAGTCCGACCCTGGATTCGTCCAGCACGAAGTTCACACGGGCCAGTTCAGGTTCGGTAGAAAGTGATATGCCTGCTGCAGGGGGAGCTTTCCCCCTCGCCCGCAGAACGCTGTTCATGAAAAGTGCAATCGTCTGTAGACCCGCCGTTGCGTTGTCCCGAAGACTATTTTGACTGCTCATCCTGAGGAGACGACCGACGGTCTCGGAGAGGCTTACATTTGCCTTGGCGAATTCCAGGAGCACTTCGAGGCGAGCATCTTCTCCAGTTACGAACACCGCGTCCTGAAGATCTGAGGTCACCTGAGTACCCCGCTCAACCTTCATGACCTGGACCCGCGACCGAATCGTGGCCAAGACGCGCCTGCTGTTCTGAGAGAGCAACAGGAAGACATTCCCTGAGACCGGTTCTTCGATGGTCTTGAGAACTCGGTCGGCTGCAACATCGGTGAAAAAGTCCACTCCGCGGAAAACGCTTACCTTCAGGCAGCCCGACGCAGTCTTAACCGACGCATATGAGATGAACTGGTCGACAGTATCTATTCTGAGAATGCCTGAATCTCCGAAAACTCTGATGTTTGCCGAACCCCCTGCGTCCACCTGTCGGCACGACGGGCATGTATCACAGAACTCCCCGGGAGCATGATCCCCCCGGCAGTTGCCTGCTTTGGCAAGAGCAGCCGCCAACGTGAGTTTGGCATCTTCATCCCTGCCAACGAGAAGATATGCATGTCCCAGCCTGTGAGAAACAAGAGCGGCCTCGAAACATCGAGTAGCTGGACAGTCAGCGACTGCATCAGTCATCCGTTTCGCTGACACCGACTATGTCTCCCGCATCGTTCTTTCTGATTCTCTCACACTCGTCTCCACCAGTCTGTCCACATCCACCAAGGACTGTCGACATCAAGTATACGCCACTCTCCGCCTGCGCAATGAACAAGTTCCGGGGCATCAACGAACAAACGGGCCGGCAGAGCCCCGGCCCGTTCCTGCATGCGCTTCGACGTGACTACTTCTCAATATCGGCAAGCTGTTTGTAGAGCTTCCGCTGCTCAGCCGTCAGCGTCTTGGGGACACCTATCTCGATACGAACGATGTAGTCTCCCCGGCGTCGTTCTCCAACCGCCTGAGCTCCTTTGCCGCGAATCCGCACCTCGGCGCCATGCTGGCTCCCGGCTGGTATCGTCACGGTCTCCGTTCCACCTTCCACGAGAGGAACCGCGATCGTCGTCCCAAGCACGGCCTTGGCAGGAGACATCCGGACTGTGTGATACAGAACGCTCCCTTGCCGTTCAAACCGAGAATCGTGCTGAACGGTAATGAGGAGATAAAGGTCACCGGATTGGCCACCATGCTTTCCAGCATCTCCCTGTCCTGCGATACGCACCTTCATGCCGGTGTCAACTCCAGCAGGAATCGTCACCTCAATGGTCTTGTCGGCCTTGGCAACGCCAGAGCCCTTGCAGGTCGGGCATGGCGACTCTATGACCCTGCCTTCGCCACGGCACGTGGGACAGACCCCCGCAGTAACGACACGCCCGAAGATAGTGTCTTGAACTTGACGAACCTCGCCCGTGCCATTACAGGTGGAGCACACCTTCGGGGATGTACCTGAGGCCGCCCCAGTGCCGCGGCAGGTTACACACGTATCGTACCGCCTGACCTGGATCTCTTCTTTGACACCGAAAACAGCTTGTTCCAGCGTAAGAGTCATACTGACGCTCAGATCCCGTCCGCGTGGCGTTTCCTCGGCCTGTTGACGACCAAAACCCCCCATGAAACTGCCAAAGAGGTCCCCAATGTCGAAGCCCCCGAACGTCCCGCCGGAACCGCCACCCTGGGGAGTCCAGACCTGGCCCGCGCCAGGGAAACCAGCGGGACCAGCTTTACCATAGGTATCATATTGCTGTCGCTTCGCAGGATCACTGAGGGTATCATACGCCTCATTGACATCTGACATCTGCCTGGGTGCTTGGGGGTCATCTTTGTGGAGGTCGGGGTGGTACTTCTTGACCAGTTCACGATAGGCCTTCTTGATGTCATCCTGGGAGGCCCCCCTGGGCACTCCCATGACATCATAGTAGTCTCGATCAGTTGCCACGTCGACCTCCACTCAGGAATTGGGCTTGACTTGAATTGCCGTTTTTATTGCTTCGGAGTCCCCTGACCCTCGACGGTTTCTCCGCCCTGTGGGGGCTGCTGAGCCTCCGTTTGATTCTCCTGAGCAGTTGCAGGCCCTTGCTGGCCAGTCTGATGCTGCAAGTCCTCAGTAACCTTTGAGAACGCAGTGTTCACTTCGTCGATCTTTGCTTCGATATCCGAGGTCTTGTTGTCACGCACCAGCTCCTCGAGTTCAGTGAGCTTTTTCTCCGCCTCTGCCTTGACGTCGGGAGAGATCCTGGCTGTATTCTCTGTTAGCGTCTTGCGTCCGCTGAACACAACTTGATCCGCACGGTTCTTGAGCTCGACCTCTTCCTTGACTCTCTTGTCTTGATCGGCAAATTGCTCCGCCTCACGCTTCATCCGCTCAATCTCTTCATCCTTAAGTTTCGTCGCATTCTCAATGGTAATGTGCTGTTCCTTGCCAGTCGCTTTGTCCTTTGCAGTGACGTGAACGATTCCATTTGAGTCGATGTCATAGCTGACCTCAATTTGAGGTTCGCCGCGGTGGGCGGGGGCAATGCCGTCGAGGATGAAGCGTCCCAGCGACATGTTGTCTTTTGCCATCGGGCGCTCGCCCTGGAGCACATGGATCTCGACCTGTGTCTGATTGTCACTCGCCGTTGTAAAGGTCTGGGTTTTGGAGATGGGCACGGCGGTATTGCGCTTGATCATTTCCGTGAAAACGCCACCAAGCGTTTCAATGCCAAGCGTGAGGGGGGTCACGTCAACCAGCACCATCCCACTCTTGACCTCGCCGCCCATGATTCCGCCCTGGATCGCAGCACCCATGGCAACGCACTCCATGGGATCGACGCCACGCTCGGGAGTCTTGCCGAAGTAGCTCTCGACAAATTTCTGAACGATCGGCATCCTGGTCGGGCCACCGACAAGGATGATGTTGTCGATCTGCTGCGGGGTGAGATCGGCATCGGCAACAGCACGGTTGACCGGCTCGCGACACCTGTCGATGATGGGCTGGACCAGAGACTCGAGCTTGGCGCGGGTAATGGGCATGACCAGGTGCTTCGGGCCGCTCGCGTCTGCCGTGATGAAGGGCAAATTGATGGTTGTCTCAAAGGTCGTCGAGAGTTCGACCTTGGCCTTTTCCACGCCTTCACGAAGGCGCTGCATGGCCATCTTGTCGACACGCAGATCGATGCCGGTCTGACTGTGGAAATCCTCGGCAACGTAGTTCAGAAGAGCATTGTCCATGTCCGTTCCGCCGAGCTGCGTATCACCTGATGTCGACTTCACAGTGAAAACGTTTCCTCCGAACTCCATGATCGTCACGTCCAGCGTGCCGCCGCCAAAGTCGAAAACCAAGATCTTGTGCTCGCCCTCTGTCTTGTCGAGTCCATAGGCAAATGCTGCGGCAGTCGGCTCATTGATCAGGCGGACGACCTCCAGCCCGGCGATTTCGCCTGCATCCTTGGTCGCCTGCCTCTGAGCGTCGTTGAAGTACGCGGGTACGGTAATGACCGCCTTGGATACCTTCTGCCCAAGGAAAGCTTCCGCGTCATTCTTGATCTTGCGAAGAATGAACCCGCTGATCTGCTGCGGCGTGTAGGTTTTTCCGAACATGCTGACCGTGTAGTCGGTTCCCATCTTTCGCTTGATGGCCTGGACCGTCGTGTCGGGGTTCAGAGCTGCCTGGCGGCGCGCCGGCTCTCCAACGAGCACCTGCCCATCTTTGGTAAACGCCACGTAGGACGGGACAGCCTTTCCTCCAATACTGACACCTTCAGCCGCCGGCACGATCGTTGGCTTGCCGCCGACCATGACAGCTGCTGCAGAATTCGAAGTTCCAAGATCTATACCAATAATCTTCTCTTCCATGTTTGACAAACCTCCTTAGTTAGAATATTGCCCAACAAGAATCTGGTCAGTCTTCACCAGGGTTACCGCTTTCAACGATCGCTTGTGGTGCCGAGGCGACATCCACCATCGCCGGCCGCAGCAGCATCTCCCCCAACTTGTAGCCATCACGCAGGACTCTTACAACGGTATTGGCGGGCACACCAGAATCCGTGACGATTCGAGCGATTTCACACGTTGCGGAATCATAGGCATTGCCCTCCAACCCCTCCAGCTTGTGGACTCCATTTCTCGCGAGAAACTGGTTCAGCTGCCCGAGAACAGCCTGAGAACCTACGAGGAGGCTCGACTCGTCCTGCGTCCCTTCACCATGCTTCACGAGCTGGTCAAAACTGTCGACCACTGCAAGCAGATCGCGAAACAACGACAGCTTAGTTCTGGCTTCGAAGGAACTCTTGTCACGTTGAAGCGTCGCCTGTTCGCGGATGCGTAGCATCTGCTCCTCGTGAACAGCACTCTTGAGACGATCCACTTCGTTGTTGAGACGTTCACGCTCCCGCTGCAACTCCCGTATTCGGGATCCAGGCATTCTCAATGGCTCCCCTCCATCGTCATTGTCATGGCCGGGAGCCAGATCCAGTGGCACCTCGAGATTCGACTGAATACGTTCCGGCTCATCCTTTTCCGTGCCTCGGTCCTCACCAGCCACATACCGCCTGCTTTGGTTCATCATGTGTAGACTCTCCGGTTAATTCACGCCATATAGGCTGCATTCAGCCTTGATCTCTCTGGATGTTAGCACTCTCAGTACAGGACTGCTAATGATGTGATAATTGTAGTGCAAAGCATACTGGTGTCAAGCGCTCAGCCACCACAAACCGTTGATTTCTGGCGCAGTAACGCGATAATATAAGCGATTCCAATATTCGGAGGCAATCAATGTACACCGATCAGATTACGAGAAAGGAACTCGCCAGCTTCATGGATCACACTCTCCTCAGGCCCGAGACAACCTGCGCCGACATCGAGCGACTGTGCGCCGAGGCCGTGCAGCTCGGAACGGTGGCCGTATGTGTCAACTCGTCGATGGTCGAAACCGCCTCTGCTGTCCTGAATGGGTCTGGCGTGCGCGTGGCGTCTGTCGTAGGTTTTCCACTTGGCGCAGCTCTGTCGGCGGCCAAGGCGCAAGAGACTGAGTTAGCCGTCCGACACGGAGCATCGGAAATCGACACGGTCATTCAGATCGGATGGCTCAAGGAGAAGAATTACCGTGGAGTTGCACAAGACATTGCAGCGGTTGTTGAATCGGCCGGAGACGCTCTCGTAAAAGTCATTATCGAAGCATGCCTCCTCACCGACGAGGAAAAACGGGTAGTATGTGCCATCGCCGTGTCGGCGGGAGCGGGGTTTGTTAAAACGAGTACCGGCTTCAGCAAGGCAGGGGCTACGGAAGGCGATGTTCGGCTGATGCGCGAGGTCGTGGGCCCTCTCGTCGGCGTGAAAGCTGCAGGAGGTATCCGCGATCTTCAAACTGCCGTCGCTATGCTCAATGCGGGCGCAACCCGCCTCGGGGTATCCGCATCTGCCGCCATTCTTGCGGAGGCACAGCAGTAGCACTCGATGGTCTATCATTGGACACTCGCCTCCATTCTCCATGCTTCCAGGGTAGGAGAAAAGGATAAACGCTTGGTCCTCTTTTCCAGAGAGCTGGGCAAAGTGACCGCTGTTGCTCGAAGCACAGCAGTCCCGGATGCGAAGTGGTCAACCTCATTCGAACCGTTCTCGCTCCTCTACCTCCGACTATACGACCGTTCCCGCTTTCTGACGGTGGTCAGTTCAGAGGAACGCGTGGTCTACACCGGCGTTCTATCGTCTCTATCGAGATCGCTGAAAGGCATGGCAATGAACCAGCTGGCAGAATGCGTTCTTGAGCCATCCTTAGAGGAGCCGAGCTTGTTTGCTGCCTACGTTACAGCTCTTTCGAGGCTCAACATTGCGGCGAATGCAGCCGAGGAAGACAAAGCCTTCTTGCAGTTCACTCTCGATGTCCTCACCGAACTCGGTTTCGGTGTCAGCTCTCTGCATTGTGAACGGTGTGGGGCTGCACTGGACAAAAATGTGCGCTTCTCCATGAGAGACAATGTCTTCTATTGCCTATCCTGTGCGACAGCCGAAACGAACGTAGCCCTCTCTCCCGAACTCGTCAGCTTCCTTCGGACCGGAGAAGGCAGCATCGATGCACGCCGTACGCTCACGGGTATCGCATTGACGCTGCGGCTGCTGAGGTCTGCCGCGGGTAAACTGGCTATTACACAAGCCTTCGAGCGATTCGCGCAGAACGCTGCTACACTGTTTCACACCGAAGCAAGAGAAGAACCCAAGGAGTCATGCGATGAACTTTGAAGAAATGGTTTCCAAACTGGAGCACTTCTGGGAAAGCGAAGGTTGCACGCGCCTGTTTCCCTATGATCAGGAAGTAGGGGCGGGCACACTGAGCCCATACACATTCCTCCGAGTGTTGGGGCGCAAACCTTGGAAAACCGTCTACGTGCAACCGTCGCGACGTCCAGCAGACGGTCGGTACGGCGAGAACCCCAACCGTCTCTATATGCATCACCAGTTGCAGGTCATCGTCAAGCCTCCCACCACCGATATCCAGGATACATACCTGCGAAGCTTCACCCTACTGGGCCTCAAACCGGCCGAACACGACATCCGGTTCGTCGAGGATAACTGGGAGACGCCGGTACTCGGGGCTGCGGGCGTCGGCTGGGAAGTCTGGCTCGACGGCATGGAAGTAACGCAGTTCACGTACTTCCAGCAAGCAGGCGGCCAGGAAGTTCCCGTTGTGGCAGTCGAGATAACGTATGGTCTCGAACGGCTTGCCATGTTCGTTCAGAAGAAGAAGAACGTCTACGAACTGGAATGGCATGATGGTGTCACCTATGGAGACCTGCGACAGCAGGTCGAGCGGGAGAACAGTATCTACTCCTTTGAGCAGGCTGACGTCGAGGCGCTTGTCACAATGTTCGACCTTTGTGAAAAGGAGTCCCAACGCATGATCGACAAGAAACTCATCACTCCTGCCTACGAGTATCTCCTCAAATGCTCACATACGTTCAACATCCTTGACGCCCGTGGCACCGTCGGGGTTTCTCAACGTATGGCCTACCTTGCCCGCGTACGCCGCCTCGCATATGGCTGCGCGAACCTTTACCTGGAGAACGAGAACCATGAGTGATCTGCTGATCGAGATCTTGACCGAGGAACTTCCGGCACGCTTCGTAGACAACGCTCAGACGCAACTTGTCGAGCATGTCACAGCACATCTCGACGAGTTCTTCATCGGACATGGAGATGTGCACGGCTTCTCCACGCCACGGCGACTTGTCGTCCTGGCTCAGAACATCAAGGAGCAGACGGATGCCCGTACAATCGAAGTAAAAGGGCCAGCCAAAGCGTCGGGCTACGACGCTCAGGGAAATCCAACACCGGCTCTGCTCGGCTTCTGCAGAGGACAGGGCATAGATCCTGCCGACACTTATGTCGTGGACGTCGCCGGCAAGTCATACGTCTTCGCCCGGAAAACGGTTCCGGAGCAGAAGTCCTCTGATCTCATCGAGGCCTTTCTCCCTCGCCTGCCCCGTGAAGTCACGTTCCCCAAGATGATGCACTGGGAGGAAACCGGGTTCCAGTTTGCGCGCCCCATTCGTGGATTGCTTGCGCTGCTTGGCACCGAAGTCCTTCACTGGGAAGTAGCCGGAGTAAAGAGCTCGAACACGACGTTCGGCCTCCGCGTCGGCAAGCCAAAATCCATTACGGTCACGTCACCGGACGACTATATGCGACGGCTGCGTGAAGCATTTGTCATCGTGGACCCCGCCGAACGCCGCCGTCTGATCGAACGACAGGCAGACAAACTGTTGAAGCCTCTTGGCTTCAAGCTCGGAGACACTATGGGCGACCTGCTGGACGAGGTTGTGAACCTCGTCGAATACCCGTCGGTCTTCCTGGGCGACCTTCCGAAGGTAGCTGCCGAGCTTCCTGAAAGCGTCGTCCGTTCTGTGCTCCAGCAACAGATGCATTCCTTCCTGGTGTACGACCAGAACGGGAACGTCGTTCCACACTTCCTGAGTGTGCGCAACGGCCTTACCGACTTCATCGACATCGTGCGGCGAGGCAACGAGAGCGTCGCCAATGCCCGTCTTCTGGATGCAGTCTTTTTCATCCAGGAAGACATGCGTGAGTCCCTGGAGGCATATGTTGGCCGGCTGGATACTCTGATTTTCATGGATAGGCTCGGCACCATGGCTGCCAAGACCCTGCGGCTCGAGCGACTGGCGGCCTGCGCGACCACATATGCTCTGGTGACTCCGGAAGAGGAAGCAACACTCGTCGCTGCTGCCCACCTCTCCAAAGCAGATCTTGCTACCAGCATGGTGAAGGAATATACATCACTCCAAGGGGAAATCGGCAGCGTCTATTTCTCGCATGCCGGCGGTTCACCGGACATTGTGTCCGCCATTCGTGAGCAGTACCTGCCTCGATCTCCTTCGGAAGACATTCCGGCAACGAGAGTCGGCCGATTGCTTGGAATCATCGACAAGGTCGACACGCTCACCGGGATCCTTGGTACCGGCTTCAACCCTTCCGGGTCGGAAGACCCCTACGGCCTTCGGCGTGCTGGCAACGGCATCGTCCGCACGATTGCCGAGTCACGTGAATCTATAGACCTGGAGACGCTTGTGAGGAAAGCGATCGAGGCGCATCAGGCCACTGGATCCCTGCCGCATCCTGAAAACCTGCAGCAGAGAGTCGTAGACTACCTGAAAGGACGCATCGCCCAGTATTTCAAGGAGAAGCAGCTGACCGGGGTATATTCCGCACTCGAATTCCTCCCCCTCGTCGAACTGGCTACCTTTCCTGAACGCATGCAGGCGCTGCATGAAGCGGCCGGTGACGTCAACCTCGTGACTCTTGCAGACAGCCATCGTAGGATACAGAATATCACCAAAGGGCTCCCTGCTACAGCAAGTTTGCCTGCAGACTTGCTGCTGACGGATCCCGAGGAACTTGTGCTCCGACAGGCGGCCGAGGCTGCTGCACCGCGTATTCTCCAGTTCCTGACAGTGCGGAAGTATGCTGAAGCGATCTGCACGTGTGAGGAACTCGCCGTTCCTGTCACGGCTTTCTTCGACCGCATCCTCGTCATGGCCGCCGACGAACGCGTGCGAAGCGCACGCCTATTGCTTTTGTGCTACCTGAAGTATATACTTGGGCTTGTTTGCGATTATTCCAAGCTACCCTAGGCGTGACAGGAGGAACCATGAACCAGCGGACGTTTGTCTACGATTTCGAAGAAGGCAGCAAGGAGATGAAGACCATCCTTGGAGGAAAGGGGGCAGGTCTGGCAGAGATGACCAAGATCGGGCTTCCCGTACCCCCTGGTTTCACGATCTCGACCGAGATGTGCCCTGAGTACCTCAAGGTCGGCGATATCCCCGAGGCTCTGAAAGATGAAATCAGAGAGCACCTCACGCGCTTGGAGAACAAGCTGGGCAAGAAATTCGGTTCATCTCAGAACCCGCTGTTGGTCTCCGTTCGCTCGGGAGCAGCAGTCTCGATGCCTGGCATGATGGACACCATCCTCAATCTCGGTCTCAATATCGAGACCGTTGAGGGTCTGGCAACGCTCACGGATAATCTCCGCTTTGCCTGGGACTCCTATCGACGGTTCACGCAGATGTATGGCAATGTCGTGCTTGGGATCGTGCATGATGACTTTGAGAGGATCCTGGGAGAGCAGAAACAGCTCCAGGGTGTCACGCTGGACACGGATCTTTCTATCGACAGTCTGAAGGCCCTCGTCCAGAAGTACTTTGCGCTTGTTCAGGAAAAGACCGGCAAACCCTTCCCACAGGACCCGATGGACCAGTTGCTCGGGGCGGTGGGCGCCGTATTCCGCTCATGGAATACTGAGCGAGCCATCACCTATCGCAAAATCGAGAAAATCAGCGGACTCATCGGCACAGCAGTCACGGTTCAGTCCATGGTCTTTGGTAATATGGGCAACGACTCTGCAACGGGTGTTTGTTTCACCCGTGACAATTCCACCGGGGCCAAGCGTTTCTCGGGCGAGTACCTGATCAACGCCCAGGGTGAAGACGTTGTTGCCGGCATTCGTACGCCCAAGAATATCGACGCAATGGAAACAGAGATGCCCGAAACGTACAGACGGCTTGTCGAGGTATCGCTTCTCCTCGAGAAGCACTATCGTGATATGCAGGACATGGAGTTCACGGTCGAACGGGGCAAGCTGTTCATGCTGCAGACTCGTAATGCTAAACGAAGCCCCGTCGCAGCCGTCAAGGTTGCCGTCGACATGGTCGTTGAAGGTCTCCTCACCAAAGAAGAAGCTGTCATGCGCGTAACTCCCACCCAGCTCGACACCCTGCTGCACCCACAAGTTGACCCACGGGCCAAGGTTCAAGTCATTGCAACGGCAATCCCCGCCTCCCCTGGTGCCGGCTATGGAAAAGTCATCTTCGAGTCAAAGAAGGCCGCCGAGCTCGGTGAAGCTGGAGAGAAGGTCGTTCTCGTTCGGCAGGACACGTCTCCCGAGGACATCGACGGAATCTCCAAGGCTCAGGCGACGCTGACGACGCGTGGCGGGGCCTCGGCGCATGCGGCGCTCGTAGCCCGTGGGCTCGGCAAACCGTGTGTGGTCGGCGCCGATCAGATCAAGCTCAACAACATGGAGAAAACCTTTACGGCAAATGGCGTAACCGTTCATGAGGGCGACATCATCACAGTGAACGGCACGACCGGCGAAGTCATCCTGGGTCAGGCCCCAATGGTAGATGCCGAGCAGACTGCCGAACTTACTACCCTGCTTGGCTATGCAGACGGTATTCGCCGCCTCGGTGTACGTGCCAACGCAGACACACCCGCGAACGCCCGCAAGGCACGCGCTTTTGGTGCAGAGGGCATTGGTTTGTGTCGCACGGAGCGTATGTTCAACGACCCCGATCGCCTTCCGCTCATGCAGGAGATGGTCATTGCGGGTTCGCTCGAAGAACGCACCCCCGCCCTCGAGAAACTGCTTCCCATGCAGCGCGAGGACTTCGAGAAGATCCTAGAGGCAATGGATGGTTTCCCTGTCATCATCCGTCTGCTGGACCCGCCTCTCCACGAATTTTTGCCCCAGTGGGACCGCCTCGTGAGTGAACTGGCAGAGGCCAAGGCTGCGAGTGATCCCTTCCGAGTCGCTTATGTGGAGAAAGTTATGAAGCGCTACGGCGAACTCAAGGAGTTCAACCCGATGATCGGGTTCCGCGGCTGTCGCGTTGGAATCGTGTATCCCGACATTTACGAGCTGCAGGTCCGTGCAATCGCCGAGGCAACTGCCACGCTGGTCAAGCGAGGATTGCATCCGATGCCCGAGATCATGCTGCCGCTCGTTGGCCACGTCAATGAGATCAAACAGCTCAAACCCCTGGTTCAAGAACAGCTCGACAAGGTGTTTGAGCGCGAGGGCATCACGGTTGCTGTGAAGATCGGCACCATGGTCGAGGTGCCGCGCGCATGCCTGACCGCAGATGAGATCGCCGAGTACGCCGAGTTCTTCAGCTTTGGCACCAATGACCTCACCCAGACGACATATGCCTATAGCCGTGATGATGCCGCAGGCACATTCCTGCCGACTTACCTCGAGTCGAAGGTCCTGGACGTCGACCCATTCCAGACCATCGACCGGAAAGGCGTGGGCAAGCTCATCCGCATCGCGGTGGTTCTTGGTCGCCAGACGAACCCCCACATTGAAATTGGTATCTGCGGGGAACAGGGGGGCGAGGCTGATTCGATCGACTTCTGTCACACCTCCGGGCTTGACTACGTCTCCTGCTCGGCACCGCGAGTCCCTATTGCGCGCCTTGCTGCTGCGCAGGCCGCCATCAAGAACAGGCTGGCTGCCAGCTAGTACAGAATCCTCATAGATGCTACCTATCACAAACTACCGGGATAGGGAAGGAAGGCTGCTCTCTCAGAGGGCAGCCTTTGGCATTGCCAGCAAAGGACGAGCCTTGCCTGAAAGCGATGATGGTATCCGATCGCCATTTCAGAAGGACCGCGACCGCATCATTCACTCGAGAGCATTCCGTAGGCTCCAGTACAAGACGCAGGTCTTCATGGCACCAAAGGGTGATGAAATACGCACACGGCTCACGCACACTCTCGAGGTCGCGCAACTGTCGCGTTCGGTGTCTGAAGCTCTCGGTCTCAACGAGGATCTCGTTGAAGCGATTGCTCTGGGTCACGACCTTGGCCATGCACCATTCGGACACACCGGAGAAGCGGTCCTGGACATGAAGCTGAAGAGTATTGACCCCGGATTGGGGTTCGAGCATGCACTGCAGAGCCTTCGGGTAGTCGACACTCTGGAGCGTCGTGAGCGTGGGCATGGTGACGTGCTCTTTGGGCTCAATCTCACATATGAGACCCGCAATGGTATCGCCTCTCACAGCAAGGGGCTTGAAGAAATGTGCAAGCTCGAGGACATGCAGAGTCCACAGACTCTGGAGGGGCAGATCGTGCGACTCTGTGATAGAGTCGCTTATGTCAACCACGATCTCGATGACGCCATATACGCCGGGATCATCGATGCGACCGACGTCCCGGCAATGACGGTGGATGCGCTGGGCACTTTCTATTCGCAACGCCTCGATACGATGGTACTGGACATCATCCGGTCCAGTTCCGCCGCCGGCGAAATCATCATGAGTCGACCCATACAGGAGGCCATGGACAGCCTGATGCTTTTCCTGAAAGACAGGGTATACCTGGATTCGGAACCAAAACGCGAAGAAGGGAAAGCATGTGACCTGCTATCCCGCATTTTCGACTTCTGCATGCAAGACGTCAGGCGCATGGAGTCCTACCTGCGAGAGCACCCCATGACCTGCGAGTCAGACGATCCGGTTTCCATGCTCCGTGGAGATCTTCGGAGCACGGCACGGATCGTGACGGACTATGTCGCCTCAATGACAGATCGAATGGCGCTCAAGGTGGCAACAGAACTGGTGATCCCGCACATCTACGTCTAGAAAACCCGAGAACACCGATTGTGGTGCGTCTGTGAGGAGGCCGGGAACGATTCAGGCCTCCTTTCTCGTATACCTAGGTGGTAACCACCACACATGGAATACAAAGAATACATCGCCGACATAAGCACCAAAATTAGCATCCTCGACGTTATAGGCCACTACGTCAGACTGCGCAAACAGGGCCGCAACTACGTGGGTCTCTGCCCATTTCACCATGAGAAGACGCCATCATTCACGGTCAGCCCCGACAAGAACATGTTCTACTGCTTTGGCTGCAAGGCATCCGGAGACATGCTGACGTTTGTGCGCAAAGTGCACAACGTGTCGCTTCCAGAAGCAATCGAGATCGTGTCCAAGGAGTTTCATGTCGAGATGCCGCCATGGCATATGTCCACGGCGGCATCTCGAGAGCGTCAGGAGCTTTTGCAAACGCTCAAGATCGTCGCGACCGCGTTCGCTGCCGCACTGCAGAGCGCTCAAGCAGGAGAGTGCCAGGAGTATATCAGAAGTCGTGGACTTAGTTCTGAGACGGTGAAGCATTTCTCTCTGGGCTATTGTCCCCGCAACACAGACAGCCTCGTCAAGTGGTGTTCGGAACATGGGACCCTCGAGGACAGTCTCGCACGCACCGGCATCGTGCAACGGCATGAAGGGCATACATTCTCGCCATTTGCGCACCGACTGATGTTCCCAATCTGGGACAGTATCGGCAATATCATCGCATTTGGTGGACGGGCTATCGATGGGTCGATGCCCAAATACACGAACAGCCCCGAGACTCCGCTGTTCGCCAAGAGAAGGACGCTTTACGCGCTTCCTCTGGCCGAGCCGTCCATACGTGAAACCGGGACGGCTGTCGTCGTCGAGGGATACATGGATGCTATCGCTCTCCACGCCGCAGGTTTCACCAATACGGTTGCCTCGCTTGGCACGGCATTCACAGAGGAACAAGCTACCCTCCTGAAACGGAGCGCGTCTCGCGTTCTTCTCAATTTCGACAGCGATGAAGCCGGCCAGCGGGCCGCTCGACTTGCACTCTCCATAGCCGACCGAACTGGGCTGGATGTAGCCGTGGTCAGGGTCGAGGGGGCAAAAGACCCAGACGAGCTGCTGCGCGAACCTGGGGGGAAAAGTCAGTACCAGGCCGCCCTGGACCAGGCAATATCCGTGGGCGACTTTCTGCTCGATGCTGCCGCCCTTGGCAGGGACATGAACTCAGTAAGCGGCCAGAGGGCATTTGTGCAGGAGATGATGGAGTCTGTGGACGGCATGCAGGACTCATTGCTGAGAACTCAGCTTCTCACCCAGATTGCACGCCGGGTCGATGTTCGTGAGGAAGAGGTTCTCGCAATGTACCACAAGGGCCGCACAAACGTTGAACAGCCCGCGGTCACTGATCCGTGGAGACTCCCGCGCAAGAGTCTGGGACACTCCAGAATTCCGACAGGAGGGTCTCTGCAGAGCGCACGCTCTATGCTTGAGCAGGACATTGTCCATGGCTTGATACACAATCTCGACAGACTTTCTGAGCTTCTGCCGCTCCTCGATAGACTGTCGTTGCAGGACGAAGCCTGTCAGGAGATTCTCAGCGTACTGCGCCGAGAGGCCTCTGGCGAAACAGATCTGGTGCCCTCGCTGGTGGCGCAACTCGGCCCCGAAGCTTCGGCTCTGGTAGGTCGATGGAGCCTCGAAGAACACAAGTTAAGCTACCAGGGAGTGAGAGATACAGCCAGCAGGCTGCAATCGGGATCGTCTGACGTGACAACGGGAGATGATTCGGTGACCCGCGAAAGGGGTGGATGATGACAGAGAAAAAGAATATCACACGCAAGACCGAGGTTCACGAAGAGGCTCATCGACCCAAGGCCTTACGACTCCCACATAAGAAGTTGACAAAAACGGCAACTCTGTCCGAGGCAGTCATCAAGACCAAACGCTTCAGGCCGTCCAGGAAGAACTCTGTGAACGCTACCGTGGCTAAAACCTCTGGTGCCGTGCCAACTACGAGGCGCGTTCCCACAGTGAAGTCCTTGGACAACGAGAAGAAACCGATCGGTAAAGAAGGACACGAATCCGATCTGGAGCTGGAAGAGGAACAGGAAGGCTCCCACGAAGAAGGCCCCACCACTGAACCGCCGCTCCCCAAGAAACGTGAGCTGGTCAAGCTGCTAGACAGCGCCCGCCAAGAAGGTGTCCTGGACTACGAGGCCGTCATGAATGCATTGGAAAAGCATGACCTCTCCGTTGAAGAGCTCGACGTCTTCTATGAGCGGATGGACTTTGAGGGAATTGTTTTTGGCACCCCCCGTTTCGTCAAGTCCACAGCCAAGAAGACGATCGCAGCACCTTCCATCCCTTCGATCATCCGCGTTACGACCCAGGAAGAGCAGAATCCGATCCAATCCTATCTGAGCGATATCGGCCGCGTGCCGCTACTGACACCGGATCAGGAGAAGTCACTGGGCAAAAGCGTCATGGCAGGCGACATGGAGGCGCGGCGCCAGCTTATCGAGGCCAACCTTCGGTTGGTCGTCAGTATCGCGAAGAAATACACGGGTCGCGGTCTGTCCTTCCTTGATTTGGTCGAAGAGGGCAATCTCGGCCTTATCAGGGCCGTCGAGAAGTTCGACTACAAGCGTGGATTTCGATTCTCTACGTACGCCACCTGGTGGATCCGCCAGTCGATGACACGTGCGCTGGCTGATCAGTCACGCCTGATCCGGGTGCCAGTACACATGGTCGAGAACCTCAACAAGATCGACAAGATCAAGAAGGGGTTCCTTCAGGAACACGGGCGAGAGCCGACCAAAGAAGAGCTCGCCACCGCCATGGGCATTCCCGTCAAGAAGATCATCCGGTATCTGCGCCTCGGGCAACAGCCACTGTCTCTCGAGAACACTGTCGGAGATGAAGAAGAGAGTCGTCTGGAAAACTTCATTGAGGACGAGAAGAGCCCCTCTCCTGAAAAGGAAACCTTCAACAAATACTACAAAGAACAGCTGGAGCGCATCCTCGAGACGCTCCCGGAACGAGAGAAGAAGATCCTCATCTACAGAGAGGGTCTTCAGGGTGAATACGAGCACACGCTGGAAGAAGTCGGCACAATGTTCCAGGTCACGCGTGAACGTATCCGCCAGATCGAGGCTAAAGCCAAGCGCAAGCTCAAGGAGATGATTGCCAAGGAGAATGGAATGAGTGAGGAGGACATGCACAACGATGGCAATGTCATCCGGCATCGCACGTCGTCGAATCGAAGGCGGTCGCCCTCTCAGACCTGATTGACTGTCCGTATCTTGACATTTTGGCTCTCAAGACTAGAATGCCTATTACGTTCCCCGATAGCTCAACGGTGGTAGCACTGGACTGTTAATCCGGGGGTTGTAGGTTCGAATCCTACTCGGGGAGCCAATCTTCCATTTGATGTTATTACCTCCCCTCGAACCTGTAAACATGCAGGGAGAGGGGAGGTTCCAAATTTCTGGCCGTCAAAACTCGTTCCAACGGGAAATACGAACCTCTGCAGCTGTTTCTTCACCAACGGGTCTGAGCGTTCCCACAGGGAGCCCATCTTTTCCAGCAGCGCCAATCCAGCCTTCACCATATCCGAGTCGACGACCTGATCTTCCAGGCGGTGCCGTTTCTCGGCTTCGATCTCCCGGATCATCTGGTCTGATTCTGCGAGCAACCGTCGGACGTCATCGTCGGGGAGAACGCCCTTCAGGGACTTTTCGACGACCTGATCTCTCCGCCTTTGTTGGTCCGTGAGGCGAGTCTCAAGTTCCCGAAGCGCCTGTTGAGCAGATGCAGCGTCTTCGCGAAGGCCCGCCTCGATTTTCGTGCCCAGACGATCGAGCAGTGATGGCTTGAGGCTGAGCCTGTTCAGGTGGTCCGCAAACTTAGGCTCTAGAGTCTCTTTTCGGAAGTCAACGCCGGTGCAGTGCATACACCGATAGTAGGCATAACGAGACCAGGATGCCGTCATGGGGTGGCCACAGCGGGGGCACAGTACCGTACCTCGAAGAGGAAAATCGGGATTGAATTTCCTGTAACGGGGCGAAACAGCATGACTGGCCTTTGCGAACAGCTTCTGCACTGTTAGGTAGAGATCGGGGTCGATCAGGGGTTCAAAATCCCCCCGGACGTGCAGTCCAAACGCTTTGATGTACCCCGTGTAGGTTTCACAGTTCAGAATTGCTCGAAAGGACCTCAGACTTGGCGTATCTCCCGAACGAAGGCGAAATCCCTCTTTCACGAGTCTGGCACCCACCTCACCAGGAGGCATCCCGGACCCCGCAAGGCTCCAGGCTCTCTGAATCTGCTCGACGATGGGTGCGGAATCCGGAACCAGGCTCGGGCCACCTCTTGGGCCATTGACGTAGCCGACCGGCGCGTGCCACACGAACTTGCCGGCGCGGACAGCTGCCATCATGCCGGTCTTGGCACGCTCTGCGCGGATCTCGTTGTCCATCTGCGCAATCCCGGCAAGCACGGTCTCAGCAAATCTGCCTGCGGGAGTGTCATCCAGGTTCTCGGTCGTCGATTGAAGGCAGACGCCATAGTGCCCGAGTTGGACCCTGAGATTGCCATGGTCAGTTGAGTTGCGTGCCAGTCGGTTGACTGCGTACACGATGACTGCACCCAGCAGTCGGGCGTTGTCTGCGACACACTTGAGCATGGCCTGGAGTTCGGTACGGTCAGCTGTCTTGGCACTTTCACCGCGCTCGGTGAAGACTTTGACAACGTCATACCCCTTGTGAGCGGCGAAGTCCCGGCCTGCCCGAAGCGATGCGCATGAAAAGCCTTGAGAAGACCAACCGGGCTATGCTCACCCGTGCGGTGGCCGGCATCGCGGACAAACTCTGATTGTGAATTTACCCGGCAGCCCCAGGGCCGTCAAAGAATGCCTCGAGGTCATCCTGCCCGTATTGGAGCATGCCGTCGAACTGCTGCGCGGTACCGGCGGCGAATGCGCAGCCGCGGCAAAGCCGTAACCGCGCTTTTTTTTATTCCCTGCCATGCTCCGGCTTGTCTTTCTGACAGACCGGGCAGGAAGGGTTGATCTTCGTTTGAACGGGCATAAATACCAGGGAATGAAAGTCGATCGTCAAGAACTCAAGGCCTTTTCGTATGCCGAGAAGCACTTTAATGGCCTGCACTGCCATGATCGAGCCGACAACCCCCGCCGTCGCGCCTAAAACGCCGATCATCGCCGTGGTCTGATGCTCACCTGGGAAAATGCAGCGGTAGCAGGGTGTGATACCTGGCAATACCGTCATCACATAGCCCTCAAACCCCTGAACGCCGCCATCCACCATGGGGATGCGGCACCGAACACAACCTTTGTTTAGCACGGCGCGCGTTTGCAAATTGTCAACACAGGACAGTACGATATCAAAACCGGAGATATTGTCCCGCACATTGTCCTCGCTAAAGTGTAAGGTTGACGAGGACAATTCGATTTCACTATTGAATTGCCCCAGTTTTTCTTTGGCCGACAACGATTTTTCCCTTCCGATATCCCGCTCGAAATGAATCGTCTGGCGGTTTAAATTGCTGATCTCCACGATATCCGAATCGACGATATGGATATGTCCGACACCTGCGGCCGCGAGATAGTACAAGACCGGAGAGCCCAAGCCTCCCGCACCCACAACAAGCGCTCTGGCAGCGGCAAGCTTTTGCTGACCGATTGGATTAATCTCCGGCATGATCATCTGCCGTTTATAGCGTTCCGTCATATCACAAATCTCCGTCTCATACCGTTTGTATCAGCAACTGCTTCGCCGAATTCGTTTTGGCGAAGCAGTTCCCGTTTTAGCATCTGTCCGGATCGCGCCGTCCCGGAAACCGGCTGATTGGTCTATGCTATTTTTTCGCTCCGGTTCCGGGAAGCAGGCCTTTCCTACCCAGCACTTTCTCAATATAGGGTTTCAATTTCGCATTTTCTTCCTGGATCTTCGCGATGCCCATATCTTTCATCCGCTGATCCATCTTCTTCATCATATTCGCAAAAATCAGGCCTTCGGCGGCGGATACATAAGAAATCGACAGACGTTCCGGGCTCATGCCCTCTTCCGTCAGCTTTTTCTGCAAAGCGTCCATCCGTTCCTTCATCCACACGTTCCCGGATATGTAGTGGCAGTCGTTGGGCAGGTGGCAGGCGCCGACAAAAACCGCACCTGCACCCAGCCTTAGCGCCTCCAGGACGAAATCCTTGTCCACCCTTCCGGAACACATCACACGAACGACCCGAATCGGAGTCGGGTATTGGAAACGGCTGGTTCCCGCCAGGTCCGCGCCCGAATAGCAGCACCAGTTGCAGAGGAATCCCATGATTTTCTCCTCGGGTTTCTCCGCCAGCGCAGACCGAATTTGGGCAAAGATCTGTTCATCCGTAAAGTGCATCTGGGTGATGGCATCGGCCGGACAGTCGGCAACGCAGGTGCCGCACCCGTGGCACTTGGCGGGATTGATCACCATCGGCTCGTGTTCCGGTGCGGACGGCGCCCCATATGGGCATACCTTCATGCAGACGCCGCAGTTGGCTTTGCTGTGCAGGCATTTTACCGGATCCACGACAGCCACGATGGGTTCAATCTCAACCTGTTTTTTGGAAAGAATGGTTGCGGCTCTGCCGGCCGTACCGCTCCCCTGCGAGACGCTGTACGGGATGTCCTTGAGGCCCTGGCACGCGCCCGCGTAGAAGATGCCGTCCACCGGAGCGTCGAGCGGTTTCAGCTTCGGGTGGCTTTCCAGGTAGAAGCCGTCGGTCCCCCGCGTTACATGCAGGATCCGGGACAGGTTGTCCGTTCCGGCTTTCGGGACTCCCGCCGTGCTGAGAATGACCATATTGGCTTTGATTTCGATCGGTTCGCCCAGGATCGTGTCGTCCGTCCGGATGATTAGGTTATTTTCTTCGTCTTCCAGGATCTTGGACGGTTTTCCGCGGACAAAGGTTACCCCAAGTTCTCTGGCTCTTCTGTAAAACTCCTCGAACCCTTTGAACGGCGTTCTCATGTCCATGTACAGAATAAAAACCTCTGTGTCTGGCTCGTGTTCCTTGATCAGGATTGCATCCTTGCAGGCGTACATGCAGCAGAAGCCCGTGCAGTATTCGTATTTGTTGACATCCCTGGAGCCGATGCATTGGATAAAAACAACGGTTTTCGGCTTCTTGCCGTCCGAAGCTCTGACCACACGCCCTCCGGTCGGGCCGGCTGCGTTGACAAGCCGTTCCACCTCGAGCGCGGTGACAACATTCTGGTATTTTCCGTATCCCCATTTCGGGTCGTCATACGGTTCGTAGATGTCGAACCCTGTGGCAACCGTGATGGTGCCGACCTCAATCTCGATTTCTTCCGGCTTTTGCTCCAGGTCGATCGCCTTCCTGCCGCCGCACACGTCAACGCATTTATAGCATTCAATGCAATGTTCTTTATCGATGGTGAAAATGAGCGGAACCGCCTGCACAAACGGTACCGAGATCGCCTTTCTGGTCCCCAGGCTCATTTCCCACTTGTTCGGGTATTCCACCGGGCAGACGTCCGCGCATTCCCCGCAGCCCGTGCAGTTCTTTTGGATCACATACCTGGGATTCTTGCGGATCTTCACTTTGAAGTTGCCAATGAAGCCGTCTACGCTCAAAATATCAGCAAAGGTAATCAGTTCAATATTCGGATTGCGGGCGACCTCAACCATTTTAGGGCCCTCGATGCAGATCGAGCAGTCCAGGGTCGGGAAGGTCTTATCCAGCTGAGCCATATGCCCGCCGATGCTCTCATCATTATCAACAAGATATACTTTGTACCCCATGTTTGCCATGTCAAGAGCGGCATTGATTCCGGCGATGCCGCCGCCGATCACCATGGCCTTGTTGGTTACCGGCACCTTGAACCGGGTCAGCGGCTGAAGCAGCCTGGCTTTGGCAAGCGATATTGATATGATGTCTTTCGCTTTTTCCGTGGCATCTTCCTTTTGATTGGAATGGCACCAGGAACACATTTCCCGGATGTTGGCCTGTTCAAAGAGAAACGGGTTCATGCCCGCTTCCTCCACGCACTTCCGGAACGTCGGTTCGTGCATTTTTGGCGAACAGGCGGCAACGACAACCCGGTTCAGATTGTAATCGGCAATTGCCTTTTTGATTTCATTTTGTCCCGGGTCGGCGCACGTGTACCGGTTCTCCTTCACGTAGACCACATCGGGCTGCTTTTCGGAGAATTCAACCAGCTGATCCATATCCAGAGTTCCCGCAATATTCAGCCCGCAATCGCATACGAAAACGCCGATTCTCAACTGTTCTGCCTGAGCATTTATTTCTGACATTTCCAATTCACCTCGTCGACTTCAAGCTCTTGATTGCTTCTCGTGCCTTACCGGTCCGTACAGCGGCGAGCTCTCGGTCCAGCCCTTGGGTTGATGTCAGTTTTTCAAGCCCTTTATTCCAGGCGCCAGATTCCACCGGCGTATGATGAACAGAAGTTCTCTCCAACTTAAGTGCCTCCGGGTTCGGACAGACATTTAAACAGGCGCCGCAGTAGATGCATTGCATATCATTGATCTGTATTTTCTGATCTTCGCCAAGAGAAAGGGCGTTCACCGGACACACATCCAGGCAGCTATGGCAGCCCTCCGGGCAAAGTTTCCGGTCAATCCTGATGGACCCTTCGTAGAATTTGGTCACCCTAACCGCGTCGGTCGGGCACTCGATCCAGCAGACCTGACAGCCGGCGCAGCGGTCTCTTTTCAACTCGATCACCGTTTTCTCCGTCCCGGCGGACAGCCCCCGGCTTTTCCGTTCGTTCTGCTCTTCCGGCGTTAACGGCTCAAACCGGACGGATATCGCGTCAAGCGGACACTTTTCCTCGCATTTTTTGCAGCCCGGCTCACATTTTTCGCTGTCGATCTCAAGGTCCCGGATCAGCGTGGGGAAGACGTCCTTGCTCACGGCTGGCATGCCTTCCTGGCTATCCGCCGTGATTGTAATGGCTGAAAAAGGGCATGCAGCGGCGCAAATACCGTGAAAATCGCACTTGTTCTCATCAATGTCAATGACGGGGGCAAGCGTTTTCCCGTCCGGCCCTTTCTTTGCCGGCTTGACCGAGACCGCTTCGCGGGGACAAACGAGTTTACAGATCGCGCACCCTTTGCAGCGGGTCCTATCGATCGTTAAAACAAATCGTTTGGTGTAAAACACCTCACCGATTTCCAGCTTCTCGTCACTTTCTGCTTTGTATCGTTTCATGGTTGTATTCTCGCTACCCCTTTCTGGCCGTATTGTCAGAAGCGCAGAATCGCGTGTCCGAATTTACGCTTTTTAGGTACCGGACAATGGAGGCGGCCGCCGTTCTTCCGGCAACAATGGCTTCGATCAGACTGGCCGTTCCCGATACGGCGTCGCCGCCCGCAAATACGCCCGAAAGGTTTGTTTCCAGCGTGTAGGGGTCGGCTGCGATGGTGCCCCTGAACAAGTCGACCGAGTCCCCCAGAAATCCAAGATCGGGGGACTGTCCGATCGCGGAAACCACCGTATCCGCTTCGACGATCTGGGTCTTCTTCTCATCGAAAACTGGGCTGAACCTCTTGTTTTCATCAAACACCGACTTGCAGCGGATGAACTCCACGCCGGTCACTTTCTGGCCATCCCCCAGTATTTTCCTGGGCCCCCAGGACGTGTTGAGGATGACCCCTTCCGCATCGGCTTCCTGGATCTCCCATTCGTGAGAGGGCATCTCCTGTCTGGACTCCAGACAGAACAGCTGCACCGTTTCGGCTCCGCAGCGCAGAGTAACTCTGGCCGCGTCGATCGCCACATTGCCCCCGCCGATGATGACCACTTTTTTCCCAACGCTGACGCGGCCGCTGAGGTTGTATTGGCGCAGCAGGTCCAGGACAGGGACCACACCGTCCAGATCCTCTCCTTCGATGCGGATTTTCCTGTTTGTCTGCGCGCCTGCGGCCACGAAGACCGCCTGATAGTTACCTTCCGTTAAAAGACCGTCAAACTGCGCCTGGTCTACTGGAGTGTTTGTCCGAATCTCGACGCCAAGATCTTTGATCCGTTCGATCTCGGCAGCCACAATCTCTTTCGGAAGCCGGTAACTAGGGATTCCGACCCGGAGCATCCCTCCCGGCTCCGGGAGCGACTCAAAGACGGTAACTGGCAGCCCCATCCTGCCCAATTCCCAGGCAGCGGTCAGCCCGGCCGGTCCGGAACCGATGACCGCAACTCCATTTTTGCCGTCAACGGGTAAAGATGGTTCCGCCTTGCGGGCGCGCGAAAGGTAACCGTATAGGATATCCAGAACACGGTGATCGAACTTGCTGCGTCCGGCTTCCTTTTCGGATGGGCGGAGGCAAATCCAGCTGTACACGACCGGAAAAGGAATCTCTTCTCCGAGCGCCGCCAGGGTTTCCTCAAAGCCATTCGATAAGAAATCCTGCGTATATTCGTCCTGAGCCGCGAGTTCCTTCAAAGCATTCATCAGCTCATGAACCCGGACTCCCTGTGGGCAGCCCTTGGTGCACAAGGTGCAGGCGGAACAAAACAGGAACGCGTTGCTGGCCGGGAGATCCCGGATGCCAAGCTTTGCGAGTTCGAGTATCTTGTTCGGCCTGTAAACAGTAATGAATTGGGAAATTGGGCAAGAAGCGGTGCACGTCCCGCACTGGTAACAATATTTAAGTGTTTCCCCATTTGCAATCTGGTACAGCTTATGCTTAAATTCTGGGTCAACACGGCGAAAGATCTCTCTTTCTGCTTTCAATTCTCCTAATTCTTGCATCTCTCTCCTGTCCTCCCTACTTTCTGGCGAACTTCTTTCAAGAAACTGGACACGTCCTCTTTTTTGCCGTGAATCAGCAAGTATCCGTCTTCCTCCGGTCTGGCCGCAAGAGCGAACCGATTCATCAGTTCGCTGATCTCGCTGCCGATTGCCAGATCGCTTGTTTTGATTCTGATCCAGTCCTCGCCTTTTGGTATCCCCGAAACGAATTTAGGCCCCGAAAGTGGTTTTTCGGGTCTTTCCCAATAGGCCGCGCTGACCTTCTTCTGCCATTCGTCCGCGTATTCCTTGCCGATCTCGGCTTCCGCCAGACACAGCAAATTCGCTTCGGCTTTCTCAAGAAAAGGCGTTGGCTCGACTGCGGTTTCAGAATCCTCCGGTTCGGCCTGAAAGACGCTGATCAGACTCCTGGCCGACTTCAAGTCGTCAGTGAGCTGCTGCGGGATCGCTACCCCCCTTTTGATCAGCTCCAGCATGAGCTCTTCCAATTTCCTGCAGGCACTCTCATAATAGATCATTTTTCCGACCTCAGGGCGGGAACGGTTTTGCTCGTTAGGAATCTAAGCATTGGTTTCCGCGTGTTTGCTTTCTTCCGCAGCGTTAACGAGCTGCTGAACCCTCTCGATGCGCGCCTTTTGGGACAGGATATCCGTTGATGTAAGTTCGAGCGCCTCTTCCGGGCACCATTCGACACAGGCCGGCCCGCCCTCCCGTGTGGAACACAGGTCGCACATCCTGACCACTTTCTTGGGGTCGATGCTGATCGCCCCGAAGTCGCAGGCTTCGATGCACCAGCCGCAGCCGGTACACAATTCGTCGTTAACGGTGATAACGCCGTTTTCCTCCGACTGTGTCAGGGCCTTCCGCGGGCAGACGGCGACGCAGGGGGCATCTTCGCACATCCTGCAGGTGAAGGTTGCATTGGTATGGGGATAGATCCTGACCACGCGGATTCTGGACTTCGTAGGGTTGAACGCTTTGTTCTTTTCCAGAGAACAAATATACTCGCAAATGCGGCAACCGACGCACTTGTCGATATCAGTACTGACGAATTTATATTTAGACATAGGCTCACCGCTTTCCCATTAGTCTATTATTTAGCTATAATACTGGCATAGGAACTCAGTCCAAGTTCCTCCAGTTTTGATTCCTTGGGTACTCCCAGTTCCGTCCAGCCCCTGGCGTCATAATAACCGTCCAGCATAATATCCAGGTCCTGCTGGGTGGTGACGCTTCCCTTGGACACGCCGGAGGGAATGGGGTCTGTCATGACCCGTTCGGGCAGCGAATCGTCTTTTCTGGTCATTCCCTCTCTGATATTGAAAAGTCTTGCCAGATTGCTGATCCGCTCGCCGGCTTTTTCCATTTCGTCGGAGGTCATGGGGATCCCCGTCACCAAACTGTAAACCTTGGCGATATCTTCGTACCCCCCCTTCCAGATCGTGCGCGTAAACTTGCAAATGATCATCGAGTCGATCACGCAGTAGAAATCCTCGTCTCCCATGACGAGTTTGCCCCTGCCCGGTTCCGCTTTGTACCGGTCAACCTTGCCGCCCAAGTCCCAGCCATAGCTTCCGTGTCTCTGGTGGTCAGCCCCTCTCCTGGACACGGCATAACCGAGGGCGCAGGTCTTAAGGCCCCTGACGTCATAGCCCGTCATTTCCAAGCCCTTGATGTGCATGGCGAAGTGCTCCGAACCCCGCCCGATCTTCTCGGCCGCGCGTTTCACCCCTTCGGCCAGAAGGGACCCGATATCTTCTCTCAGCGCGATCTTCTTGACCATTTCCACCATCGCGGCGCCGTTTCCGAACTCGAGCTCCAGACCTCCGGTATCCTCTTTGCTGATCAGTCCCTTTTCGTAACACTCCATGGCAAACCCGATCACGATTCCGGTTCCGATGGCGTCGACCCCGAAGGTATCGCAATATTCCAGTGCTTTGATGACCGCGTTCAGATCGTCCACGCCGCAGTAAGGACCAAATGCCATCAGCGTTTCATACTCCGCGCGTGCGATGGCGCCTTTAAACTGCCCTTCATCCCGTGCTTCCGCGATGTGTTCGCAACGGCACGGGCAGGCCGAACATCCCTGTATTTTGGTCACAAAGTGCTCATTTAAATATTCCCCGCTGACCTTTTCGATTCCCTCGAACATCGCGCTCTGATAGTTTCTGGTCGGCAGACACCCCTGCGCGTTCATGGTCAGCATATTGGCTGCCGTCCCCAGCCCCCTGTATTTGCTGGTTGCCGGTCCTTCCGCGCGCGTATACAACTCCTTGCTGAATTCTTGCAAGGCCCCGGGATCGGCGACCCCGACGTCATGGGTTCCTCTGACCGCGACCGCTTTGAGGTTTTTCGATCCCATGACCGCGCCGAGCCCCGTTCTCCCCGCCGCTCTGAAATGATCGTTGATCAGGCAGGCCAGCCTGACCAGGTTCTCTCCCGCCTGTCCGATTCCGGAGACCCGGACGTTCTGGTCTCCCAGTTCGTCTCTGATGAGCTGTTCGACTTCCCAGGTGGTCTTGCCCCAGAGATGCGCGGCGTTTCTGACCTGCACCGATTCATCGTCGATCCAGAGATAGACCGGTTTCGGCGCTTTGCCTGTGATGACCACGATATCGTAACCGGCCATTCTCAAATCCGCTCCAAACTGGCCGGTCGAGTATGCCTCGCCCAGAAGGTTGGTCGCCGGAGATTTCGCGAATACGCCAAACTTGGAAGCGGTGCAGGGCACCATAGTGCCTGCGGTCGCTCCGACAACATAGATCAGCGGATTTTGCGGGTCAAAGGCGTCCAACCCCGGCTTCAGGTTGTCGATTAGGGTTTTAACTCCGAAACCGGTACCGCCGATATATGCCTTTGCAAAGTCTTCCTGAAAGGTATCTGTCCTATAACTGCCTGTGGATAAGTTCACATAAAGAATTTTCCCGGTGTAAGCATTCATGGTCTTCCACACCTCGTTTCATTGCGTTTTTTACCCGTGATGTTCATGTCTCTATCCTCCGCCAAGAAAGATGGGAAGCAGGGTAATCATATCGTCCGCCTTCATCTGCGTTCTCATGATACTCGTATGTTCGGCAAGCGTCCCGTTAATCGCTATCATCAAATCATCTTTGAGATTACTACTATCTTCCTGAAAGATTTCGGTCTCAAATGTCTCTCCATGAATGCCGGAAAGCCGCCGAAGCAGTTCATATATGGTAGAATTTGAAGGGACTTCCACTTCTTCCTCACTCTTGCCGGTCAAGCCTCTTACGGATCCGAAATATCGGACCTTGATTTTCATGCTTGATTCACTGTCAGGCGAAAAACTTCCCTCCTTTGTCCTTTCAGCTGGTCGACTTTCCATACTCCATTCCCCCTTGACCCGACCCGGCGTTGCCGGACATGAAATGCACTGATCTTACCGTTTCTTTCTGTCTTTGGAGAAGCGCTCAATTGCTATCCTTCGACAAACGCAGCCAAACGAAATCACAAAAACATGCAGCCGCCTCTGTGCACTCCTCCGGTTATCCTATGCCGCAGCTCCGATGTTACCGCCGACGGCGTCAAACACCTTATGGTACCAAATATGGGTGCTGTTTCCTATTCTCTGTTGCGTATGTATTAACCGTTCCGTCATTCCTGTCTCAGATTGCCCCAAAGACTCTTTATTGCAATATTGTTACATTTTTAGCAAATAGCAGCCATCATTCGCAACAAATCTTGTGATTTCGCATAATCATAGTATTTAAGATTAGCGTTGTCAACAAGGCGCATCGACTCACCTAATATGTACCTGAAATGGTTCCGTGAACTCGTGAGAAAAAGTACGTAAGGAAGAAGAGAATACTGCTGGTCCTTGGGATGAGAAAGGAGCAGCGGGAATGGAGCTCACGATGCAGGAACGGAAGAAGCTGACGTTGGTCAAGGCACAACGGTACGTCAAGGCAAGCAAAGCAAAGAAGACAGTCATGCTGGATGATTTTTGTGAATCCACAGGATATTGCCGGAGATATGCAGCCCGTGTCCTGCATGAAGCAGGAGGGCGATACCTCTTGGGAGAGACTATCTTGGTGGCTGATCCCACGAAGTGTATCGTGCTTCCCGGTATGGTCCCGCGGTCCAGCAGGCACTGATCACGATCTGGAGCGCAAGCACGTTTCTTGGTCCTGTCCGTCTGGCAGGAGGCATGCCCCTCTTTGTAGAGAACCTGACAAGGCATGGACATCTCTCCATTGATGAAGAGACACGGCAACTGCTCCTTCAGATGAGTCCTGCCACGATCGGGAGACTCCTTGTTGGAGAACGGAAGAGGTATGTCCTGCATGGGATCTCCCATACCCGGAGTACTCCGCTGGGTGGCAGGATCCCCATCCAGACCTGCATGGACCCTCCTCTGGACATCCCCGGAGTCCTGTCTGTGGACCTGGTGGGGCATGACGGAGGGCAGGCGGTGGATGATTTCAACTGGACCCTGACGGTGACCGATCAGACGACCGGATGGACCGAGGCAGGAGCAGTACGGACGAAAGCAGAGATCTATGTGGTTGCAGCCCTGGAATCCTGTCTCCGCAGATATCCAGGGAGAGTCCTCTCCCTCCATGCGGACAACGGCAGTGAGTTTATGAACGGTCATCTCGTCCGTTTCTGTCATACCCATGACATCACCCTCACCCGTTCCCGTCCCTACCACAAGAACGACAATGCTCATGTGAAAGAGAAGAACAATTCCATCGTCCGGAAGTTCGTGGGGTATGACCGGCATGACACTCAGGAAGAGGTGGACCTCCTGAACCGACTGTACAGTTCCCTGCACCTCCTGGTGAACTGGTTCCTTCCCAGCCAGAAGCTCCTGCACAAGGTGAGAACCGGGAGCCATATCACGAAGGTGTATGACCGGGCACAGACACCCTGTGCACGCATGCTTGCACGGAAAGATGTGTCTGAAGAAACAAAGCAACAGCTGCGATCAACACGTGCAGAACTGGACCTGGCAAGCCTGCACCACGAGATCCTCCATTGTCAGGAACAACTGGATGAGATGGCCAAGAGAAGACAACCCCTGATGATCAAGAAACGTGGTAACTACGCGTACATTATTCGTGAGTTTACGGCTTGATGCTTCACGTACTTTTTAACGTGAGTTGACACGGTTGTAGATGGATCGCAGGACTGCCTGTTCGGCCCGTTCACGCCTGCTCGTTGTATCGTACATGACCAGGCACGACTTCGGGAGGAGAATGCGAGCCATTCGTGCGTGAGCATTCTGTGTCTTCTGCTTGGGTGCGTGTCATCGCCACCAGTTGGGCGAGTTCCGCTACGACGAGGTTCCAATTGACGTCTTCCGGGGGAGCCAGAATTGGTTGTTTCGGCGTTGACATCGCCTGCTTGACGCGAGACCCCAGGGGATTTTGTCCCCTGGGGTCTTCTTCATCTTTGTGAGAGAGACATCACCTCATCGAACGCAAAGCATGGGCGTGTCAGTTCCTGACTGCGGACATGCCTCGCAAACCAGCAAGAGAGAGGATCATCAAAGCACCAGGCACACCGACTGTGGCGACGCTCCATGGCGAAATGCAGCCTCGCTGCCGTCTCGGTCACAGGCGAGGTCGCGCGGCTCTCCGCCCTGCTATCTCCTTCCGCCTCTTATGGCCCGCACCACAGCGATCAGCAATATCGCGCCGACCACTGCCGTAATCAGGGCTCCCCATATTCCGCTGCTCGGAATCTTCAGCAACCCGAATACATATCCACCGATCAAGCCGCCGATGGCGCCGATGACCAAGTCACCGAGCAAACCATAACCGCTGCCTTTCATAACTTGTCCCGCAATCCAACCTGCTGCGATGCCGATGATGATCCACCAGAGCCAATTTGGCATTTCCTAGCCTCCCGTTTCGAAGTTCAAGTCGTGGATTGACTGTCAGACTTCAGATAGACCAAAGCTTCGACGCCTGCCAGCAACTTCTTGCGAATTGACTCTGGTTCAGTGCCGGCTTGTTCGGACATCGACGAGTGTGGAGCAACCTACTAGTGACATACTATCAACTCCAAATAGTCGTGTCAATGCCTCAGTCTCTTCGGTTCAGACGGCGTTCCCCGAGATCTCGCCACGGACTCTACTGCTCGATTCCACAGGAGGCGAAACGCCAAGGCGCACGAGCCCATCTCCTGCAGGATTGTCAGCCATGACCCCGGATATCGACCCCATCAATCCGGATTCCCCGCGCCTTAACAGAAAGTCGAACGCGGAGCGCACCGACACCGACTGACGCCTCCTGCATGAGCGTGGCCATCTCTCTGACCAAGGGCGGGGCCTGCCTCGCATCGGCGTGATGCATGTCGATCGGTTCAACGCTATAATCAACGCATGAGCGATCGGACAGACCAGCGCCCTGGTGATACTGCGCAGCGCCTTTGCGTCAAGACAAGAGTCAAGGTCAATGCCTGGCTGCACGTGCTTCCCAGGCATGACGATCAGGAGCTTCATGAACTGGAGTCGCTCTTCCTGAGCGTTGCGACGGGTGACCAACTCCGCTTCGATGCATCTCCTTCGGTATGCGCGGACCTCAATCTCACATCCAATCGTCCTGACCTGATCCCACACAATTCCGTGCAGCAAGCGTGGACTGCCTTCACCAATGCCGCCGAGTCGGTTCGCGATCGCTGTACACTCAGTATTTCCGCGTATCTGGAGAAACGCATCCCTGAGAAAACCGGGCTCGGCGCAGGCAGTGGTGACGCAGGAGCAACCCTGCTTGCGCTTAACCAGCTGCACGGGTTTCCATTCAGCCACGACCAGCTCGCTGCCTTGGCCACCTCTCTCGGTTCTGACGTGCCGTTCTTTGTCGAATCGGGCCCTTGCATCGTGAGCGGGGCAGGGGAGATTGTGGACCCGATCCCCCCATTTCCTCCGTTGTGGTGCTATATCGCTCTTCCGGCCTTCGGCGTCGATACCAGGCGGGCCTATGCAGCACTCGATGACGCCATCAATCACAGAGGAGCGTCGGAAGTCGAGCCCACGGCCGGCCTGAGTCTGGTCATGGAATCCCTTCGAACACGTACGCAACTGCGAGCTTCGGAGACGGCGCGTCTGAACTCCTTTGAAGCAACTCTTGGCGAGAACACGGCCAGCTTCCTGACTATTCGCAGCACGCTCCTGGCTGGTGGCGCCATTCTCGCTGGTCTCAGCGGTTCAGGAAGCGCCGTCTTCGGCATATACGCAGAAAGGGCAGCTGCCGAAGCAGCTGCCCTTGATGTCCAGCGACGCATCAGCGTTGCACGGGCACTCGTTGCGGAGATCGTATAGAGACTACTTGACCTCGGCAGTAGCGCCGGCAGCCTCGAGCTTGGCCTTGATTTCGCCTGCTTCCTTCTCGGGGATATGCTCCTTGACGGGCTTTGGAGCGCCATCGACAACGTCCTTGGACTCCTTAAGGCCGAGGCCGGTGATCTCGCGAACAACCTTGATGACCTCGATCTTCTTCTCGCCAACGGTCTTGAGGATAACATCAAACTCGGTCTTGACTTCGGCAACAGCGGCCGGAGCAGTAGCAACAGCAGCAACCGGGGCAGCAGCTGAAACACCAAACTTCTCTTCGATCATCTTAACGAGATCGGCAAGGTCAAGAACGGTCATGCTCTCGATAGCTGAAAGGATTTCTTCTTTGGTCATGTCATTCCTCCTGTTGAATAATATTATGCTTGCGGTGTGGCCTGAGCCTTCTGCTCGCGAACTCTGTCAAGTGCATAGGCAATACTGCTTACGGTTTGCTTCAGTGCCATGGCTAGTCCTGTAACCGGCCCGTTCATGCCGCGGCACACCTGTGCGATAAGCTCGTCCCTGGTCGGCAACAGCGCGAGACGCTCGACCATCGGCTCGTCGAAAAAGCGCCCGTCAACGATTGCTCCCTTGACGACAAAGCGCTGCTCGCCAGACTTGCCAGTCGGCTTCTTGTAGAGGGCCTTTGCTAGAATCGATGGATCGGTCTTGCCGAGTCCGATGGCGGTCATCTGTGTGAACAGAGACTCCGGCAACGTCAGGCCGACTTCCTTCATGGCCCGCTCGAGGAGAGTATTTTTGACGACGACATACTCAATACCCTGCTTCGTCAGCTTCTTGCGTTCGTTCGCAACGAACGACGCCTTTAGTCCCTCGTAGCCCACGAAAACGATGGACTCCGACTCTTTCAGTTGCTTGACAAGGTTCTCCACAAGCTGTTTCTTCTGATCCTTAGTTAGCACGTTTCACCTCCTCTTTGTGTAGAAAAGAAAGGCTCTCTGCCAATAACAGAGAGCCGTATTGCACATAATCAATAAGCGCAAACGCCTCGGCGGGCAAGATTGAGGGGACGAACCCCGCTCGCTGTCTTGGGCTACTAGTCGTAGTGAGAGTGTACTCTAAAGTTTGCTCGTGTCCAGTCGGATTGCCGGGCTCATAGTGAGCGCCAAATAGGTCTTGCCAAGGTACGTTCCCTTCACCGAGGAAGGACGAGCTCTCTGGATCGCTTCAAAGAGAGACATGAAGTTCTCCTTGATTGCGGCAGGGGTGAAGCTCGACTTGCCAAGCGGGCAGTGCACCGTTCCGACCTTGTCGACACGGAACTCGATCTTGCCAGCTTTGAACTCGCGAACAGCCTTTCCCACGTCCAACGTCACCGTGCCCGCCTTGGGGTTGGGCATCAATCCACGCGGCCCCAATACACGAGCTACCTTTCCGAGCGTCGCCATCATGTCCGGGGTTGCGATTGCAACGTCGAAGTCCAGCCAGCCGCCCTTGATCTTCTCGACGAGCTCCTCGCCACCTACGAAATCGGCGCCTGCCTCCTGAGCCTCAGTTGTCTTGTCACCCTTTGTGAATACGGCAACCCTGATGGTCTTACCTGTACCGGCTGGCAGCGTCACGACGCCACGAACGTTCTGATCAGCCTGTTTCGGATCGACGTTGAGCTTCATGCAGACTTCGATCGTCTCGTCGAACTTGGCTGTCCGCAACTTGGGAAGCAGTTCGACAGCCTCATCAAGTGTGTAGATCTTGGCGTGGTCGACAAGCTTTGCCACTTCCTGATACTTCTTTCCCTTCTTGCTCATGAATTACCTCCGTGGTTACGTGGAGAAGCTCCTCCCACGTGTGCTATAAAGCCGCTACTCGACGACCGTGACTCCCATGCTCTTGGCGGATCCTGCAATGATCTTGATGGCTTCTTCAATGTCAGCAGTATTGAGATCCTCCATCTTGATCTTGGCGATCTCAGCCAACTGGGCTTTTGTGATGCGACCAACCTTCTTCTTGTTGGGTTCACCCGATCCAGACTCGATCTTGATGGCTCTCTTGATGAGAGACGATGCTGGTGGAGTCTTCGTGATGAATGTAAACGACTTGTCTTCGAAGACAGTTATGACCGCCGGGATGACCAGGCCAGCCTTGTCCTTGGTCCTCTCGTTAAACTGCTTGCAGAACTCCATGATGTTGACGCCTTTCTGACCAAGAGCCGGACCAACAGGCGGTGCTGGTGTCGCCTTCCCTCCCTCAATCTGTACACGCGCATACCCTACGATCTTCTTCGCCATAGCGGATACTACCCCCTAAACTTAGATCTATCAGATCTTCTTGATAAAGCCGAAATCGATCTCGACTGGCATTTCGCGCCCGAACATCATGAGCTTGATACGAGCCTTTTCCTTCTCAGGCGAGATACTCTCGACCTTTCCCTGCATCCCATCGAACGGACCGCCGATGATCTGTACAGTGTCGCTGACTTCGAAGTGAAGCTTCGCCACCGCCTCTTCCTCGGAAACCCTGTTCTTGATAATCCGCTCAACCTCTTCGTCCGAAAGAGGGATAGGCTTCCCATAGTTGCCGACAAATCCCAGAATGCCGGGGGTGTGCGTAACCACATTCCAAGTCTCATCGTCCATGATCATCTCGACAACGAGATACCCCGGGTAGACTTTCTCCTGTTTGACCTTCCGCTCCCCGTTCTTGATGATTACCTTGTTGTCCACGGGAAGAACCACAGAAAAGACGCGGTCCGTAAGAGCCAGCGTCTTGACCTTCTGCTCCAGGTTATTTCTGGCCTTTTCCTCCGCACCAGAATACGTGTGCAGGAGGTACCAGTTACGTTCGGCCATCCAGACCTACGAGATGAGCCACTTCAGGGCAGCTGCAAACAAGTAATCCCAAGCACCGATAAATATGGCCCAGAATCCAACGAAAGCGATGATGGTCACTCCAGACTTCGCGAGTTCACGGGGTCGGGGCCACGTGACCCTGTGCCGAATCTCCATCCACATAGACCGAATCCAGTTCTTGAAGCGTACACCTGCTGGCTTGACTGTTTTTATATTACTCATACGTTCCTCCTCAAAGGAAGGTGGCAGGCCCGGAGGGGCTCGAACCCCCAACACTCGGTTTTGGAGACCGATGCTCTACCAGTTGAACTACGGGCCTACCTGGGGGCTTGCAGTTACTTCGTCTCCTTGTGTTCCGTATGCTTTCTGCAATGCGAACAATACTTGTTCACATGCACCTTGTCTGGGTCATTCTTCTTGTTCTTGATGCTGGTGTAGTTGCGGTTCTTGCACACTGTGCACTCAAGCGTAATGATGTCTCTCATGGCGGCCGCCTACTCCAGAATCTTGGTGACGACGCCGGCCCCGACTGTGTGACCACCCTCGCGGATAGCGAAGCGGAGACCTTCCTCCATGGCGATGTGCGTCATGAGGGTAACAGTCATCACGACGTTGTCGCCGGGCATGGCCATTTCCTGGCCTTCGGGGAGGGCAATGGAACCGGTCACGTCGGTGGTGCGGAAGTAGAACTGGGGCTTGTAGCCAGGGAAGAAGGGCTTGTGACGGCCACCTTCTGCCTGGGACAGGATATAGACCTGTGCCTCAAACTTCGTGTGCGGAGTAATGGAACCGGGTTTGCAGATGACCTGCCCACGGCGCACTTCGTCATGCTCGATCCCACGGAGCAGGAGGCCGACGTTGTCGCCTGCCTCACCATCGTCGAGCAGTTTGTGGAACATCTCGATGCCGGTGACGACCGTCTTCTTCGTCTCCTCGGAAAGGCCGACGATCTCGACGTTGTCCGCCATCTTGACGATACCACGCTCAATGCGACCCGTCGCAACAGTACCGCGGCCGGTGATCGTGAAGACATCCTCGACAGCAAGCAGGAACGGCTTGTCGGTCGGTCGGACGGGGGTCGGGATGTAGGCGTCGACGGCATCCATCAGCTCCCAGATCTTGTCGGTCCACTCATACTTGCCACGGGAACAATCACCTTCGTACTCCATGGCCTTGAGGGCGGAACCGCGGATGATGGGGGTTGCGTCACCATCGAAGTCGTTCTTCTTCAGGAGGTCACGGACTTCCATCTCGACGAGGTCGATCAGCTCGGGATCATCAACCTGGTCCACCTTGTTGAGGAAGACGACGATCCTCGGGACGTTGACCTGGTGAGCGAGCAGGAGGTGTTCGCGAGTCTGAGGCATGGGGCCCTCGGATGCGGCGACAACGAGGATAGCTCCGTCCATCTGGGCGGCACCGGTGATCATGTTCTTGATGTAATCCGCGTGGCCAGGGCAGTCGATGTGCGCATAGTGACGCTTCTCGGTCTCATACTCGGCGTGGTGGGCGTTGATCGTGACGCCGCGGGCTTTCTCTTCCGGAGCGTTGTCGATCTCGTCGTACCGCTTGACCGTCGTATGGCCCAGGGTAGCGAGGCACTTGGTGATGGCAGCAGTCAGCGTCGTCTTCCCATGGTCAACGTGGCCGATGGTTCCGATGTTGACGTGCGGTTTGGTACGCTCAAACTTCTCTTTCGCCATTATAACCTCCCGTGAGATGTGCTCTCGTGTATACAAAAAATGGAGCCCACGACCAGAATTGAACTGGTGACCTTATCCTTACCAAGGATACGCTCTACCAACTGAGCTACATGGGCTTGGTCGCGGGGGACCGATTTGAACGGTCGACCTTTGGGTTATGAGCCCAACGAGCTACCAGGCTGCTCCACCCCGCATTCCTCGCTGTCGTTGTGCATGAGCACACAAACAGCAGTATGTATACTACTCAAAAAGCACAAGAAGTCAATCGCCATCGGAGCACCGAACGCTCCACAGGAGATGCCGCACTATAGAAATTGCCCGAGAGAGCATGCGTGATCCTCCTGAAGGAGGAGCGCAGCTCCAGCTGAAATGCTGGAGCGGGAAACGGGATTCGAACCCGCGACAACCTGCTTGGAAGGCAGGGGCTCTACCGCTGAGCTATTCCCGCCAGTGCAATGGTGGGCAGGGAGGGATTCGAACCCCCGTAGGCATTGCCAACAGATTTACAGTCTGCCGCCATTAACCGCTCGGCCACCTACCCACACTGGAGCCGACGACCCGAATTGAACGGGTGACCAGTTGATTACAAATCAACCGCTCTACCAGCTGAGCTACGTCGGCCTGCATCGCAGTTAGTATAGGTGCAAAGCCACGTCTGTCAAGCTACAGAGCGGAGTAGGCCTATGAGAGCGCTTTCCCCAGCTTCCGCTTTGCTCTCGCGAGTGCATTCGAAACGGATGCTTTCGACATGCTCAGTCCTGCAGCGATGGCCTCGAGAGTTTCACCTCGGAGATGTCTCTCGAAACACGCGCGTTCACAATCGCTGAGCATGGTGGTGAGAGCCGCCATGTCGAGGACCCCCGCCTCTGCAGGGTCCCCGAGGGAACTCCCCCTTCCGTCAAGGCTATCCGACAGCTCGACGTGAGGTCCGGCAGCTCGACGTGCCATGTCGATGAGCCTGTGCGATGCAACAGTAGCTATGTATCCATCGAGACTGCCCCGCTGGACATCATACGTACGAATGGCGCGCAGAAAGCCCAGGACAGCCTCGGCGAGACAATCGTCTCGTTCGTCTCGCTCCGTGCAGTACTTGCGGGCAACAAACTTGAGAAGGGGCATATACGCACCCAGCAACTCCTCAAATGCATTATTGTCGCCCGCCAGGAAGCGCTGCCTCAGGGATTCGACATGTCCCGATGAGCGACCGCTTCTAGGATTCGATGGCACGAAAGAGCACGACCGCGAGTGCAGTAGAGACATTCAGCGACTCGACACCAGGCCTCATCGGAATCGTGATGAAGAAGTCCGCATTCTTCCTGGTAAGTTCACGCATGCCAGCGCCCTCGCTGCCGACAATGAAGGCAGACGGACACGCGTACTTTTCTTTCCGGTAGTCATGACCGTCTGCAGCGTCCAACCCATACAGCCAATAGCCGTCCTTCTTGAGTCGCTCCATGGCATATGCCAGATTCGCTACGACGGCAATCGGAAGACTGAATACCGTCCCGGCCGAGGCAGATACTGCTGCTGGCGAGAACGGACTTGTTCGATCCTTCGTGACGATAAGGCCCCCGGCCCTTGACGCAGCGACCACGCGGATAATCGCTCCCAGATTGTGGGGATCGGTGACCTGATCCACAAGGACGACTGAACGGCGAGCGGGCTCAGCAGGCATCGCCTCCATGAGAGCATTCATGTCCAGCAGTCGCACTCGCGCACACTGGGCGGCGATGCCCTGATGGGGGACATCACCGAGGCTCTTCCGAAACCATGATCCAACCTTGTACTCCATCGGCACCTTCTGCCGTGAAGCCACATCCTTGATCATGCGGATGCGGTCGTCTTTGTCGGAACCGGATTCGAAGATGATTTTCTCGACTGGGTGCTCAGCGGACAGCGCACCCAGGACCGAGTTCTTACCATAGATAAGCATACCTGCTGGTCTGGTTCTCTCACTATTAGCCATGGATGCGATACCTCACACCATCAATGCCGTCCTCCAGAGCAATACCAACACCCCTGAGGCGCTCCCTGATCTGGTCAGCTATGTCGTACTGTCCTGCCTCACGAACTATCTGACGCTTCATGGTAATCGCGTCGAGAAGATCGCTCGCAGAGCTGGAGTCGTCTACAGCGGCTTCCACCTCTGCGGCAACGGCCACGAGTGCATGGCGCTTGCCGGCAAGAAGACTGGACTTGTGTTTCATGTAGTCGCTCGTCTGGTCGAGCCCGAGCACCCAGAGCGTCGACCGGAAGACTTCGAGCACACGAGAAGCCTCTGATCCACCAAGTGACCGCTCTGAAGCTGTTCGGCGCACCCGGGTCATGAACTCGTAGACGGCAGCGAGTGCACGGGACGTGTTGAGATTGTCTGCCAGCGAAGCGTCAAATTCGCCGAGAAAACTGGAACAGGTACTCTCAAACTCCGCCTTGACGCTGCCACGGGGTCTCTCGGCCAATCCCTGCAGAAACACCTCGAACTCCGCCATGCGCTCATAATTCGTGAATGACTGCCCGAACCCGGAAATGCTGAACTTCAAAGGTTTATTGTATGATGTCTGCAGGAGATAAAGCCGGACGACCTGTCCGGGATATTGCTCTAGGAGTTCGCGCACGGTCATGACATTGCCGAGTGACTTTGACATCTTCTCGGCACCCATGTTGACCATTCCGGAGTGCACCCAGTAGCGAACAAACTGCTGTCCGTTCAGGGCTGCCTCGCTTTGCGCTATTTCGTTCTCATGATGAGGGAAGATGAGATCCTCGCCTCCTCCATGAATATCAAACCCTGCCCCGAGATGCCTCAGGCTCATCGCCGAACACTCGATATGCCATCCCGGACGACCCCTTCCCCAAGGACTGTCCCATGAAATCTCACCCGGTTTTGCAAATTTCCACAAAGCGAAATCCAGTGGATCCTCTTTCGCTTCGTTCACCTCTACCCGGGCTCCGCTCCGCATCTCGTCGACAGAGCGGCCCGAAAGACAGCCGTAGCGATCGAATTTGCGAACAGAGAAATAAACTCCGTCTGATGAGACGTAGGCATAACCATTTGTGGTAATGCGACCTATGAGTTCGATGATGTCCTGGATGCTTTCGGATACCCTTGGCGTGATGTCGGGAGAGAGAACATTGAGTGCCGCCATGTCCTCAAGGTACTCGCCGATGTAGCGAGCAGAGAGCTCGAGTGGCGTAACCCCCTGCTCCTGAGCCCGTCGGATGATCTTGTCGTCGATGTCCGTATAGTTGCTGACATGGGTCACAACGTAGCCTGCATGCTGGAGGTAACGTTTCAGAAGATCATAGGCGACGGCCGTCCGCGCATGCCCGATGTGTGCTGAGGCATATGGGGTGACCCCACAGACATACATCGAAATCTTGCCTGGCTCACGGGGCACGAGTTCAACCGTCTTTCTCGTCAGTGTATCATGGATCCTCATCGTTGGTTTCCTCCACTACGTAAGCATATGTACAGGGTATCAAAAAAGGCAGCAGGCACAATGTCCTGCTGCCCAGTGGTTTGCGAAGGAACTTGATTAACGTTTCCTGTACTGAGTAGCCTTGCGGGCGCCCAAGAGACCATACTTCTTGCGCTCTTTGATGCGAGCATCGCGCGTCAGAAGCCTAGCCTTCTTTAGAACCGGCTTGTTCTCCGGGTTCTGCTCAACCAGCGCGCGAGCAATTCCATGGCGAACGGCCTCGGCTTGACCGTTGAAACCACCACCGGCAACGCTCACGATCGCATCAAACACAGGCATACCCCCCATAACCGTGAAGGCGGCCATGGTCTTCATGGACACCGTCTGGACTGGAAAGTAGACCTCGACTGGCTTGCCATTCACGACAATCTTGCCGGTTCCCGCAACGAGATGAACACGTGCAATAGCAGTCTTTCTCTTGCCCGTTCCCCAAATCTGAGTGGTCGCCACAGCATCCTCCCTAGTTAGCCTTGAACTCAACAGGCTTCTGAGCCTGGTGAGGATGCTCGGACCCCTGATAGACGCGCAGGTTACTGAGCAGTTCCTTACCAAGTGTGTTTTTGGGCAGCATGCCGCGGACCACACGCTTGAGCAGGAAGTCTGATCGCGTCTCAAGCATCTTGTTCCAATTCGTAGCCTTCAGGCCACCTGGGTAGAACGAGTGATGGTAGTGCATGGTCTGCGTACCCTTCTTGGGATCGATTGCCAACTTCGAAGCATTGATGACGATGACGTTGTCACCGACCATGGCATTAGGCGTGAATTCTGGTCTGTCTTTGCCACGAAGGATATTGGCAATGACCACCGCAAGTCGTCCAACGCTCTGGTCGGTTGCATCAATCAAAACCCAGCGACGGGCGACCGTCTCTGGTCTAAAAAACGTTGTCTTCATTCATATCCTCCTGGTGAATTCCTTAGTAGATTACCATGAACCCGCGATTAGTCAACGCCTTGAGGCCGCAAACGATGTAGAACCCTGATGCCCGGAGAGGGTTCGGGCACATGGTCACATGCACCGCCCAACAGCTACCAAGTATAATCGACAGCAACCAGGTAGAGGCCGCTAGCCGTCATCACCTGCCGCGTATAGGGGACGTCAGGCCTGCCAAACGCATTGTTCCACGTTTCGGCACCGATCCTTCCCTGCCCGGCCTTGAGGACAAAATACGCCATGCGGCGCACCATATGATACAGGAAATGGTCGCCTGAGACCGTGAAGATGACCACCTTATCCGTTTCGACGACATCAGCCACACTCAGTGTGCACGTGGTGTCTCGGTGCGGCCTGCTTGGATCGATGTTCCCAAACCCTTTGAAATCATGTGTTCCAAGCAGCGCATGTGCAGCCCCGTTCATCGCAGTGATGTTGACAGGGTACTCGAGTCGATACGCGTAGCGAGCCAGGAATGGAGTCCAGCATCCCTCCTTGATGAACACGTAGGCGTAGGATTTCCCTGCTGTAGAGAACCGGGCACTGAAGTTGGCACTCGCACGAACACAATTGCGAATCGTGAGCCACTCAGGCATCATGACGGGAAGGCGTCGTGCGACGCGCTCATAGAGGGCATCATCGTGGAGAACGAAACTCACGACATTGTGCAGTGCGTGGACGCCTCTGTCGGTTCGTGATGCCGCGACAACAGGAATGTACGATCCACAAACAGCCTTCAGCGCTCTTTCAATGGTACCCTGCACACTCTCCAGCGACTCCTGTTTTTGAAAGCCATAGGTAAACGAGCCGTCGTAAGCTATGTCCATACGCACCGTTACAGGAACAGGCGCCACAGGATAACTCCAGACACGGCGGCTGCCGTTCCAAGAAGAATAAAAGCATCAAACGACTGAAAGTGACGCGCATGATATCTTGTTCGGGGACTCCCTACGCGAAAACCCCGTGCCTCCATCGCAATGGCCAGGTCGTCCGCCCGGCGAAAGGACGAAACAAACAGGGGTATCAGAATCGGGATGAAGCTCTTCATGCGAACGACGAGACTGCCTTCTCCGATCCGGGCCCCCCGCGATACCTGAGCACGTATGATACGTTCCGTCTCCTCGAGAATCGTGGGCACAAACCGCATGGCGATGCTCATGACAAGGGCGATTTCCGCGGAAGGCACGCCGATACGGCTCAAGGGCTTCAGCAGATCTGACACAGCATCGGTCAGCTCTATGGGAGAAGTGCTCGCGGTAAGCAAGACGCTCACCAGCGTCAGCAGAACCAACCGGCAGAGGATGAAACCGGCCAGTTCCAATCCCTCACGCGTGACTCGCACAAACCAGAACCGCCAGATAGTCGTGCCCGGGGTGAAGAATATCTGTACCATGACAGTGAGCACAATAAGGAACAGAATGGGCTTGAGGCCGCGGGCAAAAAAACGCAGGGGTATTCTCGAAACCCCGATGCCAACAACCAAGAGAAGGACAATAGGAGTATACTGCGCTGTCTTCGTCGCGACAAAGACTCCAACCATGAGAGCAATAGTCGAAACAAGCTTCACGAGGGCGCCCGATCGATGCACGACCGAGTTTCCAGGGTAGTGCTGACCAAGAACGAAACTGCGGGACAGTGCCACTATGCTCCTCCCAGGCCAGAGACGCACAGCCTCAACGAGTCCAGCATCCGGTCAGTCGAGCACTCGTTCACCGTGAGGGGGCTTTCGCATTCCTTGAGCGCACGCGCAAGGCGGTAGCTCTCCGGAAGTTCCAGACCCGTCCTGTCAACTAGGTCCGCATCACGAAAGAACGCGTCGGTCGATCCCTGGAACGCCACTATTCCCTCGTCAAGGACGACCACCTGCTTGCAGAACTCGGCAACCTCGTCCATGTTGTGGGACACAAGAATCACCGTGACATTGGCGGCCTGGCGCAGCGACTCAAGCTCGGCCAGAACTGCAAGCTTGGTGCCAGAGTCAAGCCCCGCAGTCGGCTCATCGAGCACGATATACTTCTGACCCATCGCGATAACTGAGGCAATGGCCACACGACGCTGTTCTCCACCACTCAGCTGAAAAGGAGACAACGACAGAAAGCGCTTCGGATCAAGACCGACGGTGTTCATCGCTTTGTGAACGCTTTCATCGACCTGCTCTTTGCTGAACCCATAGTTGCGGCAACCAAAGGCTACCTCTTCAAAGATGGTTTCGGCAAAAAACTGATCCTCGGGATACTGGAACACGATGCCGACTCTGCGTCGTACCCTGGCAAGCACTGTCCGGTCGTTGCGAACGATCTCATCATCGACAACAACATCACCCCGTGTCGAAAACAGCAGCCCGTTCAGGTGTTCGACCAGCGTCGACTTACCCGAACCCGTCCTTCCCACGATGCCCACGAAGGCACCATCGTCGATATGCAGGCTGATCCCCCGGAGCGCGAAGTACTCGAAGGGCTCACCACTGTCATAGATATAGTCGACGTTCTTCAGCTCAATTGACATGCGACTCTCGCAAATTCCTCGGGGGTCAGACACAGCGGGAAGTCCGTCCAGCGCTCTTGCATGAGGAATGAAGCCCTGGCGCTCAATGGAAGCACGAGGTCTCCCAGCTTCACGACCGCAGAATTCGAGAAGATGACACGCGGCGAGTCCCAGGCCGCAAGTTCTCCATTCGCCAGCACGCCTACGCGCGACGCAACAAGCACTTCGTCCAGGAGATGGGTGACTATGACGACGCCGATTCCCAACTCACCGTTCAAACGGAGCACTGTCTGCATCACCTCGCGGCGATTGGTCGGATCCAGGAGAGAAGTTGCCTCGTCCAGAATGAGAAACGAAGGTTTCATGGCAAGTACTCCGGCAATAGCTACTTTCTGCTTCTGCCCACCGGAAAGACGATGAGGAGGGTAGTCACGAAATTGCTCCAAGCCAAGGAGATGCAATGCATCGCCAACACGCTGTACCATCTCAGCATGGGGAAGCTGGAGGTTCTCGAGTCCAAAAGCGATATCATCCTCTACAGTCGTCGCTACCAGCTGGTTGTCTGGATTCTGGAACACCAGCCCGACGTCAAGCCCTGGACGCACATCCATGACTGTCTGGATATCACCGCCCGGAAGCAGACGCACACTGCCGGATGTCGGACGCAAAAGCCCGCTGACAAGGCGGGCTAGCGTACTCTTGCCGGACCCGTTGGGACCGACAATCGCGGAGATTGAACCATCTGACAGCTCCAGGTCTATGTCACGAAGGACCTGGACAGCCCCCGCGGAGGTCTCGATTTGATACGAGACCTTGTCGAGGCGAATCATCTACTTCTCTACGAACTCCAGGACCGCCATGTTTGCTGCGTCACCCTTTCGATACCCGGCCTTGATGATACGCAGGTAGCCACCCGGGCGCATGACGTAGCGATCCTTGGTCAGCTTGAAGGCTTCGTCGACCGCTTCCGGCGTCAAAAGGTAAGCGTGCAGCTTGCGCCGCGCCGTCAGATCGTCGACCTTTGCAGCCGTGATGAGTTTCTCCACCACACGCTTCACTGACTTTGCACGAGTAACTGTTGTTTCAATGCGACCTTTCTCGATCAATGAGGTCGAGAGATTGCGCAACATCATGCTGCGCAGGCCGCTGTATACGCCAAGCTTCTTCAGCTTTCTTCCATGTCTCATAGCAAGAATACTCCTCTCGTCACGTTCGCGCTTACCACCGGCTGCGCGCTAATCTTCTGGGACACTGATATCGACATCTCTGAGGGCTTCGTCAACGCTCTTGCGACCAGCCTCTCCGAAACCGTGAATACTCTCTCCACGATGCTCCAGATAGTCAGCCACGGTCTCGACACCCGCTTCCCTGAGAACCTCTGCCCAGCGGCTCTTGACACCATCCACAGTCTCCAGGTCCTTCGACATGACGTCTCCGTTCGACGTCGTTGCCTCCGGAGCACTGTCCATGGAACCCGGCGTCTTCAAACACGCCCGCAACTGCTGCGCATGGCGATCCACGATATCAAGAGCTTCTTCCAGCGCATCACGGGCCCTGATTGTCGGAAAATGGGTAATCTCGATGATCAGACGCTCATAGTCGGCCTTCTGCTTGATTCTTACGGGTTCGACAGTGAAATTGGCTGTCCGTACAGGAGAGTAGATGCTGTCGATCGCAATAGTGTCGACCGTTCCGCTCAGCAACTCATGGTTCTCCTCGTTGCTGACATATCCTATGCCGGTGCGCAATAGCACCTGAAGGTCGATGACGCTGTCATCTGCGGAGAGTTCTGCGATCTTCAGCTCCGGGTTGGAAATCTTCACCAGTGAGTTCTTCTCGAAGTCTTCGGCCTTCACCACGCCCCGCCCCTGGTGCTTGAGAGAAAGGGTGGCCTCGCTGCCATCGATAATGAATACCTGGAGGTTTCTGACGTTGAAGATGAGCTCCTGAAGGTCTTCCTTGATGCCAGGCAGTGACGTGAACTCGTGCAGCGCTCCGTTGACCTTGATTGCCACTGGGGCACTCCCGGGAATGGAGGACAGGAGAACGCGGCGAAGCGCATTACCCATCGTGGTTCCATATCCATGCTGCAATGGCTCGAAGACGAACTTGCCGTATTCGTCCTTCTCTTCGGCAGACGTCAGTCTGATACCTTCAAGCCCTTCTATCATGGCAGGCTCCTACTTCGAGTAGTACTCGATGACAAGACGGGTGTTGATGGGAACTCCAATCTGCTCAGCTGTCGGAATCGTCAGCACAGCGCCTTCGAACTTGTCAGGACTGAACGAAAGCCACTGTGGAGTGGCAGGTTTGCCAGCCACGGATTCCTGTACGCTGATCATGGACTTTCCAGTATCGGTCAGAGTCACAATATCTCCCACTCTGACCTGGTAGGAGGGGATGTCGACGCGGTGTCCGTTGACGAACACGTTGCCGTGACATACCATTTGGCGAGCTGACTTCCGGCCCGGCTGGATCCCCATCCGGAACACAACGTTGTCGAGACGCCGCTCCAGAAGCTCAAGCAACTTGCCGCCTGTGGGAATCGCCTTCTGGGAGTTCGCGAGAGCGAAGTAACTCCTGAACTGACGCTCTGCCAAACCGTAGGCAAGGCGAAGGCGCTGCTTCTCCTTGAGGTGGAGCTCGTAGTCACTGTCCTTGCGGAATTTCTGGTCAACTCCATGTTGACCAGGACCCATCTTGCCACGCTCGATCGCGCACTTCCCGCTGGAGCAACGAGAGCCCTTGAGGAATAGCTTCGTGTTCAGTGCACGGCACTTCCGGCACGACGCATCAATATATCTGGACATGGTCGCCTCCTATACCCTTCTGATCTTGCGCGGCCTGCACCCGTTGTGCGGGATGGGCGTGACGTCCTTTATGGACGAAACGTTGAGGCCAGCAGACTGCAGAGCACGGACAGCGATCTCACGACCCGAACCAGCGCCCTTCACGAACACGTTTACTCTGGACATTCCCATGGCGATAGCCTTTTCGGCTGCTTTCTGTGCAGCAACCTGGGCAGCAAATGGCGTCCCCTTCTTGGAACCCTTGAAACCGCTGCTTCCAGACGAGCCCCAGCATACAGTGTCGCCTTGGGCATCGGTGATCGTTACGAGTGTGTTGTTGAACGACGAAAAAACATATGCCTTGCCTTCACCAACTACTCGTTTCTCTTTCTTGCGCTTGACTACTTTCTTCTTGATGTCTGCCATACGATCCCCTTTGCCTATACCTTGGATGCCTTGGAACCGACGGTTTTCTTCGGTCCCTTGCGCGTGCGAGCATTCGTCCTGGTGCGTTGACCGCGAACGGGTAGTCCTCTCTTATGGCGGACGCCACGATAGCAGTTGATCTCCATGAGCCTGCGGATGTTGGTCGAGACTTCTCGGCGAAGATCACCTTCGACGACGAGATTGTCATTGATGGCCTTCTGGATTGCAAGAATCTCGCTCTCCGTCAGATCCTTGACCTTCTTGTCCTCAGACACTCCTGCAACACTGCAGATCATCTTATAGTTTGACTTGCCGATGCCGTAGATGTAGGTCAGGGCAATGCCTACCTTTTTCCCGGCAGCAAGATCGATACCACTAATACGAGCCACTATTCCTCCTTTACTTACCTTGGCGCTGCTTGTGTTTCGGGTTCTCGCAGATCACCATGAGCGTACCATTGCGCTTCACAATCTTGCACTTAACACAGATCTTCTTAACAGACGGTCTCACTTTCATAGGTCGCTACTCCTTTCAACTCTTTGACAACTACAGTCGATAGGTGATACGTGCTTTCGAAAGGTCATAGGGTGTTATCTCAAGCCTTACCTTATCTCCCGGCAGGATCTTGATGAAGTTAAGCCTCATCTTTCCGCTGATGTGAGCCAGCACAATCTTGCCGTTGCCCAGTTTCACGCGGAACATCGTTCCGGGGAGCGTTTCCACTATGACGCCTTCTGTCTCTATGACTTCTTTCTTGTTCATGGCTGTGTCAAGATGACGGGGCCCTGGGCCGTGACGGCTATCGTGTGCTCAAAATGAGCGCTCTTCTGTCCGTCAACAGTAACAACCGTCCAATCATCGTTCAGAACGCGGACAGCGCTGTTACCAGCGTTGACCATGGGTTCGATCGCGATCACCAGTCCCTCCTTGAGAGTAATACCTGTACCGGCTCTGCCGTAGTTGGGAACCTCAGGATCTTCATGAAGTTCCTTTCCAACGCCATGCCCGACGTAGTCGCGCACGACACTCATACCCTGAGCCTCAACCACCTGTTGAACTGCATGGCCGATGTTCCCCAGTCGAGCTCCCACATGCGCGGCGTCGATGCCGGCGTACAGGCTCCTTCGGGTTGTCTCGATAAGCTTCTCATCTCTAGATACCACCTGCCCACAGGCAACGGTAATGGCCGAATCTGCATAGTATCCTTCATAGATGAGACCGAGATCCAGCGAGACGACGTCCCCTGAATTCAGAACGCGATGCCCTGGAATGCCATGGATGACCTGTTCGTTGATGGAGACACAAAGTGTTGCCGGATAACCGCTGTAGTGCAGGAAGGCCGGCTTCGCTCCGAGCTCACGGATGCGAAGTTCTGCCGCGTGGTCCAGTTCACGAGTCGTCACGCCGGGAGAAACCATCTCTCCTATCTGGCGCAACACTTCACCGAGCTTAGCCCCCGAAACACGCAGGTGCTCAATGTCCGAAGCGGACTTAAGCCGGATCATCTAGGGCCTTCTGTATCCTGGCAAAAACAACATCCGGAGCACTGGCTCCATCAACAGTGATGAGCTTCCCTTGATCGCCGTAGTAGACGGTCAGAGTTTTCGTCATCGCTTCATACGTACTCATCCGTGTCCTGACACTCTCCTCGCGGTCGTCTTCCCGCTGGATGAGGGGCGCGCCACAGAGGCTACAGAATCCTTCCCTCTCTGGCTGCGAATAGTATACGTTGTACACACTGCCGTCGGAAGGACAGATGCGTCGCCCTGAAATGCGACGGAACGCTGTCTCAACCTGCAGGTCAACGTATACGGCTGCGGTCAAGCTAAGGTTTTGCTTTGTCAGATACTCGTCGAGAAATGCGGCTTGAGCGACAGTCCTCGGGTACCCGTCCAGAACAAAGCCTGCTTGCGCCTCCTGGGTCGACAGAAACGATTCGACGACAATTATGTTGACATCCTCGTCGCTCACAAGACCCCCAGCATTGATCTTGGCCGCAACCTCGGCGGGCAGCTTGCCCTCCCGCCGAAGATTCCGGAAGTATTCCCCGCTCGAGAAGGTGGGCACTCCGTAGGTCTGCGCGATGAGCGCACCTTGAGTGCCCTTTCCCGAGCCCGGTAATCCCAAAAGGATGATACGCGGGTGCTGCATCATTATTTCATGAACCCCTTGTAGTGACGCATCATCATGTATGCTTCGATCTCCTGCACGGTCTCCAGCGCTACGCCGATGATAATAAGCAGCGACGTGCCACCAAAGGCAAAAGCTGAAATCTGCTGGTTCCGCATCGCGATGTTCGGCACGATGGCGAGGAACGCAAGGAAAATAGCAGTCGGCAGGACAATCCGATCGAGCACATTCTTGATGTACTGCGCAGTTGCCTCACCAGGACGAACACCAGGCACATAGCCCCCGTATTTCTTGAGATCATCCGCAATCTTGGTGGGATCGTAGGTAATCTCTGTATAGAAATATGTAAAGAAGATAATGAGAAAGAAGAAGACGATGTTATGTGTCAGCGTGGCCGACTGCGTCAGAGGCTGCGCAATGTGAACATAGAACCAGGACGTCGACCAGAACTGCGACACCGTTGCGGGGAACATCAGAACAGTCGAAGCGAAGATGATCGGGAGCACACCTGCTTGCACAAGTTTCAGAGGGATGTACGTAGATTGGCCACCGTAGACCTTGCGGCCAACAATACGCTTCGCGTACTGCACTGGAACTTTGCGTTCGCCTTCATATGCAAACAGAACCAGAAGGAGAAGCACGATCGCACCGAGGATACCACCGATAAGGCCGAGAACACTGAGTGACTTGGCCTGGGTCAACCTGAAGGCCTGTGCTATGCCGACGGGAATGCGGCTCACAATACCTGCAAAGATGATGAGCGACACACCGTTGCCAATCCCTCGTTCGGTCATGATTTCTCCGAGCCACAGCACGATGTAGGCCCCGGCTGTAAGACTCAGAACGATCAGGAGCTTCACGAAGAATCCCGTGCTCGAGAGGTATTTCTGGAAGATGGCTACGACACCAAACGACTCGATAACCGCCAATCCAAGAGTGAGATAGCGAGTATACTTCGCAATCTTCCGCTGACCTTCTTTGCCGCCCTCCTTGCGGATCTCCTCAAGCGCCGGGATGACCGAGCCGAGAAGCTCGATGATGATGGAAGCATTGATGTATGGAAGAACGCTTAGCGAGAAGATGGCGAAATTAGCAATGCCACCGCCCGAGAACAGGTCAAGAAGACCCAGAAAACCGCCCTTGCCAACTAGCTGTGCCACGGCCGTACGGTCGATACCAGGCACGGGAATATACGTCCCGAGCCTGATAACGGCAAACATCATGAGTGTGAACAGAATCCTGTTGCGCAGCTCCGGAAGCCTGAAAGCCCTTCTCAGCGTCTCGAACATCAGACCACCTCGCAGGTGCCGCCAACCTTCTCGATCTTCTCACGAGCCGAGGCCGAGAATCCGGACGCCCGTACCTGAATCTTTGTTGTCAGTTCGCCGCCTCCGAGTACCTTTACGGGAGCATTGTAAAGCGCATTCAGATCAAGGGGCATTTCACCCTCGTATCCCTCAAGTGCGCCAGTATTGACGGCAACGTACACTGTTCGGACGTGAGGTCTGAATCCCTTCTTCTTCGGAAGGCGACGGTAGAGCGGAGTCTGTCCACCCTCGAATCCAACACGCTTGCTGCGCCCAGAGCGAGCTTTGGCACCCTTGCGGCCGTAACCGCTCTGTTTGCCCTTGCCACTCCCGGCTCCCCGGCCGATAACCTTCGGACTGTCGATGAAACCTTCCGGTCTCACCATCTCGTTAAGTTTCATGGACGAGCCTCCGCAGCGCGCGGCTCGGCATTGATACGGTCCTGTCGACGCAGGTTGCGCATCAATGTCATCTGTTCGATGTCGCGCAGTCCGTCGATAGTAGCCGCAGCAAGAGAAATAGAATTCGAGCTGCCAAGGGACTTGGTGAGAACATCCTGGACTCCGACCTTCTCCATGATCTGACGAACGACGCCGCCTGCGACAATACCAGTACCAGTGACGGCGGGCTGAAGATACACCCAGCCTGCGCCGGTACGGGTTTTCGTCGAGAATGGCAGTGTCGTGCCCTTCAGCGTGAAGCTCACAAGGTTGCGCTTGGCAGCCGTGATTCCTTTCTGGATGGCCAAAGGAATTTCGACAGCCTTGCCGATGCCGATGCCGACCTTGCCTTTCTTGTTGCCGACGACGACAAGAACCCTGAACTTCATCTTCTTGCCGCCCTTGACGACCTTGGTAACGCGGTCGATGCTGATGACTGATTCTTCGTATTCTTTGGGTTCAAACGAACGTCTTGCCACAGCTTCCTCCTAGAATTCCAGTCCCGCAGCGCGCGCGGCTTCGGCAAGTGCCTTGATGCGACCATGGTAAGAATGTCCACCCCGGTCGAAGGCCACAGTCTTGACACCCATCTGGAGCGCCTTGTCGGCTATCTCCGTGCCAACCATCTGACAAGCGGCCGTATTGTTGGCCGCTACTGCTTGGCCGTTCACCTTGCACTTAAGGTTTGACGCAGCAGCAAGGGTAATACCCTTGTCGTCATCGATAAGCTGAGCATACACATGCTTCAGGCTGACAAAAACAGCCAGCCTTGGCCGCTCTGCGGTTCCTGCCAGCTTCTTGCGAATCCGGTCATGTCGCCTCTCGCGAGCTTCTTCTCTATCGTGTTTGCTGATCATTGTTCCCCCTACGCACCAGACAAGGCCTTCTTGCCAGCCTTGATCCTGACTTTTTCGCCAGCATACCGGATACCCTTGCCCTTGTAGTGGTCAGGCACACGCACCTTGCGAACATTCTGCGCGAACTGTCCCAGCCCTACGGCATCGGCACCGGTCATCGTGATCTTGACGTTGTCAGTCACTTCAACCTTGATGCCCTCAGGAATCTTCATGGGCACGGGATGCGAGTACCCAACGATTAGAGTCAGGTTGCCTGCATCGACGGCAGCCTTGTAGCCGACGCCAACGATCTCGAGGCGCTTGACAAAACCCTCGGTGACGCCTTTCACAAGACCCGAGAAACGTGCCGACGTCGTGCCATGCATGACATTCAACGTCTCCTGAAAAGCCGGATCAAGCACGAACCGAACCTGGTTCCCTTCGACGACATAGTCGATGTGCTCAGGAACCTCAAGCGTCAGGGAACCGCGAGGTCCCGTGACCGTTAGTATGCGATTTGACTCCGTCACGGTGACGCCGGTCGGAATCGCCGTGAGTCTCTTACCAATTCTTGACATACAACCCCCCTTACCAGACGAAGCAGATGACCTCGCCGCCAAGCCCTTCCTTACGAGCCTGCACGTCGGTCATCAGCCCCTGCGGGGTGGAGATGATTGCCATGCCGGCGCCCATGAGAACGCGCGGCACTGCATCCTTCCTCACATAAATGCGGCGGCCTGGAAGACTGATACGCTTCAGACCGGTAATGTAACGACCACGAGTCTTCGTGTACTTGAGATCAAGCTTCAAGTATTTGCGGTTGTCGCGGATGATCTCCGAGACGCCACCAACATACCCCTGCTTCTTGAGAATCAGTGCGAGTGCACTGTTCATCTCAGAATACGGGGCAATGGTGGAGTCGTGGTAGACCAGGTTTGCATTTCTCACCCTGGTCAGGAAATCCGAAAGTGCGTCAACTCTGGACATGTCTCCTCCTCTACCAGCTAGCCTTCTTGACGCCCGGAAGCTTCCCTTCGAGTGCCATCTTGCGGAAGCAGAGCCTGCACAGGCCGAACTCCCGATAGTACCCACGGGACCGCCCACAGATCTTGCACCTGTTGTGGGCCCTGGTCGAGAACTTGGGCTTACGAAGAGCCTTGTTGATCATAGCTTTTCTTGCCATAGTGTCTCCTTACACCCTATCTCTGCCTGAACGGCACGCCGAACGCTTCAAGTAAGGCCTTGCACTCTTCGTCAGTCTGTGCGGTCGTGGTAATGGTGATGCTCATTCCACGAGCCTTGTCCACCTTGTCATACGAGATCTCGGGGAACACGAGCTGTTCCTTGAGCGCAAAGGTAAAATTACCGCGACCGTCGAAAGACTTGGGAGAGAGTCCCTTGAAGTCTCTGATACGTTCAAAAACCACCGTAACGAGCTTCTCCAGGAAGGCATACATTCGAACGCCTCTCAGCGTAACGGCGACACCCACAGGGGCGTTCTTCCGAATCTTAAACGTCGCGATAGACTTCTTCGCCAAGGTAACAATGGGCTTCTGCCCGGAGATCAATCCGATCTCCTCGACACTGCTGTCGATAACCTTGGGGTTTTCGGTCGCCTCACCAATACCACGGTTGATCGTGATCTTTGCAATGCGCGGAATGCGCATGACGTTGGTGTAACCGAAGCGTTTCTGAAGGCCCTTGCGGACCTCATCCTCGTACTTCACCCTGTACGCATGCGAGAAGCTCGTGAGCTCACGCTTCGCCACGACCTTGCTCTTTGCCGGCGCCTTCTCCTTCTTGGCAGGAATTGCTGCAGTTGTTGCTTTCTTCGTCGTTTCTTTGGCTGCCATAACGCGTCTCCTTACACCCTATCGATCGTCTCGTTGCAGACTCTGCACGAGCGAACGGACTTGTCGCCCTCGATAAGGCGATGCGCAACCCTAGTCGGCTGGTGGCAGCTTGGGCAGATGAGCATGACTTTGCTGGCAAGAATCGGGGCTTCGCGTTTGGCAATCTTGCCTTGTGGCATCTCCTGCGTCGGACGAAGACTCTTAGAAACCATGTTGATGCCTTCAACCAGGACCTTGCCGGCAGTCGGAATCGTCTTCATGACCTTGCCCTTGTTCCCTTTGTCCTTGCCCGAAAGAACGATGACTGTATCGCCTTTCCTGACATTCAATAACTTTAGAGTACCTTTCATGGTCAACTCCTACACAACTTCCGGTGCGAGCGAGGCAATCTTGAGATAGCCCTTGTCACGCAGCTCCCGGCAGACCGGTCCAAAAATACGCGTCCCTCTTGGGTTGCCATCGTCGTCGATAAGAACGGCAGCGTTCTGGTCGAAACGTACCAGACTGCCATCGGGCCGACGAACTTCCCTCTTCGTCCTCACGATAACGCACTTGACGACCGCGCCCTTGATGACTGCAGCGTTTGGAGCGGCCTTCTTCACGGTAACAACACACTTGTCGCCGACATGCCCGACCTGATGCTTGTTGTTTGTGAGGACCGTAATGATTCTGACTTCTTTCGCGCCGGAGTTGTCGGCGACGATCATGTGACTGTAGGGTCTAAGCATTCTGCGCCCCCTCGACAGTCGTTCCCGCCTTGGTCACGACCTCGACAAGCCTCCAACGCTTGGAGCTGGAAATCGGGTGCGTGAATCTGACCACAACCGTGTCGCCAACAGAGGAAATGCGCCTGCTGTCGTCAGCGTACAGCTTGGTGGTGCGCACAGTGATGCGGCCGAAGCTGCCTCGAACCATGCGTTTGACTCCAACAACGACGCGCCCTTCCTGTGCCTTGAGCACTATTCCCTTCTCGACAATCTCTGCACCCATTGTTACTTGACCTCCTGCTTCTTCGACGCGAGACCCATAGTGCGCTCGTGCTCGACCGTCAGGATCTTGGCAATATCGTGACGGACTTCCTTCACGCGGGCCGTGTTCTTAAGTTGGCGCGTCGCAAGCTGAAATCTCAAGTTAAACAGCTCTCGACGAAGATTCTCCATGTTCACTTTGAGTTCAGCGTCCGACATGTCTCTCACTTTGTTGATCCTCATTAGCTCCCCCTTGACAAGAAACGTGTCCTGATGGGCAACTTGAAGGAAGCCAGTCTGGTGACTCGGCGAGCCTCTTCTTCAGTGATACCAGACATCTCAAAGAGGATTCTCCCGGGCTTGATGACAGCAGCCCAATGATCGACGTCTCCCTTGCCTGAACCCATACGGGTTTCCGCCGGTTTCTTCGTAATAGGTTTATCGGGGAAAATACGAATCCACATCTTTCCCTTCTTGTGAATGGCCGATACCAGGGACAGACGAGCTGCCTCGATTTGACGGTCGGTCACCAGGGAACACTCCATAGCCTGCAGCCCGAATTCGCCGAACGACAATTCAGCGCCACGAGTGGCCATGCCGCGCATCCTTCCACGGTGCATCTTTCTAAACTTGGTTCTCACAGGTAATAGCATGATGACCTCTCCTTGCTCAGTCTACGTCCTCACTGAAGAAGACCCTCTTGGGTGCATCTCCCTTGTAGAGCCACACCTTGACTCCGATGCGGCCGAATTTGATGAGAGCCGGCTCATAGGAGTAGGTTACGTCAGCCTTCAAGGTCTGAAGCGGCACCCGCCCTTCACGATACCACTCGGTGCGGGCAATCTCGGCTCCGCCGAGACGACCGCTGCACTGAACCTTGATACCGCCTGCGCGAGCTCTCATTGCACGCTTGATGACCTGCTTCATCGCGCGCTTGTAGGAGACACGCTTCTCGATATCTGCAACGATGCTCTGTGCCAGAATCTTGGCGTCGAGATCGGGATGCTTGATCTCCTTCACATCGACGTGCAAAACTTCCTGCTTGTTTGTCAGCGTCTTCTTGAGGTTCGCCTCGATCTTCTCGAGTTCGGCCTTGTTCCGGCCGATAAGGGCACCAGGACGCGCGCTGTGTAAGCGCACAGTGACATTGAAGCCCTTTCTCAGAATCTCGATCTCCGAGATGGCGAAATCGCGCTCGATCTTGCCGATCTCCTTGCGAATGTGATAATCCTCCAGAACGAATTCACTGTAGTTCTTCTTCGACGCAAACCACTTGGATTCCCAGTCTTGGGTAATGCCAAGCCTGAATCCATACGGATGTACTTTCTGGCCCACCTAAGCCTCCTCTTTCTCAGCTACACAGATATAGATCCGGGAGAGGGGCTTGCGGATGATATCTGCACGACCCATACCTCTCGGGGAGACTCTCTTGACTCCACCCTGCCCGTCGATGAGAATCTTGGACACATACAGCATGTCACGGTTCATCTTGAAATTGTTCTCGGCATTGGCAGCGGCAGACAGCATGACCTTCTTGATGGTAACGGCAGGCCGATTGGGCAGCGAGTCGAGAATGGCAACCGCCTGGTCAATATTCTTTCCCCTGATAAGGTCAGCCACCAAGCGTGTCTTGAAAGGAGAAAGCCGAATGTACTCGAGTTTCGCAAATGCTTCCATTGTGTACCTACCTCAATGCGCTTGTGCGCGCTGTCGGAACAGTGTGACCATGGAAGTTGCGGGTGAGGGCGAACTCACCGAGCCTGTGTCCAACCATGGCCTTCGAGATATAGACGGGAACATGGGTCTTGCCATTGTGGATGGCAATCGTATGCCCCACCATCTCCTCGACCACGTAAGAACGACGGCTCCATGTCTTGACAAGCTTCTTCTCACCTTTTCGGTTCATTTCCAGGATCCTGCCGAGCAGACGTTCCTCGACAAAGCCCTTGTTGGTCTTTGTATCGCTCATCGGCGTTCTCCTAGTTTATACGCTTCAAAATGTACTTGTCGGACTGGTTCTTCTTCTTGCGGGTTTTGTAGCCAAGAGTCGGTTTGCCCCAAGGAGTAAGAGGTCCAGGGTGTCCTATTGGAGACTTTCCTTCACCACCACCGTGCGGGTGGTCGATAGGGTTCATGGCAACGCCGCGTACCGACGGACGAATGCCGCGATGACGAGAATTGCCGGCCTTGCCGAGGACTTCCTTGTTGTGATCAAGATTGCCAACCTGTCCAATGGTGGCTCTGCAGTCCAAGGGAAACTTCCGGATCTCTCCGGATGGCATGCGAACCTGTGCCCAACCAGCTTCCTTGGCGAGAAGCTGAGCTGACGCGCCAGCGGCACGCGCAACATGAGCCGATTTGCCGGGAAACAATTCAATGTTGTGGATGATCGTTCCCAAAGGCATTCTGGCAAGCTTGGTGTTGTTGCCTGCACGGATCTCGACGTTGTCGCCGGACATGATGGTTTCTCCGACTTTCAGGCCCTCCGGCAGCAGGATGTATGTCTTCTTGCCATTGGCGTACTGTACAAGGGCAATCAGAGCAGAACGGTTGGGGTCGTACTCGATCTCGGCCACCTTGCCCGGGATGTTGTCCACATCCCGCGCGAAGTCGACAACTCGGTAGAGCTGACGAACCCCAGAGCCTTGATGACGAACCATAATCTTGCCTGTGTTGTTTCGCCCTGCCTTCTTGCGCAGGCCAAAGGTCAGGGACTTCTCAGGAGTCTCCCGGGTGACCTCGGTGTGAATGAGCGTCTTCCTGGAACGAATCCCCGGGGACGTTGGTTTGTATGATCTCACAATACTCATGGGACACCCTCTTAAGTGTTAGTGATAACGTCGATCTTGAACCCAGGCATCAGCGCAACTACAGCCTTCTTCTTCGAAGGTGTCATGCCGATCGAAGTCTTCCGCATCCTCTTCTTGCCGTGTGTCCTCAGGACGTTGACCCAGGCAACCTTCACGTTGAACATTTTCTCAACAGCATCCTTGATCTCCATTTTGGTGGAGTTCCTGACAACGATGAACTGGTATCTGCCCTCTTCTGTCATGCTCATGCTCTTCTCAGTGACGATGGGGTACAGCAGGATCTCTTTGCTCATGCATACACCTCCTCGGCGCCCTTCAGAGCCTCTTCGGTGAAAACGACCGTGGAATGCAGGAGCACATCATACGCGTTTAACTCCGAGAAATGAAGCAAACCAAGCCGAGGGAGGTTGAGGCCGGAAAGAACGACTTCACCATTCTCTTCAGCAAAGACAAGCAATGCATTCTCAGGAATGCCGGCGGCTTTCAGTGCGGTCAACAGTGCCTTTGTCTTGGGCTGCTCAAGTTTGAGTCCCCGCAGAACCACAATCGCGTTTTCACCGGCCCGCTGCGCCAGTGAACTAAGGATGGCACTACGCTTGGTCGACTTGTTCAGGTCAAGCGTGAAGTCTCTGGCCTTGGGACCGAAGACAACACCCCCACCCTTCCACTGCGGCGCACGCTTGTTGCCCTGACGTGCATGCCCGGTACCCTTCTGTTTCCAGACCTTCTTCTTAGTCTTGTTGATCTCGCTGCGACCCTTGGTATTGGCAGTCCCGCGGCGCAACCCAGCCAAGAACTTCTTGACACCCATATACATGGCCGTCTCGCTGATGCTGCTGCCAAAGAGTCCTTCGGCGAGTTCAACTTCACCGGCATCGACACCAGTAACATCGATCATCTTCACAGTGCTCATGTCTCTACCTCTCAAGCCCTGATCGTCAGGAGCGCATTGTCTCCGCCAGGAATACTGCCCTTGACCACAAGCAGGTTCTTCTCAACGTCGACTGCGATCACCCTGATTCCTGTGACAGTCGTCACGTGGCAGCCCATGTGACCGGCCATCTTGTGATTCTTGAAAACGCGGCCGGGGGTCAGACGGCACCCGATAGCGCCCACGCGACGAAGCCCCTTCGACCCGTGACTCTTGAACCAACCCGCGAAGTGCCAGCGCTTGACGGGACCCTGATATCCCTTGCCTTTGGAGACTGCAGTAATGGTAAGAACTTTGAGGCCGTCGAGTACACTGACGTCGACCTTTTGGCCCACCGTCCCTTCCATGCCACGGAACTCCTTGAGATGCCTCAACGTCGGTACGCCGGCCTTCTTGCAAACGCCGGTCTCCGGTTTGTTGATCAGGGACGCACGCGCCTCTCCGTAACCGAGCTTGACACCCTCATAGCCGTTGCGCTCTTTGGTGAGCACATCGACGACGAAGCATGGGCCAGCCTGTATGACCGTCGCGGGAACAAACTTGTCCTCATGAAACACACTGGTCATACCGATCTTCTTGCCAATTATCCCCTTGCTCATCTCAGCCACCAACCTACAGCTTGATCTCGATATCCACACCCTGCGGCAGGTCAAGGCCCATGAGCGCCTTGGTTACCTCGGGAGTAGGATTGGTTATCTCGATCAGCCTCTTATGAATGCGCATCTCAAACTGCTCACGCGACTTCTTGTCAACGTGTGGTGACCTGAGCACCGTAAATATACTTTTCTCGGTCGGAAGCGGAATCGGTCCCGAAACACGAGCCCCCGCCTGCTGGATGATCTCGACGATCTTCCCAGCCCAAATGTCGAGCGTTCTGTGATCAAACGCTCTTAGCCTTATACGAACTTTCTGCTTCGCCATAGCAACTCCTTGGATGAATAACTGCCCGCCTACTCCAGAATCTTGGTGACGACGCCGGCCCCGACTGTGTGACCACCCTCGCGGATAGCGAAGCGGAGACCTTCCTCCATGGCGATGTGCGTCATGAGGGTAACAGTCATCACGACGTTGTCGCCGGGCATGGCCATTTCCTGGCCTTCGGGGAGGGCAATGGAACCGGTCACGTCGGTGGTGCGGAAGTAGAACTGGGGCTTGTAGCCAGGGAAGAAGGGCTTGTGACGGCCACCTTCTGCCTGGGACAGGATATAGACCTGTGCCTCAAACTTCGTGTGCGGAGTAATGGAACCGGGTTTGCAGATGACCTGCCCACGGCGCACTTCGTCATGCTCGATCCCACGGAGCAGGAGGCCGACGTTGTCGCCTGCCTCACCATCGTCGAGCAGTTTGTGGAACATCTCGATGCCGGTGACGACCGTCTTCTTCGTCTCCTCGGAAAGGCCGACGATCTCGACGTTGTCCGCCATCTTGACGATACCACGCTCAATGCGACCCGTCGCAACAGTACCGCGGCCGGTGATCGTGAAGACATCCTCGACAGCAAGCAGGAACGGCTTGTCGGTCGGTCGGACGGGGGTCGGGATGTAGGCGTCGACGGCATCCATCAGCTCCCAGATCTTGTCGGTCCACTCATACTTGCCACGGGAACAATCACCTTCGTACTCCATGGCCTTGAGGGCGGAACCGCGGATGATGGGGGTTGCGTCACCATCGAAGTCGTTCTTCTTCAGGAGGTCACGGACTTCCATCTCGACGAGGTCGATCAGCTCGGGATCATCAACCTGGTCCACCTTGTTGAGGAAGACGACGATCCTCGGGACGTTGACCTGGTGAGCGAGCAGGAGGTGTTCGCGAGTCTGAGGCATGGGGCCCTCGGATGCGGCGACAACGAGGATAGCTCCGTCCATCTGGGCGGCACCGGTGATCATGTTCTTGATGTAATCCGCGTGGCCAGGGCAGTCGATGTGCGCATAGTGACGCTTCTCGGTCTCATACTCGGCGTGGTGGGCGTTGATCGTGACGCCGCGGGCTTTCTCTTCCGGAGCGTTGTCGATCTCGTCGTACCGCTTGACCGTCGTATGGCCCAGGGTAGCGAGGCACTTGGTGATGGCAGCAGTCAGCGTCGTCTTCCCATGGTCAACGTGGCCGATGGTTCCGATGTTGACGTGCGGTTTGGTACGCTCAAACTTCTCTTTCGCCATTATAACCTCCTTGTGATTACGCCTTACTAGACAAACCCTCGAACTTGGTAACGACTTGCTCCCTTACGTCCTCAGAGACTCTCTGATAATGCGAGAACTCCATTGAGAAAGAACCACGGCCCTGCGTCAGGGAACGCAGAATGGTCGTATATCCAAACATGGCCGCCAGAGGTGCCGATGACTCGACCACCTGCAGGTGCCCACGATCTTGAATCTGCTGGATCGTGCCTCTTCTCGCCGTAACGCTGCCGATCACGTCGCCGATATTCTCCTTTGGCACGACAATCTCAAGCTTCATGATGGGTTCAAGAAGGAAAGGGGACGCTTTTGTGCAACCTTCACGCAGCGCCTTGGAGGCAGCGATCTTGAACGCCATTTCTGATGAGTCGACTGGATGATATGATCCATCTGTAAGCGCAACTGTCACGTCGACAAGCGGGAACCCAAGGATGGGCCCCGAGGTGACTGCTTCGCGAACGCCAGCTTCGACAGACGAGACAAACTGTTTTGGCACCGAACCACCGACAGTCTTGTTTACAAACACGATTCCCGTACCACGCTCGCCTGGAGTGATTCTTAAGACGACGTCGCCATACTGGCCGTGTCCTCCGGTCTGCTTAATGTACCTGCCCTGCTGGACGACTTCGCGACCGATGGCCTCGCGGTATGCGACCTGCGGTTCGCCAACAGCAGCGTTTACTCCATATTCCCGCAATAGACGATCGATGATGATCTCCAGGTGGAGTTCACCCATACCCGAAATGATTGTCTCGGAAGTTTCTTCGTCTGTCTTGATTCGAAACGTGGGGTCCTCAATTGCGAACTTGGCCAGTGACGCAGCAAGCTTCTGCTGATCAGCCTTGGTCTTTGGCTCAATGGCAACCGAAACCACCGGCTCGGGAAAATGCATGGTCTCCAACTGAATGAGCTTCTCTTCGTCACACAAGCTCGTACCAGTGATGACGTCTCGCGAACCGACGATAGCCCCGAGATCCCCCGCACCAAGCTCCTCGACATCCTCACGCTTGTTGGCATGCATCCGAAGCAGCCTGCTGACCCGCTGCTTGTCACCCTTGTTCGCATTCACGACATATGAGCTGCTCCTCATGACTCCTGAGTAGATGCGCACATAGGAAAGAATACCAACATAGGGATCCGACACGATCTTGAAGACCAGAGCCACCAGAGGACCGTTCACATCGCTCATGACGTCTATCTTCTCGTCGGTTCCCGGAATCTTGCCAACAGCTGGCTTCACATCCAGGGGTGACGGGAGATAGTCCACAATGCCATCCAGGAGGGGCTGGATGCCCTTGTTACGGAATGATGACCCAACAAACACTGGGACTATGAGATTCGCGATTGTTGCCCGACGAAGAGCTGGCTTGACGTGGCTCCACTCCATCGTGCCGGTAGCGACATACTCTTCCAGAGCTTTGTCGTCCACTTCGGCTACTGCCTCGATGAGATGCTCGCGAGCTTCAGCGACCTGAGCGGCCTCATTTCCATCAAGTTCAACGGTTTCATAGGTTTCACCAGTGGGATCAGTGAACACGTACTTCCTGGCTTCCATCACGTCGAGGATTCCCGTGAATGCATCTTCCTTTCCAACCGGCAATTGCACCAAGGCGGGCCGCGCTCCCAGTTTCTCACGAATTGCCGCAACGGTCTTTTCAAGGTCTGCACCGACGCGGTCGTACTTATTGACGTAAACGATGCGCGGGACGTGGTACTTGTCCGCCTGACGCCACACGGTTTCCGACTGAGCCTGTACTCCCTCGACACTAGACAGGATGATTACCCCACCGTCAAGCACTCTGAGAGCGCGCTCTACTTCTGCTGTGAAGTCCACGTGGCCGGGCGTATCAATGATGTTGATCTTGAAACCCTTCCAGAAAGCTGTAACAACAGCAGACTGAATCGTAATCCCGCGCTCACGCTCCTGGGGAAGAAAGTCAGTGGTTGTGTTGCCATCATCGACATTGCCAAGCTTGTACGTAGACCCAGTATAATAGAGAATTCGTTCCGAGGTCGTCGTCTTCCCGGCATCGATGTGAGCAATAATACCAATGTTTCGTATGTTGGTCAGATCGTTCTGATTAATCATGCAGTGCTACTACCCTTCAACAGCGTTCCAACTCTACCAGCGATAGTGGGAGTATGACTTGTTCGCCTCTGCCATCCGATGGACATCCGACTTCTTCTTAAAGGCGGAACCGGTCTCGGAAACAGCATCAATCATCTCATACGCGATCTTCTCAGTCATCGACTTGCCGGCGCGTTTCTTCGCGGCATCAACGATCCATTCCATGCTCAGGTTGATACCGCGGCGCGACTCAACCTCAACGGGCACCTGAAGGGTAGCTCCACCGACTCGGCGGGGTTTCACCTCAACTAGAGGCCGACACTTCTCAACGGCCTGCTGGAAGACTTCAATGCCAGGCTTTGCACCCTTCCCGTCGATGAGCTTGATGGCCCCATACACGATACCCTGTGCCTTGACCTTCTTGCCCTTCTTGAGAATTTTGTTGATGAAGTGGTTCAACAGCTCGCTGTTGTAGATGGGGTCAGCCTGAGCTGGCTTGCGGAATTGCCGCTTCTTCCTAGGCATTACTTGCCACCTTTCTTTGCTGCGGCGACCTTCTTGGCTCGCTTGGCCCCGTACTTTGAACGTGCCTTCATGCGATTGGCCACGCCTGCAGTATCCAGTGTTCCACGAATGATGTGATAACGCACGCCAGGCAAATCCTTGACCCTGCCGCCACGAATCAGCACCATCGAGTGCTCCTGGAGGTTATGACCGATACCCCCGATATAAGCCGTGACCTCCATGCCGTTAGTCAGACGAACTCTGGCAATCTTGCGCAATGCGGAGTTAGGCTTTTTCGGTGTCGCGGTCTTGACCTGGGTGCAGACACCCCTCTTCTGTGGGCAACCCTTGAGAGCCGGAGTCTTTGTCTTGAACTTCGGTTGCACGCGGGGCGACCGCACCAGCTGGTTAAATGTCGCCATACAGTTTCCTCCTAAAGACGTAAATACACATCCTTAAATGATATGCATTAGGGGGCAAGTGTCAAGCGCTCGCCCCCTTGACAAATCACATGCCCACAACCCAGAGGTCACTCACTCGACTCTCAGGCTGCGCTTATCCTAGATCTGGTTCCCGCGAGCCTCCCGCAGAAGCTCTGCCTGGGTCTTGCGCTTCTCAAAGATGAGCTCTGGAGATGAGGTACCAGCAGGAATCGACTTGCCTACAATGACTGCTTCCTTGAGGCCAGTGAGCCGGTCAATCTTGCCCTTGATAGCCGCGTCAGCAAGTACTCTTGGCGTCTCCTGGAACGATGCAGCGGATAAGAAACTATCCGTCTCAAGAGACGATTTTGTGATGCCCTGAAGCACGAGGTCGAAGGATGCAGGCTTGCCACCCTGTGCGCGGACTTTGCGATTCTGTAGCAGAAGTTCGTGTTTACTCACGATCTGGTCGGTAAAGAATGCCGTGTCGCCAGGGTCGACAACCTTGACTTTTTTCAGCATCTGGCGAATGATCATCTCCACATGCTTGACGTTGATATCGACACCCTGAGAACGATAGACCTTCTGAACTTCCTGAACGAGGTAGCGAGCTGTTTCCTCGACGCCCACCAGTTCAAGGAGACCCTTAGGATCAATGGAGCCCTCAGTAAGCTGGTCACCGACACGCACGTGCGCTCCGTCTTTGACGCGGAACCTAGTCGTCGGCGAGATTTTGAACTTGGCTTCGACACCCGTTTTAGCCGTGACAATAATCTGCTTCCTCTCCTCGAAGTTCTTCTCTTTCACATCGACGATATGAAATACGCCGTCCTGCGTTGAGACGATCGCCTGCCCCTTTGGCGTACGTCCTTCGAAGATTTCCTCGACACGAGGCAGGCCGGTTGTGATATCGACGACCGCGATGCCTCCTGTGTGGAACGTGCGGAGGGTGAGCTGCGTGCCAGGTTCTCCGATGGACTGAGCCGCGATGACACCGACCGCCTCCCCGACCTGAACATCATTGCCGGTGGACAGGTCACGGCCATAGCACATAGCACAGACGCCATTCTCGCTCTGGCACGTGATGGCAGAACGAAGACGCACGCTGGTGATACCAAACTGTTCAATGGCAATCGCCGCTTCATCACGGATGAGACCATCCTTGGGAACAAGAACAATATCTTCGCCAACGACTACCTCGACAGACGTGATGCCAGCGCGCTTCGTCGCCGCCAGCACCTTCTCGGTAAGAGAGTCGCCCTTCTTTGCAAGAATTTTCTTTCCCTCAGCAGACACGACGTCTGTCGCAACGGGTCGGTCGAGGATACGTTCGAGCGTCGTCTTCGACCAGACAGGGTTCACCTTGATCGTCGATGCGCGGAGCACGATATCATCGGCTGCGTACCGGCCAGCAATTTGCTCGCGGAGGCCAACGATGACAGCACCGCCGTCGACGACGGGCTGAACAGTCAAACCACCAACATACCGCTGGATCTTCAGAAACTTGAGGCCAAGGCCCTCCAGGCGTTTCGCCTGTTCCCATGAGATCTCTTCACCGGGCTGGATGATAGTCTCTCCGGTCAGAGGATTCACGACCCGTTCGTCGGCGATCTTGCCCGCCAGTTCCTCCGAAAGAGAGGACACCACCAGATTGCCAATCTTGATCTCACGCGCCTGAGAGTGTGTGCAATCTTCTTCGCGGACCACTAGTTCGTGCGCAACATCGACCAGACGTCGCGTCAAGTAGCCCGAGTCGGAGGTCTTCAATGCTGTGTCAGCCTGTCCCTTGCGGGTACCATGCGTCGAAAGGAAGTACTCGAGCACAGACAGACCCTCACGGAGGTTAGACTTGATGGGAAACTCGATGATCTTTCCTGAGGGGTCTGACATCAAGCCTCGGATACCCGTCATCTGCACGATCTGCTTCTTGCTTCCACGAGCACCGGAGTCGGCCATGATGCGCACAGAGTTCTCTTCGGTAAGGTTGCGGAATACGGCCCGTTCGATCTCTGCTCCCTTGTCCTGCCAGACCTGGACCACCTTAAGGTAACGGTCGTTGTATGAGAGAAGACCATTCTCGTAGAACTCGTTGATCTCGCGAACGGTCCTGTCGGCATCGTCCAGGATATGCTGTCGCTCGAGTGGCACTTCCATGTCTGTCAGTCCGATGGATATGCCCGATTCGGTCGCATACTTGAATCCAAGTGTCTTGATGTTGTCGAGAAGGACATTGGTTTTGGACGCGCCAAACTGACGCGAAAAGTCCAGGATCATCGCCTCAATCTCCTTCTTTGGCATCGTCTTGTTCTGGAAAGGAAAGTCACGATACTTGGCCTCACCCTCAAAGATGGTTGTGCGGAGTTCATCGTTGAATACCACCCGGCCCACAGTAGTACGAACCTTTGCGCCACCCACACGAACAAGAACCGGGTCATGCACGCGCAACTTCCCAGACTCAAACAAGTAGAGGACGTCCTGCTCGCTGTACACAGGAGCGAAATTCCACTTCATCGCCTTCATCTTGTCCTTCATCTCATACGTGAGGTAGTAGGCCCCGAGCACCATGTCCTGAACGGGACCTGCCATGGGGTTGCCGCTCGCTGGCGAGAAAATGTTGTAGGAAGAGAGCATGAGCAGACGGGCCTCAGTCTGAGCCGCAAGGCTCAACGGAAGATGAATAGCCATCTGGTCTCCGTCGAAGTCAGCGTTGAATGGGGTGCACACGAGAGGTGATATCTGAATGGCCTTCTCGTCGATAAGGACGGGTTCGAAGGCCTGGATCGACAGACGGTGAAGGGTCGGCGCACGGTTCAACAGGACAACGTTGCCTTTGACGACCTTCTCGAGGATGTTCCACACTTCTGGTGTCGGCTTCTCAACGATGTCCTTGGCGACCTTCATGCTGCCCACGACGCCTTCGCGCATAAGTCGATAAATGACATGTGGCTTGAAAAGTTCGAGCGCCATTTCCTTGGGAACACCGCACTGACTGATCTTGAGCTGGGGGCCCGAAACAATGACGGCGCGGCCGGAATAGTCGACACGCTTGCCCAGAAGGTTCTGACGGAATCGACCCTCCTTGCCCTTCAGCTTGTCGCTGAGGGAGCGGAGCGGGCGGCCGTTCGCGTTGACCACGGGATACTGACGCTTGCTGTTGTCCAGCAGAGCATCCACGGCGTCCTGGAGCATCCGTTTCTCGTTTTGCAGCAGGATCTCAGGAGCATTTTCATCAATCATCTTTCCCAGACGGTTGTTGCGGTTGATGACCCGGCGATACAACTCGTTGAGATCGTCGGACGCAAACCGGCCACCTTCCAGTTGGACGAGGGGTCGAAGGTCTGGCGGAATCACCGGGATGCGGGTCATGATCATATCTGTGGGCTTCCGACTGTTGTTGATGAGAGCCGTGACCACGTCCAGCTGTTTGACTGCCTTTGCACGATCCTGACGAGACTTACCCTTGATCCGGACAAGGAGGCTGTCGCGCATCTTGTATAGGTCAAGGTCTTTCAGGAGTTCAAGGAACGCCTCGGCACCCTTCTTGGCAACGAACTTCTCTCCCTTGATCTTGCGATCGCGGAATTCCTCGTCAGTCACAAGCTGCTTGCGCAGGAGTCCTTCAGCATTGCCTGGGTCCAGGACAAGCCAGCTGCCGAAAGAAATCACTTTCTCGACAGCCTTGCTCGGCATCTCGAGAAGAAGCGCGATATAGTTGACGGCATTACGGAAGTACCAGATATGCGCGATCGGAGCATGGAGTTCGATATGCCCCATGCGCTCGCGGCGAACGTTGGAATCGGCTACTTCGACGTGGCACTTGTCACAGACCTGCCCCTCGAAGCTTTTCCCTTTGAGCTTGCCACAACGGCACTGAAAACTCTTGGTCGGTCCGAAGATGATCTCGCAGAATAGTCCATGAGGCTTCGGTTTGCCACTCCGGTAGTCAAGCGTTTCAGCCTCGGTCACCTCTCCGTGTGACCAGCTGCGTATTTCCTCCGGTGAAGCCAGGTGGAGGGACAGAGCCTCGATCTTGTTGTTTCTCAATCTTCCTCCCTTCGAACTACTCTTCTTCCTCGGCGACCATGGTGGCCTTCGCGTCAGCGATGATCTTCTCAGCAATGCGCTCGGGCACTTCCTCGTAGCGATTGACCTTCATCGAGTATGTACCGGTTCCCTGTGTAATGGAACCCAAGTCGATACCGTAGCTCAACATCTCTGCAAGTGGTACGGACGCCTTGATGATTTGTCTGCCCTGTATGTTCTCCATACCTGAGATCTTGCCACGCTTGCTCGTAAGGTCGCCCATAACGTCGCCCATATACTTCTCGTCGACAATGGTTTCAAGTGCAACAATCGGCTCCAGCAGAATGGGGTTGCACTGCCCAAATCCTTTCTTGAACGCCAACGATCCAGCCAGCTTGAAAGCCATTTCCGACGAATCGACGGGATGGTAGGATCCATCAACAACGGCAACCTTGATGTCCACCGCGGGATATCCGGCCAACTGGCCTTTGCTCATGGTCTCCAGCATACCCTTCTCGATAGCAGGGATGTACTGTTTTGGAATTGCTCCTCCGAACACCTTGTTCTCGAAGACCCAGCCACCACCGCGCTCGTTTGGTTCCATCTCAATCCAACAATGACCGAACTGCCCGTGACCACCAGTCTGCTTCTTGTGCTTACCCTCAACGCGCGCCTTGCCCTTGATCGTCTCGCGGTATGGTACGCGGGGCACCTCCAAGTCGATGTTCACGCCAAATTTCTTCTGAAGACGCTCCACGATAACCTGAAGATGGGCTTCACCCAACCCACTGAGAATGGTTTCATGGGTCTCTGCGTTCTTGTCGATGACTACAGCGGGTTCTTCTTCCTTGAGGCGACTCAACGTGGAGCTCAGCTTGTCGTCGTCGGCCCTGGTCTTCGGTTTGAGAGAGCGCATGAGAAGTGGGGGCGAGAACACAATGGGCGCTAGATCGAGAGGGGCATCCTTCGTCGAAATCGTGTCATTCGTCGCAGTCTGTACCAGTTTCGAGATGACAACGATGTCCCCAGCAACTCCTTCGTCTACGGGTTCCTGCTTCTTCCCAACCATGTGGAAGAGGCCGCCGATCTTCTCTGAGGCATCTTTCGTTGCGTTGTAGATGTCATGAGAAATCCTCCCGCTATAAATACGCACAAACGACAACTTGCCGACAAACGGGTCCGAGGTAGTCTTGAACACAAGCGCCGCTACATGTGCCGCCGGATCTGCGCAGAGTTCCAGCGTCTCATCGGTATCCCTGCGAGTCGCTTGGACCGAGATTTCCACAGGCGAAGAAGCGTGGGACGACACGAAATCCATGAGGTAGTCGCAACCGACTCCCTTTAGAGCCGAAACAGCAAGGACCGGGAACACCTGGCGTTTCTTGAACGCTTTTGTGAAGACCATCACGAGTTCGTCCTGAGTCAGAGCTTCCCCACCAAGATATTTCTCCATGACAGTGTCATCCGATTCCGCAACGGCTTCGGTGAGGGCAACGCGCGCCGATTCATACTCGGATCTGATGCCATCGGGAATGATGTCGGACACGCTTGCCTCATCTTTACCAGTTGCATACGCATAGACCTTGCCAGTAAGGACGTTGACGAACGAAGAGAAAGCAGGGCCTGAAACAATCGGGATCGTCAATGCGGCGACCTTGTGTCCAAACGCATCTTGCAACTCAGCAACCCGGGCGTCGAAATCGATATTCTCCAGATCGACCTTGTTGATCACAAATGCAACGGGAATATGCTGCGCTTCGCAGAGACCCCAGAAACGCGGGGTCTGGACTTCAATACCTGCTCCAGCGTTGATTGTGAGGAGTGCGGTGTCAGCTACCCTGACCGCTTCCTGTGCCTCTGTCATGAAATCGGCATATCCCGGGGTATCAAGCAGATTCAGCCGAACCCCCTTGTAGTCAAACTCGCAAAGGCCGATACTTGTGCTGATGTGACGTTTGATCTCCTCATCCAGGTAGTCGGATACAGTCGTTCCATCTTCGACCCGGCCAACTCTCTGGCTTGCGCCGGCGCGGAAAACCAGGCGTTCTGTGATCATCGTCTTGCCAGAGCCACCTTGTCCAACCAGCGCGAAGTTCCTTATGTCACTCGGGCTGAATCTGCTCACCTTTTCCTCCCCAAGAGAATGTTATTCGTTGTCTTCCAGCACTACCTTGGTACTTTTTGTACGAGTGTCTCCTGCCTTCGGCAATGTCTCCAGATCCAGCCCAAGCCCGCGAAGCTCCTTCACGAGAACGTTAAACGACTCTGGAGAGCCCGTTTCGAAGAGATTATTCCCTTTTGTGAGACGTTCGTAGGCTACACGTCTACCCTCAAGATCGTCCGATTTGATCGTCAGCATTTCCTGCAGCACGGTCGAGGCACCATACGCCTCCAAGGCCCATACTTCCATTTCTCCAAAGCGTTGGCCACCGAACTGTGCCTTGCCACCGATCGGCTGCTGGGTAATGAGGGTGTAGCGACCGGTCGAGCGTGCGTGCATTTTGTCTTCAGCCAAGTGAATCAGTTTAAGGATGTATGCTTCTCCTACGGTAACCTGGCTATCAAAACACTTGCCATTGACCCCATCTCGAACGTCCTCTTTGCCACTGTCGCTGAGCCCAGCCTTGCGAAGCAGCGCCTTGATCTCCTCTTCAGTGGCTCCATTAAAGACGGGCGTCACCGCACGCTGGTTCAGACGCCGTGCAGCGATTCCGAGGCTGGCTTCGAGCAGCTGGCCGATGTTCATGCGTGAGGGTACGCCGAGTGGACTCAGAACGACGTCGACAGGTGTCCCATCCTGCAGGAACGGCATATCCTCCTGTGGCAGGATGCGCGTGATGACCCCCTTGTTTCCATGACGTCCCGCGACCTTATCTCCGACGATGATCTTGCGCTTCTTGGCAACGTAGACTTTTATGATGCGCTCGACCCCAACGGGAAGAGCATCACTCGTGTTGTCTTTCGTGATCTCCTGTACATCAATGACGACTCCGTCCTCTCCGGGCGGGACTTTATAAGACGTGTTCTTGTAGTCACGAGCCTTGTCATGGAACAGAGCGAAGTAGACCCTTACCTCCGGGGACTCTTCCTGTTCAGCGCGTGGGGTGATCTTGCCCACAAGAACATCCTCAGCCTTGACATGCGCACCGACCTGAACCACGCCACGCTCGTCCAGATGGCGTGCGAGTTCCTTGGAGACGTTGGGTGGGTCGCGGGTGATCTCCTCTTTGCCGAACTCTGTCGACCTCACCTCGATCTTGTGCTCTTTGATGTGGATGGATGAAAGGCTATCGTCGCGCACAAGACGCTCGCTGACGATGACGCCGTCCTGATAGTTATACCCCCTCCAGGGGACATATGCGACCAAGAGGTTTTTGCCCAAGGCAAGCTCCCCTTCCGCAGACGCATACCCGTTTGCAAGAAGATCGTCGACGTGAACTTCGTCTCCTGTAGAAACGGCCGAGTGTTGGTTGATACACGTGTCCTGGTTCGTTCGCTTGAACTTTTGAAGCTCAAACACGCGAGCCTGGGGTACGGACACGTGCGTCACTCCATTCTTCGCCATCAGAATCAGGTCATCGCGGGTCAGCTTTCTCCCGACAGCCAGTCTCTTGACCTTGGGCTTGCGAAGCTGAATGTCCTCAGCCAGCGTCTGACCCACAAGCGATCCATTGACTCGGAAGAGTTCATAGCCTGCTGCCTTGGCAGGATCATACGTCAGAATGCTGGCGTTCTTGTCCCTGGCAAAGAGGTCGCGCAGACTCTCTTCGCCGACCATACGACCGATACTGAAACTCAGGTCTTGCGCCGACGTCACATGCAGAATCCGATGGCCAAGAACCTGCTGCCCAATAGGAGTCATGGTAAGGGCCTGCAGTTCGACCGAGTTCGTCTCGTCGCCCTCCCGTATCGGAAGAGAGCGGATTTTTGCATTATTGATGAGGCGGCCGAGCAGGGTCTCGGTGATTTTCGTGCCGGCTCTATGCACCTTATTTTTGCCTTCCTGCACATCCTCAGCCAGCACCTTACCGACCAAACCATCATTGGTCTGTACATCAAACAGGTCTGTCAGCGAGTTCTGGACAACGGAACCTGCGAGAACATACTGAAACGATTCGACCCCGGCATCTGCAAGAGCCTCGATTTGCTCGCGCGAAATCTCCGAGCCTACCAGCTTGAGAGTACTCTCTGGAACACCGGCAGGTGCAAACGAAATGGGCACCATGCGGACATCGCCGAGAATGCCGGGTTCACTAGTATCTGAAGCGAGCATGACAGGCATGACATCCACCGGAATACTGCCGGCCTGAAGGTCCACCACGCTGACTGCAGGCGAGATACGGATCTGCTCGGCATCCACATACGAGACGATCCCGTCCACATCGCTGAGCACGAGGTCACCATTGTCGCGAACAACTCGTCCCTCCATGGCAGTCGAAACGCGCGCACGATCGGGACGAACCAGCGGCACTGCCTGCCGCTGCATGTTGCAGCCCATGAGGGCGCGGTTTGCGTCATCATGTTCCAGAAAGGGGATCAACGAAGCCGAAATCCCAAATACCTGAGACGGCAAGAGGTCAATGTAGTCGACCTTACCTGCGAGAAGCTCTTTCGGGAGGATTTCGCCGCCTTCGCTACGCTGTCGGGCGATAACTGTCTTCGAGGTGAGATGGTTCTTCTCATCGACAGCGGTATTGGCTTGAGCGATCGAATGGTGCTCTTCCTCCTCGGCATCCATATAGACAACGTTCTTCTCGTCCTTGCGGCCATTCGCGACCTTTGCATACGGTGCGGTGATGAATCCATACTGGTCAAGTTTGGCATATGAGCTCAAGCTGTTGATAAGTCCAATGTTTCCACCCTCTGGAGTCTCGATGGGGCAAATACGGCTGTAGTGAGAAGAATGGATGTCGCGGACCTCCACGCCTGCTCGCTTTCTGTTCAGACCGCCTGGTCCGAGAGAACTCAGGCGTCTCTTATGTGCAAGGCTCGAGAGTGGATTAATCTGTTCCATGAACTGGGATAACTGACTCTGCCCGAAGAAGTTTCTGATAGACGAGATGACCGGTTTGGTGTTGAGGACATTCTGGAGGTTCATCATCTGCTCGGACGAGTAGATCGTGACCTTATCACGGGTCGCCTTGGCTACCTTCAACATGCTGTCCTGAATTTCTTCGGCAAGCAACTCCCCAACGCGCCTGATACGACGGTTTGCCAAGCTATCGATATCATCAAAGTTGGCCTTGCGTTCGCGGATATCAATCAGATGCCGAATGATGGAGATATAATCATCTCTGGTCAGAACAGCAGAATCACTGTCTGTTCCAAATCGTTTGTTGATTTTGTAGCGACCAATGAGTGTGAACGTGTTGTATGCCTGGTCGGTCAGAAGAGTCGACAGCAGGCTCTGCGCAGCTTCGAGCGTAAGACGCTCCTTCGGCTGCATCTCCTTGAAGATCTGCTTCACCGCCTCTTCCTGATTCGTGGTCTTATCGGCCTTGAGGGTTTTGACAATCCAGCGGTCAGGCTGCCTGCTGCTGACCAGGAACGAGCTCGCGCCATGATTCTCGAGAAGGCTCATGGCTTTCCCCGTGATTGCAGCACCTTCCTTGATGATCTCCTTCCCCTTGGAATCCAGAAGTGGCTCGACAGCCGTATACTCGGCCTGACCGAACACAGACCGAAGCTGTTCGGTCGATAGGCGCTCGGTCTTCTCGATGGTGAAAAGGCGCTCGATCTCCTCGTTGGACTCGATGCCGAGAGCCTTGAGCACAAGAGTCACGGGGATCTTGTGAGCCTTCTTCCGAAGACGCGTATAAATAACATCGTCTTTGCCAGCCTCAATTTCCATCCAGTTTCCCCGGTCAGGAATAAGGGTCACCATGTAGATTTGTGCGCCGGACAGCTTGTCCTTCCCACCCTCGAAATAGACACCAGGCGAGCGGACCAGTTGTGAAACGATCACGCGTTCCGCGCCATTGATCAGGAACGTTCCAAATGGCGTCATGAGCGGAATCTGCGTGATGATAAGCGGCTGTTCCCGTATCTCGCCGGTCTCCTTGTCGATAAGGCGAAAATTGGCACGAACCATCGCCTCAAAGCTCAGCCCTGCCTTGCGGCAGTTCTCCATCGATTTGGCCGGCTGTTCGATATCGTGGTTCACATACTCGATCCGCAGTTTGGCGGTATCGATGGGAAACACTCTCGCAAAGATCTGGGCGAATCCTGGTCCCAGAAGCCAGTCGTAAGACGTCTTCTGGAGCTGGAGGAGGTCGGGCATCGCGTAACTTGATTTGATTTTGGTAAAGTCTATACTATCTCCTGCCACGCGCATGGCTCTCCTTTCATGTCGGTGTGAAAAAAAGCGGTCAAATTAAAAGTTTACTCTCTTTTGCTTAGCAGTCAACCGCGTTCTCTCCATAATGTTGGAGGTTGCGCCAATCAGCCTCCCTTGTCCGGGAAACATGTTTTGATGCTCTCATCTCCCCCACAATGAGTGCAACATGAGGAATGAGCCTGTGTTCTCCTTTCTATACACATTGCGCATGCAAGAACGACCTGCCCTTACGCAATACTGCTCAACCTACCGTCTGAACAAACCATAGCGCACAAGCACCCCGATAAATCTGAGACTGTCAGTAAGCGAGTTGAACTTGCTCCGTGCCTCCGTCCGGTAGATGGTCCGTGTCGGCACCCAACCTATCCGATACCCCGCCCTGCCTACCTTGAAGATAACCTCCGTCTCTAGGTCGTACTTGTCCGCATTCAGCGACAGAGAAAGGACGGAACTCAGCTTGTAATAGCGAAAACCGTTCTGACTGTCGGGAACATTCTGCCCAAGGAACAGACTGGTGAGCAATGAAGATATGTGGTTAGCAAATCTTCGGATGAAGGGCATCGTCGAGACATTCGACATCCTGTTACCAATAACCATGTCATAGCCGTGTTTAGCTGCCGCGATAAACAGTGGAATCTCAGCAGGGTCATGCTGCCCATCGGCATCAATAGTGACCGCGCCATCATAGCCCCTTTCCATGAGATACCTGAATCCAGTCTTGAGTGCAGCGCCCTTGCCCACATTGGACTCGTGGCGAAGGACGATGGCCCCCGCGGCATCCGCTGCACTCGCCGTGTTGTCGACGGAACCATCGTCGACGACCACGGTGGTGGTCACGAACGGATGGACACCCTCCACAACAGCTGCGATGTTGCGTTCTTCGTTGAACGCGGGAATGACTGCTGCGATTCTCATGCGCCGGTACTCCAAAAATCGAAGAAGTTCAGAAACTGCGTGGGATCCTGGTCGATAATAGCCTCGTACTGTTGCACAAAATCCACAACAAAGGCTCGCACCCAGGACCGCTCGTCTGAGGCTTCTGGATTGATGGGACGGCCAAACTCCAGCAGAAATCTGCCATCTGGCTGTCGTACAGGAAAAATAGGAATTCCGACGAGCTTCCTGCGAAAGGAAAGCACTGCTGCACCGCGCGGAAAGCGGACTGGATGCCCAAAGAACCTTACTTCCTCACCGCCGCTCGCATAGTCTCTGTCAGAGACAATAGCCGGTACTTCGCCCTCCGGTAGATGTCGGAGGAGCTCCCTCAATCCGAACCGAACGTCGTGGGCAGTCACTCCAAAACGAACACGGAGCAACTCATAGATCCGCTGGACGACCCGGCTGTTCTGAGTGAGCGCAATCGCGTGCGTCCTGTAACCGCTAAGGCCAAACATCGCCCCGGCCAGTTCCCAATCGCCATAATGCCCGCCAACTAAGCAGACCGGGCTGCCACCGGATCGCTGGTCGAGCAGCGCGCGTATGTCTGCGAAGTTTATGGCCATTGACCTGATATGATCATCGCTGGTGGACGGTACGCTAAAGAAGTCGACCAAGTTCATGCCAGCTTGTTCGAATGTCCGCAATGCCAACCGTGACAGCTCTCGATGATTTGCTTCAGGCCGCATGATGCGCAGGTTCGCAAAGACACCTCGCCTCTGCGTGGCGTTGAAGACAAAGTAACCCCACGCTATGAGCCTCGCAATGGCCCGTCTGAGCCAGGCGGGCAATACGGCAGCGATACGGAAGGCCACAACGTACCAGAAAGCCATCGCCTAGCAGCCCAGGGGTCCTTCGAACGCTGCGTACCAGAGTAACCCGATAAGGGTCTTTGCATCGCTCGTGCGCCCGTCACGGCATCGTTCAATGGCTTCGCTGACAGGCATCAGGATCGGCCTGATGAACTCGTCGGAATCCATCTCGGTGGAACCATGCCGAAGACCCTTCGCAACGTACAGGGTCAGACGTTCATCGACGAAGCCGGGACTGGGCCAGAATTCGATACACTTCTTCCAGGAGCTCGCAACATATCCGGTCTCTTCACGGAGTTCACGGCGTGCGGCGGTGAGGAAGTGTTCCCGCACGCCGCGACGCCCAGCCGGGATCTCAAGCATGACGGTCTCGGGTGCTGGTCTGTACTGGCGCACAAGCACGACGCGATTGTCGGCCGTCACTGCCACGACGCAGACAGCTCCGCCTGCGTACGTCACGACATCCCGATGAACGAAGCGGTCGTCCGGCAATCGGACGACCTTGTCCAGGACCTCTATGGACTTCCCGAGATACGCCTGTCGACACGACACGACCGCCTCGAACATCCGCTGACGTGTCCTCAATGAGATCGAATCATCTCCTTGATCTTCAAAAGTCTCGTTATATTTGCCCGCTCATTCTCGTCCAGTTTCGACGTAATGAACCGAATCGTCTCCTCGAGATTCGGGATCATCACGTATTCGAGAGCATTCACGCGCCGCCTTGACCTCACTACTAGCCTCGGCTTCGCTTTTCCGCAAACCCTGCATGAATTCTTCGATCATATTCGTACCCCTCCGGTCAGGAAAATTGCTGGTCGGGATGGTGGGATTCGAACCCACGACCTCTTAGTCCCGAACCAAGCGCTCTACCAAGCTGAGCCACATCCCGACAAATAGTGGTCGGGGCGACAAGATTCGAACTTGTGACCCCCAGCACCCCATGCTGGTGCGCTAGCCAAACTACGCCACGCCCCGACTATTTGTTCTCAACCAGCTTCTTCAACTTTCCGCTAGCCCGAAAGGTCACAACACGCTTCTCCGGCACGTTCACCGCTTCACGCGTTTTCGGGTTCACACCCGAGTGAGCCTTTCTTGTGGACACACAAAAAGCCCCAAAACCGGTCAGGGTAACCTTACGACCTGCCCGCAACTCCTTGCTGGAAGTGCTCAAAGCCTGGCACAGCACGTTTTCTACTACAACTCTGGAACAACCCGTCTTCGTTGCAACCGCTGCCACCAGATCCGACTTTGTCACCCGACCACCTTTTCGAACTTGTCTACTGAAACTCGTTCTTTAGTACCCTGCTCATCAGACGCTGGACACCAACCAGAGGCGTGACGCTTCCGGCGACGATCTCGTGCAGCTGATGAACGACAGGCAAGTCAATGCTACTCAGTTCCGCGATTTTTGCAAGAGCCTCGAGGGTTGGGAGTCCCTCAATGACGCTGCGCTGGCCATTCTGAAGCTCCGAAGCCGGCGTCCCCCTGCCAATAGCTTCACCCGCCATGCGATTGCGGCTCAGTCGGCTGAAGCTGGTTGCAATCAGATCCCCTGCTCCAGCAAGTCCATAGATCGTAACGGGGTCTGCCCCAAGCACCGTCGCGACCTTGACCAGCTCGTGGAGGCTGCGAACAATCAAGGATGCTTTCGAGCTGTCACCAAATCCCAGCCCATCGGACACGCCTGCTGCGACAGCGTACACGTTCTTGAGCGCCCCACCCAGTTCTACTCCCGCCAGGTCTGTACTTGTGTACGCCCTGAGCGAACCGCCTGAGAGGAGTTCCTGAAAGTGACGGCGCATAGCCGGTGCCCGGCTGGCGATAACCGTGGCCGCCGGCATGTTCCGAGCAATCTCGGGAGCGAAATTGGGTCCAGACAGTACCGCGTAGTGATCATAGTCGCTGAGTTTCAGATCCTCGCAGAGCAGTTGAGACGCCCGCAGATGCGTTTCCAGCTCCAGCCCCTTGCTGAGATTCAGCAAGGGAACCCCCGGCCGGTGTAACTCGGGAGCCAGCTTGTGAAACATCGACCGCAGTCTCTGGGTGGGCACTGCCAGAATGATGGCATCGGCAGAATGCCAGGCACTCATGAGATCGTCCGTTGGCTCAACATTGTCCCGCAACCGTATGCCGGGGAGATAGAGTGAATTTTCTCGAGCCTCGCGCAGCGCCAGGAGTGTGTCTTCTCCGTGTACCCAGAGAGTCACGATTGCCCTTGCCGCAGCCAGATTGGCTATTGCAGTCCCCCAGGCCCCCGCGCCTATAACGCAGACATGTGTCATGCGTCCACCTCCACGTGAAGGTCGGGACAAACTTGTCTCAGCCCTGCCACGACGTCATCGATTGCTGTCTGGGGGCACGACGTACCGCTCACCACTCCCACGACATCCGCACCGTTTAACCCCAGCTTGGGCAACTCGGCCGCGTTGCATATGAGATGTGTCCTCGGACATGCAGAGGCTGTTACTGCCACCAGTCTTCTGGTATTAGCGCTGGAACTATCTCCCAGAACCAGCATGACCGTACAGCACCGGGCCAGAGTGACGGCTCCATCCTGCCTTCGCAGCACCTCTGGACACAGTGTCATCTCTTCGGTAACCTCGATTCCTCTCCGTCGAAACCATTCCAGGACCTGTTGTCTGAACTCACGAGACTGTGTCGTCTGGTAAACGACTCCCACATGGGAAACTGATGTCTCAAGAGTGTCCAAGTCCTGCTCCGAAGCCACGACCATAAGCAGTTGACTGCCAGCAGCCTCCATGAGGTACCGCGTCTCTCGATGCTCTTTGTCCCCAACGACAACGACAGGAACGCCGGCACCTGCAAACCGACTTACAGCATCGCGAGCCCGGTTCACGATGGGGCACGTCAGATCGCACACGACTCGCGCGCCATCAATCCTTCCAAGGTGCTCCGAGCGCGTCGAACCGTGAGCAGGCAGGAGAACCGTCGCAGCACCCAGCTCCTCGTCGCTCAGTAGTTCCACAGATCGCAGCCCCATGGAACCAAGCCGATCCATCTCGCCAGCGTTGTGGAGGAGCGTATCTGTCGCCGCAACGATTCCTCCGGAGCGCAAAGCGGCCTCAGCAGCGTCAATCGCTCGCCGAATACCTGAACAGTAGCCCAGCTCACGCGCCAGCACAACGCGCATGTCAGGCATGCCCCAGTTCCTGCAAGTCCCGAATGCGGTCCATGATGTCCAGGCTGATTGCTGTCAGGTCCTCCTTATGGCTCTGCCGCTCCGGCGGGAGATGATATCTGACCGGCGGACCTATGCGCACCGTAATGGGACCAATTCTGGCGACTTTCTTGTGCCTCGGCCAGCATTCGTAGGAGCCAATGATGGCCATAGGGATCACGGGTGCTCCCGACTTCACCGCCAGAAAGGCCGCCCCGTTGCGAGGAGCCTGCAGACGTCCGTCTGGTGACCGCGTTCCCTCTGGGTAGATCATACATAGTTCGCCGTGATCCATGATTGCCAACATGGATTGGAGGGCACTCTTGTCGGCCAGAGACTCCCTGTCGATGCGCACGGCACCAAGACGGTGTAAGAATGGCCTCAGGAGCGGCTGCTGATAGATCTCTTTGCGAGACACGTTGTACACTTTGCGTGGCAGCGCGGCAGTGGCAAGCATGGGATCCAGATAGCTGCAGTGGTTGCTGCAGATGAGTCCTGGTCCATGCCTCGGTACATTCTCAAGCCCGATGACCTGGAGCTTGAAGAAGGTCCTGAAGAAGAACCTGCCCACTGGGACAACCAGCTCATACAGCATGTTCAAACCTCCTGCGGTACTCGGAAAGGATCGCCTGCACGACTCCATCCGAGCCGTCAGCAGAGTTGTCCAGTCTGACATACTCCTCTGTACATCGAAGAGGCGAGTCTTCCCGGGACGAGTCTATCGCATCACGCTCCTTGATGTTGGCCAGCACAGCTTCGTAGTCAGCCGCGATACCCTGACACTCCAGCTGGGCGACTCGTCGCCTGGCGCGGACATCCGGCTCCGCAGCAATGAACACCTTCAGAAAAGCCTTGGGAAGAACCGTCGTCCCTATGTCACGGCCAACCATGACAACGTCCTGAAGCAAGGCGATGCGTCGCAACTCCCTGTTCACGGTTTCCCGCACCTGCGGCACCGCGCTGACAGGCGATACGAGGCTATCCACTCTCGGGTCGTGGAGCGACAACTGGAGAATGCGCCCGTCAAACAGAACCCTGCCACCAGACTCATACGTCACGCGACGCTTGAGGATGCCTGGCAGGTGGTCGCTCTGCAGACCATCGTCAGACGGAAACTGCTCGACATATGCTGCGGTAAATACCCTGTACAACAACCCGGAGTCGACGAGCATGAGTCCGAGCTCAGCGGCCACACGCAGTCCCACTGATGTCTTGCCGGATCCAGAAGGTCCGTCGATGGCAATGTCACGTGTCACGGAACCCCTCCCACAAGCGCCGCAGCCACGTCACCAGAAGAAATACTGCCCTCGCGCAGCATGGACCACGAGTCCACTTTCAATCTGACAACCGTCGACGGCCGCCCCTCAGGACGTTGCCGGCTGTCCAGGACCAAGTCCGCTTGCTCCAGCAACCCGGCGGCCTCAGGCGCGTCCAGACTCTCAATGACCCTCTCGCCACTCTCGTTCAGACTTGTCTGGGCCAACAGGAGGTCGCCTGCAAGCAAGCGAAGGAGTCCGGTGTGGCGGGGCACCCGGAACCCGATGCTGGATGCTTCTGGATAGGGCAGGGGCTGTGTGTGGAGACCACTTCCCACAACATCGACAACGATGGTAAGAGCCCCAGGCCAGAATGCGCTGGCCAGACGCTGAGCCATCGCACGTGCCGCAGGCTCGATCCAGGGCAGGACGCGAGCGATATCGGGTGCGAAGACGGGCAACGGCTTGGCAGCATCGCGATGCTTCGCTGCGAATACTCTTCCAACTGAAGACGCATACGCGGCGTTGCAACCGATCCCATAGACAGTGTCCGTAGGGAATACTACGACTGCCCCCAAAGCAATGCGCTCGGACAGCCGGCGAACGTCGGCGTCTGAACAAGTGTCCAACAGGACAATCTCGGGCAGCGACATCTACCGCCTCCGGAAATAGGACCGATCGAGCTTCGGCTCTTCGCCGGCTCTTAAGCGGCGGATGTTCGCGGCGTGCCGAATAATGCCAAGTACAGCAAGCAGCGCATAGATCAGAACAAGTTTCGGCGGCTGTCTCAGAATAAGCGCTGCGACTGGAAGAGTCGCAAACGCGGCAACTGATGCGAGAGAAACGGTACTGCGGAGGGCCATGACGGCAAACCAGATGCCAAACTCCACGAGTGCAACGGGCCAACTCAGAACAAGAACGACTCCGAACGTCGTGGCAACACCCTTTCCTCCCTTGAAACCAGCAAAAATGGAGAAATCGTGACCCAGGACCACGGCAACAGCTGCCACAAGCACTGTTTCCCGAGACATGGCCGGAACAAACCTTGTCAGCACGAGCAGAAGGAGTACTGCCTTCAGGAAATCTCCGGCAAAAGCGAACAAAGCAGGAACAGGGCCTGCAGTGCGCAATACGTTTGTGGCTCCCATGTTCCTGCTGCCCACCTTCGTAATGTCCACGCCCTTGACCATTTTGGCGAAGATATAGCTGAAAGGGAGTGAGCCGACGAGGTATGCAACGGCAAAGACCGTAAGATCGCGCAAGATGTAATGGAATGTGTTCATTTCGCTCGACGTGCCTCCGCATACCGCGGCAGCCCTCTCAAGTCGGGCGACCAGTGCCCTCCCTGCAGTCCATACCGCTCAAACAGGTCCAGAATACCCTGTTCCAGTCCATCGTCAATCTCCAGCAACAGCAGGCCACCGGGTCGCAACCAGTCACAAGCCTGTGCAATGATCCGTTTGTAGAAGAGCATGCCTGACATGCCGCCATAGAGTGCCCGGACCGGCTCAACAGGCGACGACTCATGCGCCGGGAGGAGGCGCTGCTCACGCACGTAGGGAGGATTGCTGACAATGACATCGGTGCGACTGCGAAAATCGGCGAGGGTAAGATCCCACGCTGCCAGCACGTTACCCTGGACGAACCTGACCCTCTCTGACAGACCAGCGTCCACAGCAGATTCACAGGAACACGATATAGACGTGGGGTCGAGCTCCAGTCCCACAACGGTTACCTGTTGCAGTCTGGCGGCTAGTGCCAGAGCGACAGCCCCTGAACCGGAGCAAAGGTCCAGCACGACGGCACTGGGGCGACTCTCCTCAACAATGAAGTCCTCAGCCAACTCCACCAAGTGTTCGGTCTCCGGGCGAGGCACAAGAACGCCCTCACTCACTCGCACGATGGTATCGCAGAAAGCGGCACGGCCGGTGAGGTACTCTGCAGGATATCCATCGGCCAGCTGTTGAGCAGCATGCTCCGCAGATATCTGCAGAGCATCATCAGCTGATAGATCCAGCTGGATGAGCAGATCAGAACGGCTCCATCCCTTGCTTGCAGCAACGACGTACTGCAGCTCACCGTGCTTTTGCAACGTAAGCTGTGCGCGCCGCTCAGCCTGTGCAAGTACGTCTCGAAGAATCAATCGTCGTCGCCACCTTGTAAAATGGGCGTCTCAAGAGTTTTCTCCCGAGAAGCCCGGTGGAGAGCGTCGACCACTGGATCGAGGTTTCCCCCCATGATGAGCGGAAGGTTGTACAGGGACAAGCCGATCCGGTGGTCAGTCAGACGACCTTGAGGAAAGTTGTAGGTACGGATACGCATATTGCGCATGCCACTGCCGATCTGAGCCCTGCGCTCATCGATCATCTCGCTGTCGGCCTTCTCCTTCATAAACTCATAGACCCGGGATCGCAGCACCTTGAGGGCCTTTTCCTTATTCTTCAGCTGGGATCTCTCATCCTGGCATGACGCAGTGATACCTGTCGGGATATGTGTCATACGAACAGCCGTCTCCACCTTCTGAACATTCTGCCCCCCGTGCCCAGACGCATGAAACAGCTCAAGCTTGATGTCGGCGTCGTCGATATGCACGTCGACGTCTTCAGCTTCAGGCAGCACGGCTACCGTAGCAGTGGACGTGTGAATTCGTCCAGAGGCCTCCGTCTCCGGGACACGTTGGACGCGGTGAACGCCGCTCTCGAACTTGAAGAGCTTGTAGCTTCCTACCCCAAGTACTGAGAAGATAACTTCCTTGAACCCCCCGATCTCGGTCGGATGGCTCGAGATGACTTCTATCTTGAGGCCATGTTGACTGGCGAAGTACGAGTACATGCGAAACAGGTCGGCGGCAAACAAGGCCGCCTCATCGCCACCGACGCCTCCCCGAATCTCGACGATGATGTTCTTATCATCATCCGGGTCTTTGGGAATACGTTCTTCCTCGATCTGAGCAAGAACAGCTTCCAATTCCCGCTTGAGTCGGAGCTTGTCTTCCTCGATCATGGCGGCAAACTCGGCATCCGTTTCCTCTGTAAGAAGCGCATCGTTATCGGCAAGGTGCGTCCTCAAAGACTCTTCGCGCGTGAGAAGTTTGAACAGAGAGTCCATCGTGCGCCGCTCCAGAGTGAGTTTCTGGATCTCCTTCTGATCGACATCATACCGCAGGTTGGCAACTCGCTCGTCGATTTCATGGATTCTACGTGCCAACTGCTCTGTCTCCAGGCTCATCAGCTCTCCAAGTGTCTCAAATGAGGCGTTCCTTTTCCAGCACACGCTCTGGCCGACCCGGAACCACGTGATGTTCACGACAGCGTGCTTCATAGCTCTCGGCCGCGCCGACCATTATCACTGGATCGTCGTACCGTGCCGGTCGTCCGTTCACGATGCGCTGAGTGCGTGTGGCAGGCTTGCCACATACCATGCAGACAGCGGTGAGCTTCGTCACTTCCTCGGCAAGTGAAAGCAGCTCAGGCATCGGGCCGAATGGCTCTCCTCTGAAATCCTGGTCAAGCCCGGCTAGGATGACGCGTGTGCCTTTACCTGCCAGGTACTCGACCACTGCGATGATCCCTGAGTCAAACCACTGCACCTCGTCGATGCCGACAACTTCGATCTGTTTCTCTTCTACGATCCGCAGCACATCGGATGACGAGGACACGAGCGCTGACTCAAGATGAATGCCCGAATGCGAAGCAATCGTCTCCAGTCCGTACCGGTCATCGAGAGACGACTTCAGGGCAATGACTTTCTGCCTTGCTATTTGTGCCCTCTTGAGGCGTCGGATGAGCTCCTCGGATTTCCCCGAGAACATACAGCCGGCAACGACCTCGATCCTGCCGGAACAGCTATCCATGATACCTAGCGTCCAGCGCTGTCCTGCGCCACGATGTTGGCCAGGAACTCCCGGTTGTTGGCTGTTCTCTGAAGCATGGTCATGAGTTTCTCAAGACTCTCCGACGGATCCTCGTTGCCGATGAACTGTCTGAGAGCCCAGATCTTGCGATACTCCTCGGGTGTGTACAGCAGTTCTTCGCGCCGTGTACCGGACTTCCGGACGTCGATGGCAGGGAAAACACGTCGCTCAGCCAGCTCGCGGTCCAGAACGAGTTCCATGTTGCCTGTGCCCTTGAATTCTTCATAGATGACCTGATCCAAGCGGCTGCCGGTCTCAACGAGCGCTGTTGCGATGAGTGTGAGACTGCCGCCCTCAGCAATGTTCCGTGCAGCTCCGATAACCCTCTTGGGGCCACGAATTGCAGTCGGATCGAGACCGCCTGAAAGGGTTTTCCCGGACGAGGAACTGATGAGGTTGTAAGCGCGTGTGAGCCGAGTTATGCCATCCATGAGGATGACGACATCCTTCTTGACCTCGACCAGGCGCTTTGCGCGTTCCAGAGCCAGCTCAACGACTCGAATATGGTTCTCGGGAGGCTGGTCGAACGTCGAACTGATCACCTCACTCCGAATCGACTGCTTCATGTCCGTGACTTCCTCGGGTCGCTCATCGATAAGGAGCACCATCAGGGTCACTTCCGGGTGATTGTACTCGATGCTCTGCGCTATGTTCTTGAGAATGGTCGTCTTTCCCGCCTTCGGTGGAGACACAATCAGGCCGCGCTGACCCTTGCCAATAGGGGCAACGAGTTCGAGGAGGCGCAATGCCATGCTGCAGTTGGGTGTTTCCAGTTTGAGATGCTTGTTGGGAAAGATCGGCGTGAGTGACTCAAATTGCGGTCGATTGAGCACATGCCCTTCGATGCCAATGCCGTTGATGCTACGGATACGCATCAGCGACGAGTACTTCTCCTTGTCCCCACGCGGCAGGTGGACGATGCCTTCGAGCCAGTCCCCGGTCCGGAGACCGAACCGCCGAATCATGGGGGGCGAGATGTAAACGTCCGTCGACGAAGGGAAGTAATTGGAACGCATGAACCCATATCCCTCCGCGAGGATTTCACACAGGCCCGAGGCGGTGAATTCCTCTCCTCCCATCCGTGAAACTTCTCCGTTACGTCGCTCGGACGTACTCGAGATGACGGCCCCGGAAACGACGTGTACCGGTACGTGTTCCTGTTCAATATCGAGGTGCTCAGTCACTACCTCAGGCTTGTCATGGCTGTCGTAGGGCCTCATCGAGCTCATGGCAGACCCCTCCTGATCGTTAGCATCCTTACCCCCAAGTTTCAACAACTCCTCGATGAGTTCCGGCTTCTTGAGCCGTGTGTAGTTCCGAACATGCAGGACTTTCGCAATCTCGTACAACTCTCGAGATGTCTTCTCCAACAGCTCTTGTTCAGTGAAGTTCATGATTCTCTGCCTTCTTTCGCTAAGTGGTCACGTAATAGCCAGCAAGTGTCCGATAGAATCCTTAAACGAGCTCAACACAGCAACACGCGTCTGACACTGCTGAACTGTCACACGCGTCTCTTCCTTGAAGACAGGATCTCGCAGGTATGAAAGATTGACGTAAACGTTGGCAATGGCTCCGGCGTAAGCAGCCTCGAGCATTGCAGCACCAACATACAGGTCGGACGCGATGTCTTTTGGCGCGTCACGAAACGCCCCGACGAGAAGTTTGGCAAAATCGCAGACACGTACGGCAAGCGCGAGAGGAGCCCTCGTCGAACACTTGAGCGCCTCCTGCATGGTCGTGTGTCGCACAAGTTTCTCCTCATCGGTCGCTTTGGGCAACTTCAGTGCGGTCATGTAGCCATCAAATGCCGCGCTGTCCTGATCCATCATCGCAATAAACTCTGCGCGCGATGCTGCACACGCCTCGACAAATGGTGCCAGACGGCTTTTTTCCGCCTCGTCACGAGTGCTCGTGACATTGGCGACCATTTCGACTAAGGCCGCTCCCATCGCCGCAGCAAGCCCCGCAGCTGTACCTCCGCCGGGGGTTGGATTGCGTGATGAGAGTTCGGTCAAAAACTCATCCAGGGATTGACTCTTAAACATCTCGACCTCATAGTTGACGATTGGAATGCACCGACCGGTTCAAAGAGATAATACTTGCTCCCTTGGAAAATGCAAGCACGGCAGCCCGAACAGACCCTCGAACCGACAACTGTAGTATAATAGGTTTTACCTAGCCCACCTGGAGGTTGTCATGATCGTGAAAGCAGTCCAAGACGCCCCGGAGATTCCTGTCACTGAAGCTGGAGCCCGTGGCACGACGATACGCTGGATGTTCAATAGCTCGGATGGAGTTCCTACATTTGCCATGCGGTACTTTGTCGTCAAGCCGGGTGGTTCTACGCCGCGACACGCTCACCCCTGGGAACACGAGGTTTTTGTCATCAAGGGAACCTGCACTGCTTTCTGCGAAGGCAAGACTCGCCTCGTCGGCCCAGACAATGCCATCTATGTCGAGCCCGAAGCGATTCACAGTTTCGCCAACGAAGGCACCAGCGATCTTGTCTTTTTGTGCATGATACCTATTCAGTAGCCAATGGACCTCGCTCTGGCAGGAAAAACCATTGCCATAGCAGGCAGCACGGCCGGCATCGGCTCAGCACTCGTGGCCTCGCTTGACCGGGAGCATGCTCATCTCCTGCTTGTGGGAGGGCGTCCCGAACGCCTCAACGCTCTTGCTCACACGTTGTCTCCTGGTGCCCTGGTAGGTACTGTGCCAGCAGATCTCCGCAGGGAGTCGGACCGCAATCACTGTACAGTTGTCCTTCTCGGCCTCACGGAGCTTGACGGCTTTGTGTTCCTGCCGGCCGAATTGCGAACGGATGCCTTCACTGAAGCTCGCTCCTGCGAATTTCGGGAAACATTCGATGTCAACGTCTTCGCCGCCTTCGAGCTTGCACAGGCTGCACTGTCCAGAGCCACTTCCTCAGCAAGCTTCGTGTTCGTGTCGTCGATCGACGCTCACAGACATCCACATCACACTCCATCGGCAAGCTACGACAGTTCAAAACGTGCACTAGAGAGCGTCTCCGAGTCCATCGCGGTCGAGGCCGGCTCTCGGGGAATACGCTCGAACTGTATCATCCCGGGCCTCATCCAGACGCCCATGACAGAAGACTTCTTTGGAAAGGAGTTCGAAGCCGAGCGCCTCCAGTTTCTTGACGCGGTCCCACTTGGCAGACCGGGCAGCCCTGAAGATGTCGCAAACCTCATCACCTTCCTTCTATCTCCGGCCGCCGGATACGTGAGTGGGGCATCCATCGCCGTCGACGGTGGGTTCTTGTGTCAGGGGCTCTAGAGACCGAAAAGAAAGGGGCGCTCACGCGCCCCGTGCTCTCATCTTCAGATAAGACGGACCTACTTGCGCCTGCGCGCAGCTATAGATTTCTGCTTGCGTTTCTCGCTTGGCGCCATAAAGAAGCGTCGCTTCTTAAGTTCGCCGAAGAGGCCATCACGGATACAGTCCTGCTTGTAGCGCCTCAGCATGTTCTCCAGCTGAGCATCTTCGCCTTGAGGTTCAGACCTGTCTTTGTTCCGATCACGATAGTTTCCCATCATTCACCCCTCCTTTCGTCAAACCGTTGCCAAAGGGGTTGATAAACAACCGATTGATTATATTGAAATTGCGTCGTCAGTCAACCGGCTTCTCTGTGACCTTGTCAGATGCTGATCGAAGCAACTGGGCACTCCTGATGATCTCTCGGATGAAAACCGCAACGGGGACTGCGAGCAACAGCCCAAAGAACCCCGCAAGCGTGCCACCCGCCAGAAGCAGCAGGATGAGGAGTCCCGAATCGAGCCCGGTCTTCTGGGATATGAGTCGTGGGGCGAGAATCTGACTCGTCGTAGACTCGATGACACCGAAAATGATGATCCAGGCGATAAGCTTCCCCGGACCCGTTACGGCAGCAAGGAATGCTCCCAGTAACGCCACCACGAGCGGGCCTGCGTATGGAATGAACTCGCCGAAGAAATCCACGACCCCGATTGTCAAAGCGTAGTTGATCCGGAAGAGCGCGCTGACGCTCCCCATGAGCAGTGCAGTGACCAACGCCACGAGGGCGAGCGCCTCGATATATCTCCTGGTGCTTGCAGCGACCTGCGCAAGCGCAATCTCTGTGCGATCTCTCTGCATGCGGATGAATGGCAACGACAGGGACATCTCGTAATAGTCATGAGAGCCTCTCATGAAGAAGTACATGAGCACGAAGAACGGGAGGAGTGCGCCAAAACTGAGCAGTTTCCTGGACGATGTCGTGACGATGTTTTGCCCGAACTGGATCGCAGCTTTCTGGACTGCGTCGAGAACGGCCGTGATAGTGTCCTTCGCCGCCCCCAGCTGATAACGATCCAGCCACGCTGAGAATCTGGAGAAGTATCCCTGAACCGTCTTCGCGTAACCAGGGAGAGATGCCACAAGCAATCTCGTTTCGCGCACAAGAGGAGGAATCGCGACAGCCACCAATCCTGCGAATACGGCCACGATTCCCAGAACAACAACGGCACAGCTTATGCCCATGGGGAGATGAGTCTTCCGATTGAGCCAATGTGCAATTGGCAAGAGGAGAAACGCCGCGAATGCCGCAGCGATTCCCAGAAATACGATGCCACGAAGTGTCCAGAGGAGCCAGATGGCCCACATGGCCACTGCGATGCTCAAAACCGACAGAAGGACGACACGCAGAGCACTGGCTTCCTTACTGCTCAGCCTCATCGGCAGCCTCCGTTGGGGCGATCTCCTTGATAATTGCCTCTGCAGCGATGACACCGCTGCCCTTGGACTTCAGCCGGATCACTTTCACGCCCGAGGAAACTCTTCCAAGCAGGGGGAGGGTCTCGGCAGGTGTACGAATTGTCTGGCCCGTACTCGTGGACACGACGACATCCTGGTCGACGGTTCCTGTCGTAAATGCTGCCAGTGGACCCGTTTTCTCTGTTACGCGGTAACAGATGACACCGCCAGACCCACGGCCAACCAGACGAACCTCGTAGGGGTTCAGGCGCTTGCCGTGACCATGTTCCGTGATGAGCGTGAAGGGTACGTCGGGCTGAAGCACTTCCATACCGACAACGAACCTGCCTCCGCGTGAAAGGCGCATTCCGCGCACGCCACCAGCAGAGGCACCCATGGCGCGGACGGACGTCGACCGGATCCGGACGGCTCGACCGGAATCAGAGGCAATGAGAACCTCCTCGGTGTCTTTGACAGGTCTTACCGAGACGACAGAGTCCCCTTCGGCGAGCTTGATGAACGTTTTTCCCGTACTCCGTATGGAAACAAACTGCGACGTAACCATCTTCTTGATACGCCCACGACGGGTCACGATGATGAATGACACACCCTCCTGTTCGGCGGGCAGCGCCGTTGCTTCGGTGACAAGTTCGTCCGCTCCCATACCGAGGAGAAGCGACAGATTCTCCCCTCCACCCTGCCGCTTCTCCTCGGGAAGACGGTATGCCGGGATGGAGTATACGCGTCCCTTATTGGTGAAGAGTAGCATGCGCTGTTTCGTGCGAACGGTGAAGTACTTGCTGATATAGTCGTCGCGTTTCAGATTCATGCTAGCGACTCCCAATCCTCCGCGACCCTGAACCTTGAACGTCGAACTCGGGATAATCTTCGCATAGCCGTTCTTGGAAATGACGACCATGACCTCTTTGTCTTCAATAAACTGCTCGTCATCGTCTTCGCCGTGGCTATCGTCCTTCAGGATCTGGGTGCGGCGTGCGTTTCCATATTTGCGGGCTACCTCGACAAGCTCATCCCGAACGTAGACACGGATCCTGTTGGGATCTGCCAGCATCGTAGAGAGTCTCCGAATCTCTGTCTTGTTCTCTTCAACCTCTTTCGTCAATTTCTCGACTTCGAGTGACACGAGGGACCTCATGCGCATCTCAAGAATTGCCTCCACCTGCCGGTCGTTGAGCCCAAAGCTCTCGACGAGGCGAGCCGATGCATCATCCATAGACGAAGACGCGGTCAGAATTTCCGTCACTCGCTTGATGTTTCGGATGGCGATGACGAGCCCGTTGAGGACATTCAGGCGTTCCTCGTGCTTGCGGAGCTCCAGAGAGAACCTCTTGCGAAGTGTTGCCTCTCGGAAGTCCAGGAACGTGGCCAGAACATCGCGCAGGGGGAGGGTACGCGGCACGCCGTACAAGATTCCAAGCATGCTGACGTGAAAGTGCTGCTGAAACTGTGTGTGCCTGCGCAGCAGCAGGTCAACGCGCTCGGGAACCGCATCTCTCTTCAGGTCAAGCACGACTCGTATGCCCTCGCGGCTGGATTCGTCACGCAGGTCAGACAGTTGATTCAGACGCTTATCCTTCATCAGGTCGGCGACCTTCTGGACAAACTCGGCCTTGTTCACCTCGAACGGCAGCTCGGTAATGATGAACCGTGCCCTGTTACCATCCTTTTCGATGCTGTACTTTCCTCTCGTGACAATGTTGCCCCGACCGGTTGCGACGTATTCGTCGATGCCGTCCGTGCCGACCACTACGCCGCCGCCCGGAAAGTCGGGACCCTTGACAAATGACCGGATCTGGGCCGAGTCCTCGGGTTCACCACTGATTCGGCAGTTCAACATGTACTTCAGGGCGTCGATCAGCTCCCCGAGGTTGTGAGGGGGGATGTTCGTGGCCATGCCAACGGCGATTCCGCTGGAACCGTTGAGCAGAAGCTGCGGCACTTTGGCCGGCAGGATGCTCGGCTCCTCCAGGCTGTTGTCGAAGTTTGGCGTGAATTCGACGATCTCTTTGTCCAGCTCGTCCAGCATGAGCGCAGAGATTGGAGCGAGTCGGACCTCAGTATAACGCATGGCTGCAGCAGAATCACCATCAATGGATCCAAAGTTGCCGTGACCATCGATCAATGGATATCTGAGCGAGAACTCCTGCGCCATGCGGACGAGCGAGTCGTAGATAGCGATGTCGCCATGAGGATGATACTTACCCAGGACGTCGCCGACGATACGAGCGCTCTTCTTGTACGGCTTGTTCCAGAAGCACCCCAGCTCGTACATGGCAAACAGGATGCGGCGATGCACAGGTTTCAGACCATCGCGGAAGTCCGGCAGCGCTCGACCAATAATAACACTCATGGAGTATTCGAGGTAGGACTTCTTCATCTCCTCCTCGACGTAGACGTTGAATACTCTATCGTTTTCTGACATCAGTACCCCTCGCTCCGTCAAATGTCTAAGTTGTAGACTTCACGCGCGTGATCAATGATAAACTTGCGACGAGGCTCTACTTTCTCACCCATGAGCAGCGTGAAAGTGCGTTCAGCCTCCTCGGCTTCCTCCAGCGTAACACGTCCCATGACGCGAGTGGCCGGGTCCATCGTCGTCGACCACAGTTGCTCAGGGTTCATCTCTCCCAGTCCCTTGTACCGCTGGACATCAGGCTTGCCCTTCGTCCGTGACAGCAGCGTCCGAAGTTCGTCATCGGAGAATGCATAGTGCGTCGTCTTACCATCGAGGACAGCAAAGAGTGGAGGCTGAGCAAAGTAGATGTTCCGGTTGACAACAAGGGGACGCATGTAGCGGTAGAAGAACGTGAGCAGCAGCGTCCGAATGTGCGCTCCGTCGACATCGGCATCCGTCATGATAACGATCTTGTGATACCGCAGCTTCTCGAGCTTGACATCGTCCATGACTCCTGTGCCAATGGAGGTGATGAGGGCCTTGATCTCCTCATTCTCGAGGGCTCGGTGGATGCCGACCTTCTCCACGTTCAGAATCTTGCCCCTCAGGGGCAGAATCGCCTGGGTACGCCGGTTCCGGCCCTGCTTGGCACTGCCGCCTGCAGAGTCACCTTCGACGATGTAAAGCTCTGATTCAGCCGGGTCTTGGGACGAGCAATCTGCAAGTTTACCCGGAAGGCGCCCGCCATCCAGCTCGGTCTTGCGGCGGACGAGGTCACGGGCCTTGCGCGCCGCTTCACGCGCAAGCTTCGCACTGACAGCCTTATTAGCCATTGCCTTGAACTCGTCGATGTGCTTGTCGAGGTATAACTCCACTTCTTCCTCGACTGCGGCCTCCATGGGTCCCTTGAGATCAGCATTCCCGAGCCGTGTCTTGGTCTGACCCTCAAACTGTGGTTCAGGAATGCGAAGGTTGATGATGACCACCAGACCCTCACGAATGTCCTCGCCGCCGAGACTGTCCTCGGGCTTGATGAGCTTCACCTGCCGTGCCTTGGCGTTGAACAGACGCGTGTAAGCGTTCTTGAAGGCCAGCTCATGGACACCGCCGTCCACCGTATTGATGTTGTTGACGTAGGAGATCATCTGGTCGTTGTAGCCAGTGTTGTACTGGAACGCAACTTCGAGAAAGAGACCTTCCGTATCTCGCATGAAATGTACAGGATCTGGCGGCACGACTTCACTGCCTTCGTTCATGTATCGCACGAACGCTATGAGCCCCTTATCATACTTGAAGACTTGAACCTCTTCCGTTGCGTGGTCGACGAAGGCAATTTCTAGCCCTGAATTCAGGAAAGCCAACTCACGCAGACGCTTGCCGATGCGCTCGGGATCGAACATGAACTCACCGAAGATCTCTTCGTCTGGAGTAAAGCTCACGTACGTGCCTGAAACGCCAGCGGAAATTCCTTCCTCCTTGACACGAAGGTGATACGTGGGCTTGCCGCGACAGAACTCTTCCTGGAACACCTTTCCCCACTGCGTCACCTCGACGTAGAGACGGTTCGAGAGGGCATTGACGACGGAGACGCCGACGCCATGCAAACCACCGGAAACGTGGTAGCTCTTCTTGTCGAACTTGCCACCTGCATTGAGGCGTGTCAGAGCTACTTCAACACCCGATATGCCCAGAACGGGATGCATGTCAGTCGGTATGCCGCGGCCGTTGTCGCGCACGTCGACGGTCTTGTGGTCTGCGCTGAGTCCAACGTCAATCCTGGTGCAGAAGCCAGCCATGGATTCGTCGATGGCATTATCCACGACTTCCTGCACCAGATGGTGCAGGCCCCGTGAATCGGTCGACCCTATATACATTGAAGGTCTGGTTCGAACATGTTCCAGACCTTCGAGTACCTTGATGTCTTTTGCGGTGTACTGGGAATCCTGCATGCACAATCCTCCTGTTTTCTGACCATCATATGGTATCACGGAACAGGAGAAATGCAATGCAGAAACAAGGGTTCAGACCCTTGCCGCACTCGTCTATGTCAAGTACATTTCTGTCAGATGACCGCAGGGAGCTATGACAGTCGGTCAAACGCCTTCCAGACAGCTTTTGCGACCTTCTGCGACTCTCGTTCGAGGTCTTCTCTGTCGATAGCTAAAACTCGGTGTCCTTTCACGACGACATTTCCGTTAACAACAACAGTGCCGACCAAGTCCGCCGACATGCCAAAGAACATGTGGCCAAAAGCATTCTCCGAGCTCAGTGGCGTGGGGCTCGTGTAGTCAACAAGAATGAAGTCAGCAGCCGCTCCTTCCTCCAGACGACCCACTGTACACCCCACACAACGTGACACGATATCGGCATTCGTCTCGATCTGAGCTTTCTGCACGGCAGCCCAGAAACCGGCTGGATCCTCGTACCGGTGCCTGAGCCCCACGAGAGTATTCCGGAACTCCTCGAACATGTTCGCCGTATAGCCATCCGTCCCTATGCCGACCTGTATGCCAGCCTCCAGCATCTCCCGAACGGCCGGAAGACCGACCGCATTGTTCATATTGGACATGGTGTTGACGACGACGGGCGTCCCAGACTTCGCAAGCAACCTCCGTTCCGACGCGTCGATGCCAACACAGTGTACCGCGATCGACAGGGGGCCGAGCAATCCCGCATCGCCAAGACGGGCCACGATACGCTTGCCATACTTTTCGATACTGTCGGTCTCATCAACGGCGCCCTCGGCTACGTGCACGTGGTATCCGACGTTGCGCGATCCGACTTCCTCGCGTAAGATAGTGAGGGTAGCATCCGAGACCGTGAACGAGGCATGCAGACCGACCATGCCCGAGGCCAGCCTTCCCTTCCCCCGAACCTCGTCGAAGAAGCGAATGTTCTCCTCGATGCCTGCGACTGCCCCTTGCATGCCGTTCCGATCGGTGATCTCATAGGAAAGCACGTGCCGCAAACCAATCTTGCTCAGCGCGCTAGACAGTGTCGACAGGCTTCCAGTGATGCAGCTGGGCGAAGCATGGTGATCAATAATAGTCGTCGTTCCACAACGCAGAGAGTCCATGCCGCTAAACATCGCACTCATCCAGCAGGCATCCTCGAGCAGCGAGCGGTCCAGTCGCCACCACAGGTCCTGGAGCACGTCCACGAAGCTATGGGATACACGCCCAGTGCTGATGCCGCGCGAGTACATCGAGTACAGGTGCATGTGCGCGTTGAGCAGCCCTGGAAGCAACGTCATACCAGCGGCATCGATCTCCTGCCTTCCTGCAACCGGCTGAGCGACATCTCTTGGAACGTCCCCTGCGGCCAGACCAACAATAACACCATCTCGCGCCAGCAGCCATCCCCGATCGACGACAAAACCCCTCGTCGCTGGGTTGACGATGCGAGCGTTCCTGACGAGAAGTTCTGCCATTCCCTACCCCTACTTCTTGTTGACGAAGTCGACGCCGGCTTGCAGCGCTCTCTTGTTGACCTCGATGAGAGCAGCCTTCTTGCCCGTCAGGAACACAGACAGAGCGGCATGGACAGATACCATGCTGATGGGGTTGACCTTGCCAAGATAGGCGCCCAGCAGCACCATGTTGGTGAATTTCGAGTTGCCCAGTTCCATCGCGATGTCTGTCGCGGGAATGTACACCATGTCCAGGTCCGCACGGGAAGACTTCCTATCAATCAGGGTTGAGTCGACAACGAGCAATCCCCCCTGCTCGACAACAGGTTCGAACTTGTCGAATGACTGCCGATTGAAGACGATCGCTGCCTGTGGCTCAGTCAGGAGTGGAGAGGCAATCGGCTCGTCCGCAACTACCACAGCGCAGTTGGCTGTTCCACCACGCTGCTCTGGGCCGTACGAGGGCAACCAAGTAACTTCCTTGCCTTCCTCCATGCCCGCGCGAGCAAGAAGCTCGCCGATGAGCATGACGCCCTGACCACCAAATCCTGCAATGACGACATTGTGCTCCATCACAGCACCCCCTGGGCGACCTTGAACTCACCAAGCGGGAAATAGGGCATGACTTCTTTACGGATACGTTCCATTGATTCCACGGGTGTCAACTTCCAGTTTGTCGGACAGGTCGACAGGCACTCGACCATCGAAAATCCTATGCCGCGCACCTGAGCGTTGAAAGCTTTGCGCATGGCACTCTTCGCCTTGCGGATGTTGACCGGCGAGTCCAGAGAGACACGGGCGATGTAGGCAGGCCCATCAAGCTGGGCAAGCATCTCGGCGACACGGATAGGAAAACCGTTTGCTTGCGGCGTTCGGCCAAGCGGACTTGTCGTAGTCTTCTGGCCAAGGAGCGTTGTTGGTGCCATCTGGCCACCGGTCATACCGTAGTTCCCGTTGTTGATGAAAATGACGGTAATAGGCCAGCCGCGTGCAGCAGCATGAACGATCTCTGCCATGCCAATGCTCGCAAGGTCGCCGTCTCCCTGATAGGTGAACACGAAGTTGTCCGGGTTCGTGACCTTGATGCCGGTGGCCATCGCTGGAGCACGGCCATGCGCTGCTTCGACGCTGTCGAAGTTAAAGTACTCGTACCCGAGAACGGCACAACCAACCGGCCAGACCGCAATGGTCTTGTCCAAGAGCCCCATCTCATCCACCAACTCAGCGACAAGTCGATGAGCGACTCCATGCGTACAACCTGGACAGTAGTGTGTTACCTTGTTTGCCCACGATCTGGGGCGTTCGTAGATGACTTTCATCTCTTCAGCCATGGCTCTACCGTCCTTTCTCGAACTGTTCTTCGAATGCCGCCAGTATTTCCTGAGGTCCCGGCACGACTCCGCCACCTCGTCCAAACCAGCCTAGAGGCACCTTGCCGCACAATGCAAGCTGGACATCCTCGAACAATTGTTTGTATGCAAGCTCGACCGTCAGAGCGCCCTTGAGTTTGGGGGCGTATGCCTGCATCTGCTTGGCAGGAAATGGCCAGACCGTTATCGGACGCAGTAATCCCAATTTGATACCCTTGGCACGTGCAACTCGTACAGTCGTTTTCGCAATGCGTGCCATCGTGCCATACCCGATGATTGCATAGTCTGCGTCATCCATCTGGTATTCCTCGATGCGGCTTTCAGTCTGCTCGACTTGCGCGTATTTTGCCTGGAGTTTGAGGTTCCACTGCTCCAGTCCGGCAGCATCCAGAGTAAGACTGGTAATCACGTTTGCATGGTCGCGTCCATGTCTCCCGACCGTTGCCCACTCGGGCGTCTTCAGCATCGAAACATCGACCTTGGTCTTGAACTCCACGGGTTCCATCATCTGTCCGATGAGACCGTCGACAATGACCATGACTACCATGCGGTACTTGTCCGCCAGTTCGAACGCATCGACAAACAGGTCTACACCTTCCTGGATCGATGAGGGGGCAAGAACAATGCGTTTGTAGTCCCCGTTGCCGCCCCCTTTAACTGCCTGAAAGTAATCTGCCTGAGCGGGGGCGATGTTGCCAAGGCCGGGTCCGCCACGCATGGCATTCATGACGACGCACGGGACATTGGAGCCGCTGATGTAGGAAATGCCCTCCTGCATCAAGGAGATACCAGGGCTTGAGGACGACGTCATCACACGAACACCGGCGCAGGCAGCCCCGTAAACCATATTGATAGACGCAACCTCACTTTCAGCCTGGACGAATCTGCCGCCAACCTCTGGGAGACGCCGGCTCATGTACTCGGGCGTCTCATTCTGCGGCGTGATAGGGTAGCCAAAGTAAAAGCGGCATCCCGCCTGGACGGCACCTTCTGCAAGGGCTTCCGCCCCTTTCATGAGAACCTTGTCGCTCATGCCTTCACCTCTCTGTACAGTGCGATGGCAATGTCAGGGCAAACCAGCGCACATGAACTACAACTGGTGCACTTGTCCTGATCCGTGCACTGTGCCGGTCTGAAACCACGAGCGTTCAACCGGTCACTGATGATAAGGATCTTCACAGGACAAACGCTGACGCACAGACCACAGCTCTTGCACTGCTGTTCGTCAATAGAGACTCTTTCCAAGGTTGACCTCCAAGTTGCTTCAGAATTCCGTTTGCGACCCGACGGTATCCAGAATACGATTGAAAACGCGAATCACCGACAGAAGCCCGGCCGCACCCGGCGTCAGTCGATGCTCTACCTGATTGGCATACTCCGGCGAGACAACCACCGCAACGACGGGCAACCCTTCACTGTCGCCAAGAGCCTTTACGGCATCGTAGCCGTGCTGTACATCGTCCGCCGTCGTCTCCCCTTGCACGTTTGTGTTGGCAACAAGTCCACTCACATCGAGGCGTGCGCCCGAGCGGATGGCCACCAGCATACGCTTCAGGCCGTCGGCACTGCCCATTCCCGGACGCAGGGTGTTGACCACGACATACAGCCTGTAGTCACCGGCAATAATCGTCTCGCGGAACTGAGCAACAGCCCCTGCGCCGATGGCGTCTCCACCTACATCGATCACCTTGACTGTCTCAGGAGAAGCCAGAAGAGCATGTAGATTACGAGGGAACGCGGGGATGTCTGCGTGAAGGAGTCGACGCTCCGGTTCAATAATGTTCAATCTCCCTGCCTCGTCCTCGCTGAGCAACCGCAACATATCGCGAAGACGGAAATAGGGCTTGACGACATCCAGATCACACAGTGTAACCCGAGACGTCGTCAGCCGGAGCAGCGACAGAGCGAGGTTGATAGCGACCTCGGTCTTGCCTGATCCGGATGGCCCTGCAAGCACAATCGACTGGCCTGCCCGGGGCCGACCAAACAAGTCGGCAAGTTCACGCATCGACCCACACGTCCACCGTACTCAAGAACGTCCGCTCTACGCCTGCTCCAGCGCATATACTCCGGCGGGTACCGAACCGTCTAGCACGCGGAGGACGCCCAAAGCCAGCGCTTTCATTTCATCCTCACCCGGATAGACCTTCACGGGTGCGATGAACTGAACACGCCTCGTGATCTCGTCGATAAGGAACGCCGACCGGGCGATCCCTCCCGTCACAACAACGGCGTCGACATCTCCTTTCAGCACGGTGGCCATTTCCCCGATGGTCTTCGCAACCGTGTATGCCATGGCAGTGTACACCAACCGAGCGTGCTCGTCACCCTCATCGATCATCTTCTCGACCGCGCGAGCGTCATTCGTTCCGAGATGGCTGACCAAGCCTCCCTTTCCTGCAAGAAGCTTCATTACCTCTGGCTGCGAATACGTACCCGAGAAGCACAATTTGACCAGCCCAACAGCCGGCAGACTGCCCGCCCTCTCGGGAGCGAAGGGACCATCACCATTGAGCGCATTGTTCACGTCAATGACCCGACCCAAATGGTGTGCCCCAATGGAGATCCCTCCGCCAAGGTGAACCACGATGAGATTAGCCTCTTCATAGGTCTTGCCAAGATCTGCCGCCGCCTGTCTGGCAACAGCCTTCTGGTTGAGGGCATGAAAGATGCTCACACGGTTGACCCCCTTCAAGCCGGAGAGACGCGCTAGTGGGTTTAGTTCATCGACGACGACAGGGTCTACGATGAATGCCGGAACACCAGATTCCTTGGACAGTTCGAATCCAATGCAGGCAGCCAGATTGGACGCGTGCGAGCCCAGTACCGGTTCGTGCAGGTCATGCACCATCGTCTCGTCGACACGATATGTTCCTGAGGGAAGGGGTCGTAGCAATCCTCCCCTGCAGGCCATAGCCGACAGATCGGTCACCACTATGCCGTGGCGGGCGAGAAAATCCTTGACAATCACCAGTCGCATTGGTAGCTGGTCCATGAGCGAGGCAAATTGGGTAATAGTCGCTGTGTCGTGCGAAACGGTTTCCGTCGCGACAGGAGTCTGATCCTCAAAGATAGACAGCTTGGTGCTTGTAGATCCTGGATTGATGACAAGAATCCTGAATGACAAGGCTACCTCCATTTTTCTAGATGCACCACCAATAAAAAGGAGGGTGCGCTCATCGCACCCTCCAGACGGGACGACAATCTATCAGCCTACCCAGCCGCGGACTTTGATGGCCTCCCCGACGCGTTCCACGGCAACCATGTCAGCTGCCATTCTCATCGTGATCTTGTCTGCCTTGTACTTGGTGTACATGTTGTAGACGCGCTCGAATGCCTCGGTCATGACGCGGTCGAGCTTCTCGTTGACCTCCTTCTCAGACCAGTAGTACCCGTAATTGTTCTGAACCCACTCGAAATACGACACAGTGACACCGCCCGCGTTACCGAGGATGTCTGGGATGACAAAAACGCCGTTCTTCTCAAGAATCTCGTCTGCATCAGGGTTAACGCCACCGTTGGCCAGCTCGACGACAAACTTTGCCTTGACGTCTGCCGCGTTGTCCTTGGAGACCGCGTCCTGAAGGGCCGCCGGGATATAAATGTCGACGTCCAGTGCGCGAAGTTGCTCGTTGGAAATGTTATCGAGCCGCTTGTACCCCTTTACGGTGCCGTTCTTGGTCCTGTAGGCCTGCAAATCATCGGGGTCAATACCCTTCGGATCGTAAACGCCGCCGGTGGAGACCGTTATGGCTACGATCTTGGCGCCATCTTCCTCATGAAGGATCCTGGAAGCATAGAAGCCGACGTTACCAAAACCCTCAACGGCGACAGTGGCACCCTTCAGGTTCATCCCAAGCTTTTTGGCGGCCATCCGTAAGCAGTAGACGCCGCCAAGCCCGGTTGCGGCAGTCCTGCCAAGAGATCCGCCGATGATGAGAGGCTTGCCCGTCAAGGAGGCAAGCGAGTTGTGTCCGGTCAGTTTACTGTATTCGTCCATCATCCATGCCATCATCTGTCCGGTCGTGTTGACATCCGGCGCAGGAACATCGCGGTCGGGGCCAATAAACGTCCCCAGCGCACGGATGTATCCTCGAGAAAGCCTCTCTAACTCGCCGGTGGACAACTTCTTGGGATCGACAACGATACCACCCTTGCCACCACCATATGGGAGGCCAACGACAGCACACTTGAGCGTCATGAGTGTCGCCAGAGCCTTGACATCCTCCAGGGTTTCGTCCTGGTGATATCTGATACCACCCTTGGTCGGTCCAGCCGCGTCATTGTGCTGGCAGCGGAATCCTTGGAAAACTCTTGTGGTGCCATCATCCATACGAACAGGAATGGAAACGCTGAGCGTCCTTTGTGGGTTGCGGATGATCTCCGTGATCTCGGGATTTTGGCCAAGCTTCGTACCAGCAATCTGAATTCTGTCCTGAGCTACCTGGAACCAGTTTTTCTTCTCGCCTGCCATAATTGCCTCCGTGGCGTATGACGTCGGCTCTCAGAAAAAATGGAGAGCAGTCCCGTTGTGTGGCTCCAAAACACCGTTTTTTATTCTAGGCCCATGCGCCGACATTGCAAGTGTTTGTGAAACAATACACAACTCTCCGCTAGATGACACTCTTAATGAGCTGCAACACATCGGCAGCATGATCAAAGATATCCTCCTCGAACACAACCTTGGGGAAATGCCAACCTCCGTAGAACTCCTCGTACTGTCTGTTCAGACCCTCGAGGTAGTCTCCGCTGATGTTCTCGATGCTGCGGTTGCGTTTGCGGATGTTGGCAAGCAGCGTCGGAACGTCCCGGCGCAGATATACGAGCAGGTTGGGGTTGGGAAGCCGACGCACCATGAGCTGATAGAGCTTGTCATACGTATTCCACTCGTCTGGTGACATGAGTCCGTCGCGCACAAGTGCCTTGGCAAAGATCTCTCGATCCTCATAGATGGAACGGTCAAGGATGGCGGGAATGTTGCTCATCAGGACATGGTTCAGAATCTGTTCATAACGGAGAGCCAGGAAGCTGATCTGTGTCGCAAATGCCCAACGCCGCATGTCCTGGTAGTAGCTGGGCAGAAACGGGTTCTCGCCGAACGCCTCGAAGTAGACGGAGAAACCAAACTCACGCGAAATCATCTGAGCAAGCGACGTCTTCCCTGCACCAATGTTTCCTGCGATGACCAAGTACATGGTTTCCCCCTTGCCAACTATGTCTGAGAGCAAGCCTGACCACGATCAGAATTCACGCTCGCTCTTCCCGGAGGCCATTTCGAACACCGGTCTTCCCTGGTGCTGTCTATGTTTCCTCCTGCTTCTGTCACGCCCAGGATCTGTGCTTCTCGATCACTATGCCTGTTCATACTAGCAGCAATCGACTACCTTGCAAAACCGACCTTGCATCTATAATGTATACGCTTGTCTGTGACATCAGGAGGAAACCTTGTATCTCAGCAAAGTCTTCGCACCGCGTCTGCGTGAAGTTCCCCAGGACGCCGATACGATAAGCGGCCAACTCATGCTTCGTGCCGGCTTGCTTCGCAAATCGGCTTCCGGCATCTACACCTACCTCAACCTCGGCCTGCGCGTCAAGCAGCGCATAGAGGAGATTGTGCGCCAGGAGATGGACAGCCATGGCGCGCAGGAAATCCTGATGCCCTTGTTGATGCCTGCTGAACCTTGGCTGGCGACCGGCCGTTGGGATCTGTACGGCGACGAAATGTTCAAGTTGACGGACCGGAAGGGTCGTTCGTTCTGTCTGGGGCCGACGCACGAGGAGCTGGTCACCTCTGTCGTCGGCAGTGAGCGCCATTCCTATAAGGAATTGCCGTTCAACCTGTATCACATCACCAACAAGTATCGGGATGAGATTCGCCCCCGGTATGGCCTCATTCGAAGCCGTGAGTTCACGATGATGGACGCCTACAGCTTCGATCGTGACGAGGCATGCATTGAGTCCAGCTATGCTCTCATGGTCGAGGCATACAACAACATTTTCCACCGTGTAGGCCTTACGTTTCGCCCTATTCAGGCGGATTCTGGTGCCATCGGCGGTTCGTCGTCGCACGAGTTCACGGTCCAGGCAGATAATGGAGAGTGTGCCTACGCCGCATGCGACAACTGCAGCTACGCAGCCAACCTCGAACTCTCGAAGGCTCGTCCGGCGACGAGCCCCACGGGCGTAACAGGTGCTCCACCTACTCCAGAAAGCGTGGCCACGCCCGGCATCCACTCCATCGACGACGTCGCACACTTCTTTGCCGCCGATCCAAACACCGTCCTCAAGTCCATCCTCTATGTTGCGGACGACAAACCTTGGCTCCTCGTGCTTCGTGGAGATGACGACATCAACGAAGCCAAGCTCTTGAAAGTCGTGCAAGCCCGCGAGGGCCGGCTGGCAACCGACGAGGAAGTACTAAACGTCCTTGGCGTCCACCCCGGTTCGGTAGGACCCATGCAGCCATCAGTACCCCTCGTTGTCGACGAAATGGTACGCCGGGATGTCGCCTACACCGTGGGAGCCGGCAAAGATGGATTCCACACCAGGAATGTCTTCTTTGGGCGGGACTTTGACTCGACCATCGTGGCAGACATCAGGACCGTCCGGGCGGGGGACCTTTGCCCAGTGTGCGGCCATCTACTGCATACGGCCACCGGTATCGAGGTCGGTCATACGTTTAAGCTCGGCACGAAATACTCTGTTCCTCTTCATGCCAATTTCGTCGATGAAGATGGCAGCGAGAAACCGTACTTCATGGGGTGCTACGGCATCGGCATCGGGCGCACACTGGCCGCCATCATTGAGCAGCATCACGACGACAAGGGCATCATCTGGCCGATGTCCGTCGCCCCCTTCCATGTCGTTGTCGTCCCGCTGAATAAGGGTGACGATGCCATCTGTCATGCTGCACTGGACCTTTACGAAAGACTCGAGAAGGCTGGGATTGATGTCATTCTTGATGACCGAGGAGAGTCGGCAGGCGTCAAGTTCAACGATGCCGACCTCCTGGGTTTCCCGATCCAGGTCGTCGTCGGCAATTCTTTCCTCAAGACTGGCAATTTCGAGGTCACTCTCCGCAGCAACAAGGCGGACAGAAAAGCCGCCTCTGCCTCGGACGCAGTCGCAGTCATTGTCGATCTGGTGCGAACGACAAAGTAGCCCGGGCAAATTGACACCCGGCTGTTCGCTAGTAGAATGAATAGACAGCATCTATGCCAAAGGAGGAACCATGAAGGCTTCAATCAATGAGGAGGTTTGCATCGGGTGTGGCGCTTGCGTCGCCCTGTGTGATGCCGTATTCAGACTCAATGATGAGCTCGGCAAAGCCGAGGTCATCCCAGGTGCAGATTGTGGCGCTGCTGGTTGCTGCAAGGAAGCCGCCGAGTCATGCCCGGTCGCCGCAATCATCATCGAAGAATAATCTGCTACCCAATAGGTTCTGCCAAGAAGCCCCATCAGCGACGCACTGACGGGGCTTCTTCGTTACCAGTCGCTTAGATCTGCTATCCTGCTGAGTACCGCCCTAGAACAACCGAGACGTTGTGACCCCCGAATCCGAATGAATTCTTGAGGACATGCCGGACGTCGAATGAACGTGAAACGTTCGGAACACAGTCCAACGGGCACTCTGGGTCAAACGTCACATAGTTGATAGTGGGATAGATCATCTTGTTCTTGATGGTCAACATGCAAGCTACAGTCTCTACAGCCCCGGCAGCACCCAAGAGGTGGCCGGTCATGGACTTGGTGGAACTCATGGGAACAAGGCCAGCTCTGTTCCCAAAAAGCATCTGCAAAGCAAATGACTCCGTCCGGTCGTTCGCCGGGGTCGATGTCCCATGTGCATTGACGTAGTCGATATCGAGTGGAGTAAGCCCCGCGCGCTCGATGGCGGTGCGCATGGCCCGCACGATCTGTTTCGCCTCAGGATCAGGAGATGTCATATGATACGCATCCGATGTTACTGCCTGAGACAAGATCTCGCCATAGATGTGCGCCTCCCTGGCAAGCGCATGGTCGAGCCGTTCCAGAATCAGGATTCCTGCGCCTTCACCCATGACAAACCCGTCGCGTTCCTTGTCGAAAGGTCGGGAAGCATGTTCGGGATCATCATTCCGTGTAGAAAGTGCGCGCATGTTGGCAAAAGCTCCGATACCGGTCATTGTCACCGCAGCTTCCGACGCCCCCGTCACGATGACGTCTGCGTCGCCTCGCCGAATAGCCTCAAGAGCCTCCCCCAGCATCTGGGTACCACTCGCACAGGCACTGACGACCGAGCTGGTCCCTCCATAGAGCTTGAACCGCTGAGCTATAGTGGCCGGGATGGAATCCACAAGCATCTTCGGAACAAGAAATGGGGAGAGGCGTGAAGGTCCCTTGACAGCGACCTGCAACACTTCACTTTCAAAGGATGCACCACCACCTAAACCGCTCGTGACGTAGACGGCGATTCGTTCCCTGTCCTCGGCCTGCAGATCCAGTCGAGAGTCCAGTATGGCTTCCTGCGTAGCTGCAAGCGCCAGCTGCTGTACGCGGTCGGTGCGTGCAACGTCACGCTTTTCGAAGTAGTCCTCTGGGTTGAAGCCCCTTACTTCGCCTGCAATACGACAACTGATGGCGCTTGCATCGAACCGGGTGATCAACCCCACACCTGAGGCGCCGGCCGCGAGTCCCGCCTCAAACGCAGGGACGTTGTTTCCGATCGGCGACACAACGCCAAGCCCCGTTATGACGACACGGGTCCGCTCCATGGAGATCCTGTTTCCTGCAGTGTCAGGCAATGTGAGACATCACGTAGTCGACTGTCTGCCCCACGGACGCAATCTTCTCGATGTCCTCGTCTGGAATAGATGTTCCAAAAGCGTCTTCCAGTGCCATCGTAATGTCGACCAATGCCAGAGAGTCGGCACCTAGATCCTTGACGTATTGAGCATCATCTGTAATGCGAGACTCCTCAACACCCAGTTTTTCCTTGGCAATCTCTGCTACCTTCGAACGGATTTCTTCCTTAGTCATCAGTTTCCTCCTGAGAGAAGAGTATCCAAGCGCTTCAGAGAGACAGTCCCCCGTCAACCGCGAGCACTTGGCCTGTAACGTACGAAGCGTCTTCACTTGCAAGGAACGCCACAACTTTGGCAACGTCGGCGGGCGTTCCGGCCCGCCTGAGCGGAATACTGGCAAGATACGAGGATACGACCTCGTTGTCAAGCGAGCTCGTCATGTCTGTCTCCACAAACCCAGGAGCAACGACATTGACGGTGATCCCGCGTGAACCCAACTCCTTCGCCGCCGTCTTTGCAAGAGCGATGACGCCTGCCTTGCTCGCCGCATAGTTAGCTTGCCCGGCGTTCCCTCCCAACCCCACTACCGACGAAATCAGCACGATGCGCCCGGATTTTTGACGCATCATGTGGCGGGCAGCCGCCCGAGTGACGTTGAACGCGCCGGTCAAATTCGTTCGCAGCACATCGTTCCACTTTTCATCCGTCATCCGAACCAGCAGGGCATCCCGGGTGATGCCAGCGTTGCTGACCAGGATGTCAAGTGAACCCATGAGACCGATACTCCGCGCAACCAGGTTGTCAGCCTGAACGACGTCCCCGACGTCTGCCTGGACTGCTTCACAGACCCGACCCATTGCAGTGACTGCCGCGACGACTTCATCTGCAGCCAAGCGATTCTGATGAAAGTCGATAACGACATTGGCTCCCTGCGCGGCCAGTTCAAGAGCAATGCCCCTGCCAATGCCTCGTGACCCACCCGTCACCAGGGCCGTTCTTCCTTCCAACATCATTGCCACTGCTCTTCCTCCACGGCCCTGACGTTTCCTCCAGGAATCGCTTTCCGAGCAAGCGCTGTCAGCACATTCTTGGGTCCCACCTCCAGGTATTCGCTCACTTTCATACTCTCGAGCGCCTCCATCGTACGCATCCACTGTACAGGGCTCTTGAACTGCGCAATAAGGCACTGTTTGATTGTCTCGGGGTCATTTTCTGATGACGCTGCCACATTATTTACAACGGGAAAGCGGGGTTGGAAAAATGCGACATCATGGAGGATCACCCCAAATTCGGCAGCACCCTCAGCCATGATGGACGAATGAAAAGGAGCGTTTACGCGAAGCTTGATCGCGCGTCCTCTGCCTATTGCCTTCACTGCTCCTATGAGGCGATCCACGGCAGCTATCTCGCCAGACACAACGGTCTGGTCGGCACTGTTGTAGTTGGCAGCTTCCACAATTCCAGCCTGACGTCCTTCAGCCAGAACACGCTGTAGATCGTTGTCGTCCAATCCTACGACAGCGGCCATCGTACCCGGCGAACGAGATACAGCCCTTGCCATGATCTCTCCGCGATGTCGCACGAGTCGAACACCATCCTCAAACGTGAAGACGCCGGCACAACACAGTGCGCTGAACTCCCCGAGACTGTGACCCGCAGCAACATCACAGGCTATGCCCCTGTTCGCAAGTGCGTCGGTCCATGCCATCTCCGTTGCAAAGAGGGCAGGTTGAGTATTCTCCGTGCGGGTCAGTGCAGCCTCGTCACCTTCCTCCACGAGATTCCATAGGTTGAGGCCAAGCACGTCGCTTGCCCGTTCAAACAGCCTGCGGGTTACTATCGGGTCGATGACTTTCCCGGCCATTCCCACGTATTGCGAACCCTGCCCGGGAAACAGAAATCCGATCATGACCGTATCCTCCTGTTGCCAACGCTTATCGACATCGCCATCGGCTCAAGAAATGGAAAGACGGAGTGCAGCTGCCCACGCATCTCTGTGTGGCACTGCGACCCCGTCAATCTGAACCTATCTGAAAATACTGTTCTGAAAAGCACACTTATCGGCCTGGTTGCCAGTTAGGCCTCCGCAGGCCCATCTATCTCCTCATGCCAAGCAACCTCTTCAGTCGACATGGGCTCAGTTGCAGCGGCCTCAACGTTCTCAATGGCAGTGGCCTCAGCCTCGACGGCCTTGACCTCGACGACTCCAGGTTCAACAGCCTCGGTCTCGATAGTCTTGGCCCCGACGACTTCGGGCTTGATGTCCTCAACGGCGGGAGCTTCAGTCGCGACGACTGCAGGCTCGACAAAGCTGCTGCTGGTTGCATTCGTGTCCGAGCCAGTCTCCACTGGCGGTGCTTCCCGTCCAGGTTCACGTCCAAACAAGCTCTCGTTGCCTTCCACGCTCTTCATGCTCAGTTTGACCTTACGCTCTTCCTTCAGAACCTCGAGCACACGAACCTTGACAACATCTCCGACCTTCAGTACATCCTCGACCTTGCGAATCTTGTCGTTGGAGATCTGCGAAATGTGGAGGAGGCCGGTGACACCTTCTGAGAGCTCAATGATTGCTCCAAAGGTCAGAATGCGGATCACCGCTCCCTCGAGGACCATGTTGACAGGATAGTCTTCCTCGATGGTTTCCCACGGATGCGGCTTCGTCTGCTTGATGCTCAGGGAAACCTTTCCCGTCTCCGGGTCGACCTTGAGAACCTTCACCTTGACCTTGTCCTTCTTCTGGACGATTTCCTCGACGGGACGACGGCGACCGTACGTCAGCTCTGAGAGATGGACCAGCCCTTCGACCCCGTATCCAATGTCCACGAACGCACCGAATTCAGCGATACCGTTGACGGTGCCCTCATAGATATCTCCCGGCTGGATCTTTGTGAAGAACTCTTTCTTCTGCTTCTGACGAATGACCTGCATCGCTGCACGATGAGAGGCAATGATTCGGCGGAGTTTCTTGTCGAACTCGGTGACCTTGACAGGAATGTCCTGGCCAACCAGTGAGGGCAGGTTGTTGCGGTAGTCGCTGGCAACCTGTGATTGAGGAAGGAAGCAGGGCACACCGATGTCAACAAGCAGACCGCCCTTGATAGCCTTGGTGACTTTGGCAGTGACGATCGTCTGTTCGTCGAAGTACTTCTCGACATCAGTCCAGACCTCTTCCTGATCAGCCTTCAGCTTGGAGAGGACTGCCGTTCCTTGTTCATCCTCTTCCTTGACGACGGACACCTTCATCGTTTCGCCAATGTGCGCGATTTCACCGACAGCTACATCAGTACGCGTCGTCAAGCGGTTGAGTGGAATATAATAGTCTCCCTTTCCGCCGGCATTGACCATGACTCCGTCACGCTCAAGCTTGACAATGGAGACGTCAATGACATCCCCGCGCCGCAACAAGCGTGGCGCGTACCCGGCCTTGGGTGACACGTCTGCGACAAGGGCCGCCTCAAGTTCGGACGCCTTGCTTTCGTTACCCGCAGCCTCGACCTGTTCGGTCTCGGTTTCGATCTTCTCTGGTGCGGAAGCTTCCTCTAGAATCTTTTCCTCTGCCACGGGGGCAGCCGGAACTACCGGTTGTCCGACCGTCTCAAGCAGCTTCTTCACTTCAAAGAGTCCGTCCGTTTCACCTGTGGTTTCTGTTGCAACGTGTTTGTCCATGTCCACCATGTTGACCCCTCTAAACTAAGGATGAATGTAAATCAATCTCTGAGTATAAAACCAAAGCAGGCACCTGTCAAACCCCTGAAAACCGTATCGCTACCGGTATACCCTAAGATTCGTGAAGGCCGGATCTGATCCCATCACAGCAAAAGACACCACAGATCTCTGTATCACGTATGTAGCCAAACCACAGAACAAGGCACAAAGAATCGTGAGAGTTCAGGCTTGGACATCCGTTCTTTTCTCGAGCGCCTGAGTCAGCGTGAACACGTCAGCAAACTCCAGGTCACTTCCCTTGGGAATGCCCGTGGCAATGCGAGTGACACGCACCTTCGATGCAGTCAACAACTTCGCAATGTACATCGCAGTGATGTCGCCGTTGAAGTTGGGATTCGTCGCAATGATGACCTCGCGCACATCGTCCAAAGCTATCCGCTCGACAAGGCGGTCGAGCTGCAGTTCTCCCGGTCCCACACGGGCTATGGGGTCGATACGGCCGTGCAGAACATAGTACTGACCCCGGTAGGCTCCTGTTTTCTCAATGGCAGACAGGTCTCGTATCTCCTCGACAACACACAGGAGCTTTGCGTCCCGCGACGAATCCTGGCACACTTCGCAAAGATCGCCCTGAGCGAAATTGCCGCACCGTCTGCAGAAAGTGATCTCACGCTTCGCAGCCATGAGGGCTTCAGCCAGGGCACGTACATCATCCTCGGGCTGGTCCAGCAGATAAAACACTAGCCTGTCAGCAGCCTTCGGCCCAATGCCAGGCAGACTGCTCAGCCTAGCGGAAATCTCAATGAAACGCTTGGGCAGGAACACCGTTTACCCGAGTCCGGGAATGTGGGGCATGCCGGCTGCGACCTTCTTCATAACTTCATCGGCCTGACGGTCTGCCTCCGTCTGGGCTTCGCGCACAGCAGCGACGACAAGGTCGGCAGCCATTTCAGCGTCGGTCAGATCGAAATCCGCTTGGATGCTGATGCCGATGAGGTCTTTCTTGCCATTAACGACAGCCGTGACGGCACCTCCCCCGGACGTGGCAGATATCCTGCGATCCAGCAGTTCCTGGTCAGCGCGTGCCGCATCTTCCTGCATCTTCTGGGCCTGCTTCATCAGATTGTTGACGTTGTACATATGGCTTCTCCCCTGTGACCTCAGGAGCCGAACAGCGACTCCGTCGCGTCAAACGTCTTCTTGAGCAGTTCCAATTTCTCGTCCGCCGGGACCTCTGGCACGGTTTCCTGCTGCGCAGTCTCCTGGGATCCCTCTTCGACGAGCCTGACCTGGTCGACTACATAGACAGCCCGCGCCGCCGGGACAAGAACTTCATCCTGCTTCTGCTCGAGCATCGTACGGAACAGCTTGGTCTTGGGTCCGAGTACAATCCGCAGGACACCCTGGTCGACTCCGACTTCGCGAACATCGAGTGCTTCCAGCATCACCCCAATTGGCTTGTTGGCATCAGAGACAAGCGCCTTGAAGTGCGCCCACTGGCCTGCCGGCTCCCCTGCGGTCGTGCTTCTGGACCCTGGAACAGTCTCGTCAGGACTGCCAGGGGACGCCTCAACAGTCTTCTGTACGGCCTCCGCCTGTCGGACAGCAGGCCTGGGCGCATCCTGACTACTCGTGAACTGCACTCCACGGGAGAACTCTTCACGTGGACGATCGAAACCCATGGGAAGGTCGAGGGCTATTGCAAGCAAGAAAGCCTGGACCAAAGGGTGTGGATCCGACAGGTAAGCCGACTGCTGCTGGATTCGCGCGAAGGCCGCTGCAAGATTCACCAGAGCTGCATCCGGGAATACTTCGAGGCGACCCACGGGAATGCCGTCCGAACTCGGAGTCCGGAAGGTCACCTTGTCAAGAATGTACCTGCTAATAAGGCCAATCGTCCTCTCAAGCAGGTCGGCAGGCTCTATTCCACTCCGCTCCAACTGATCCAGAACCGAGCTGACTGCCTTCGGATCGCGAGAAAGCAGTGCCTCGACAAGCAGGGAGATGTTTTCTTCTGTCGGCAGTCCCAGCAGGTCCAGCACCGTCGCGCCAGACACCGATTCGGCTCCAAACACGGAGAACTGGTCGACGAGACCTATGGCTCCTCTCATCGAGCCCGCGCTCAGCGCAACAATCTGGTGAAGCGCTTCGTCGGTGATATTCGGAGCCTCGACGTTCCGAAGACCCTGAAGGTACTGGAACATGGCCGTTTCCGAAATCCGCTTGAAGTCAAACCGCTGACACCGGGACAAGATCGTCTCGGGCAATTTCTGAGGCTCTGTCGTCGCAAGGATGAACACGACATAATCGGGCGGCTCCTCAAGCGTCTTTAGGAGTGCGTTGAACGCCTGGATGGTGAGCATATGGGCTTCATCAATGATGAATATCTTCTTCCGACTGCGAGCGGGGACGAACCTGGTGGATTCACGGACATCTCTGATCTCCTCAATGCCCCGGTTGCTGGCAGCATCGATCTCGATGACGTCGATGTCCGTTCCTGACGTGATAGCTCTACAGTGTTCACATTCCATGCAGGGATGACTGTTTGGCCCCCTGTCGCAGTTCAGGGCTTTGGCCAGAATACGGGCGACGGTCGTCTTGCCGGTACCCTTGGGCCCGGCAAACAAGTATGCGTGGGAAATCCTGCCAGTATCAACGGACCCTTTAAGAATGCGTACAACCGTCTCCTGACCAATGACGCTGTCGAACGTAGCGGGACGGTACTTCCGGTATAATGAAACGTAGCGCTCAGTGGATTCCATGGTGCCTGTAGTATATTGCCCACACACGTCATTGCAAGCAAAGCCCAGAGCACGACTCCCTGAGGCACCGAAGTGCCGGCTTATACTGTTTAAGTGAAACGATTTCTCCGGACACTCGTCATACTCATATGTGCGGCAGGCACTGTTCTCGCTCTGACCTATGCGGGCATCGACCTATATGGGCACAAGCAGCAATCTGAGCGGGCTGATGTGATCTGTGTGTTCGGAGCTGCAGTCTGGGGGAACAGTCCATCCCCAGAGCTCGAAGCGCGCATCGTTTGGGCGGCTGAGCTGTATCGCGAAGGACGTGCTCCATTTCTGTTTCTATCAGGAGGCCCCACGGGGGCGAATCTCAGCGAATCGGACGTCATGGGGGCTGTCGCTCTCAAGCAGGGGGTCCCTCGCAGCGCGCTGATATTCGACAACGCGGGGATGACCACGGCTCGCACGCTGGCAAACCTCAAGCGCTACATGCAGGGAAACGGCCTGACTTCCTGCCTGATGGTCTCATCGCCCTTTCACATGGCACGAATCATGGTGTTGGCCCGCCTGAACCGTCTGCAGGCATTCACTTGCCCACCCACCGAGACACCTGTTTCGCTGAGCGTCCTGCAGAGAACAAGGGCAACTGCCCGCGAGGAGCTTGCCTTGTTCAAGGACCTGCTTGTCTTCGCCCTGTCGCCTGACTAGCGGGAATATCTTGCCGATGCGACATTGACGAAGCCCGGACGCCCCGACTGCTGGCTGAACGCGAACCTTCGCCCTGGCAACAACAATCAGAGGTCGAACGTGGCGCGGCACCTGTGATTTCGGCCGTTCCTTCACGTACATCGTTTCCCTTGTCGCCTGCCGTCCGTATGCAACCCGATGCTTTCCACCTCCACTGCGGTTCGTCATGCGCTCCAGTCAGCAACCACTCCAGACTGTCTTTCCGCAGACGTGCTGGTTTTCTTTTCGCTCCCGGCAAGTATACTGACTGCCATATACGTTTGGAGGATCGCCATGATCAAGTCAGTCAAAGGGACCAGCGACATAGTCTCACCCGAAGTCCTTCTGTGGCAACACGTGGAGAGAACCATGGCTCAGACAGCCAAAGTTTATGGCTACGAAGAGATCCGCACTCCAACCATCGAGATGGAAGAGCTCTTCTCTACGTCAGTCGGACAAGGCACCGACATCGTCGAGAAGGAGATGTATGCCTTTCCGGACAAGAAGGGACGTCACTTGGTCCTGCGCCCTGAAGGGACGGCTGCAGTGTGCCGGGCGTACATAGAACATCAGATGAATCTACAGCCGTCTCCGACCAAGTTCTACTACATGGGGTCGTTCTTCCGATATGAGCAGCCCCAGAGTGGACGCAAACGCGAGTTCCACAGCTTCGGCGTTGAGGCTCTGGGCGAACAATCGCCAATTCAGGATGCCGAGGTTATCGACATGGTCATGGTGATGTTGTCAAGGCTCGGTCTCTCACACCTGTCCGTCGATATCAACAGTATTGGCGACGACAACTGTCGACCCGTCTACAAGGAAGCCCTCCGAGCTGCGCTGGCGGTGCATGAGAACGAGCTGTGTGAAGACTGCAAGAGACGCATGAGCGACAATCCGCTCCGCGTGCTTGACTGCAAGCGCGAAGATCCGTCACTCCTGGAGTCGTTGCCAAAGTCCGCAGACTATCTGTGCGCAGCCTGTGAGGACCATTTTCACAGCCTGCTGTCTACTCTCGACTCTCTCAAGATTCCATATCGCCTCAACCACAAACTCGTTCGAGGCCTTGACTACTACACCAAGACCGTATTTGAGGTCGTCTCTGAGGATCTCGGTGCGCAGAATGCCCTCCTGGGAGGCGGCCGGTATGATTATCTCGTTCGCCACCTGGGAGGACCGGCTACTCCTGCTGTAGGATGGGGCCTTGGACTTGAACGCCTCATTTCGGTTCTTACGACGCGCTACCCCGAGCTCACCGATTCACTTGCAATCCGCCGAGCATACATCATTCACTCGGACACAGCCATGGCTGTCGCCTTTGACTTGAGACGCACGTTGGCCGACACGGGCTGGATACTGGATCTGGATACACGTCAGGATGGCTTTGGGAAACAACTGGCACGGGCATCCAAGAGAGGAGCACGCATAGCACTCATCCTCGGTGAAGACGAAATTGCAGCAGGCACTTGCACCGTGAAAGACCTGACGTCAGGTTCCCAATTGACAGTTGCGCTGGCTGATGTGGCCGCTTGCCTTGCCCGTGTTGTCCAGAAGTAGAAGTGTTGGCATTCAGGCGTACGGGAGGCTTGCGTTGGTTTTCCCGTGTTTTCGGGTATAATAGGGTCGTGTCACCCTGCGATGCCCGTGAACCACTTGACGGGTTTGAGCCAACACAAATCACTCGGAAGCAGATGCCCTGTGGATACGAGCACTTCGCAGCGTTCTTGAAGCAGGGAACTTTATGCTCCCACCTGCTTAGGCAGGTTCAAAAGCTTCGTCAAGGCACGACCTTGTGGGGTGACATCTTGAGATCTAAGCGAGGACAGGATTCTTATGCAGACTGATCGAGGTTTGGTTATCGCGCGTCAGGGAGATGTTGTCGTGGTTCGACTGCAGCCACGAGACGGATGTGTGTCGTGCTCTCTGACCCAGTTCTGTGTAGGCAGCAAAGAGAGCAGTCCGACCGTCAGGGTGACTGCTCCTCCCGAAATTGCTCAGGGAGATCTGGTTGAAGTGTCGCTCGACGATTCGCTTATTCTCAAGGCCTCCGCGATTATGTACGGGATTCCGCTGGCCGCCTTTCTAACAGGGGTGCTCGGCGGTTATGGATTCTCATCCCTGGCAGGACTGAATGGAAGCCAGTCCATAGCACTTCCTGTCGTAGCCGGGTTCCTCATGTTGATCCCCGGCATCATCATTTCACGCAGGGTTGCCAGCCGGTTGAACCCCACCGCCACCGTTGTACGGAAAATCGATCAGGAGGTGATCAATTGCCAGTGAACATGGCTGCAATCTGGGTACTAGACATTGTCATCGCCCTCGGCATGATCTCCACAGCCATAGCCGTCCTCACTCTTGGGCACAAGCTTGGGGAATTCTCGAAGAGCCTCTCTGGTACGATGGTCGACGTACAGAAACAGGCCGACGATCTAAAGTCGGAAGCAGTAAGGCTGATGCAGTCGACTCAGGTCTCGGAGCAACACTTTGACCAGCTGACAAGGCAGCTGACGAAGCTTACCGCATCTGCCGATATGGCTGTGAGAGCATTGCCCGCAGCAGCTTCCGGCCGAGACAGCGGCCTGCTGCCAAGAATGATAAGTACTGCTGTACGCGTGGTATCGGCGTACAAGATTTTCAAGTCCATCTTCCTAAGGAGGAGATCATGAGTGAGCGCAATGATTGTGGATCGTTCATGGGCGGACTGCTGATGGGAGGCATCATCGGAGCCTTGGTGGCGTTGATTCTCGCCCCTCAGAGCGGAGAAGAAACGCGCAAGCTGCTGAAAGACAAGGCTTTCGAACTGAGCAAGGAAATCAGTGATCAGACCGAGGCCATCAAGGAGAAAGGTCGCGAACTCCTGACCCAGGATGGCATCGAGATCGAAGGGACCACAGACACCAACCCTTAAGCTGCTCCGGACGATTTCACGCCCAGGTATCTTGATTCAGGGCAAGTTCTTGGTATACTCTCGCATGTGTTGGGGAATCGTCCAACGGTAGGACAGTAGCCTCTGGAGCTACCGATGATGGTTCGAATCCATCTTCCTCAGCCAAGTATGGCGCTGTAGAACAGTGGTTAGTTCGGGGGGCTCTCAATCCCCAAACAGGAGTTCAATTCTCCTCGGCGCTACCATTGTGTTTTCGCTCATTGAAACAACCGCCTTCCGCTGTATACAGAAGGCGGTTTTGCACGTTCCAAAACCAGACTCCCCAAATGCAATTCCTTCCGGGAACAAGAACCTTTGGAACTGCTGCTTGATTGTCAGACTAGCCTTTTGCCAGAACGTCGCCATGTCCTGAAGCACTGCCAACTCCCTCTCAATCACTTGCTCGGGCACCATCTCTGAGCCTTCGGCCGCAGCTATCTGGCTCTGGATGTTGTCGCTCTCCTGTTCGGCCTCAGAGATGAGCTTCTTGGTGTCTGAATCGGAGAACACTCCTGAGAGGGACTTGTCCAATATCTGCCGGTGGCGCATACCCAGCGTTGCGAGCCTCGCCTTCAATTGTGCCATCTGTTTCGCGCCCATCGACCTCTTGGATGTCAGGTTAGCCTCGATTGCCACGCCCAACATCTCTGTCAAAGCCGGCTTGAGACTCAGGTCACGCAGGAGCTGGGTGAACTGGTTCTCCACCGCTGCTTTCCTCAGGCTCCGTTCCCTGCACCGAGAGCAGCGGTAGTAGCCGTAGGTTCCTCCGTGACCAGTCGAGTTGCTAGCCGTGAGCAATGCCCCACATTTGGCGCATCTGACCACACCACGCAGGGGAAAGTTGGGGTTGTTGATGCGATAGGCCACCACTCTCCCTGTCTCCCTGGCTCGGTGCAGCTTCGGTTGTACTCTCAGAAACAACTCCTCAGAGACTATGGCTTCGAATTCGCCATGCACGGTCTGCCCGAAAGCCGTGAAGAATCCCGTGTAAGTCCTGCGCGTCAACAGCTTCCGGAAGCCGTTGACGCTCAGCGTGTTCCTCTTCTGGGTCCTGAGACCCTCCCTTGTCACCTGTCGCCTGGCCTCTGGGAGAGTGAGTCCCGCATTTGTAGTTGCAGTTGGAACTCGTGCACTTGCTTGCATCACTCGATGCAGTATCTCAGTGTGTACCGGATGAATCACTAACTATGGGAGAGGCGTGCGCGTATTATGCGCGCGCCATACTGGAACTACTCAACCTCGATGTCACCTCGTTTGGCGGCGGAGCATACTGGTCAGCAATGTGCACGGCAAAAGGCCCTGCCAGATGGGTGGGGGTGTAAAGACGGCGGAGCTGCACGCGCAGGCGATCGAACGAGCGAAGCGAGTAGGAATGACGCGTAGATACCCCCCCCTTTCATACCGTCCCATATACGGAAGGAAGAGGTTTGGGTGGGTCCTCAGGAGATGTCAAGGAATTCGGAATGTCGTCTCATCCGGTACCCAGCTTGTTGGGTCCGCATTTCGGCCGAACCGAGAGTGTTGCCGTGAAGCCTTCCACCATGGGATCAATGGCACAAAGGAATGCCTTCTCCTGACTTGATGCGCAAACTATCCTGATCTTCGCCCGCCAATCACATCCACGCTTCGTAATGTGGCATACCATACCTTGGTGTGGCGTAGTGCCAACGCATCTATAGTCTCTTTGTCAACATCTGCTGAACCAGACCGCTGATCACAACATTGATGACGTCAAACCACTCGACCAAGGGATCGCTGTGATTCCGACTGGAGAGATTGATGTCCAATTGCAGGAGCTCGATGTAGATCCTCTGCATCTCTTTGTAGGATTCCTTTTCAGTGACCTCCTGATCCTTCGCTGCCTGTGCCGACTCTCTTTCCTGGCGATTCTTCCTGTAGTAGGAGAGCAGTACCCTCGCCTCGAATTGCTTGACCATGTCGGCCGTCAATGTCGGGAGAATCTGAACGGATTGACGTATCAGCCCAGACAGCCCCAGAACGACGTCGAACACGCTGGATTCGTTGAGTCCGTATTCCCTCAGTTGGGCGGCGAAGGCCGGGTAGATCGAGTTCTCCTTCACCCCGACCAAGGAACCGCCATCAGGCTCGTAGTCAACGGGGCTGTTGGCAGTTGCCTCCAGCTGCTCGATCATCCCCTCCCCTTCCTGCTGCCTGCGTTCGGCGGCTTGCTGTGCCTTCTCCTCTTTGCACGTGCGGAGTTTGGCAAGGCGGTCACGGTGCCAATAGGCCCCGTTGTAGTTGTGATCGGCAGAGGCCGATGCGTCATCTACGAGAGCCTTGTGGTTCTTCCAAGGCAGTTCCTCTGCTTTCAACAACCATTCAAATACCCAAAAATTCACGTCTGCCTGATACAATCTATTCGTGACTTTCACTAGTCCCTTCTGGCCTGTTCCAAGGAAATCCGCAGCGTAGGTGAAGACATCAGGGTCGGACGTGTCGATATCCTCGTCCTTCACTGTAAACCACTCTCTGATCATTTGGGTCGTGTGTCTGCTCACATAATCGTTGATCAGTCTGGAACGTCCGCCGCGTAGACGTCTGCCGTGGTATACGTATACTGGACTCTTCAATAGTAACTCCAGGGCTTTGTCTAGGAAGCTCTGAGCATCCTCCGGCAATGGTTCCCTACCTTCGGCCACTTGTTGTCGATGGAGTCTGTCTAGTTCCTTTCGTTGTGATGAGCTGCCATTCTTCCGAAACCAAGTTATAGCGCCCTCCTAGCAGGAATACGGTAGACAACTCTACTGGACAGCACAATCGCAGCACGTCAGAGCCTACAATAGACCACCGCGACCCGGTCATGACCAATTGCGGTCGCGACCTCGTTCTCTCAGCGAATCGTTTAGCGTCAGTCAGCGGAGCGAGTTCGATTTCACAGCTTTCTTCGCCGTTGCACGACCATACTCGCTTAGACGACTAGATGCATCCCAGTGACGCACTTTCCTTTCGCTTCACTTCAGACGTAGCTAGTGGCGACTATGCCGAAGATCAACCATTGTTCCTTGCACTCCTCATGCCTTTCGAAGCTCGCGTACCGAAAGCGAAGAGCCCGTATTCACCAAGCTCATGGAGCGGCACAGCGCTCTGCGACTGTTCAGACGCTAGACAGACAGCCGATGATGTCGCAACCGTCTGTCCGATCGACACACTGGTTCACTGAGAGAGCGCTTTGTACAGCGTGTCAAGAACCCGGTTAACGGCCGGAGTGATCAGGACTGCCAGACGGTTAGAAACGTAGAACCCGGTGGTGCCGATAACCATGAATCGAAGAAACGCCTTCGCTCTCGGAACGGTGCGAAACAGCCTGTCAAAGACGTCGTACTTCTTGGTAACCCACGAGACCACGCCCACAATGACCGAGTAGATAAGGAGAAAGATTGGGACGAACAAGTACTGATGCCAGATGTCCCTGTAGTCAATGAAGAGGTAGGCAACTAGCCCGATGACAGCCAAGGACAAAAGGTTCTCAAATGCCGTAATCTTCCAACCGCCAGACCCAGAAGGGAACTTGCCCCACAGCTCGATCCAGAGAATTAGTACTAGCAGCGTGAACACAAATGAGAGTCCGTACGCGAACCAGTGCAGTCTCAATTGCCCCACGAAGACCGAGACAGCCGTGAACACGCCAAGCACGCCAAACAGCTTCTCATTCTGCTCCACGAATTGCGACAACGAAACAGTTCTAGGCGTCTCCGGTTGAGCGCTGACTTGCTTCGCGGTTACACCGCCTGAGGGTGCTTCGCCTGATTGATGCACGACAGGTACCAGGGCCGGCGCAGCAGCCCGCGGCGCTGGTTCCGCGACTCTCTCCTTGTGATTCCCTCTCAGCAACAACACTCCAAGCACTGCTCCACTCGCAATTGCCAGTGCACACCCAGTCGCCACCTTCGCAGCCAGACGCCTTGTCCCGTCAAGACTCACACCTTTCACCTCCCCCATGTGGCGCAGAAAGCAAACATCATTCTCCCGAGCTTCCGCCATCCTGAATGTCAACGCCGCTTGAAGATGCTGCGACATCGGCGACACCAATCCGTCCCAACACTCGAGCTATCGGAATCAAGCCTGGTGCTAACATTGTTGTGATGCGGCCTACTTCGTCTGGAGTCATCGCTATTTGTCCACCAGTATCCTCAACGGCCTCTCGCTTCGCGTTCAAGAGCAACAGAGCTACGAGGACGAGACTGCACTCAAACTGGTTTTCGAGAATCCTGGGGTCTTCCTTGCGATTGCGCCGCCGTTCGCTTTCCAGGTAGGGGTTGTCGACGTTGACATAGAAGTCGTACCCGTTCTCTACTGATACCACCTTGAGAGCGTCACCGACTGACATCCCATGGCTAGCCAGGTCGTCTCGGTGCACTTCGCTGACGGGCGGCAGACTCAGCTCATCTGGACGCAAGTTGCTCCCAGGCTTCCCTGGCGTTGCTGATCCCTTCCGCTTTCCAGATGGGCCTCCTGAATACGTTTCTTCGGGCGCCACGACCACGCCGAATTCCGATTCGAAGGGAAACGCACGATCCTCGCTCGTGACGCTGCTACAGTAGTTGATTGTCTGCCCCACCTTGCATCCGTCCGGAAGGGACACGGTAAGGCTTGCCGTCCCGTTCCAGAGCTTTAGAGAGTACTCATCGACTGGGTTCCCATCTGCGTGGATTTCGAAAGTGCCCGGCTCGTCTGCCCTTGACAGGAAGTCATTGTTCGCATCGGTCTTGAACTGCACACGGAAGCGGTGGTTCCGGGGTGCTTGCTTCGAACCGTGGCCCATGTGTTCGGAATCCAAAGAGAAGTATGTTGGAAACCTCTTGCCAGAGAATGTCACAGCAGTGGCAGCCCCTCTCAGGGCAATCGGATTCGTGAGTCGGAGCCCCGTCGCCAGAAGCTTCGCAAGCTCTGGAACTCGAGACAGGACATTGCCTAGTACTTCCTGAAGCGGCTTCTGATTGCCGAGTGATCCCTGAAGTTCCTCCTCGCGCCTCCTGTTGTTGAGCTCACGCAGACCCTCATGGTCGTGCAACTGGCGTTCCAGTTCCGCTTCCAGGTTTCCCCTAAACGGAACCCTGCGGGCTCTGTCGCGACTGTTCATGAAGAAATCCTCGGCTGCCGCCCTTGAGAGAGAACTGCAGTCAACTACTATCAACGTCGAGCGTGCAATGTAGCTCAGATCGACACCCTTCCTTCCAAAAAACTCGCGGCCGAACCCGTCGCGTCGCTGGCCATTCCGGACAAGGATGACACCATCCCTATCGAGGTAGTGTGCCTCCCTTCCCTTCCTAAACGCATAGATAGTGGCTGTCATGTGCTGGCCGTCTACGCTCAGTTCGAGCGATCCTGGGAAGGAATCTTCAAGTACATTGTTCCTGTCATCATTGAGGCGCACCGTCACCCCGGCCAGGGTACTGCCAGGCGAGTGAGCAGGGTAGTCTCTGCACTCAACGACTCGCACAGGCATGCCAATATCGGGAAGCAGCAAGGAAAGGCGGTAACTGAGGTCGAGCTTAATGTCGGTTCGGTACCTCGCCAGAAGCTGGTATTCATACAACTTGACGACGGTCCCATATTCGAGTGGCTGACACCATGCCGTGCCTCGAGCCGTATTCGGGAGAGCGTTGATGGGATTGCCCCCGAAAGCAGGAATGGTGCCCGCAGGAGCCAAGTATTCGAAAACTGAGTTCTTCATCTTCCCCGTCGGTGGGCGGCGCCTCACGACAGTAAACCCCCATAATTCTGCATCTCCCTCCGCCTTGCGAGCGTGCCAAGCAGCTTCTGGGCGACGCCTTGATACTATTAGTTCCATTCCCCGCTCTCCACAGAATGGAAGCGCGGCTGTTCCTCCCATATCGAACTGCCCTTGAACAAATGGAATGGACGATTTGTTTGACTTGTGCAGCGACAAGAGAGTGTCCGGAAAAGCCGATGGCAGTTGTCCCTCTCCTTGGTCGATGACGGTATAGCTTGGGCCACTCCGCGAGCCGGTCGCGACCAGGAAGATGTGCTGTGCCAAGCTCGAGCGTCCGGCCTTGTCCAAATTCGTCAGCTTGCCATCCGGGACTCCGAAGAACTCCACTAGGGCCTGTGGAATGCTCTGCGGGGCGTCCGGTCCTTCCGGGTCGATTTTCCTTGCCAGACATTCGCCCGTCAGAACAGCATCTACTGAGTTGACCAGCTTCTCCACGAGAGCAGTGTCAGCGTCCTCAGTCTGGTTGCCAATCGTCGAGTAGTTACTTTCCTCGTCCCCGTAGGGGTGCCAGGCGGCAGCATCGCCCCAGTAGCCTGCATCATCGAGCAGCTGAACAACTTCCTGCTGCGTATCTGCAGAAAGCAGGCACTCACAGAGACTCCTATTCATTGCGCCCTGGCTCTCGCCAGACCTCGCACTGCCGCCGAGTCCGCTGAAGATATCGATGGTTGTCACCCCCGTCCTAGAGTCGAATAGGACGCTGAGACTGAGCTTTGTATCTGGCCCGGCAAGCCCTTAGCGCCTTCTCAAGTTCCGTGAAAATCTTGTCGATCTCCCCCGGTTCGTACTCATACGTAGCCTTGTTGGAGCAATTCCCTAGAATCCGAATTCTCTCCAGCAGGTCGTTTGCCCGTCTCACCGCAACCCGCTTGAACTTGTCGTGCTTCGTTTCTTGCATAGCCACCTCCGCACAATAGTCTTGAGATAATTGTACTTTTTCTATGCAGTGTGTCAAGATTCTCAACTATGTTTTCAACATAGTGACATCTTGTCGCTACAAGTTCGCTTCTACAGATACTGCAGACTCTAGGTCTTCGCTGCGCTATGTCTAGCCTATGACAACTGTCTCGGTCTTGGCCAACTCTTTGTTGCATGCCGCTCCGACACTTTCCCCAGTTCCTTTCCACTGGTGCGTCTATACAATATCCGCGACTTGTGCGAAACCGCCAGGAGATGATCACGCTTACCGATACACAGCCATGCGCCAAGATGCCCGTATCGTCAAGAGTCCTTTCTTGCAGACACGTGGGCTGGATTCCGATTGTCCAGCGATCCTGTGGAGCCAGTACTCACTGCAGACAAACACACATCCTAAGAGTGAGAAGGCGGACAACGGACCTGGAGCAGTGCGTCTGCCGGAGCGTCAACGACCGCAGTCTCAGGTTGCGATGGGGGGTGTTCGCCAGCATGGTCCAACGCCCCTATCTCCACCACCCCACCACCATCATGTTGCTGACTTGCCCGCGGACTCGCCACGAGTCGCCCAACAGTGCAGTTCTTTCCCGAGAAGGGGGCAATGCCGCCCATCTTTCCCCTTTTTGGCACGGCGAGGTCCGGACGATTTCCACCCAGGGCAGTCGGCAGTCTCACCTCTCTACTCACGCGCTCACGGTTATCAGAACACAAGTTGACGGTGCGGGCGAGGATCCCAAGAACTGTTCTTCGAGAAGCATGGATTGAATACTGGAGTGAGATGACCATAGTAATAAGGTATTGGTTCTAGAGACCTTGGTAGTCAAGACTGGGAAGATAGTCGCAACACTGTGGATGGTGCTATCTCTCCCCAGGTTCTGGTGCCATAGCACCCGAGGACTCACGATTGTTGTCGTTCGCGGATTGTTCAACGATCTTGCTGAGTTTCGACAGTTCTGCGAGTAGAAGGTTCCAGCTAGCATCCGCTTGGTCTACCATGTACACAAACACAAACAACAAGACGGCGAAGCGGACGACTTGGTGGCCGTCCGCTTCGCCTTTTTAATATTAGTCGTGTTCTACGCCGATGTTCAGTGTGAGAGCCGCTGAATGAACTTCCACGCACTGTCAACCACGCCATCCTTGTCATAGTCCATCGTCACGACATGGGCCGACCTCTCGAAAACAATCATCTCCTTGTCTGTCGAGGCGGTATGCTCCATGATAAACGGGGCACACTCATGGGGAACGACATGATCGTGCGTTGAGCGCATGACGAGTAGGGGCTGGGTAATGAGTCCCAAGTCCCTGCGTGTGACTCCGAGCAGCTTCACCATCTCGTGAGCACCAGCGGTCGGCGTCCTGTCACATGCAGGTTCGATGATGCCGGGTTCCATGATGTCAGACGCGATCGCCGGCGTCGATGCAATCAGATGCTTGATAATAGGCAAAAAAGGTGCTCGCTTGTCGGTCATAAAGACGGGTGCGTTGATGGGAATCACACCGGCAATCTCTGGATGGTGCTCTGCAAGATAGAGGATAAGTGTTCCGCCCATCGAGAGTCCAGTGACGAATACTCTGTCACATCGGCCAGCCAGCAACTGATACGCCTGTTCCGCGTCGCGAATCCAGTCTGTGTAGCGAACCTTGTTGATGTCCTGCCACCTCGCCCCGTGCCCAGTCAGTCGTGGAGCCTCCACGGAAAGCCCCTTCGCTGCGAGCTGCTCCGCATAGTAGCGAATACTCCCGACTGTCCCAGTAAATCCCTGCATAACGAGACAACCAACGCCGTTCGTGCCTTTCGCGCTGAACGGCTTCCCTTCCTCGCAAATGTCCATTTGTCGCCTCCGTTTCGAACGTATGTCATGCATACCACTTTCATTATCGGCAACCTGAACCTTAGTGCAATTGTGTGAACTCTGTGCCACTGACTGAATGCTGTTGCCTTCCGTCACGTATCCAGCGAACTGTCCTCTATCCCCAGCGAGGAGCATGCATCAAGATCAATGGCAGCCCGTACACTCAGCATGGCCCGTCGTATCCCGGCGTAGGCAATCATGGCGCCATTATCGGTGCAGTACTTCATCGGCGGGAAGTAGACCCGGACATCCCCGGCCTTGGCAAAGCTATCTCTTAACCGCTTGTTTGCAGCAACACCGCCTACAACGGTCAGGGTATGGGGAGACAGATCGCGGGCCGCTCGCAGCGACTTACCTGCGAGCTCACCGACGACTGCAGCTTCAAAACTTGCCACAATGTCGGGGAGATGCGCTTCAAGCTCCTCCGATGTCAACGACTTCACATAATTGATGCCGGCAGTCTTGAGGCCGCTGAAACTGAACTCATACCCAGCCCCGCTGAACGTCACTCTCGGAAAAGTGTGGTACGAGGGATCCCCGGTTGCGCCGATCTTCTGGACCACCGGCCCACCCGGGTAACCGAGTCCCAGATACTTGGCGAACTTGTCCAACGTCTCTCCTGCCGCATCGTCGCGCGTTGCACCCAAAACTCGATAGTGAAGCCATCGGTCGGCATAGACCAACTCCGTGTGCCCTCCGGACACGATCAGCGCCAGTACCGGAAAATCGTCGCCCGTCAGCGGTTGCAGGTCGCTTTCCGGATCACGGAGGAATGACGCCATCACGTGACCCTCCAGATGATTAACGGGGGTCAGAGGTTTCCCACTGGCATACGCAAGACCCTTTGCCGTTTCTACACCCACAAGAAGAGAACCGATCAACCCCGGCCCGCAGGTGACAGCAATCCCGTCCACGTCCTTGATCCGCATGCCTGCCTGAAGAAGAGCTTCATCAACAGAGGCGATAATCGTCGCCGTATGCCTGCGCGAAGCAATTTCCGGAACAATGCCGTCATACTTTCGATGGAACGAATCCTGACTCGAGATAACTGATGACAGGACCAGTCCCGTATCGTCTACAACAGCTGCAGCGGTGTCGTCGCAGGAAGTCTCAATCCCCAGCATGCGCACTGCATAGCTCCTTTGTCATGACCAGACCGTCTTCCATGTTGTCGGGATAGTACATTGGTCGCAGACCAGCCACCCCGAAACCCAGCCCCTCATAAAGCTTCTGAGCTGCGACGTTGGACCTTCGAACCTCAAGGAAGGTACTCTCCATCTTGAGATCCCGTGCCAAGTCGAGGAGAAACAAAACGAGCTGCCTCGCCACACCTGATTGGCGGAAAGAAGGGTGCGTGGCGACATTGACGATGTGCAGTTTCCCCTCCTTGAACCAGCCGCCGATGAACCCGACGATGCGTTTGTTAACCATAGCGACGAAGTACTTCGCATCCGCATTGAATGTGATGTCCACAAAAAAGGTCTCTTTCGGCCACGGCGCAGCATAAGATGCTTCCTCGATCTCCCAGATAGCCTTGAGATCCCGGACACTCGCCGCCCGGATCATGATTGGCCGTTCAGACGTCATAACGCCGCCTTCGGGTGATTGAACAACTCTTCCATGCTGCGCAGGTACAGCGGCTCAAGTGTGAATGGGTCTTCACTGCGAGCCCCCACTGAAGCTGCAAGGATGCCGGCACAGCTCGGATACACATCGAACGACCACATCACGTTCTCCCGTCCGTGTGGGCGCTGGCTCTCTGGAACTGCCGCAGGCGAGAAGGCGCAGGCAGCAAGTCCACCCACGTCACGGACAGTATCGAAGACTCCCGACCCCATGCACACTGCGTCCGATTGGGGCATGACTGCCCCATCACGGACGGCAAACTCTTGCACGTAGAACTCATGACGCCGAGCATCCAGCAGCGCCCACACGGGACGGTCAGCAATGTCTGCCATACTCGATAGGAAGCCGGTCCAGGCTACCGCTTCCAGCGTGGTGACGGATGCGAGCGAGCAAGGAGTCGCATAGGCGATTGCCTTGGCAATACAAGTGCCGACCCGCGACCCTGTAAAGGTTCCAGGGCCCTTGACCACCACGATGCTCCCTACGTCATCGAGCGTGCATCTTGCTTCGACAAGTACCTGACCGATTGCAGCCACAACGGTATTGGACGCAGCCGTCAGCTGCAGTGAAGCCTGCGCCAGTATCTCGTCTCCCCGCGCAAGACCGACAATGCCGGAGATGGTGGCAGTGCTAATAAGAAGAAACGCCTGTCTCGACACCGAAACACCTTGCAACAATGGAGGGCTGGTAGAAATCGCACAGAACGATGCGTCTGACATCTTCGCCCAGGACTTCGAAGTGGACCTCGATACGCTCATACATCTCGAGGAGTCTTCCAGACCGTTCAGCCCACTCGATCACTGTCACGCCGCGCTTGTCCAGTTCTTCCTCGAAGCCCATTTCGATCAGTTGTCGAGGATCCTCAATGCGATAGAGGTCAAAATGCCTCACCGGTTCCTTGCCCAGATAGTTCCGCTCTAGGACAAAGGTGGGGCTGGCGACGCTTGCCCGATCAACGCCCAGCGCTACCGAGAGCGCACATGTGAGAACCGTCTTGCCGGCACCCAGAGGACCGATAAGTCCAACAACCAGTGAGTCACGGTGTCTCTGTGCAAGTGTCTCCAGCAGACAGCTCCCAAGCAGAATACCAATGCCCTCAGTAGACTGGTGGCACCGGCTCAGGAATGGTACTTGTATGCTAGTTTCGTAGGTCATATTCGGGTAGTCATCTTAGCAGGAACCCCGCCGTTGTACAACGCCGATGTCGTACCCCGCTTGCTCCCCGTCCGGGGACTCGGAGGCACCGCGCCAGACCCATCCGATACTTGACAGCTTACCATGCCCTCCTATAATTGATTAGCACTCATGCAAAGGGAGTGCTAATCCATCAAGATCTTCTAGTACAGGAGGTACGACAATATGGCAAAGCTAGTACCAATCGGTGATCACGTCGTCATTAAGGTGGAGAAAGTTGAAGAGACCATGAAGAGTGGCATTGTTCTGCCTGATAGCGCCAAGGAAAAACCTCAGCAGGGCACCGTCATGGCAGTTGGCTCCGGCGTCATGTTGGACAACGGCACCAAGATTCCCCTTGAGGTCAAGGAAGGCGACAAGGTCTTCTATTCCAAGTATAGCGGCAGCGAAATCAAACTCGACGACGAAGAGTATGTTGTGCTGTCTCAGCACGACATCCTCGCTATCGTCAAGTAGGGAGGAAGAACCATGGATGCAAAACAGATCATCTTCAATGAGGAAGCATACGAAAAGATTCGCACTGGCGTTGATAAGCTCGCCAATACGGTCAGGGTGACGCTAGGGCCAAAGGGCCGCCACGTCGCACTCGAGAAGAAGTTCGGTTCGCCGGTCCTGTCCGACGACGGCGTCAACATCGCCAAGGAAATCGAACTCCAGGATCCGAACGAGAACATTGGCGCGCAGCTCGTCAGGGAAATTGCCCAAAAGACTGAGGACCAGGCCGGTGATGGTACAACCACAGCTACTGTCCTTGCCCAGATCATGATTCAGGAAGGAATCAAGAATGTCACTGCCGGTGCAGACTCCGTTGCACTCAAGGCTGGCATGGACAAAGCGACGACAGCTGTACTCGAAGAGCTGAAGAAGCTATCTCGCCAGGTCAAGACCCGCGAAGAGAAGGCACAGGTTGCCACTGTCTCTTCCAAGATGCCCGCCGTCGGTGAGGCAATCGCGGACGCTATGGAGAAGGTCGGCAAGGACGGTGTCATCAGCGTGGAAGAGTCTCAGGGTCTCGAGATGAAGGTTGAGACCGTCGAGGGTATGCAGTTCGACCGCGGCTACATCTCGGCCTACCTCGTGACTGACCCTGATCGCATGGAAGCCGTGCTGAAGTCTCCTCTCATCTTCATCACTGACAAGAAAGTCACATCCATCCAGGAGTTCCTGCCCGTGCTGGAGAAACTCTCCCAGAAAGGCCGTCCATTCCTGCTCGTCGCCGACGACATCACGGGTGAAGCGCTCGCAACCATCGTCCTCAACAAGGTGCGTGGAACGTTCGCATGCGTCGCAGTCAAGGCACCCGGCTTCGGCGACAGGCGCAAGGCCATGCTGGAAGACATCGCTGTCCTCACCGGCGGCAAGGTCCTCAGCGAAGACCTCGGCCTCACCTTCGAGAAGGTCACCGAAGACATGTTTGGCTCGGCCGACGAAGTCAAGGTCGACAAGGACAACACGACCATCGTTGGCGGTAAGGGATCCAAGGAAGAGATCAAGTCCCGCATCGGCCAGATCCGCAAACAGGTCGAGGAAACCAAGTCGGACTACGACAAGGAAAAGCTTCAGGAGCGCCTGGCGAAGCTTGCCGGTGGCGTCGCCATCATCAAAGTCGGCGCACCCACCGAGACAGCCATGAAGGAGCTCAAGCACAGAGTCGAGGATGCCGTCAATGCTACCAAGGCAGCCGTGGCAGAAGGCATCATCATCGGTGGCGGGGCAGCTTTGGTGAAGGCAGGACGGGGCATCGACGGGCTCAAGCTCACTGGCGACGAGAAGACCGGCGCCGAGATCATCCGCAAGGCACTTCGTGAGCCGCTCAAAATCATCGCAGACAACTCTGGCTATGAGGGCGTCATTGCGATTCAGAAGGTTCTCGAGGGCGACGACAATCTCGGGTTCAACTCCCTGGGCAACAAGTTCGAGGACCTCTTCAAGAGCGGCATTGTTGACCCACTGAAGGTCACGCGCCTCGCGCTGCTGAACGCAGAAAGCATCGCAAGCCTGCTCCTCTCGACGGCAGCTATGGTCACAACCGTTCCGAAGGCGGAGAGTTCAGCACCTGCTGCTCCGGCCTACCCTGACTACTAGAACTCTGCTTCACTGGTTGTCTCTTAGCAAACCCTCCGGTCCATGGACCGGAGGGTTTGTATTACTCGGGACACAGAGCAGGGCGTGAGCACAGTCTTCTCCTATGTACTCAAGTTAAGTAGAAGTTAGGCATTCTTTCTCAGTCTTGGATCAGTGGCATCCCTTAATCCATCTCCAAGCAGGTTAAACCCCAGAACTGTCAAAAGAATCGCAATGCCAGGGAACGTTTCTACCCACCAGTATCCTCCGGTAATCGAGTGAATACCATCGGCAAGCATTGCTCCCCATTCGGGCGTGGGTGGTTGCGCTCCTAGTCCAAGGAAACCAAGAGCTGCCGCATCCAGGATAGCACTTCCAATACTAAGGGTCGCGTACACAATCAAAACAGAAAGAATGTTTGGAAGAACGTGGACCACCATGATTCTAAGGCTTGACGCACCAATTGCTCTTGCTGCCTCTATGAATTCGTTGTTTCTAACCACAATGGTTTGCGCGCGTACCACTCTTGCTATTTGAGGAGCATACGTGATGCCAATCGCAATCATAGCCTTATCAAGTCCTCTTCCAAGGATGGCAACAATGACTATCGCTAGAAGGATGGAGGGAAGAGAAAACATGATGTCCACGATTCTCATAAGGAGATTATCGACCCACCCACCCAGGAATCCGGCAGCTACTCCTGCGGTCATTCCGAGTAAGACTCCTATGAAAACGGCTACAAGACCTACTGTTAGTGAAATTCTTGCGCCGTAAATAATTCTGCTCAATATGTCTCTTCCAAAATTGTCGGTTCCAAGAAGACTTGCGCCCTTGTTGGCCCAAAATCCAGGTTGCAAATTCCCCTTGAGATTCTGGATCAGCGGATTGTGTGGGGCAATCAGAGGAGCAGCAACAGCAACGAAAACGAAACAACAGATCACGAAGAGCCCAAACATGGCAGACTTGCTTCTTCGGGTGTATCTAAGCATTTCCATGAGGATAGAATTTTTCATCTAGCTCTTCTCACTCATAACGAATGCGTGGATCAACATAGGAGTAGAGAATGTCGACAATGAGGTTAACGAGTGCGACGATCAAGGCCACGAAAATGACAGCACCTTGAACGGCAGGGTAATCTCTGGCGGAAACAGCCTGTACGATATACGTACCTAAACCAGGCCATGAGAAAATAGTCTCTGTCAAAACTGCACCTCCCATAAGCCCTGCAAATTCCGTTCCTGAGGCAGTAAGTATGGGGATCAGCGCATTTCTCAGGGCATGCTTGATGATAACAGCCTTCTCGCCAAGTCCCTTAGAGCGTGCAGTTCTGATGTAATCCTGACTCATGACATCAAGCATACTCGAGCGCGTGATCCTCGCGACAAATGCCATAGGTATAGTGCCGAGAGCGAGTGAGGGCAATATGAGATGCTTCAAAGCATCCAGAAATGCGGGAAACCTGAACTCAAGCAGACTGTCCAAGAGGTACAAATGGGTGATGGGTGTGATTGAGTACATGACGCCCAGACGCCCGCCCGTTGGGAGAAGGTTAAGCCTGACACCGAAGATCATGATGAGTACGATCGCCAGCCAGAATATGGGCATTGATACTCCGAATAGCGCGACAATCATGCTTACATAATCGAAAAACGAGTATCTCTTTACCGCCGAAACAATCCCCGCAAACACTCCAATAATGGTAGCGAATATCATTGCAAAAACTGACAGCTCAAGCGTATTTGGAAAACGCTGGACAAGCTCCACAAGCACCGACTGATGCGTAAGGATCGACTGGCCAAAGTCGCCTCGAAGGGCGTGTCTCAACCAAACGAAATACTGCACAATGAGCGGCTTGTTCAATCCCCACTCGGTTCTCATTCGTGCAAGGGTTTCGGCTGAGGCATGCTCTCCCGCCATCGTGATCGCAGGGTCACCAGGCGCAAGCCTTATGAGGAGAAAGATAATGACAGACACTGCGAATACTATGAGAAGTACATTAATAGCTCTCTTTGCGACATAGTATTTCATATGGGAGCTCCAGTTTTCATAGAGGAGGGGCTGGCGCCCCTCCTCGTTTGTCAAACCACGCTATTTGCTGGTATCAAAGTACACTGTGTCGAAGTGGTAGTCTCCTGTTGGGTAAAGAACGAAGCCCTTCACGTTTTTCGCAAAAACGAGAGTCTGTGTTGCATAGGCAAGTGGAACCCAGGGCGCATCATCATGAACAATTTGCTGGACTTGTTTGTAGTAGTCGATTCTCTTGTTCAAATCTGTCGTCATTTGCGCTTCTTTGTTCAGCGTATGCACTGTTGCGTTTCTATAGAAAGCAACATTGCCTGCTGACCCGACTTTCGCAGCATCCGAATCAAGCAAGACATAGAGGAAGTCGTCGGGGTCTGCGTAGTCAGCCGTCCAACCGAGCAAACACATTGCATGTTCTCCAGCCTCGGTCTTCTGCAGATAGGTGCCCCAATCATACGTTACGATCTCCGCATCAATACCGACTTGTTTCAGATCTGCCTGGATGGCGGTTGCAATTGCTTTTGGATCGAACATGTAGGGTCTTGACACTGGCATTGCCCAGAGATTCGTCTTGAAACCATTTGGATATCCGGCTTCCTTCAGAAGTTCTTTTGCCTTGGCTGGATCATAACTGTAGTCTTGAACTGTGTCATTATAACCCCAAAGCGTAGGAGGAATCGGGTTGACGGCGGGTATTGCTGTGCCTTTGTAGAGTTGGCTTACAATATCTTTCTTGTTGATCGCGTAGTTGATTGCTTGCCTTACCCTGACATCTGCAAATGGTTTCTGAAAACCTGGGGTGTCAGTACCCACATTCATGGCAAGGTAGCCGACATTGAGTCCTGGCGCACTCAACACAGTAAGGGTCGAATCCTGCGTAATCTTGGGAAGGTCGGTTGGGTTAGGGAATTCCATCCCTTGTACCTCTCCCTTCTGAAGAGCAAGGTATCTCGAGGACGGATCGTCTATGACCCTGAAAATGAGCGTATCGATCTTCGGTTCAGTCCCCCAATAACTGGGATTCTTCTGAAGAGTTACATGGTCGCCCTTGACCCATTCAACAAAGCTAAAAGGACCTGTTCCGACTGGATGAGCAAACCACTGGTCTTTCCACTGATTGCAGTTTGTAGGACTCACGACGTCCATCGTGAACATTGCCATCGTGCTCAGAAATGGAGCAAACGGTTGCGACAGAGTGATCTTTACTGTCAAATCATCAACTTTTTCAGTTTTCGCGATTTCGCTGAAGCACCATCCCCAATATTCCCACTTGCCATATTGATGGAATGGATGATTAGTGTCCCTCTGTCTTTCATAGGAGAACACAACCGCATCTGCGTTGAATGGAGTCCCGTCCTGGAATTTCACGTTCTTCCTGAGATGGAACGTCCAGACAAGTCCATCAGAAGATGTATCCCAGCTCGTTGCAAGGCACGGCTCAACTTCGGTCGAACCAGATTTGTACCTCACAAGTCCCTCAAAGATGTTGTTCATTACTGTTATGGATTCACCATCTGTGACGTCCGCCGGGTCAAGTTCGACCGCATCTCCCTTAGCAAACACGAACGTTACTGGCTGCTTTGCTACAGGCTTGCATCCAGCAAGAAGGCTTACACCTAGCACCAACACAAGCGCAATTACCAAAGTCTTCTTCATGCTGCAGTTACCTCCCCTTGGTTAATTTTTGTTAGCACTTTTCTGAAGTTCTTCGCTTCTAGCCTCCTCTACTAGACCAGGCGTATTGCTTGAATTAAGTGATTTTCCTACTATCACAAGACTTTAGTGCATTCCTGGAAACATTGCAACTTCTGTAAGGCATCCTTGTCAACTCGCGCAAGAGCGTACGCGAACCATCAGGTCACGAGCTCCATTCTCACTGCTCCTGTCTCGCGCGAAGGACCAGCATTCTACCATCCTGCATCTCCATGTCTTATGAGGTTGTGGAGGCCAGTTCATCTTCATGGCCGATGAGTCGATGCGGGTGTTGTACCGCTGTCGCAGACTCCTACAATGCTTGAGACACGTGGAGGTGTCGGAATGAGCGGACTTATACGACTGGATGACACATGGGCTCTTGATCGCATCGATGCCAAGCAGATCGACGGAGGAATGACAGAAGCAGCACTGCAGCTCCAGCTCCTCATCGACCGGAAGGGCGCCGGCTCCGAGTACACCGGATGGCTCAACCTGCCCGTCGACACTCCTGATAGTGTCGTGGCCAGAATCGAGCACGTCGCTGCCGTGCTCCGTGAACAATCAGATACTGTCGTCGTCTGTGGTATCGGAGGTTCCTACCTGGGGGCTCGAGCAGGCCTGGAATTCCTTGCCGGCATGCCTTCCCGTTTGCAGACCGACAGCCTGCCCGACATTCTCTTCGCCGGCAACAGCCTCAGTTCATGGCAACTCCGAAGGCTGCTGGACGGGCTTGTGGGCCGCCGCTTCTCCGTCGTCGTCATTTCCAAATCCGGCACGACGCTCGAGACTGCGGTCGCCTTCCACATTCTGAGAACGGAGCTTGTTCGACGGTTCGGCACAGGAGAGGCACGCGCACGCATCGTAGCCATAACCGATTCGGAGCATGGAACCCTGAGCAACCTTGCGAGAGACGAAGGTTTGGTTACATTCGACCTTCCTCGCGATGTTGGGGGGCGTTACTCGGTACTCACGCCCGTCGGTCTCCTTCCGTTCGCGATCGCAGGCCTTGATATCCGCTTGATGCTGCAAGGCGCAGCAGAACAGCGCGCTGCCAGCCTCGGTTCACCTGCGGCGACCAACGACGCTCTTCGGTACGCTGTTGCCCGACGCCTTCTGAACACGAGCGGGAAAAACGTCGAACTGCTCACGTGTTTTGAACCCTGCCTGCACTTCGTCGGCGAATGGTGGAAACAATTGTTCGGCGAGAGTGAGGGCAAGGACGGCAAGGGGATTTTCCCGGCGTCAGCGGAATTCACAACTGATCTTCACTCGCTTGGGCAGTTCGTCCAAGAAGGGACTCCCACGCTCTTTGAGACGGTCCTCGATGTGCCCGCCCCAGCCGATGTTCCGTTCGTCTGCGATTCGGACTCGTCGGACGGGCTTGCCTATCTCAATGGTCAAAGCCTGTCTGTCATGAACCACGATGCTAGGATCGGCACTCTTCTTGCTCATCACGACGGTGGTGTCCCTGTACTTCAACTGACCATGCCCGATGTCTCGGAACGTAGCTTCGGCGCTACTGTGTACTTCTTCGAGGTCGCCTGTACCGTAGGAGGTTACATGCTTGGCATCAACCCCTTTGACCAGCCTGGCGTAGAAGCGTACAAGCGCAACATGTTCGCTCTTCTGGCCAAACCGGGCACAGAGGTCGAAGCCGCGGACATCCGTTCGCGTCTTGCCAAGCGCAACTGACTAGTCTCGAACAAGACTCCACCGCAGAAATGGTCGTGGAGAGACACGCCCAGAAGCCTCAGACTAACTCACATCGAATAGACAGTCTGTCCTTTGAGAAGCTGATCCGCGAGAAGAGCTGCACCAACGGCGCCGGCATCGTTCTTGTAGTGTGCCACAGCAAACTCGATGCCCTCAAACAAGAGTGGCAGAGAATGTTGCTGAGCAACACGCTTCATTCCATCCATGAGCAGCCCTGACTCGGCTACCCCGCCACCGAGCACGACCATATCCGGGTCAAGCGTATTGATCAGTGCTGCAGCCGCACGGCCGAGGTAGCGAGCCGCCCGCTTGAAGGCTTGTCGGGCCAGTAGGTCTCCATGGTGAGCAAACTCGGCGATTGTCCGAGCCGACTCAGCATCTTTCATCGTCATGAGGCTCTTCGACCCTCGAGCCAGTGCACTCTTGACATAGCGCTCGATGCCGCTTCCAGAAGCGATGGTCTCCAGACAACCATGCCGACCACAACCACACGACAGGCCCCGCTCGACCATAGGAAGGTGTCCTATCTCGCCGGCGAAGCCGTGGCGGCCAATATGCAGATGCCCATCCACGATAAGCGCTCCTCCAACACCAGTCCCGACAGCAAACATGACAACGTTGCGGCGGCCGACGGCAACCCCGCTGGTCCATTCGGCGAAGAGGGCGCAGTTGGCGTCGTTCTCCACATATGTCGGAACACCTGTGGCCTCACTAACGATATCCGCAAGCGCCACATCTCGCACGCCGGGCATGTTGGGAGGGAACAGCAGCACGCCGCGCTTCTGGTCAACCATGCCGGCACATCCGATCCCGGTGCCTATGATGGCAGTCCCTGCTTCCGACGCCTGCTGACGAAGGTCGCCCATTCCTTGTAGAATAAGTTCCGCGAACTCACGACTGGACCGAGCAGCACATGGCAGTACCACCCTGTATGCGATCGCATCATCCGACCAGAGGACGAATGTAACCTTGGTTCCACCTATGTCCACCCCGGCTACAGTGTATGCCGTCACCCCTGGTGTCTTCACTTCATTCTGTTTAACTCGCTGGATATGTAACCTTTACTTCATTAAGTGCGGGGTCCCACTGCACATCGCACCCAAGATTTTCAGCAACGAATCTAATTGGAAGCATAGTCCTTCCAGGAGGAATGATTATCGGCACTACATTTGGATTTGTTGAGTCAATGAGCTTATATTCTCCATTAACCTTTGCGGTATTCTTATCAATCCACAGTTCGATGGTTGTTTCTTTGAGTGTTATCATTACCTTTCTTTCAACGGCATCCCATTGAATTGTTGCACCAAGTGCTTCTGCAATGTAACGAATGGGCAACATAGTCCTTGATTCTCTTATAATTGGCGCTACATCCATCTCTTTCAGTTCATCATTAACATAGTAGGTTGTCTTGTCAATGTAAAGGCGGATGATGATCTGCACTGCTGCTTTGAGGGTTTTTGCGTTTGCCTCATTTGAATAGTCTGAAGTACCATAACCATTGTATGCTCTTACCCTGTAATAATACGTTGTATCCGGGGTAAGTCCTGTATCAGAGTAAGAAGTAGTATTAGCAGAAAGAGTTTTTACCTCAGTGTATGTTCCTCCTTCAACCTCTCTTTCTAATTTAAATCCGTCTTCATTATTGGAGACGTCAGACCAGCTAAGATTAATTACAGAAGTTGACGTTGTTGTTACAGTGAGATTTGTTGGCTTTAAAGGTGCCGTGCCGCAGACAGGGGTTGTAGCAAAAGCTTCATTTGTATAGGAAGAGTTCCCAAAAGAATTGTATGCTCGTACTCTGTAATAATACTTTTTTTCTGGCGAAACTGTCGTATCTGAATAGGAAGTGACATTTTGTGTAGCCGTTGCTATTTGTGAATAGCTTCCAGCAGATTCTTTCCTTTCAATTCTAAATTCTGTTTCGTTATTAGAATTATCCTTCCACGTAAGATCAATCTTGTTACAGGAAGTTGCCGCTAAAGTGAGGTTAGAGGGTGCAAGTGGTGCGGTGCCAATTTGCCTTATCGTAAAATCGTTATCGCTCATGTCGGAGCCATACAATACGGTAGACCCCGAGCATCCGCTCACTTTACTTGCTTTTATCCTTGCATGAATCGTATCTATTCCGGTTGGTATGTGCACTGCATATGAACCGGTATTTGCAGCACAACCAATAAGAGTCCAGTTAACTCCTGAATCTACTGAGTAAGATATGGATACGCTATTACCAGGAGTAGCCGTTTCCCAGGTAATGTTATGAGTTTCCCCTGGGTGCCACGCCTCCCCGCCATTTGGAGACACGAGTGTGATGACTTGTTTTATCGTAAAATCGTTATCGCTCATGTCGGAGCCATACAATACGGTAGATCCCGAGCATCCGCTCACTTTACTTACTTTCACCCTTGCATGAATCGTATCTATTCCGGTTGGTATGTGCCAAAAATATGAGCCGGTATTTGCAGCACAACCAATAAGAGTCCAGTTAACTCCTGAATCTACTGAGTAAGATATGGATACGCTATTACCAGGAGTAGCCGTTGTCCACCATGTAATGTTGTGAATTTCCCCGGGGTGCCACTCCTCCCCGCCGTTTGGGGACGTGAGCGTGATGACTGGAAGATTAATCATAAAGACTGCACTAATGGTATGAGGTGCGTCTACGTTTACAAACGTGTAGGAAGAAACTGCGCCAATTGAACTGCCGTCAACCAGTACGTCTTTGATGTGGTAGCCGGTATTGGGAGTAATTGCAAACGTTTGACGTGTACCACAAGTAACATGCACATTACCTGACGGTGAAATTGTCCCACCAGAGCCTGCTGAAGCAGTTATAATGAAATCTCCAATCGCATAGAGGTAATGGTCACTGGATCCCACATAGATTGTCCCATCCGAAGCAATGGCAGGAGAAGAGACAACGCCGTCGCCTGTTTTATACCTCCATTTGAGTAAGCCACTGGGATTAATTGCATAGAGATAATGGTCAAGTGATCCTACATATATTGTCCCGTCAGAAGCAATGACAGGCGAAGAGTAAAAAAACTCATCACCTGTTTTATATCTCCATTTTAGCGTGCCATTAGATTTAACCGCATAGAGGTATTGGTCCGCTGACCCTACATAGATTGTTCCATCTCCCGTAATGGCAGGAGAAGAATCAACGCCATCGCCTGTTTTATACCTCCACTTGAGCGTGCCATTAGAATTAACCGCATAGAGGTATTGGTCTAATGACCCTACATAGATTGTTCCATCTCCCGCAATGGCAGGAGAAGAGCGAACAAAGCCACTTGTTTTATACCTCCATTTGAGTGCGCCATCGCGACTAATCGCATAGATGTAACTGTCTCCTGACCCTACATATACTGTTCCATCCGAAGCAATGGCAGGAGAAGAGCTAATCCAGTCGCCTGTTTTATACCTCCATTTGAGCGTTCCATTCGAATTAAACGCATAAAGGTAATGGTCATCTGATCCCACGTAGATTGTCCCATCTTCCGCAATGGCAGGTGAAGACCAAACCCAGTCGTCTGTTTTATACCTCCACTTGAGCGTCCCATCAGGATTAAACGCATAGAGGTAATGGTCACATGATCCTATATATATTGTTCCATCTCCCGCAATGGCAGGAGAAGAGTCAATGCGGTCGCCCGTTTTATAAATCCACTTGTGCGTGCCATCAGGATTAATTGCATCGAGGTAATGGTCCTCTGAACCCACATAGATTGTGCCATCAGAAGCAATGGCAGGAGAAGACCAAACTTCTTTACCTGTTTGATACGTCCATTTAAGCGTACCGCTATTTTTCGATGTGTCGTATGGACACCGTCCTGTATGTTGTACGTTGTAATGAAACATTTGCCAGATAGGGCTGCTAACTCCCTTCACAGCATTTTCATTTAATACTCCCTGAATGAAAGAAAAAAGTATCAAGGCGACCAATAAAACTGTAGCAGCCTTTCTCATCAAAGCCTCCTTTCTTCTGTGTACTACTCCCTACAGCATGCCCAATACAAAGCTGTCTGTTTTGGATTTGCATTTATCCTAAATTGAACAATTTTTTACTGCTCTAGTAAATTTTGACGCTTTTTTGAAGGAATTGCAAAACTGACAAAAACCTCTCAAATTCCAATAGAAGTATAATAAAGTAAGTTCTGATGCTACTTTGGTAGAGATGAGAGGTACTCTCCGCCTTGATGCTGGTCTGGTCCTTGCCTATATGTTTGCTTACCTTGGGTTTTGTGACCAGAACACCTTCTCATTGTAGCAATCACACAAGAATAGGGAGCAGCGGGCGAAAACAACAGGTTGGCACGTAGGAATGGCAGAGGTGAAAGTGCTCTTGTCTTGTCGTTTCGGCGAAAGCAGGAATCCATGCGTCATGACAGGACTGGATTCCTGCGTATGTGGGAATGCCCGGCCAAGAAGTTTGTTCGTCGGCCCTGCACCTGTTTCCAAGCATCTCGTGTGAACTGCGCACACGCTTGTAAACAGGTCGAATCAACGTACAATTCATATGATAATCACTTGGTTGACACCGAACGAGGAGCAGCACATGCCAAGCACGATAGACGAAATCCGTATGGCCCTGGAGAAGCGGTTGACGGCCGCTCGTGATGTTCAGGACGTTCGAAATGCACAGATAGAGTACCTGGGAAAGAAGGGCGCGGTCACAGCGCTGCTCAAACAGATCTCTGGTGTGGCCGAGGACCAGCGCAAACAGTTCGGTGAGCAAGTCAATGCACTCAAGCAATGGGCGGCGCAAGCCGTCGAGCAGAGACTGTCTGATCTGTCTTCCGCGGAGCGCAGGTACAACATCGACTTCTCTCTGCCAGGACAGATTATGCCTGTTGGCAAGAAACACATACTCTCGCAAGTCGAGGAGGAGGTTGAGTCCGTCTTTCTTTCCATGGGGTTCGACATAGAAGAGGGCCCGGAGATTGAGCAGGAATACTTCAATTTCGAGGCGCTAAACATCCCTGCAGACCACCCCGCGCGCGACATGCAAGACACGTTCTACCTGGCCCCCGGTATGCTTCTGCGTACGCACACGTCACCTATCCAGGTTCGGACAATGAAACGCGAGCATCCGCCCATACGGATGATTGCTACTGGCAGATGCTATCGCCGCGACGCGGTGGATGCAAGCCACACTCCCGTGTTCACGCAGGTCGAAGGTCTCGTCATTGATAAGGGCATCACATTCGCAGATCTGAAGGGAGTACTTCAGGAATTCGTGAGAGGAGTGTTCGGTCCATCCACCAGCGTCAAGCTCCTTCCTTCATTCTTCCCATTTGTCGAGCCAGGCGCCGAGACCGCAATTTCGTGCCCCATCTGCGGCGGCAAGGGCTGCCCGACCTGCAAGAACTCAGGGTGGATCGAGATGGGCGGCTCAGGCATGGTCCACCAGAATGTGTTGCGGGAGGTCGAATACGATACCAGCATTTACCAGGGATTTGCGTTTGGGTGGGGCATCGAGCGGATAGCCATGATCAAGTACGGCATTCGTGACATTCGGATGTTCTACGACAACGATCTGGACTTCCTGAGTCAGTTCTGAGGTGACTGGATGAGAGTCAAACTGTCTGCGCTGCACGCCGCGATCGATTTTAGCTACACGCCCGAGGAACTGGCCACGAAACTGGGCGACGTTGGTATCGAAATCGAATCGACGGAAAGAGCTGACGTCACGTTCAGGGATGTCTTCGTTGCACGAGTTGTGCATACTGCACCCCACCCGACGCACCATAAGCTTCAACGCGTGGACCTGGATCTGGGTCCGCGTGGAACCATCAGTGTATGCACAGCCGCTATCAACGTGCGTGAGGGTGATATCATCCCGGTGGCAATCCCAGGGGGAAGGACTGCCGACGGCATAGATATCGCAACACGCATGTTCGGTCCTGTGGAATCGTTCGGCATGCTCTGTTCGTGGAAGGAATTGGGACTCGACGGTGACATCCTATCCTCTGAAGAGAAAGACGGTATTCTCCATCTGGGATCGGGAGCGATTGTCGGGAGCCCCTTTCAAGACGCATGGCCCGTAGAAGACATCGCCTTCGAGATAAGTGTTACGCCTGACCGGGGCGATGCGCTGTCGGTTCTCGGATTGGCCCGATGGATCGAAGTACTCAAGGCAAGAGAGGCGGATCAGCCGTTCGACATGGGAGACATCAAGCTGCCATTGCCCTCAGCCCTTCCACACGCCCGAAACGACGGAGACCTGACTGTGACTATCGAAGACCAGTCCCTGTGCAGTTCCTACATCGGTCTCCTCATACAAGACGTTGCCTCCGGCCTATCGAGTCATGCTTTTCGAACTCAGCTCTATCAGCTGTGCATTCGCCCTGTCAGCAGGATTGTCGATATGACCAATCTTTGTCTGAAGCAATATGGACAGCCGACTCACGCGTTTGACTATGATCGCCTTCAGGAGCATCGTATCATTGTACGGACATCTCTGCCCGGCGAAACTATTGTCACACTGGACGGCGTGTTGCACTCTCTCGAACCGGGCACGCTCGTCATCGCAGATGCCGCCGTTCCTGTGGCCGTCGCCGGCGTTATGGGCGGACTGGCATCCGGTGTCACGGCTGCGACGACCCGCGTCGTCTTCGAGATTGCACACTTCGACCCGAGAGCAGTCGCACGCGCGAGCAGGCACCTCGGCATCAAGACAGACGCGGCTTATCTCTTCGAGCGTGGCACCGACCCGGGGCTCACTGTCGGCGCCGTCCCGGGGGTGTTGTCGGCACTGATCCGCGAGCAGTGTCTCGGTGCTTATGTCTCACGTGTTGCTTCTGCTGGAATCCCTGTTCCTGCAAGGCCACCGCTGAGTCTCGATCTGGACCGGGTGAACGGCTACCTGGGATCCGATCTGGATGCCAAGGACATACAGCGACTCTTCGGCTATGAAGGAATCGCGTCGAGGGTCACAGGAACAACGCTGTCCGTGACACCCCCATCGTTCCGTGGCGACCTGACATCTTGGCCGGAGTATGTCGAAGAGGTCGTCAGAATGGAAGGCTACAACGAGTTTCCCTCACATGCGCCGACCCTTGTCCTGCGTCGCGGTTCAGAATCTCCCCTCAAGACCCTCTGCAAGCGACTGCGTCAGCTTCTCGTCGGAATCGGTCTCGCCGAATCACGCACTGTCAGTTTTGTACGGGAGGACACCGTAACCGCGATGGGCTTGCCTGCGGCACCGCTCCTGCTCAACCCGCTCACCGTGGATTGGGATGCTCTGCGCCCCACAATGGCTGTTAGTCTTGCAGGAGCTGCGGTGCGGAACCTGTCGCGAGGCCGCGATGGGTTCGCCTCGTTCGAAATTGGCAAAACGTTCAGCGCTCATGACCAGTCGTTCGACGAGGAGACAAAGCTTGGTGTTCTTCTCGTGGGCAAGTGGCAGGACGCCAACTGGACGACGCCCTCCGTCAGCGCCGGCATCTTTGTGCTGAAGGGCATCGTCGAGTCAATTCTTCGCGATCTGCATGTGCCCTGTGACGTCGTTGCGTCGAATAGTGCTCTCCTGGAGACTGGAGCAAGCGCCTTGGTTTCATCGGAGACCACGACACTGGGGACACTCGGCATTCTCCGGCACGATGTCGGCACCCTGCTGGGCCTGGAACGGGAGACATTCTACGCCGAGTTTTCCGTCGATGCACTGTTGAAGAGTATTCCAACTGTCAGTTTCAAGGAGTTTTCCAAGTTCCCGTCGATCCGGCGCGATATCGCCGTCCTTGTGAACAGTAGCATAGCGGCCGGCCAATTGCAGGCGATCATTGCTGAAAATGGCGGCCCTCTGCTCAAGGCAATCGTCGTGTTCGACAGTTTTCAGGGGAGCAGTCTACCGGCAGGCAAGAAGAGCGTGGGCTTCTCGATGGAGTTTGCTTCACCCGACCGAACACTGTTGGGTGAGGAGGTCGATGTCCTTGTCAGCTCCGTCGAGGCCGCCCTCGCAACTCGTGTAGGGGGCACACTACGAAGAACCCAGGCATAGAGGCTCAGCAGGCGGTTCGCGAATACACATACGGCAAGGTCGGCTTTGACCGTATCCAGGAGACCTTGGCATCACAGACTGAGTCGGCGCTGGGCGCCGAAGAAGCGCGTGCACTCGCTCCGCTCGACAGCATTGACGCCATCAGGGCGGCCCAGACCGAGACCGATGAAGCGTCTTCATATCTGGAGCGGTTTGGTGATCTGACTCTCAGTAATCTCCTCGACGTGAGGGCCGAACTGGACAAGGCCAAGGTGCGTCTGCAACTCGCCGGACAGGAAGTGTGGAAAATTTGCATCGTCCTGAACGAGCTGTCGCGTGTGCGAAAGGCATTCGTGACTATCAAGGACCTCTATCCCTCACTGTTCAGCATCTCCCAGGACGTTAAGCCGTTTTCCTCTCTGGCACAGGAGATAGAGCGATGCGTCAACCAGGATGGAGACATCCTCGACAGCGCGTCGATCAACATCGCGGCCATCCGTCGTGAAAAGATCGAGCTGCAGAAAACCATCAACAAGGTGCTCCAGGATATCCTCGGGAGCGAAACGTATGGCCGTGTCGTTCAGGATCGCATCGTAACGATGCGGAACGACAGGTACGTGATCCCGGTCAAACGAGAGTTCAAGGATGCAATTCAGTCGGTTGTTCACGACCAGTCCGACAGTGGTATGACCTTGTTTGTCGAGCCCACACGGGTGATCGACCTCAACAACCGACTGCAGATTCTACAGTCCGATGAGAAGAAGGAGATATCGCGTATCCTCCTCTACCTGACAGACCTCATCGCAAAGGCCGCTCCAGATGTCGAGAAATCACTGAACGTGGCGGGCCACCTCGACTTCAGTCTGGCAAAGGGACGCTTGGCTCGATCATGGCATGGTGTGAAGCCTTCGGTAAGCCCCAACCTGGAAACCAACCTGCACAACATCCGCAATCCGTTCGTTGCGGATTGCGTTCCGATCTCTTTCTCCATAGGCAAGGACTACTTCATGGTGGTCATCACTGGCCCAAACACGGGAGGCAAAACCGTTGCTCTGAAGACCCTCGGCCTTACGGTCCTCATCAGCAAGGCAGGCCTTTTCATCCCCGCTTCGGAGGGATGCACGGTTGGTCTCTATGATGAGGTTCTTGTCGACATCGGCGACGAACAGAGTATCGAACAGAGCTTGTCGACATTCTCGGCACATATGTCGAACATCATCCACATCCTCGGGCAGGCTACGCGGTACTCACTTGTCCTGTTGGATGAACTCGGGGTCGGTACGGATCCCGAGGAGGGCTCCGCCATTGCAACCGGCATCGTCGATTTCCTGTACCAGAAGCGAGTCACGACCGCCATCACGACGCACTACAGCAGTCTGAAGCTCCTTGCGTACCGATATGACCAAGTGCGAAACGCTTCTGTCGGGTTCGACGTCGAAACGCTTCGGCCGACCTACGAGCTCATTCTTGGCTCCCCGGGCGAAAGTCATGCGTTCACCATCTGTGAGAGATTGGGACTCCCCGACGCCGTGCTTGCGCTTGCCCATGATGAACTCAGCAACGAGCACAAGGCAACAACTGAGTTGATGAGCCGCATCGTGATCGATTCCCAAGAGATCAGCCATACTAAGGAGAGCCTGAGCGTGAACCAGCAGGTACTCCAGAAGCTGCGGGATGATTACGAGGGAAAACTCGCTGTGCTCGAAGCAAACGAGAAACAGGAACTTAAGGCAGCTCATGCTGAGGCTCAGCGCATCGTGGACGATGTCAGCAAGCGTATGGACGATCTGATGAGGCAGTTCCAGAACAGTCTCAGGAACCAGCCACAGGCCGCCAGCGATGCCAAACGGGAGGTCGAAGCGGCACGCGAGGAGCTTGTCCAGAAAGCTGGGTCATACGAAGAGAAGTCCGTGTTCACGCCCGTCGAGGAAATCGTGCCAGGTGATCTGGTCATCATCACCTCGGTCAACAAACAGGCCATCGTCATCGATGTCATGAAAGACAAGCGTAAGCTTGTCCTTCAATCGGGCTCCATGCGTACGACGGTGCCTGAAGCACAGGTGCGCAAGCTGTCCGAGCCTGAGCTCAACTCCTATCAGAACCGCGCTATGCAGTATAGTGGAGCGCGTGAACCGACAGTGCCATTCGTCCCCATGAAAATCGACTTGCATGGAAACCGCGTCGATGAGGCGCTCGAGAAACTCGACAAATACATCGACGTTGCTTACCTGTCAGGTCTTGCATTCGTCTACATCTGCCATGGCAAGGGTTCGGGTATCCTGCGGAAGCAGATCCATGAATTCCTCAAGACCCTGCCAAGTATTGATCACTTCAGCTTTTCGAGCCCCGAAGAGGGTGGCGATGGAGTGACAATTGCCTACTTTAAGTAGAAAGGAACCACTTGAAAAACGAACAGGAACTCGTCTTCTTCGACCTCGAAACGACAGGCCTCGATCAGGCTTCCGATCAAATCATCGAAATTGGTGCCGTGAAGGTACGTGGAGGCAAGGAGGTCGGACGATTTGAGCAGTTCTGCCGCCTGAAGGAAGGGGCTCGTCTACCCGAATTCATCTCTGCCCTCACGGGGATAACTCCTCTTGACCTCGAACCCGCCGAACCCGTGGACCAGGTTGCCGACGAGTTCCTGCAGTTTGCGGGTGATAGTCCATTGCTGGCGCACAACTCCAGCTTTGATGCAAGTTTCCTGCGCAGAGCGCTGCACGGTCAGCTCGCTAATCCTGTGTTTGATACGCTGGAACTCGCACGCATCTTCTTCCCGGACCTGCAGAGTCATAGTCTCGTTGCACTGGTCGACTCGCTCGAAATCAAGAAAGAGGAAACTCACAGGGCTCTTGGAGACAGTCTCTCCTTATTTCGCTTTTACCGAAAACTAAAGGACAAGATCGCACAATCTGCGTTTCCTGATGCCATTGTGCAGCGAGTCCAGCTTCTCTATCCGGTCGTGGCAGACTTAGGGCTGCTGGACACCAGCGATACCAGAACGACGGTTAAACCATCTGAGATGACAGGCTTGGAGGATGTTCTCACGGACCTCGACCTTTCCCGTCTGCCACACCTGAAGGCGCTGAAACCAGGTACCGCCAGCGACATAGTTTCGCCAGAGATGGCGTTGCTGGATTCTGGCCGCGATGTTTTGCTGCAGTGTGAACCTCAGTCACTTCGGGCCCGGTACCTCGCGGATGTCCAAGCATCCACACGCCCTGGCGCGGTGCTGCTGCGTGCGCCTGCGGCCATCGAACCGCTCCTTGAAGACGCGCGACCTGGAGATTCGCGGCCGCTCTGGATATCGCAGGAGAGCCCTAACAACCTCGTCTGCCTCATGCTGCTCGATGGAGCGACCCGCAGTCCTACGATGCGCCGAGAATTCGGCTTCGAGCTTTCAGCTCTCATCGTTTATGAATGGCAGACGCGCTCGGTTTTCATCCCCGGCATGCCGCTGTTCCTCAAGAAATCCCGCCTGGTCAACCACATATCGGCAGCTCACTGCCAGCTCGAGTCGAGCTGTCCGTTTCATGATGTGTGTCCTGTCCGGGAATCGCTGGCCCGTGCGCGCGTCGCCCACCTCCACGTAACCGACCTCGCCGAGGCACCTCACGTATTCCATGAACTTGGTGAGTCGACACCGGTCTTGGTCTCTTCGCCTGAGACCGAGAAACTCATGAGTGACGCGCTCGACGTACCAGAGAGACAGGTCACGTCGAGCATGCTGCGTATTATCGCCGGTGTTACAGGCGAGCGACACGAAGTTCCGGGTCTCGCCATTGTAGCCGACCTTGCTGCACACGCCGGGAGTCTTCTCGATGAGCTCTACGTGCATGTGACCCGCCAGGAAAACGCCGGGGTTCGAGGGCGCATCGCAATCGGTGAAACACTCTGGTCTGCTGGTGTGCTCGCTGCGCTCAGATCCACGGCGGACGCAATGGTGGAGGCCTTCGCCAACGCAGGGGAGACATTGCCTGCAACGATGCGAATGGCATACCTGACCCAGTGTCGCGACCTCGCCTCTGTTCTGGACAACGCAAACAACCCTGCCTATGCCGTCTGGATGGAACGTCAGGGTCAGGAGATTGTGCTGGCGAGTACGAGAACGGTCCTCGCCTCACGCATCCGGGCGTGCAACGCTAACGTCCAATTTCTCCTCGCCGGGACGAGTGTATGTCCTGCGGGTGATCAGCGATTTCTGCCCGAGACATTCGGCCTCACGAGCCCCGAGCCTGCCGCCGTTGTCATCGATTGTGAGCTGGATAGCCCTCGCGTCCCCACGTTCGTGACGCTGCACCTGCCGAAGCCGAACGAGTCTGGATTCGAAAAGAACGGCGCGCGTCTCATTGCTGAAACGATGAGACGCTTCCCTGGAAAAGCGATGGTCGCCTCGAACTCTCTCGAGACATTGCGCCGCATGCAGTCGTTTCTTGCGCGCGAGCCTGGACTGGTCGAATACAGCCTGTTGCTTCCCAAGAACGGGCACACACGTACGCAACTCCTGGAACAGTTTGCCGGCCAGAACAAAGCCATCCTCCTCATCCCATTTGACTACCTGAGCTTCGGTGATATCGTCTCAGCGAAGTTCCTGTTTGTTACCAAGCTGCAGTTTCCCAACTCGTTCCTTCCGACGGTGATGCGCCTCAAACAAGCACTCAAAGAGAGACGGGGCGATGCCTTTCGGCAGTTCGATCTCCCCTATGCACTGACCCTGCTGCAGTACACACTACACCAGATGGACCCACACACGCTTCGAGGCGTCTTTATGCTGGACAACCGGAGCTTCAGTTCAGCTTACGCAGATCGTATCCGGACTGTTCTGCCGACACCCTCGCTGTTCTTGCCCATGGAAAGTCAGGAGAGCCTCCTGCAGCATCTTGACCGGTGGATACGCAACCAGACTCTCTGAAGCGTTCGCCGAGTCTTGTAGAATCGCCACACCTCGGCGTCCAGGAGCCATAGTATGGAAGGAGATTCGTGATGTGTGATACGCTCGTGGCTCTTGCTCCAACGACACTGAACGGTCATGCGATCCTGGCCAAGAACAGCGACCGCGAGCCGAATGAGGCCCAACTCCTGACGATTGTGTCCCATAAGACCCACAGCGAGCCGAGACTCAAAACAACCTACATCGAAGTCGATCAGGTCCGGGAAACGAACGCGGTCCTGCTCTGCAGGCCTTTTTGGATGTGGGGGGCAGAAATGGGCGTCAACGAGCATGGTGTCGCCATCGGCAACGAAGCGGTCTTCACCCGTGGGGGTTACGATGCAACGGGGCTGACCGGTATGGACCTGCTCAGACTGGCTCTGGAACGCTGCGACAGTGCTCGTTCAGCTGTAGATATAATCATAACGCTGCTGGAACGACATGGCCAGGGTGGCAACTGTGACTTCACCAAGCGGTTCTTCTACCACAACAGCTTTCTGGTCACTGACACAAGCGAGGCTTGGATCCTGGAGACAGTCGGAAGACAATGGGCTCGGAAGAAGGTCAGCCGAACCGGAGCGATCTCCAACCTCCTGACGATCGGCTCCGACTGGGACGATCTGTCACCAGGTGCCGAGGCCTTCGCCAAGCAGAAACACCTGCGACGCGGCAAGGACAGAATGGATTTCGCGGCTTCGTTCTCCGACCCTCTGTTCACGAAGTTTTCCAGAGCACGCACGCGCCTTGCCGGTAGTCTTGGCTCTCTCGGTTTAACTGCGCCAGTCACCTCAGCAACAATGAAAGCAGCGCTGCGTCAACATGACGACCCGGATTATGCTCTTGGGGCAGGAAGTGTCGGTTCGGTGTGCATGCATTTTGGCGGTCTTGTGGGCGATCAAACTGTCGGCAGCATGGTGGTAGACCTCGACAAGTCAGGGCCCATCGCATGGGTCACGGGCGCATCGGCGCCGTGTATCGCTCTGTTTAAGCCGCTCACGCTGGATGCCGAAGGCGCCGGTATGTTCAGTGAAGACCGGCAGGAAGAGGCACTCAACTACTGGCTCGAGAACGAGCACATCTCCCGGAACCTGCAGAACAACTACACTGAGAAGCACCGGGCCATAGAGAAACTGCGGGCCCCGCTCGAGCAGCGCTTCGAGAAGACAATGTCAGATGCCCCTCCAGAGTATCGCAAACAAGCTGCGCGAGAGTGCTTTGAACTGGAGAAGGAATACCGCGCTTCTGTGTGGAAAGCAATTCAACCACTGGACCACCCGACAAGACACTCTCCCCTCTTCTCAGTGCAATGGCGGAGGGAGAACAGAGAACTTGTGCGCCGCTGGCCAACCTACCGAGCGTCTTCGGAGAATGCCAGGGCGGTGTAGGTGAAGACTCTCAGACCCGGCTGAGAGAGGCTCTCGGTGCGGAGCCCAGCCTTGCGGCAGAGAGCTTCGAGGAACGCGCGGACGTCGGGTAACTGTTCCCAGACCTGCGGCAAGAATGTGGCCTGATAGACTCCACGTTGAAGAATGACACCAGGATGCGTTGTCGCCAACTTCGATTCAAGGTCCGCGGGCGACGAGAACGCGAGCTCAGCCGGAACAGAAAGCAAAGAGATCTCGATGCACAACTCTGCAAGCTCCGCCTCCTCGACAGGTTCGAACCGTGGGTCATTGAAGGCCGCTGAAATTGCATTCGACGCGACCGCCTGAACCAGGGGAGAGACAGGCATGATCGTCCCGATGCAGCCTCGAAGCTCTCCGTGCTCGGTCAGCGTGATAAACACTCCTTGACCCTGCCAGAACTTGTCATCAGGGAATTCTCCGCGCGTCGGTGTCAGTTCGTGGGCATCCAGCAGCCGCCTGCGAATCGATTCATGCGCCAGTTGAAGCAACTGAAGACGTTCATGCTCATTCAGCTCCATTTCAATCCTCCCAGAAGCCAATCGACGCATAGCCGACAACCGCGGACTTATCCCCTGCCGTGTCACCGGAATTCCTGTAGTCGACGAGCCGTGACTTCCAGCCAGATATGCGTGCCATGGCGAGTATCGTCTTGATCGGCATGAACCCACAGGCATCGTTGCCGCCCAGCTTGGTATCCTCTCCCTTTAGTATGTGCTCGATCGTGGCATGATCATGTTCCACAGCCACCTCATATGGGTCGTAATGACTGAGGTCGCTGGAAGCTATGACGATCATAGTTGGAAGGTTCAGGCCCAGGAGCTCCTGGGCCAGGATCGCTGCATCCACCTCTCCAAGCACCAATGGAATGATGTTGAAGTCCCTGAGCACCACCTGCAGGAATGGCAACTGCACTTCGACCGCGTGCTCCAGTGCATGAGCCTGACTGGACGTGAAGACAGAGGGGCTCCTCATCAGCAGCTTCGCAGCATCCGACACCTTGATATCCCCCAGTGGCGTTCGAAACACGTCTGCCTCTGGGAGTGCAGCCCCCTTAAACCACACGTGGTGACTCGGGGCAAGGACGACCACAGTGGTGCGCGCAGTCTTGTCCAGGCTCGTGAAACAGGCGTACCCCCCTCCCGCAACTGGACCCGAGTACACGTACCCGGCGTGAGGAACGATCAGCCCCCTGCACAGGGTGCCAGCTGTGTCTGCCGGCACATTTCTTGACCGTAGGGCAAAGCGTGCGTCCTTGATGTACCCCTCGATGTCACCGCGCAGTTCACAAGCCTCGGCCGGATAGAACTGTCCGGCAACGACGGCATTCCGTATCATTGATCCACCCCCTTGACGTGAGTCCCACACTTCGGACAAGTCAGGCCCGTCCTTGCCGTCACTATGTAGCCCTGTCGCTCTATCACCGTCGCCCCACACTGTGGACACACCGTGTTACTGGCTTCATCATGGACCGATAGGTTTCCCGAATAGACGTGGAGCAACCCCTCCTCGTGTCCGATCTGCACCGCCCTCTCGATCGAAGCAGCCGGTGTGACCGGCTTATCCTGCATGTGATACATCGGGAAGAATCGCGAGATGTGCCACGGCATCGCAGGGTCGATCGACGCAACGAAATGGGCCATGGCCCTCATTTCATGCTCACTGTCGTTGAGCTCAGGGATGATCAGCGATGTGATCTCATCCCAGGCTCCTGCATCATGAATCGCCCGGATGGCATCGAGGACAGGTTGGAGGCGTCCGCCGCACACTCGTCGGTAGAAATCGTCGGAAAACGACTTCAGATCGATGTTGTAGGCATCTACCAGGGGCAGCGCTTCATCCAGAAGCTCACGGGAGTAGAAGCCATTGGACACAAACACTGTGTACAAGCCGGCCTCTCTTGCCTGCACAGCGATGTCCAGGGCATACTCCGCCCACACTGCGGGCTCATTATATGTACAGGCGATCGATGACGCTCCCTGCCGCAGCGCCAGTTGCACGATGGCTCCCGGGTCCAGGAAGGGAAGGTGTGACAGCTCGCCATCGACATCTCGCTCCTGCGAGAGTTCATAGTTTTGGCAGAAGGCGCAGGTAAAATTACACCCGAACGTGCCCAGCGAGAGCGCAGTCGAGCCGGGAAGGAAGTGATACAGCGGCTTCTTCTCAATGGGATCGAGGGCAATCGATGCCGGAAGACCATAAACCAACGATTGCAGTTCACCCTTCACCGTGCGGCGTACGCCACACAGCCCGGTTCTCCCTTCGGCGATTACGCACCCATGCGCGCAGGCAAGACACTTGACGACCCCGCCCTTTTCAACGCGACTGAACCTTGCGGGTTTCACGCTGTCTCCTCGACCCCTGAGGGAATTGTCTCCAAAAGTCGCATGGCAAGTCGAAGGACCACACGTGTCGATTCGACGCGAATGTGACGCCGGTCACCATCCAGTGTTAGTCGCTCCACTGTGTGCACACGTGGTGTTACACATGCCACGAACACTGTCCCAACAGGCACGCCTCTGTCGTCCGATGTTGGACCGGCTACTCCTGTCGTCGCAAGCCCTACCTGCACGTCCAGCTTCTCCCTGCAGCCCTGAGCCATGGCTTCCGCCACCTCGGCGCTGACAGCACCATGCTGTTCCAGCAGCACAACCGGTACCCCCAGCAGCACTGTCTTCTCCCGGTCCGTGTAACCGATCACACCGCCCGCATATGATACCGACGCTCCCGGCACGGCGGTGATGGTTGCTCCAACCATCCCCCCAGTAAGCGACTCAGCCGTGCCCAGGCGCCAGCCACGCTGACCCAGCTCGTTTAACAACGCTCCTGCAACAGTCAGAAGATCCTCGTCCGCGTCTTCGCTCATCTACCCGCCAGGCGGCGCGCCCTTCGTGCTGCCTCAAATCGCACTCTGTCGACATCAATGTTCAGCAACTGCCTGTTCTCCATGACCCACGAACCGGCGACCATGACCGAGTCGACAGCTCGACTGCTTGCCGACCAGATCAGATGAGAGACCACGTTATTCTTCGGACAGAAGGACTCGTCGTCGAGGTCCCAGAACACCAGGTCTGCTGCAGCCCCCTCGCTCAGTGTCCCTACCCCCTCAAAACCAAGCGCCCGAGCCCCGTTGCTCGTGGCCATGGCAAGGAGGCTGGCATTGCTGATACCCGATGCGTCCATGGTCGAACCTTTCATGACCAAACCCAGCACCCGCAGTTCCTCCAGCATATCGACGTTATCATTGCTGGCCGCCCCGTCAGTGCCTACAGCGAGATTCACGCCGCTTCCCAGCAGGAGCCGGTAGTCGGCTATGCCTGAGCCAAGCTTGAGGTTGCTCTGGACGTTCAGGGCAATGCTCGCGTGTGCATCACGCAGTACTTCCACGTCGCGAGGTGTCATGCAGACGCAGTGGGCAGCAAGAAGTCCGGGCGGGTTGTCAAAGAAGCCTTGGTCAGCGTAGTACGTGATAGGAGACGCCCCATACATTGCAGTGAAGTCTAAGACCTCCTTGCGCGTCTCGTGAAGGTGAAATTGCACGATGACGTCCAGCTCGCGGGCACGTTCGAAGCTCTCCCGGATAAATGCCGGCGTCGTCGTATACGGGGCGTGAGGCCCGAAACTAGCCTTGATCCGTCCGTCGGCCTTGTTGTTCCAACGCACGACGAATTCTTCGGACTTTTCCAGCTTACCCCATTCGTCGTTTAGAGAGGCGGTGCCGGTCGAGAGATTCGCGCGCACGCCCGCCTGGTCCACGGCGCGCGCCACATCATCTTCGAAGAAATACATATCGGCAAAGGCCGTCGTGCCGGACATGATGCCTTCGGCCAGCGCAAGCAACGTACCATAGTAGATGTCGTCACCAGTCATGAGGGCTTCGCGTGGAAACATGTAGTTCTCAAGCCATACGTCGAGCGGCACTTCGTCGGCAAGCCCACGCAGAAGCGTCATCGCAAGGTGTCCGTGAGCATTGACAAACCCAGGCGTCACAAGGTACTTTGACGCGTCGACGACACTGGCACCCTCGGGCGAATCCACATGGTCAGCGATGCGGCCGATCTTCATCCCATCCACAAGGATATCCACGACCCGCGTCGCGTCATCGCTTCCCTGTCCAGTATCAAGTATCCTGGCAGACCTGAGTACTCGTACCATCATGCACACCCCTTTTCCTATATCATAGCAAACCTCGCGCAAATCTCGCTAGCGAAAAGCCCGCCCCCTGTCGGGGCGGGCTGAGAAGAAATACGTCGCGGAGGGTGGCTCTAGATGCCCTTTGGAGTTATGCCGAACGGCTTGCCGTCTTCGAGAGGATCGCCCGGCGTTGCCAGCATGGTGCGTATGTCCTTGGGCATGCGGAAGATACGCTCGTGGGTCACACCGTCATAGAACTTCAATGCGCTGGTGTCCCTCACGCGATCGGCCAGAATTCTGTCGACCGTCGCAGCGTCCATATCCAGTGGGTCGTTCTTCTTGGAAGCCAGGATATACGACCAGGGAACATCATACGCGCCAACATAGGAATACAGCGAGCGGGCGATCGGGAACACGGAACGGATCGTATCAAGGATCCTCTTGTGGACGGCAACATTCGTCGGCTTCAGGTATGACGAAGTGACACATAGGGTTCCACCCTCGTCCAGAACGCGGAACGCATGCCGGTAAAACTCCTTCGTAAACAGGACAATAGACGGACCACCCTCAAAGAGATCCGTCAGGTCTTCGATGATAACACTGTAGGAGTGATCAGGTTGACGCTCGATGAACTTGCGGGCGTCCTCAAAGTGCATGCTGACCTTGGGGTCGTGAAACGCGCCCTGATGATACTCCGGCAGGTACTGCTCGTACAACTGATTGGCTTCCTCGTCGATGTCGCACATGTCGATATGCTCGACCGACTTGAAGCGCAGCAGTTCGCGCAGAGACGCACCTTCACCGCCGCCGACAACCAGCACCCTGCGCGGATCCGGATGACAGACCATGGCTGGCTCGTTCAGACACTCGTGATAGATGTACTCATCCTTGACGGAACTCTGACAGTCGCCATCGAGAATCAGCATCTTGCCATAGTGCTCAGACTCGACGATTTCTACGGTCTGATACTTGGTCTTTCTGGTAATGATAACGCCGGTGAGCGCGTGGAGGTGAATCTCTCCGGGCTCAAACGTGTCATGATACCACTGCCACGCCATCTCGCACAACCTCCGACTCGACGACCGAGTGCCCATAAACACCCGGGCGTCCCTCGATCTCCTGTCCACGAGCAATCTCTGTCTTGACGATTGTCGTTGCCTCGAACTTCTCAGCAGCGTACTCCATGGCCTGCCATGGATCAGTCTTTTCTCCACAGGTATAAACGTCTAGGGCAGCGTATCCGTACTCAGGCCATGTGTGAATGGACAGATGCGACTCGGAGATCACTACTACCCCACTAACCCCCTGAGGAGTAAAATGGTGAAACGCCAATTCCAGGATCTCTGCATTCGCTTGCAGAGCAGACTCGCGCAAGATCTCCTTTACTCTGTCCAGATCGTTCAAAACATCTGGATTACACCCAGAGACCTCGACTACCATGTGTCTACCTTCGGTGCGCATTTCGACCACCACCCCCTTTCAAAGATTAGTAAAGTAAGGATGAAGATGTTACTTTAACGTGTAGCAATATACCAGCAATCGCCCGGATTGCAATGACGATGGGCCTCACGCATCGACGTCCGCGATATGGCACGTGAGGTAACGGGAGGAAGGTTCGCGTCCGTGGAAGAGCTTCCGGCTGAGAAGGGGGTTGAACACTCCCATGACAGATGAGGAGGCCTCGACTCGACCACTTGACTAACTGGGAATACGAGCTATAAGTACATTTCGGAAAGGAAATTCTCTTGAACCAGAGAGGAGGCGAATTTCTGATTCGGTTTGTGCAAAGATGGTCGGTTATCGAGTGCATGAGAAAGGAAAAGATGAAGGGAAAGCTGTGCTACGAAGAACCATAGGTGTGAGGACTCTTCTTGCGACGTTGTTCTTCAGGGAAAAGCGCAGACAGTTCACGTGTCTTGTTCACCTTTTCTAGTCTTTCCATCAAAATCCCAGGAGGCAAAGAATGTCGGTCATCGATGAAGTAATCGAAAAAGTCAAGTCAAAAGACAAGGATCAACCAGAATTCATTCAGGCAATGACTGAGGTCATGGGGACGTTGAGGCCGACTGTTGACAAGCATCCCGAGTTTGTCAAGGCGAAGATCTACGAAAGAATCGTCGAACCAGACAGAACTATTATCTTTAGAGTTCCATGGGAAGGTGACAACCAGGAAGTTCATGTGAATAGAGGCTTCAGGGTCCAGTTCAACAATGCCATCGGACCCTACAAGGGTGGTCTGAGGCTTCATCCGTCAGTCAATCTTGGTATCGTCAAGTTCCTGGGGTTCGAGCAGATTTTCAAGAACGCCTTGACTACACTCCCCATGGGAGGCGGAAAGGGTGGCGCAGATTTTGACCCCAAAGGGAAGTCAGATGCCGAAGTCATGAGATTCTGTTATGCATTTATGAGAGAGCTATACAGGCACATTGGACCTGACACGGATGTTCCGGCGGGAGACATTGGTGTGGGCGGCCGTGAGATTGGATACCTATTCGGCTACTACAAGAAAATCGTCAATGAGCACACGGGAGTTCTCACCGGAAAAGGTCTCGAATATGGTGGAAGCCTTATTAGACCGCAAGCGACAGGTTATGGTGTGACATACTTCGCGGCAGAGATGCTTGCCACAAGAGGGGTGGATTTCAAGGGGAAAGCTGTGGCCATCAGTGGCTCTGGCAATGTTGCTCAATATGCAGTCGAAAAGGTAACACAGCTTGGCGGCAAAGCTGTTACTCTTTCGGATTCAAGCGGCGTCATCGTCGATGAAGAGGGCATCAATGCCGAGAAGCTTGCCTTTGTCATGGACCTCAAGGGCGTCAAGAGAGGCAGGATCAGCGAGTATGTGGAAAAATATCCACGGGCGAAGTACTTTGCCAACAAATCGGTGTGGGACGTTATCAAAGAACAGAGCCTCCACATCGATATCGCTCTTCCCAGCGCTACCCAGAACGAGATCAGCGAAGACCATGCAACGGCACTCGTCAAGAATGGCGTAGTGTGTGTGGCAGAAGGCGCAAACATGCCGTCGGTCCTTGGAGCGATCAAGATCTTCCAGGACAACAACGTCCTCTTCGGTCCTGCAAAAGCCGCAAATGCAGGAGGCGTAGCTGTTTCCGGGCTCGAAATGAGTCAGAATAGTATGAGACTCGCCTGGACAAGCGAAGAAGTCGATGCAAGGCTTCGCGGCATCATGAAGAGCATCCACAAAGCTTCTCTCGACGCAGCTGAAGCATACGGAAGAAAGGGTGACTACCTGACTGGCGCAAACATTGCAGGCTTCATTAAGGTCGCAAGAGCAATGCTTGCTTACGGTATTGTGTAGATAGAACAGTAACCAATCCAAAGGGGGCTCCTCTTCGCGAGGAGCCCCCTTTCTTGCTTACAGCTCAGAATTTCTCTCCTTCTAGTCTAACCGACGCAGCACCAGGCCCAATTGATTTGGCAGCTGTCGGAGCCGACCCACGTTCAGTCTGCGGGAATGTCCGGCTTCTCGTCCAGTTCGGCGGGAACGTCCTCGGCATCTAGTACGACCTGCGCTGCTGTTGCGTTTTCTTCGTCCACCAGGATGTCAAATGACCCGAAGGGGCCTTGGTAGATAGAGCCATACCCATCCTTGACAGAGCGCTTGGCCATGGCGGGGATCCCGGCAGCAGCAAGCAAGCCGACGATCATGTTTGCTTCCAGTTCATCCGAAGCCGTCGTGATGGCAATCAGTTTTGTATCCATGACGCCAGTATAGCCGGAACGGCGATCTATACCACAAGCGCCCTCTGCGACAGCTTCATCATTGCATTTTTGGTTCATGGCCATACAATAAATGAGAGTCAGTTGTGGAGGTAATCATGGTCAGAGTACGCTACGCACCGAGCCCTACGGGACACATTCATGTCGGCAATGCCCGGACAGCGATTTTCAACTATCTGTATGCCAGACACGAGGGCGGTATGTTCATCATGCGCCTCGACGACACCGATCTTGAACGGTCGACCGAAGAGAATATCGCCTCGATGCTCGACGATATTCGCTGGCTGGGCGTGGATTGGGATGAAGGGTTCCTGAAAGGTGGCGACCTCGGCCCCTATCGCGAGACTGAGCGAAGACCTCTCTACGATAAATATCTCCAGCAACTGCTCCATGAAGACAAAGCGTACCGATGTTTCTGTACAAAGGACGAGCTTGAGGCCGAACGCCGTAAGGCAGAAGCAGAGCACCGCATCTATCGATACGGCGGTGCATGCGCCCACCTGAGCGCTGAACGGGTTGAGGAAAACATCGCTGAAGGTAAGCCGTATGCAATCCGGTTGCGCATTCCACAGGAAGACGTCGTCGTCCACGACCTCATTCGAGGCGACGTTGAGTTCAAGGCAGAAGAATTCGATGACTTTGTCCTTGCCCGTCAGAATGGTATTCCCATCTACAACTTCGCGACGGTCATCGACGATGCGCTGATGCATATCACACACATCATCCGGGCAGAAGAACACTTGTCCAATACGCCGCGCCAAGTCTTCATTTATCGGGCACTGGGCTTCGACGTTCCACAGTTCGCCCACGTCTCGCTTATCCTTGCTCCAGACCACAGCAAGCTCTCGAAGCGGCACGGCGCCGTTTCGGTGGGTGAATACCGCCTCGAGGGGTACCTGCCAGAAGCACTCATCAACTACCTCGTCCTCCTGGGATGGTCCCCCAAGGACGACCGTGAATTCTTCACCGTGGAAGAGCTGACCAAGGAGTTCTCCCTTGACGGTGTGAGCAAATCGGGTGCTGTCTTCGACAAGAAGAAACTGACATGGATGAACCACATGTACCTCGTCAGGAAAGATGCGGCTGCCATTCTGGCGATCCTCAAGGAAGACTTTGCCGAGCAGTACGCTGCGACATTCGGAGGACTTCCTGAAGAAAAAACACTGGCTGCCATTGACCTCACCAAGAGCAATGCACAGGTCGTCCCGGATCTCTTCCGGCTCGCTCGCAATATTGTCCAGGCAGATGTCATCATCACAGACGAGAAGTCACAGGAAGTCATCAACTCGCCTGAGGCAAAGCAAGTCCTGCGATATCTCATGGAACACTTCGACGCGATCCCATTCGGCCAAGGCGATGAGGCAATGAGCACCTGGGTGGAAGATCTTCGCAATCAGATTCCACTCCCAGCCAAGAAGCTCTACAGTCCGATCCGCGTTGCGCTGTTTGGCGCCAAGGACGGTCCGGAAATTGTCAAGCTGTTCCTGATGCTGGAATCGTCCTCCATTCGCGAACGGCTGCAGAAAGCCTTGGCTCTCTAGTCAGGATTCTGGCTCCACGCTACAACTCCTCGGCGTTGCTCTGCCCATGGGTTGTTTCTGCTCAATGGCTCCTGGCAATGGAACATATGCTCAGAGATGCACAGCAGAAGTGGTGTAGAAGGAGAAGGGATTACAGCTTGTTGGCTTCGGCGATAAGAGTGTCGATGAAAGCGGAAGGCTCGACGTTGCAGACGGGTTCACCGCGCACAAAGAGGACACCCTGGCCACGACCGCAGGCAATGCCGACATCGGCCGTCTTACCCTCACCGACACCGTTGACGATACAACCCATGAGTGCGACGGTCACTGGCTTTACGATCTCACTCAACCGCTCCTCGAGCTGAGCCACAAGGGACAGGATGTCGGGAACTTCACAACGGCCACATGTCGGACACGACACAATCTGTGCGCCATGTCTTCGCAAGCCCAGTCCCGCCAGCAGCGTCCATGCTGCGTCGACCTCCAGACCCGGGTCGCCGCTGATGGAGTACCGGATCGTGTCGCCGATGCCGTCCAGAAGCAAGGAGCCGATACCGGCGCTGCTCTTCACAAGCGACTGCCTCAGGGGTCCCGCCTCCGTGACGCCGAGATGCAGAGGGTAGTCGCTACAGCCTGCAACAATGCGCACGGCTTCCACCATTTCACGGACATCGCTGCTCTTCACGGACACCACGATGTCATGAAAACCCGCTTCCTCCAGAAGTCGTGTTTCTCGAAGCGCTTCTTCAGCGAGGGTATGGGCTCTTTCTGAGCGCGTGAGCTCGGGGTCCATCGATCCTCGGTTTGCGCCGACGCGGATCGGGACGGACGCCGACTCCGCCGCCCTGGCGACCTCAAACACCATCGCTCGGTCCTTGATGTTGGAGGGGTTCAGGCGGATCTTGTCAACACCGGCTTCAATGGATGCCAGTGCAAGGCGTGGGTCAAAGTGGATATCGGCAACCAGCGGTACGGACACCTCGCTCTTGATGGTCCGCAGAGCTCGGGCTGCCGCCATATCCTTCACTGCGAGTCGAACGAGCTCGCATCCACAACGCTCCAGTTCATGGATCTGACGGATGGTCGATACGACATCACAGGTGTCCGTCTTGGTCATCGTCTGGACGACGACGGGGTGGTCGCCGCCGATGAACACGGACCCTGCCTTGACAACACGCGACACGCGACGTCCCATTGTTATCGTATGAAGATTCCCGCAACGTCTTTGATAGAGATGAGGACCATGACCCCAAGGAGGACAAAGAGCCCAACTCCCTGGATGGTTCCCTGGCGTTCCGGCGAGATGCGGCGACGGATGACGGCTTCTGCCAGCAGGAACAGAACCCACCCGCCGTCCAACGCAGGAATGGGCAGGAGCTGTGTCAACCCGATGGCCACCGAGATGATGCCGGTCATCCACAACAGACTCATGAACCCGCCCATGGCGGCTTCACCCGTCATGCGGGCAATGCCGATAGGACCCATCAGAGATTGGACACCTCTCTTCGTAAACAGCAGTGGAATGGCCTTGACGTAGGTGACGATATACTCCCCCGTGAACGTCAGCGCGCGCCAGACAGCCTTGAATGGGTTGTAGCGAACAAATCCGGGCCCATAGCCGATCGCAACATAGCCAAGTTTCGCATCCATAGCAGGAGTCACGAGGATATCGACCTGCGATCCGCTTCGGTCGACGCGGATGTCTATCTGACGATTCTCCCTGGCTTGGATGGCGGCCGTGATCTGATCAAAATCCTTCATGAGCACGCCGTCGATGGCAAGGATGTTGTCACCTGCCTTGAGACCTGCTGCTTCTGCGAGAGAGGAAGGTGTCACCGTGCCCACCTTGGTGGATGCACGCGGGTCTCCAAGCGTTGAGAACACGATGCTGAAAATAAGGAACGCCAGGACCAGGTTGCCAAGCATACCGCCGACCATCGTAAAGAAGCGAGCCCACCATCCCTTCGTGTAGAAACCGTCAGGCGCGTCGTAATCGGATTCCATACCCTTGATCTTCACAAATGCGAGGATTGGTAAAGCGTTTAGCTTGTAGGTCGTTCCTCCGCGTGTACGCGACCAGACGGTGTGCCCAAACCCGAGCCCAAACTCTTCTGTCTGCGTATGAGACGCACGTGCCGCAAGCATGTGTCCACCCTCGTGAAACAGCGTCGCCAGCGTAAAACTGAATACAAACGCAAGGATCGTAACAATTATCTGCACAGGTCAAACTCCTTCCCGGTTGCCCGACTGAGTACCGTATCTCTCCTCATACCACTGTTCAGCCAGTTGGCGCCCCTGGACAACGGCTTCGACATGAGCTCGAACAGTCGGGCCGAGGACCTCGTCCCCAGTCTCGCTGAGCACGTGTCGCAGAGCTGCCACTATATCTCCAAACGTACCCTGTGCAATGAGGAAGCGTGAAACCGCCACCTCGTCCGCCCCGAGGAGTTCCAGCATTGCCCTTGGCGACCGCCTTTGCGCTTCGCTGCCGATAGCAAAGGCTTCAAACTTCGTGTCGATCGGTTCGAACGTAAGCTGCCCAAATTCTTCCAAGCGCAAGCGGGTCACCTGTTCATACAGGGGCCGATCAGGAGCCGATAAGGCATACGCAATGGCGACATGCATGTCGGGACGGTAGACGATGGCACGGGTGGTGCCATCCCGGAACTCGACTAGACCGTGGACCATGGACTGAGGATGCTGCACTGCTGTGATCCTTGCACGGTCGACACCAAACAGCACATGTGTTTCAGCCAGCTCGAGCACTTTGTTGAACAGCGTCGCCGAGTCGACGGTCACCTTGCGGCCCATCCGCCACGAAGGATGCTCCAGCGCCTGTGCTGCCGTCACACCATTCAGCTCTGTCGCCGGTGTTGTTCGAAATGGGCCACCCGATGCAGTCAGCACAACACGCTCGACAGTCTCTGGATCCTCACCCGCAAGGCACTGCCAGACCGCCGACAACTCACTGTCGATAGGGCGCAGCTGCGCCCTGAATGGCTCCAGCAGATCTCCCAGTGTAATGAGCAGTTCCTTGCTGGCGATAGCTATAGGCAATCCCGATCGCAGCAGATCGTATACAACCTGCGCCAGGTCAGTCGAGGCCGCTGCGACAACAGGCATGTCAAAAGCGACCCTGCCGAGCATCGAGGACAATTCCTCATCGCTGACCACCGGGATGCACACATTATGACGCTCCAGCCTGATCGTCAGCCGTTCACGCGCAGCATCGTCCGACATTGCGACGAAGCGCGGTCGAAAGGTCACGGCCTGTTCAGCAAGCAGCTCGTCGTTGGTATGCGCGGTGAGACCGACGATGTGGTATCGCTCGGGTTGAGCTCGTACCACATCCAGCATCTGGGTTCCAATGGAACCCGTCGAACCAAAAAGCACAAGACCCTTTCTGCCTATCATGAGCCGCCAAACCTCCGGTTCCTGGATTTGAACTTGTGAACAATCATATCGAGCATCGCCGGCGTGAAATCTGGCCAGAGTACATCCAGAAAGAATAATTCGGCATAGGCCATCTCCCACAGTAGAAAGTTGGATACCCGCGACTCTGCCCCGGTACGGACAATAATATCCGGGGGAGCCTCATCCCCCAGCCACAGATACGAATCGAACCTGTCTTCGGTGAGGTCCTCGGGCGCCGCCGTTCCCGCCGCACATTCGGCAGCAAATGCCTTTGCCGCATGCAGGATCTCCGCCCGTCCTCCGTAGTTGAGGGCAACGTTGAGATGAAGACTATCGCAGGACGCCGTACGCTTCTCGATTGTCTCGACAGAAGCACTGACGTCGGAAGGCAGCGCCGCACGATCTCCGATGATCCGCACGCGCACGTGCTGAGAAACCAGCTCTGGTAACCATTTCGTAACCATCGAGACGAACAGGTGCAGGATGTAGCTGACTTCATCCGGCGGTCGCTTCCAGTTTTCCGTCGAGAAGGCAAAAATGGTCAAGGCGGTCACGCCCAACCCAGGCGCAGCCGCTACGATGTCATGTACTGCCTGAGCGCCCTGCCTGTGGCCGGCAATTCGAGGGAGTCCACGCTCAACCGCCCACCTGCCATTGCCGTCCATCACAATGGCGACATGAAGCTGGCTGCTTGTGGCCACGACGTCAGGTGTCCCTACAGAGACAGGATCTCCTTCTCCTTGGCTTCGAAGGCTTTGTTGATCTCTGTGACGTGTTTGTCCGTAAGTTTGTCGAGCTCTTCCTCAAGCCGATGCTGCTCATCCTCGGAGAGTTCCTTGGCCTTTTCCTTTGCCTTGATGTCATCGCGAGTATCGCGGCGAACGGAGCGGATCTCCTCGCGGAACTTCTCTGTGAGCTGGGAGATACGCGCTACCATCTTCTTCCGCTCTTCAAGAGTCAGATCCGGGAAGACGAGCCGCACACGCTGGCCGTCATTGGTGGGCGTGACGCCAATATTCGCTTTCAGGATAGCGCGCTCAACTTCCTTCAACAGGTTTTTGTCCCACGGTTCCACAACAAGAACCTTCGCCTGTGGAGCCGAAATCGTAGCGACATCCTTCAGAGGGTTACGTTGTCCGTACGCCTCAACGACAACACCGTCAAGGTAGGCCGGCGTGATTCGACCGGCGCGAATCTCGGAGTAGTCCTTGAGAAGAGCCTGATGAGCAGCCTGCATCTTGGCATCGATTGACGTGAAGTACTTGTCCACCTAAGCCTCCTTGATCAGAGTTCCAATGTCGCCTTGCGTCACCGCCCGGACAATATTATCGGGCTTGTTCATGTTGAACAGCAGAATTGGGAGATGATTTTCGCGGCAAAGAGAGACAGCCGTCGCATCCATTGCCTTCAGATGGTCAGCCAGAAACTGGTCGTACCCCAGTCGATGATAGGGCGCGGCCGTTTTGTCCGTACGTGGATCTCCAGAGTAGACTGCATCTACGTTCGTACCCTTCAAGAAGATGTCTGCTCCAACCTCAACGGCTCGAAGCGCCGCCACGGTGTCTGTCGTGAAATACGGGAGCCCGGTCCCTCCTACGAAGATGACGACACGGTTCCTGCGGAGATGTTCGAGCGCCCGCTGGCGGATGTACGGCTCACAGACCTGATCCAGACGCAATGCCGACATGGCTCTCGCTTCGAGTCCCACCTGCTCGAAGGCCGATTGCAGCGCCAGTCCGTTCATGATGGTCGCCAGCATCCCCATATAGTCGGCCGTTGCACGGTCCAGACCCGTACCCTCGGCGTTGGCTCCTCGCCAGATGTTACCGCCGCCGACGACCACACCGACCTGCACGCCGAGTCCAAGAAGCTGCTGCACTTCTCGTGAAATGAACTGCAGCACCGAGAAATCGATGCCAGAGGCGGCGCTGCCCTTCAGAGCCTCGCCGCTGAGTTTTAGCAGTACTCTTTTGTACAATGCCGCCATAGGTGTAAGTATACGTGAAAAAACTAGCAGACTGTGGGGTTGCCGCCGATCTTGAAGCGCGCAAACCGCGCGACCACGATGTTTTCCCCAGTCTTGGCGATCAGCGCTTTAATGAGCTCCTCGACCGTCTTGCTCTCATCACGGATATACGGCTGTTGCATCAGGCAGTTTTCTTTGTAGTATGCTCCCAGCTTGCCCTCGATGATCTTGTCCCAGACCTGCTCCGGTTTCTTCTCGGCCTCGAGTTGGGCGCGGTAGAGGCCTCTCTCATGCTCAACGACGTCTGCCGGAACGTCCTCCGGACGGATGAAGGAAGGATCGGTGGCTGCGATCTGTATCGCAATCTCTTTGCCCAGACCCTGAAAATCCTCAGTCTTGGCGACAAAATCGGTCTCACAGTTCAACTCAATCAGAACGCCCAGCTTGCCACCGGCATGAATATAGGTGAAGACCATGCCATCCCCAGTCTCACGTGATGATTTCGAAACAGCCTTGGCCAGCCCTTTCTCCCGCAACACGTCGATAGCTTTATCGATGTTCCCGTCGCAAGCCACGAGCGCCTTCTTACAGTCGAGAACACCGGCGCCGGTTCGTTCGCGCAGGGTCTTGACAGTCTCCATGTCAATCGTTGCCATTATCTCACCTCATTCTCGTCGTCTGTACTGTCCTCTACCTCAACTGCCGCTTCCTTCGCCTTCTCAGCTTCGTGGGCGAAGTCAGCCATGCTGGTGTGTTCCTCGTTTGCCTCGGACTGCTGCACACCCTCGCGTCCCTCGATAAGGGCGCTAGCCATGAGCGCGGTGATGAGACGGAGAGATCTGATTGCATCATCATTTGCCGGGATCTTGTAGTCGATCTCGTCAGGATTACAGTTGGTGTCAACGATGGCGACCACCGGAATGCCAAGCGCATGTGCTTCCTGGATCGCGCTATGTTCCTTGTGGGTATCGATGACATAGATAGCGCGGGGAAGACCTTCCATGGTACGAAGACCACCGAAGAGTTTGGTCAAGCGGACCTTGGACTTCATGGTTTTCGTGCGTTCCTTGATACCCATTGCCTCGATAGCGCCATCAGCTTCTTCGCGGTCGATCTGCTTCAGGTGGTCGATGCTCTTGCGGACCGTGGCGTAGTTGGTCATGAGACCGCCGACCCAGCGCTCATTGACATACCAGGCGCCTGCACGGGTCGCTTCTTCGCGAACGATATCCTGCGCAGCCTTCTTGGTACCGATGAAGATGACGTTGCCCCCTTCGCGCGAAACCTTCGAAAGGAACGCATACGCCTCGTCGAGCTTGGCGACGGTCTGTTTGAGGTCGAAGATGTGAATGCCATTGCGCTGCGTAAAGATGTAATGCTTCATACGCGGATCCCATCTGCGAACCTGGTGACCAAAATGCACGCCTGCCTCGAGCAGGGATTTCATTGTTACGACTGCCACAATAGTACCTCCAGTTAGTTTTTTGCCTCCGCCCGTTCACCTTCCGGAGAACCGCAGTGCGGAACACTCCAGAATCCCGGGCGTGTGGAATCTTGCATGGCAATTGTACCAGAAAATGCCGCTGCTGGCAAGCGAGGCGCTGTGACGACAGGGAGGACGCAGGGGCTTTGGACATCGACGTGGAGGCAATGCGGTCTCAGATATCCGGTTGCATAGCTTCTCTACAATTGACTTGCATTTCATCGTCTCTACAATGGAAAAGAGAGACAGAAACCCCGTTGCTTTTTGTAAGGACACGCACTTGCTGGAAGAACACGGGAGGGGCGTGAGGAGGCACTATGGAAGAAGTCTTGCGGAGCCTGAACAAGGAAATGGGTGTGACAGGAAGTGCCATCGTGAGCAAGGACGGCCTGGTCATTGCCAGCGGTCTGGACCAGGATGAGGAGTCTGTCGCCGGTATGGCGGCAAGCGTTTTTCAGAGCGCTTCGACGACATCTGGCATCATGGCCATAGGGACGATTGCCATGATTACCCTCGAGAGTGACAAAGGCAAGGCCTTCATGATCGACCTGCCCGACGCGTTTCTCGTGGTTCTCACAAACGCGGAAGTGAATCTCGGGCGACTGCGTATCGAGATTCGCAAGGCTGCCAACCTGCTCAGAACACAGATGTAGCCGCGGCCGCGCGGGCATTTTTGCCGCGGCACTGTCGGTCATCCGACATCTCTGGTCGTATTGTGGTGTCACTCGGACGCAGCAGACAGTTCTCACGAATGCGCGTACTGCGCATGCGACAACATACAAGGAGGAACCATGGCAGACAGTTGGATGGACAAGCTCAAGAGTGCTGCTGGCAAGGTCGCCGACGGAGCAAAAGACTTGGCGGCAAGCACCAAGCTGAAGATGGACATCACAGGTCTTCAGGGCAAAATCAAAGACGCGAAGCAGGAATTCGGCATGAACGTGTATGCCATGCTTGAGCAGGGAAAAACCATCGATGACATCACCGCCGCATTCACCACCGTTCAGGCGGCAGTCGGCGAGTTTCAAACTCAGATAGCTGCAAAACAGGAAGAGCTCAAGAAGATCAGCAGCGACAACGCTTGAGCTTCCTTCCCCGATAGAATCTCTCGAAAGGCGTACGCAGAAAGCGTACGCCTTTCTGTTGTTCTCGTTGTGGATACACTAGTTTCATGACAGAGCATGAACTGCAGTTCCTGTTGCGGGAGCTGACGACTTCGCAGGACTATGACGGGCAGATCATCGGCCGACTGGACTTCGCAGCGCGAGAAGCGACGTTCGCTCCCCTGCCGCCCGCTCTAGACCCCAATTTGTCAGCCGATCTTGCAGACAAAGAAATCCGCGAGCTGTATGCCTTCCAGCGCGTCTGTTTCGACAGTGCCGAGGGTGGTTACAATGTAACAGTGGTCAGTCCCACTGCGAGTGGAAAGAGCCTTGCCTTCCAGCTGCCGGTCCTGGACCATCTCCTCAAGCATCCCGGGGCAACAGCCCTGTTCCTCTACCCCACGAAGGCGCTTATCGAAGACCAGCTGGCCAAGCTGAAGGAAATGGAACGATGCATGGACCGCATCACCACCGCCGTGTATGATGGCGATACCGACCCAGATACGAGGCGCCAGCTGCGCAAGTTTGGGCGCCTTATCCTGTCCAACCCCGACAGTCTCCACTACAGCATCCTGCCATATCACGAGAGCTGGTCACGGTTCATGCGCGGGCTGGCATTCATCGTCGTCGACGAAGGGCACTACTACCACGGCGTCCTTGGATCGCATATGGCCCTTCTCCTGCGGCGCCTGCGGCGCCTGGTGAATTTCTATGGCGCTCACCCCGTATTCATCGTTACATCCGCTACCATCGACGAACCCGGCAAATTCGCTTCCAGACTCACCGGTGAGATAGTGAGTCAAGTCGATTCCTCGGGAGCGCCCGAGGGCAAGCGGACCCTTCTGCTGTTCAACCCAAAAATCGTCGACAAGCAGAACAACATCCGCAAGAGTGTCATGAAAGAAACACTGTGGCTTTTCCAGCGCGCCGTTCAGGAGGATGTGCGAACGATCGTCTTCACGAAATCGCGTCAGGAAGCAGAACTGCTGTACAAGTACGTCAGGGATGCCGGTGCAGGTAAGGGCCTGCGCCTTGGGGACCGTGTCGCGACCTACCGCGCTGGCTACCTCCCTGCTGTCCGCAGGGGCATCGAGCACCGGCTTTCGTCCGGCGAGCTGACCGGTGTCATCGCGACCAATGCGCTTGAACTCGGCATCGACATCGGACACCTCGACGTATCGATCACGGCCGGCTACCCTGGTTCGGTGACCAGCCTTTTTCAGCAGATGGGGCGAGCTGGGCGCGAACGAGACCATTCATTGTCGGTATTTGTGGCATCGTCGAACCCTCTCGACCAATACGTTGTTCAGACCCCGGGATTTCTGTCGTCAGGCCGCTTCGGCACGCCGACGATCAACCCCTGCAACGAGTACATCCTGAGCGCTCATCTCCGCTGCGCGGCATACGAACTCCCGCTGCGAGCAGTCGATGTCGAGTACTTCGGCCCAGCGTGTACTCCGCTCGTCGAACAACTGGTGACAGATGGGAAACTGCATCTCCGTGGCCCACTCGTCGTGTCGACTGAGACCTATCCCCACCGGTTCGTAAGCCTGCGTACGCTGTCGGACAAACGTTACCACATTCTGAATCAGGGAGACGGGCAGGTCATCGAGGAAGCCGATGCCTACAAGGTCATCGAAGAATTCTACCCCGGTGCTGTGTTCCTCCATCAGGGAGACTCGTATCTTGTCACGGACAATGACCACATACAGCAAGTCGTCCATGCCACCCCCACGACGCAAAACTACTACACCGATGCAATCATTCGTAGTGACGTCGTCGTCCAGAACGAACGGGACCACCGTGACTGCGGCGATGTCGGCCTCTCGTTCGGCAAGGTCGTGGTATCCGAGCAGACGGTCGGCTTCATCAAGAAGAGCTTCCACATCGAGACGGAGGTTGGGCGAGAGTACATCGACACGCCGGAGATCAGCTACGATACGATGGCACTGTGGATCACCATCCCTGATACTGTGCTCGATACGCTCAAAGAAGACGGCTACGACATCGCAGGGAGCCTGCACGCGGCTGAGCACCTGCTCATCGCTCTGATGCCGATCGTCGTGCTGTGCGACCGGCGTGACCTGGGTGGTATCTCGACGATTCTTCACCGGGACACGCTGAAACCCAGCATCTTTGTGTACGATGGCCATATCGGAGGCGTCGGCCTCACCGAATCGGCATACGGCCGTTTTCGCGATGTCGTGCGCCTCGCACTGGAGCGGGTTGCCGAGTGCCCTTGCAAGGATGGCTGTCCAAGCTGTGTGTACTCACCCAAGTGTGGCAACAACAATAAGCCACTGGACAAGAATGGTGCACGTCTTCTGCTTCAGCTTGTGCTCGACAGACTTGACACGACCACAGGAGGTAGCGAATGAGCCAAGAAGGAACGATTGCTCTTCTCAAGGACGCGCTGCAGCTCGAAATCGAAGGATGGCTGTTCTACCGCGACGTAACCGGCACTCTGCCCGAAGGGGACGTGCGTGACGTTTTCGTTTATCTGACTGAGCAGGAAGAGAAGCACCAGCAGTACATCGGCAAGGAACTGGACCGCATACGGGCGGGGAACATGCTGGACATCACTGGACTCGGAGCACTGAAAGAGACGACTCACGATGAGATCCTGGCCGATGCCGTGCGCAGCGCGAAGGATCTCTCGCAACACGAAGCTTCCGCAATTCACACGGGTATGCTGCTCGAGCGCAATTCATGGGAATTCTATCATGCAGCGGCCGAGAAAGCCACCCAGCTCGACGAGGCTTCACTCTACGCACAACTGGAAGAATGGGAGAAACTCCACCTCCATCTTCTCGAGAAAGCATACGACCTTCTCAAAGAGCGCATCTGGGCAGAAAACCGTTTCGCACCGTTCTAGAGCGCAGCATCCTCCCTGAACCCCAGGCACCTGCCTGCTATGAGGTGAACATGCAGGTGTGACACGGTTTGCCCGCCTTCGGCGCCTGAGTTGATGATGACGCGGTATCCTGATTCGAGATGATACTTGACCGCGATCAGCCTGATGACTTCGAAGAGGTGAACGACTAGCCTATTGTTTTCCGTGCCGAGAGCATCGATACGAGCAATATGCTTCCGAGGGATGACGAGCAGGTGGATCGGGGCCTTCGGGAACCGGTCTTTGATGACGAAGACCGTCTGATCCTCGTAGACATATTCGGCCGGCGCTTCGTGACGGCTGATACGGCAGAAGGCGCAGCCCTGTTCCTTCGCGTCTATCATGTAGCTACGCCCCCGGAAAGAACGACCCGGTCGCCGCCCCAGTGACAACCCTCAACGTGAACGACGACAAAGCTGTCGCGTTCGAGCACTTTGTTCCCACGCGTTCGCCCCTCCGTCCAGAGGTAGTACTCTGAGTACCCTTCGACCTTCCCGGGAGAGGACTTCTCCGACACAATCGTTACGTCCCGACCGATGAACCGACGGCCAAATGCCAGACCCGTCTGCTCCGCTAGCTCGAGCACGCGGTGGAGCCGTTCCTTTGCGACTCCCGCCGGGATTTGCCTTTCCTCACGCGCCGCAGGCGTAAACGGACGAGCTGAATAGGGGAATGCGTGGACCTTGGCGAACGCTGCAAGCCTGATCACGTCCAAGCTCGCCTGCAGGTCTTGCTCGGTCTCGCCGGGGAAACCGACGATGACGTCCGTTGTCAGGGTAAACGACGGGTCGACCGCCCGCAGGCGTTTTGCACTGCCCAGCAGGTCCTTCGATGTATACGGCCGCCGCATCCGCTTCAGCACTGCGTCACTCCCGCTCTGCAGGGGAAGATGCAGCTGCGGACACAGCGCGGCATGGTTCGCAAACTGACTGACCAGCGCTTCGGTGATCGCGTCTGGGTTCAGCGAGCTGATGCGTACACGAGTCGGAAGCCTTGCAGACTCAAGCGCCCCCAGTATGCTGTCCAGTAGGACGGGCAGCCTGTCCGGCGCTTCCTCACGAGCATGTTCTTCCAATGCGAGTGGCGTCTTTCCGTACTTGCCTATCTCCGTCCCGGTCAGCACGACTTCCTTGGCGCCCGCCGTCGCCAACCCCATAACTTCATCCACTGCCACGAAGGCGGGCTTGGATTGCAGGCGCGAGCCGCGCACAAACGGTACCACGCAATAGGTACACATGTTATCGCAGCCCTCCTGAACGCGCACGTCCACGCGGTTGCGGGGGCCCGCTCTTCGGATCCGCCCATCGACCCATTGCGCAGCGGCCTGCGCTGCATCGCCTGAGTGGGCAACAAGCCTCGCCACTTCCGCTCGATCACGCATGGCAACGACGGCGACGCCGGCAGGAGCTTCCATACGTGTCAGGTTCAGCAGTGTTGCTCCACATCCGGTGAGATACACAGGTGCACCTGGCCGTTCGCGCCGGGCACGACGCGCAAACTGCAGGCTCTGAGCCTGGGCCCGGTTCGTGACACAGCACGAGTTCACGATGACAGCGTCGGCTTCCGTCAGCGCTGTGGTCGTTTCGGCGCCCAGCAACCGCATTTCCTGTGCATACAGCTCGGAGTCGACCTCGTTGACCTTGCAGCCAAGCGTGTAGATGAACACCTTCATGGTTTCGCCTGCAATTCCCGCACCATCAATATGGCGGCGAACCCGGCCAGTTCGCTCCTGAGGATGCCCGTGCTGAGGCGAACGGGCAAGGCGCCTCGTTCGATGAGCAGCGCTTCCTCTGGCCTCGAGAACCCACCCTCCGGGCCTACTGCGACTGCGACGGAACCATCCAGAGCGAGCGCTCCGTCGCGCACGAGTCCCATCATGGTCGAGGGAGCGCGAGGAGACATTACGATCAGGCTGCCCACGGGGTTCACGCATGACAATGCACTCTGAAGCCCCTCTGCCAGTTCGATCATTGGGACGTCACCCGTTTCGGCCTGCTCGGCCGAGGACTGGGCCACCTGCCTCAGGCGCTCGATCCGCCCGGCGACATTCCATGGTTGGCTGCGCTTAGCAGCATACAGGACAAAACGATACACTCCCAGCGGAGCGCAGACGTGGACAACGTCGTCCAGCAGTGCGGGTCGAATGATTGCCTGCAGAAGGGTGACCGGGGGCGCGGAAAAGGGTGACTGACGGACACCCTCCACCGAGACGGCAAGGCCGGACCTGGAGGGATCTTCAACAACAGCGTCATACAATACTCCTGCATGAAACAGGACAATCTGTTCACCGTGACGAACGCGGAGGACATCTGCGATGTGATGTGCGGCAGGCGTGCCGCCAAGCATGACATGTTCGCCCAGCCTGAGCGACCGACCCGCCTCGAACGCCGGCATGGATCAGCCGCTACCCGAGACCCTGCCGAGATATCCTGCGAAACTCTCCAGGACCGTGATGGCCCGGATGTAGTTCATGCGGATGGGGCCGACAACCCCGAGAACACCCCGCAGGTCCGAATCGAGCGAGTAGTTCACCGACACGAGGCTGAAGCTCCTCAGTTCCTCCCGCTGGTTCTCCTCTCCGATGAACAGGCTAACCTCCCCCCGATCGCTCAGTGAGTTCAGGTAGGGTTTCACGACCTCTTCGCGACTCAGGAAGGTGCTCAGCGTGGAAAACGCCCCAACCTGGTCATCGGGAAGCTCGCTTAGCATCTGTTCGATCCCCCGGACAAAGATCTGACTCTCTCCCTTGCGCAACTCGCCTTCCATGAGCTCGGCCACGGCGTCCAGAACCGCTCCGTACCGCAGAGCAAGACCCTGTGGCAGTACATTGCCGAAGCGAAGAGTACGAATGCCCTCTTCGAGGCTCTTTCCACGGAGCTCCCTGGCAAAAATGGCATTGATGTCTGCAAGCTCCTGCTCAGTTGTATCTGGCGGGGCAAGCAGCTTGTAGCCTTCGATGTTCTCACGGTCAGTAATGAAGACCAGCATGAGCGCTGTCTCGCTGAACGGCACGAGACTGACGTGACGCAGAGACACGGAGTTGATTGGGGGAGACAGGACAAAACTCACCTTCTTCGTGCGATCAGACACCGCACTCGCCACACCATCGAATAACCGTGGAAGGCTCTCATACTGCAGCGGGAGATCCATCGGTCCGGTGAACATGCGATGACGCGTCGCCTCGACGAGGAATGCCGAGATATACATGTGATAGGCCAGGACCGTCGGAACGCGCCCGGCGGATACATGAGGCTGCTGAAGATACCCCATGCTGCCAAGCTCCGCCATTTCATTGCGGATCGTCGCAGACGAGAGGTCGTTGCCCAGTTGGCTGGTTACGAATCCCGAACTGACAGGCTCGCCGTCGTCCATGTACTTCCGGACGATGGCCAGCAATATGCGTTTCTGCCGTTCTGTCAGGAACATCTATCTCACCCCCTTTATTGTACCGAATAGCGGTGGGTCGACAAGCTGAAAATGGGGCGATGGGCTCCGCTGATAATTGCAATCCCAGTGGTACATCTGCTAGGAATGAAGAGCTGACAGTGGGAGATAGCATGTTGGCGCTTGGGAACAACAGAAAAGCGGGCGGTTACCACAAAGGTAA